>JGI12270J11330_10001537_pt1 | contig 17091 bp, 20 predicted proteins | sample PeaSoiMetSII2010_FD_11330 | JGI IMG/M metagenome (IMG submission 11330)
GCGGGTCAGCGCCAGCTTGACGATCGCCGAGCAGCTGCTGCCTGGCTGGCTGGTCGCCTTGCAGGCGGCCGCCCAGCGCCGCGGCGAGCAGCCGGCCGAGATCGTGCTCACCGCCGCGAACAGCGAGACCGTCGCCCAGCAGGTCCGGCAAGGAGCCGCCGACCTGGGATTCGTCGAGGGACCGGCCGCCCCGGCCGGTGTCCGCAGCCAGGTCATCGGACGGGACGAGCTGATCGTCGTCGTCCGCCCCGACCATCCGTGGGCGCGCCGCCGCCGGCCGCTGCACCCGGCCGAGCTTGCCGCCACGCCGCTGGTCAGCCGTGAAGAAGGGTCGGGAACCCGCGATGCCCTAGCAGCGGCGCTAACAGCGGCATTGCACCGGGCGCCCGTCGCACCGCCTGTCGCGGCGCCGCCGGTCGCACTGGCTCTGTCCACCACGGCGGCGGTCCGGGCAGCCGTGCTTGCCGGTGCCGGACCTGCGGTGCTGAGCGAACTGGCAGTCGGCGAGGATCTCGCGTCACATCGGCTGACCCGAGTCCACGTGGCCGACCTTGACCTGCACCGCGCACTGCGGGCGATCTGGTCCGGGGGCGCTCTGCCGCCCGCCGGCGCAGCCCGCGATCTGCTGGCCCACGTCAGCCGGCCCGGCCGTTAGCTCACACACTGCCCAACGCAAAGCGTTCACGCCGGCCGCCCGCCGGGCCCGTCATGCGGCGGCGTGGGTGTGCAGCCAGTACGGGCAGCTCCGCTGGACCCAGCAGGCCCATGGCCACCGCCGCCCCGACAGAGCAGGCGCGGTCAGCCGCCACTCGCACTAACGTTCTCGGCGAGCCGCTGGCCGATAGAACCGCCGACACCTGCTCAGGGACCGCGGTCGACCATACCGGAACATAATCGTCGCCATCTCACTCTGCGCCCCAGACCAGGGCTCTGCTCCTACCATTGGGCGGCGGTACCCATAGGGGGTAGGGCCACCTCCGGCACGGAACAACAGATCAAACGAAGGATCTCATGAAGCACACCCGTCTCGCCGCGGTGATCGGTACCGCCGCCGTCACTGCGGCAGGATTGGCAGCCCTGGCTGGCTGCGGGACCACCACCAAAGTGCCCGCTGCGGCTGCCACGCCCAACAGTGCCACGTACGCGTACTACCGCTCGATGATGGGACGCCTGTACGGTGGCGGCGGCATGATGGGTGGCACACCTGGCGACTACGGCTGGATGACGGGTGCTACGGGCTACCGGTGGATGATGGGCGGCCTCGCCGCGCCGGCCTGGATGCGCGGCCAGGCACTGCCCGGCTTCATGATGGGCACCAACCGCGACCCCGGGAAGATCATGGGCGCGCTATGGGCCGACGCACCGGGTCCCCGTATCAGCTCGGCCCGCGCCGCCCAGCTCGGCAGCCTGATCCCGGTCGGCGGCACGATGGACCGCATCGCGAACCGGATCACCCTTACCGGCACCAGCGTCCGGCTCGTCGTCCTGGCCAGCCCCGGCGGCGGGCCCGATGAGACCTTCCGCATCGCCGGCCTGACCGACCCGGCCATCATCGTCAAGGCCGGCGCCCGGGTCACCATCGAGATCGTCAACGCCGACCCCGACACCGCGCACGGCCTGGTCATCACCACCAGCCAGGCCACATCCTCGTGGATGCCGATGATGACCGCCCGCCCGGCGTTCCCTGGCTCTGCGGTGTGGTTCCTCGGCAACCCCACGCCGGCGGGCATGCACGTCGGCACGCTCACCTTTACTGCGAGCACGCCGGGAACCTACCGCTACCTGTGCCCCGTCCCCGGACACGCGCAGAAAGGCATGGCCGGGACGTTCACCGTCCGCTGAGCCACCCAACCAGTCGCGGCACATTCCCAGAGCAGCCTGCGGTGCCCACGCGGCGAGGAGCAGATTCAGATGGACACCTTTGCCATCAGCCTCGCCGCACCGCGCAAGGCGCCTGCCAGGACGAGCAGCCCGGGCAGGACCAACTTGGGCCGTCTCGCTGCAAGGCGCCGGCGAGGGTTTCCGGCTCCGGTGGAGCAGGTCGCGCTGGCAGANGACGTTCATGACCTCGATCGGAGTCCGCAACCGGGCAGCTGGGTCAGGATGCCTGGGGCGCTGGACCGCCACTGTGAACGGGGAGCGCGAGGACGAACGTGGCGCCGCGCCCCGGGCCGGCTGAGGATGCCGTGACGCCACCGCCGTGCGCGCGGGCGATGTCACGGGCGATGGTCAGTCCGATGCCCGAGCCGCTCGAGCGGCGCGGCTGGCCGGGTGCCCGGTAGAACCGCTCGAACACGCGTTCAAGGTCCTCGGCGGCCAAGTCGGCTCCGGTGTCGGTGACTACGACCTCGGCCCGGCCGTCGGCCGGGTGCGCTGCGATGGTGACGGTGCCTGCCGCAGGTGTCGAGCGCGAAAGCGGCCACCCAAGCGCTGATCCTGGCGCTGGCCGTCGAACTGCCGGCCGCGGCGTTCTCGCTCTACGTGGCCTATAGGGTGGGCCGGCGCGTACGCGAACTTGCCCATCTCGACCACGTGTCAGGTCCTCACCCGCCAGTCCCTGATCGGGCGGAGGCGCACCCTGCGCTCCCTTCGCCGTAGAACTGTCCCTGAAGACACCTGGAGATCAGGGAGGGTCAGATGAAGACGGCAACAGAGAAGGCTGCACCCAGGCCAGGGCCAGACCCCGACGGGAGTGTGCTGGTCGACCCGGTCTGGCTGGCCGGGCACCTCAACGACCCCGATGTGCGCGTGATCGAAGTCGACGTCAGCCCGGCCGCCTACGACGACTGGCACATCGACGGCGCCGTGCTGTGGAACATTTACTCCGACTTGAAGGATGCCGGATACCGCACCGTGGGCACCGCCGCGCTGGAGCGGCTCGTGGAGCGTTCCGGGATCGGCCCGCACTCGACGGTGGTGTTCTACGGGTACGCGCCCGCCCTGGGCTTGTGGCTGATGAAGCTCTACGGGCATCCCGATGTGCGCATTCTCGACTGCTCCCGTGACACCTGGCGAGCAGGAGGCCACCCGTGGAGCACCGACACGGGCGGGCTGCCAGCCGGCGGCTACCGTCCCGGCAGCGAGGACCGCCGCATCCGGGCAGGCCAGGTGGCGGTGCACGACGCCATCGGCCAACCGGGCGCGACTCTGGTGGACGTGCGCTCGGCTGCCGAGTACCGGGGGGAGTGCTTCTGGCCCTCCGGCGGCATGGAACCAGGTGGCCGCGCCGGTCACGTGCCGTCGGCTGTCCATCAGCCCATCGATGGCCTCTACAACGCCGATGGGTCGTTCCGCTCCGCTGCGGAGTTGCGCGGCATCTTCTCGCCGGCTCTCCTCGGCGGCGACGCTGAGCTGATCACCTACTGCACCATCGGGGGCCGCGCCTCCACCGCCTGGTTCGTCCTCACCTACCTGCTCGGGCGCGACCGGGTGCGGGTCTACGACGGGTCATGGGCCGAGTGGGGCCGCCTGCCCGGAGCTCCTGTCGAGTGCCTATAAGCGATTCCTGCGGAACGCCGCCAGCGGCCCCAGCACCCGGGCGCCGCTACCACGCCCTTCGCAGCGGGAAAGCCATCGCGATTCGATCGCCTACCCGCTGCTGACAATCGCATACCAACCAAGGGACGCTCATCATGGCTATCGACACAGACAAGCTACAAGAGTTCCTCGGCCGGTTCGTCGCCGACCTAGGGGCCACCTTCGCAGCCGGGAACGTGGTTATCGGTCACCGGCTCGGCCTGTACCGGGCGCTGGCCACCGGCCCGGCGAGCGCCGAGCAGTTGGCCGAGCGGACCAGGACCAGCCCGCGGTACATCGCGGAGTGGCTGCGCGGCCAGGCGGCCGGCGGGTACGTCGAGTACGACCCCGCCACGGAGGCCTACTCCATGACCGAAGAGCAGGCGTTCGCGCTGGCCAACCCCGACGGCGGCGTCTACGTCCCAGGTGCATTCGTGCTTGCGCTCGGTACGCTGAAGGCCGAGCAGCAGATCACCGAGGCGTTCCGTACCGGTGCCGGGATGGGCTGACACGAGCACGACGAAGGCGTGTTCATCGGGTGTGAGCAGTTCTTCCGGCCCGGTTACATCGCCAACCTGGTCCCGTCCTGGATCCCGGCGCTTGACGGCGTAGCCGACAAGCTGCGGGTCGGCGCCACGGTCGCCGACATCGGCTGTGGCCTCGGCGCGTCCACGATCCTTCTTCCAACGCCACCAAGGGAGCGCTGATCAACCTCACCCGCCACTTGGCCGCGGTCTGGGGCCAAGACGGGGTACGGGTCAACGCGCTGGTGCCTGGCTACTTCCCCACCGACCTGACCGGATTCCTCACCGATCCGGCCTTCGTGCAGTCCATTCGCGACCGGACGCTGCTCGGCCGCATCCCGGTGCCCGACGAACTCGACGGCCCGCTGCTGTTCCTCGCCACCGACGCCTCCAGCTACATGACCGGCCAATCGCTGGTCATCGACGGCGGATGGACCGCAGTGTGATCGGCTCCCCGTATTACGCATGCGCCGGCAGGCCACGCCGGAGTTGAACCTCAAGGACTCTGCCGCCCGAAGCCTGATCGACAGCTGCCCGGAACGGAAGAGAAAGTTCACCTGCCAGCCGCCGTCGGCGACGGCATCCGTGGGAATCCAACGAGAATAACCGCCATTTTGACGGATCAATGGGCGCTCCACGATCCGGTTGTGCTTGCCCGATGCCTGGGTCGACCTCGAAGCCGCCGCCGAGGCCATCCACCGAGCCGAATCCTCCGTCGCCCAGCAGGACTGGACGCGAGCGTGGGGGCCGGCACTCACTGCGCTGTTCGTAGCCGAGCGGGACTTCCTCCCCGGCGAAGACGCCCCGTGGGTCGACGAGATCCGCCACCAGCTAACGGAACTCCGCCTGCGTGCACTGGAATGCTACGCCGCCGCTGGGCTGGGACTCGACGGAACCGACTCGGCGCGTGCCTGCGCGACCAGCTCGGCGTCTCACCCAGCCCAGCAACCCGCCAGCTCTACCAGCGGCTCCTCGCCGCAACCTGACGCTGTGCGGAAACCGACCCGTTACAGCGCCCGCAACCGTCAACCAGGTCAATGCGAACGGTGACCTGGACCACGGGCGTGCCAGCCAGAGCTGCACGTCGATCGGCCGCAGCGTGGCGCTGACCATGCCAAGCTCCTTGGCCGAGTCCGGGTAGCCGAGGATGACCTCTGCTGGCCGAGTCGGCTGACCGCATGGGATAGCGTGCCAGCCCATGGACTTGGCCTGTGACGCGCCGTCAGCAGCGGACCTGGTATGCCTGAGCTACCCGAAGTAGAGTCCGCCCGCGCGGTGATCGAGCGGGGAGCGCTCGGGCGGGTGATCGCCGATGTCGACGACAGCGACAGTTACGAATGCCGCCCGCACCGCCCGGGTGAGATCCGCACAGTGCTAACCGGTCGGCGGCTGACGGCCGTGCACCGGCTGGGCAAGAGCATGTGGTGCGACACCTCGGGCACGGGCCGGTCTCGCTCGCCGGGCCCGGCCCTTGGCATTCATCTCGGCATGTCCGGCAAGATCGTCATAGCCGATGGACATGGAGGTGAGATCGAGGGTGGCGACTATTGGCGGCGTGGCCGCGCCAATGGCGACCACCGTTTCGCGCGGTTTTCACTGACCTTCACTGACGGCGGGGCGCTGCTTCTCGTTGATCCGCGCCGGTTCGGCCGGGTCCGCCTCGATCCACCGGTCGAGGCGCTGGGTCCCGATGCCCGCGTGATCACCCCGGCGCAGTTCCGGGCCGTGTTCGCACGGGGTATCGCGCCGGTGAAGGCGCGGCTGCTGGATCAAGAGGCGATCGCCGGCATCGGCAACCTGCTGGCCGATCAGGTCCTGTGGCAGGCGAAGCTCCATCCCTCCAGGCCAGTCGGCGAACTGACCCAGGCCGACGTTGACGATTTGTTCCAGGCGGTGCGGCGCTCGGTGGAATCAGCAGTGGCCGACGGCGGGGTGCATACGCTGCCGATCCTGTTCTTCCGCAAAGAAGACGGCCAATGCCCGCGCTGCGGCGCTCCGATGCTGCGCGGTAAAGTCGCTGGCCGCACGACCTGGTGGTGCTCGCAAGAGCAAACCTGAGGGTTGTCGGGCCGCCGCCCGGGGCATCGGTGCGACTACCCAAACTCCGCGGCCGCGGCTACCCATCTAGGCTGCTCAGGTACCCAGGTGTCTGACCGCATGCAGCGCTCCTGCCGTTGATGGCTCCCCGTTTGGCTCCCCGCGATATCGTTAGCTTCGCTAACATCCTCCCTTGGAACCGGCAGGGCCGAGCTATAGGATATGCTATAGTAGCGGCGTGGATGAGTGGGACATCTTCCTGACCAGCGAGGTCGCTGCTTGGCTAAAGGGACTTCAGGCCGCTGATTCCAAGACCGCCAGCCTGGTGGATGACGCGATCTACACCCTCAGCTGCTCTGGGCCTACGTTAGGCCGACCGCTCGTGGACACCATCACCGGATCCAGGATCAAGAACTTAAAAGAACTCCGTCCCGGGTCCAGCGGGGCGAGCGAAGTCCGCATCTTATTTATGTTCGACCCCTGGCGGTCGGCGATCCTGCTGATCGCCGGCGACAAGGCCGGAAAGTGGAATCGGTGGTACCGCGAAGCGATCCCCCGAGCCGAGCACCTGTATGAGATCTACCTGAAAGAGCGAGCCGAGGAAGTGACCGGGCAATGAGCAGCTACACCAAATGGGACCGCTCCGCATACGTCGAGCGGGTGGGAGGCCAGGAGGAAGCCGAGCAGCGCCGCAAGGCGCTCATGGCACGCCAGAGCGGCCACCGGCTCGCCGGGGAACGCAAGCGCCACGGGCTCACCCAGGCCCAGCTTGCCAATGCCATGGGCGTCACACCCGGCCGGGTATCTCAGATCGAGCGCGGCGAGGTCGCTACCATCGACGCGATCGCCCGCTACATCCAGGCGCTCGGCGGGCGTCTTGACCTCATCGCCAGCTTCGGCGACCATACCCTCACGGTCACCACCACCGAGGCCGCATAATCTGGCCGTATTCCCCGTTTTACGTTATTGACGAGTGGCTGCGAAGTGCTTCGCGTATGGAGTGCTGGTAATCGGCTCCGGTTCCCGAGGGCAGAAATGAAGCCTCTCCGCCTAGGTGGGATCCTGCAGCCGGATCACCGCTGACGAGTTCCGCCACGAAACGGCCAGGACGGTTTCTCCCCATCACCACGTGCTTGTCATAGGGCGCGCCCCTCGCCCTCAGAAGCGCTCGCCCCGAACATCTACTCGCTGCGTACTCGACGACCAGCCGGCGCCCGCGACCAGCGCGCAGAATGAGGCGGGTCGGGTGCGGCCGATCGGCGGCGCATCGTCCCGCTCTCGGCTACCGGATGAGTTCCNCGGATGGCACGTTCGGGGTTGTGGGCGACAGCGGGTTCCTGCGGCGGCTGTTGCAGGAGGCCGGCCTGGCCATCGTGCCGGGGTTCATCGCGGCCAGGGAGGGCCGCGCGTGGCTGGCTGACTGGCAGGGGACGCGTGGTGTACTCAGGGGCTGGCACGTTCCGTCTGGCGCAGTCTCCCGGGCCCGACGGCTGGATGACGTGGTCTGGCTGCACACCTTCCTGGCGGAGCTGGCTGGTCTCGGCTTTCACTCACCGCGCCCGCTCCCGGATTTCGGCGGCCAGTCGTGGACGATCGCGGGCGGTCGGCTGTGGGAACTGGTCTCCTACGTCCCCGGCCACGAGTCGGCTGGGCGGCCGAGCCGTCAATGGAGCAGATCGGCGCCCTCCTCGCCCGCTATCACTGCACCGTCCGGCGGATCCACGTGACCGGCGAGTGCGACGGCGTGATCCCGTTGGCCAGCGTCCCCGCCATCCTGCTGTCCGGCCAACTCGACACAGCGTGCCCAGACCCTGAACAGACCGCCGTCATTCGCCGCCTTGCCGAGCGACTCGCCGCCGACCTGGAAGACTGTGGTCACCGCGTGGCCGAACGGCTGGTCATCGACGGCGACTTCACCAATCACAACGTCATCGCTGATGGCATCCCGCCCAGGCCCGTCGGCGTCATCGACTTCCAGCGGGCCTATGTCGAGGCGCCGCTGGCCGACATCGGCTACGGGCTGTGGCGCAGCGGCCGTCCTCACCAGGACGCCGACCGCCTGGACCTGGCCAGGCTCGGGCGGTTCGTCCGAGGCTACGCCAGCACGATCCCCCTCCGCGTGACCGCGGCCCGACCGCCGCCAATGCCACCGCCATAGCTGATGCCGCAGCTGACGCTCTTCCGTAGCATCGCGGCGTACCCAGGCCGGCCGGGCCCTGACCGGCGCGGAGCCATTTCCGGGGTTCGTGCACGGCATGATCGCCCGCGCCGCAGCGGCCGTCGCGGAGGCAACACCGCCTGTCACGACAGCACGCTTGCGCACCGCACGACGATCAGCCAGCTGCTCCGCGAACGCGAATACCGACCGGCCGCCCGACCTCCGATAGCGATGGGGCCGTCGGCCAGCCCGCCGCACTGACCATCGAAAGAGCCGACCTCGATCTAGGCCAGCAGGCGGGACGCCGCCCGGCTGATCCGGTGTCAGGCCGTCATGGTGTGCTCGGTGGTCCAGGCATCGACCAGTTCGAGTACTGTCCGCGGAGGCTCAGGGGGCACGAAGCCGAGCATGTCCTGCAGCAGCGGGTGGACGACGGGGTGTATCCGGTCGTGCTCGAAGGCCTCCCAGTCGTCCTTGGCCTGCCAAACCTCGACGTAGCGCAGACCCGTCTCGGTACGGTAGGCGAGGTGGGCGATGAGGCCGGGTGGCCGTTCCGGCCCGATGCCCTCCTTGATCCGGGCGTAGATCTCGGTGGTGATCGGCACCTCATAGGTGAATGCGTATGTCATCGGTCTAGCCTCCAATATTGATCCGAAGATATTTCGGATCAATATTGCTATCATGTCCCCTGTGCAACCCCCCGTCAAGCGGCACTACGACGCGAGCAAGCGCCGCGAGGCGGCCGCGCGCACCCGCGAGGCCGTCCTGGGCGCCGCGCTGCAGCTGTTCGGTGACCGCGGCTACGCCGCGACGCCGATGACGGCGATCGCCGAGCGGGCGGGCGTGGCGCTCGACACCGTCTACGCCTCAGCCGGCCGCAAGCCCGAGCTGGCCCGGCTGCTCATCGAGACCGCGATCTCCGGCAGCAGCCAGGCCGTCCCAGCCGAGGAACGCGGCTACGTCCAGGCGATCCGCGCCGCGCCCGATGCCGAAACCAAGATCGCCATCTACGCCTCCGCGATGCGGATGATCGCCGGCCGCCTCGCTCCCGTCCTGGTCATCCTCCAGCAGGCCGCGCCGGCCGAGCCGCAACTGGCCGCGCTGTGGCGCGAGATCGCCGAGCGCCGGGCGGCGAACATGCACCGCTTCGTGACCGACCTCGCCGCGGTCGCCACGCTGCGTGTGGATCCCGGCGAGGCCGCCGACATCGTCTGGGCCACCAACGCCCCCGAGCTCTACCAGCTGCTCGTCGGCCAGCGCGGCTGGACCCCGGAGCGCTACGAGCACTTCCTCGCCGACACCTGGCAACGCCTGCTCCTGGCCGGGTAAGCCAGATCCGCCTCCCTGACAGTGATCGACGTCGGGCACAGCTCCGCGGCGTGCCTCAGTCGCGCCACGACAGAACCGGGTCGCGTCCGGGTCGGTGGCGAGGTGGCGCAGACGGTCAGGAATTATGCCGGTTATGCCGGGCTGCCGGGGACCTGAATGTTTACGCCAAAACGATGGATATGAGCGCTTGTCGCGCGATGTCCTTGAGGTCCCGCGCGGCATGACCCGGGTCCAGCTTGTCCCTTAGCTGTTGCTTGCTCTTGCCGGATACCTTGCTGCGGATGCGTCTTCCGTCGGCATCGTGGCCAAGCAAGACGGCCCCGTAATAGCGGTTCTTGGCAGCATCGAAATAGATCGCGTGCTCGCCGTGGCTGCGGCGCCTGGTCTCTGCCACAGACTGGAAGCTAACCACTTGGCTCCCCGCGGGCCGACGCCTGCGCCTCCGGCCCTGGGGCCCCCCGGCCGACGCGCGCCGGTCCCATCCAGCAGCCCGCTGCGGATCAGCCAGGCTCACCCCGGCCATGCAACCCGGTGCTGCACGGTGCCGTCTTCCTCGGTCCACGATTGTCCGGCTCGCGGCCACCGGGTCAATGGCGGCCCTCCCTGGGCCGTCACACGCGATCGCCTGACGCCGGCCATTGACCCGGGTGCACGCTCCCCGTGGATTTGGCGCTGCGAGAACGACGGACCAGACTGGGACCAGAACTGGGATGGGAGCTAGTCAGGTGGCGGTTATTGGGTCGGGCGGAGGGCCGTATTGGTGGCGGAGACGTCGCGGCTACGTACTGTGGCCGCTGGCGATCGGCGTAGCACTCTGTGCGTTTGGGGTCTGGTCAGGCTTGGTTTACGAACACAACCAAGCGGTCTTTCACGCGGAAGCCGTGCAGACCAGAGCCGTTATTGACCAGATCTATACGAGTGCCCCTTCGCAGGACTACAACGCGCCTACATTCGACGAATACGCGCTCGTCCACTTTAACGTGCTGGGAGAGAAAGCACAGGCGCGGGTCCTGCTAGCAACCAATTGCAGCGGGACATGCGTTCGAAGCTATCGCGTCGGTCAGCTGCTCAGCGTAGATTACAGTCCAAAGAATGTCACCTACGCTCAATTGCCCTCTCGGGTACACGGCCCATCGGCGAATTTCCTGATCGAACTCTTGGCGTTTGGTTCGCTAGGGCTCATCTTCCTAGGGGCTGCCATCGTCAATATTCGGACAGCGTGACCGCCGTGATAGTAGCTGTCACAACGGTGCCATTAGCGTGCCATTAGCCATAGCAGTGAACGGTCTCGTCCGGTCTCTCTCGGCGCCGTCAACCGCGACATGCTTGATCCGGCGGGTCCGCGCTCCAGCCTGGGTGACGAGCCCTTTCCCCACGCTTGGGGAGAGCAGAGCTCGATCGGTGGGTCTCTGCAAGGTGCTGGATGTCGCCTCCTGCCGACCCTGGCAGCGCTCGTCGAGGCCGCAGGCTTTGACCTGGAGGTGAGCGTGCGGCGGCAGCCCGGGCGGCTGGCCAGGCTCACGGGTCCGGTGGGTCGGCGAGTGCGCCAGCGACGCCGGGAGCTCGTCGCGGCCGCGGCCGCCCACGGGGTGGCTAGTCTGCGGGTGTTCGGCAGCGTGGCACGCCAGGACTGTCAGGACAGCGACGTGGACCTGCTGGCGGACCTGCCGCCGGGCATGGGCCTGCTCGGCCGCCTGGGGCGGGTCGCCGGGGAACTGCACGCCATCGTGGGCGTCCCGGTGGACCTAGTGCCCGCCGCCGACCTCAAGCCCGACGTCCGCCAGCGCGCCGAGCGTGATCTGGTGGCACTGTGACCTACCGGGACCGGCAGCGGCTGGCGGACATCCAGGCCGCGATCGACGCGATCCGGTCCCACCTGCAGCGCGGCACCCTGACCGATGGCTGGTCTTCGACGCCGTCCGATCCGCCTGCTCGGAATCGGCGAGGCCGTCAAGGCGCTGCCTGATGGCCTGCTGGCCACCCAGCCCGGCCATTCCCTGGCGGCAGATCACCCGGATGGGCGATCACTTGGCCCACCGTTACTTCGATACGGCCCACGCGATCTTGCAAGCCACCGTCGACGATGACCTGGCCGCCCTCGAACGCGCCGTCCGGGCACTCGCTCAAGCCTTGCCGCCCGACGACGAAACAGAGCATCAAACCAGCGTCGAGTAGTTACTGGTATCGCCCACACCCGCTGCCCACAAAGCAATCCCTACCACGGTCATCGTCGAGGTGTGCTGGCTGGTGGAGGAGCGCCCCGACATCGAGGCGGCCTTCCTCGAAGCGATCGCAACAGGCGAGTTCGAGCACGTCCCCGTCACCGCCGCCGCGGCGCCCCGCCCCGCTCATACAACTCGGCCAGCACGCCGGAAGTGCTTGAGAACCAGTCGTATTGGAGGTGTTCCGGTGCTCAGTCGGGGGCGGAGCGGCGGCCGGAGTCTCGGGCACCGAGGAGGGTGACGGCCGCGATCCCGGCGGCGAGCACCAGCGCGGCGCAGATGGCCGCGCCGCGGTCGTGCGGCGGCCGGGCCGGCCAGATCCACGGCGTGGTCCAGTGCGCGGCCAGCACCGACTCGGTGGCCAGCCAGTAGGCCATCGGGCCGGTCCACCCGAACGCGCCGCCGAGCGCGGCGGCGGACAGCAGGCCGGTGCCGGTCATCCCGGCGAGGTTGCGGAGCATGGCGAGGGTGCCGCCGGGCAGGACCCCGCCCGCGGCCCCGGCCGCCAGCGCGCCGAACGCGGCCGCGGTGAGCGCGGCGGCGGCGGCCAGCCGCAGCCAGGGCAGCCAGCGGCCGGTGGCGCGTTCCGGGTCGCCGAACGGGCCGTGGGTGGTGACCGCGATGACCGCGGCGGCCCCGGTCTCGATCGTCAGCGGGATCAGGTCCTGCGCGGCGGGTCCGCCGGCGATGTTCCACTGCCAGTGCAGCTCCGTCCAGAGCAGGGCGCCGAGACCTGCCAGCAGCGCGAGGGCGGCCGGGGCGCGGCGGCTGAGCAGGTACAGCCACGCCAGCCGCAGCGAGGCGGCGGCGGGCGGGGCTGCCAGCGGGGCGGTGACGGCTCCTGGCGGCGAGTTCTGGACCCCGGCGGTGGTCATGGCAGCTGTCCCAGGGTGAGCTGGCGGGACCGCAGCGCGGCCAGGTGGGCGGCGAGCCAGGCGTGCCGGGCGGCGGCAGGCAGCGCGGCGAGCCGCCGCGCCGCGGCAGAGACCGGCCCGGCCGGCGACTGCGCCGGGGACCCGGACCCGGACCCGCCAACGAGCCCCTGAAGGTCTTCCTGCGCCCACTGCGGCAGCCCGAGGATGGTCAAGCGCCTGGAGCTGCGCGGCGAACGGTATGCCGGCGTGCTGCAGCAGGGCCGCCTGCACCGCCTGCTGCGCCGCGGTGCCGGCGCCGTTGCCCGCGCCCACGAACGCGTGCACCGACAGCAGCGGCAGCTCCTGATCGAACTGCGCCGCGGACCCGGGGGTCGCGCTCGGCAGCGTGTTGAACACGTCGAGCGGCACGCGGAGCACCGGCGGGCGGCCGCTGATCGTCACCGCCACGCCAGCCTCAAACTCGAACTTGCCGCTCGTGTACCGGCCGACCACCTGGGCGACGCGGGCCGGCGCGCCGGGCAGGCCGGCCACCTCCGCGAGCACCGGCCGCAGGTCGGCTGCCACCTCCGGCAGGTAGCGGCGGTAGGCCGGATTCAGGCACACCGGTACCCCGGCGGCGTGGGCGCAGACCGGGGTGTAGCCGATCGGCCGGTCATTGGCCGCGTCGTGCAGCGCGGGGATGACCACGCCATGGGGCGTAAGCCGGGCGGTTCGGGCCAGCCCGACGGCGGTCCCGGCCGCCGCCACCCCGGCCAGCGTGACCACCGCGGCCGCCCGCCGCAGCCACGCGCCGCCGGCCCGGGCGGGCAGGCCCAGCACGCCGAGCGCTGCCACGGCGATCCCGGCCAGGAACATCATCCGGGCGATCGGCAGGTCCGGCAGGTAGGGATAGAAGATCCCGGAGACCGGCTGGTAGTTGCCGTTGGCGTTGTTCGGCAAGATCAGCGGCCACCCGCTGGCGTGGCCGAACCCGATCTGGAACGAGCCGAACAGCGCCAGGAAGGAGCCGAACGCGGCCACCGGCGCGGCGAACCGGCTGGGGAAGAAGGCGCCGACCGTGAACCCCGCGGCGCTGAACGCAGTCACGGCCGCGGCGCCGACCGCCACCCACCACCACGGCGGCGAGCCCTGGAGGCCCTGGTGGGCGTAGACGGCGAACATGACGCCCGCGAAGACCAGGTAGGCGCCGACCGCCCAGATCGCGATCGCGGCCCAGGCGGCGACCTGGGCCGCCCAGCGCGGCCGGACGGCGCCGGCCATCTGGTCGGCGGTGCCGCGCCTGCCGTCCCGCGACCCGATCCAGGCGGCAACGCCGGCCACGAACGGCGCGAAGTCGATGAAGGTGCGTCCCTGGCCCATGTTCCAGAACGTCCGCAGCACCCAGTACGGCGGCGTGCCCGTGCCGAACCGGTAGGAGTCGAACCAGAACAGCGCGGCGATCACCGGCAGGATCCACGGCATCGCGCTGTGGCGCAGCTCAATCCGCAGCAGCCGGGCCGCCGTCAGCGTAACCGCGCCCCCCGCGCGCGGCGGCCGGTGCCGGGCCGGGGCCTCGGTCGCGGCGGTCATGACCGCACCGCCGTGGCCGATCGTGCCGTCGCGAGCACCGCGCTGTAGCCGCGCTCCAGCGGGGCATCGCCCGCCGCGCCGGTCCCCTCGCCCCGGGCGGTCAGCTCATCCGGGGTGCCGCGGAAGACGATCTTCCCGGCGTCCATCAGCGCAACCTCACCGCACGCTGCGCCGACATCCTCGACCAGGTGCGTGGAGACGATCACGGTCGACAGCTCGCCCAGGTCGCGCAGCAGGGCGCGGAACGCCACCCGCTGCTCGGGATCCAGCCCGGCGGGTTCACGATCGCCTGCGCGATCCCGGCCCGGCGCAGCATACCGCCGGACAGGGTGCGCAGCCGCGCCCGGGCCTTGTCGCCCAGGCCCACCTGCTCGACTGCGGCCGCCACGGACCGCGGCACCTGCCGCGGCGGCATGTCCTTCAGCAGCGCGAAATACTCGACGAACTCCGCGACGGTGAATCCCGGGTAGTAGCCGAGGTTCTGCGGCAGGTACCCGACCCGGCGCCGGATCTCCTTACGCGGGCCGTAGGAGCCGGGGTCGCGGCCGAGCAGCCGCAGCCTGCCCGAGCTGGGCGGGATCACGGTGGCCATCATCCGCAGCAGCGTGGTCTTGCCCGCCCCATTTGGGCCGAGCAGCCCGAACACCCCGGCCCCGGCCTGCAGGCTCACCCCGTCCACCGCCCGGGTCCGGCCGAACCGCCGGGTCAGATCGCTGATCTCAACGTTCATGACGTTCCTCTCGGGATACGGGTAGCAGCCCAGGCGATCGCGGCGCAGACGGCCGCGAACGCCAGGTAGGGAAGGACAAGCGCAGTGTCGGTGATGACGGCGGTGAGCCGCCCGCTGGCGGACTGCCCGGCCAGCACGACGATCGCCCAGCCGGCCAGGCCCACGGTCACGCCGACGTTCGCCGACCGCGCGAGCGTCGCGGCGGCCAGCGCGAGCGCGCAGACCGCGGTCATCGGGACCAGCCAGCCGAAGGTCACCGCCGCCGCGGTCCGCACCGCCGCGGCGCCCGCCGCGGCCGCGGCCAGCCCGAGCGCCGCGTTCACCGCGAACACCGCCAGGGCCCGCGCCAGCAGCACCATCCGGTCGCTGACCGCCATGCTTCGCGACAGCTCCCAGGCCGGGTCGATGCCCGGCCCGTAGGCATACGCGATGCCGGCCCCCGCGACCGCCGGAGCCAGCAGCGGCACGTACGGCGTCCCGGTCCCCAGCGTGGCGAACACCCCAGCCATCAGCACCACGGCGCTCGCGAGCAGCCACCCGGCCAGCAGCGACGGCGTGGTCACCAGCGCCCGCGCCAGCCCCGGCGAGCGCAGCAGCCGCCCGGCGGCCCGCTCAGCCAGGCCGGGACGGCGGCGCCACACCTGCGCCGCTACGCCGAGCCAGACCCGGCCGAGATCGACGTCGCCGGGCCCGGGGCCGTGGCTCGCCAGGCTCTCATGGTCACCAGCCATCTCATGCCCGCCCGTCATCGCCCGCCTCCATCTCGCGTCGGCTCTCGGCGCCGCAGCGCCGCACGCAGCTGCTTCCTGGCCCGGTGCGCGCGGCTCTTCACCGTGCCCTCGGGAACGCCCGTCAGCTCCGCCACCTCGGCGACCGGCCGGTCCTCTACGTACATCAGCCGCCAGGCCTCGCGGTTCGGGCTGCCCGCCGGCCCGAGCGCGCCGACCGCCTCGGCCAGTTCGGCCCGGAACACGGCGGCCTCCGCCGGGTCTGCCACGTGCCGCCCGTCCGCGTCGATGGCGGGCAGCAGCAGCTCCGCTGGCCCGCGGCGGCGCAGGAACAGCGCGGCCTGCCTGCGAGCGATCCCCCACACCCAGCCGCCCGCCGAGCCCGAGCCGCCGGGCCGGTAGCCGCCCGCGCCTCGCCACACCGCCAGGAACGTCTCCTGCAGGACGTCCTCGACCTCGGCCGCGGGCAGGACGGCGCGCAGGCGGGCAGCCAGCCACGGCGCATGCCGCGAGAACAGCTCCCGCAACCCAGCGTCGTCACCGCCCGCCACCGCGGCGATCAGCTCGTCGTCGTTCATCGCTTCTCTATTGCGTTCTGGCGGCGTTTCTTCGCCCCCTGCCCTGCAGGCTCGTCCTGCACATCGAGCCTCGCAACCCCTGCGCCAGTCCAGACCGCGCCACGCACAGTCGGCACCGGGCCGCCTCACCCGAGCTCGTGTGGCTGCNCTCACCCTGCCAGCACTTCGCAGTCAGGTGACCCGATAACGACTGGTTCCCGGGCACTTCTCGGACCGGCTGGCCTGACACGAAACTGGGCCCTAACCGGCGCGCAGCAGCAAAAATACGAAGCCTGGAACGGCCCTAGGACCCAGCGCCCGCCTGGCATGCCTGCTACGTGCCCGATCAGGTAAACAACAGCGGCCACTCGCGGTCAATCACGGACACGTAACTGACGGTGCCGCAGGTAGGCGAACCCCCCGCTGGCGCCCACGACGCGCCACAGACTTCCCAAGCTGACAGTGCGAAGTTGGCCGCCGTGCCACACACGTGCCACGCGCTACGACGAACAGCGGTCCGCCACGGTCAGTGACGCGCACTCCCCTGCCGATGACTAGGACAGGCATTCCCGTTTGGCTCCCGGGCGAACTCTCGGGAGTCGCTCTGGGCCTCTGACCTGGTGGGCGCAACTAGGATCGAACCAGTGACCCCTCGCTTGTAAGGCGCGGATCCTTGGTCGTTTCATGGTCGTGGACGTCGCCTGATGTGGGGTTCACCTGCGGCGATAATCGCCCGGCAGCGCTTGACGTCGCCACGTGGGTTCCGGTGTTGGCTCCCTGATTGGCTCCCCGGAGATCCGCCGCGATGTCGGAAAACTTCCAGTCGCAAACACGACGACTACTAGC
>JGI12270J11330_10001541_pt1 | contig 17072 bp, 17 predicted proteins | sample PeaSoiMetSII2010_FD_11330 | JGI IMG/M metagenome (IMG submission 11330)
GGGCTTTCGCCCCTGGCTATGGACCGGCGCCCCTCCGGGGCGGGGAGCGGGAACACTCCCGCCCAGTCGATTCTCTCGTAATCTGGCTGAATCCTCGAGACTCCTCGCTCATCTCCACCACTGGTTCGGTAAGCGAACCAAATGACCTCGCCGAGGAAAACCGGTGGCGTCCGTGGACGGGTCTCGTGAGATTTCCTTAGTTTGGTGTCCCCGGAAACCCCACAGCGGCGGGAAGGCGAGTCAAGAAATCGGTGTGGTGTCCCCGGAACTCCTGTCAGTCTTTCACGACCTTGGTCACAGGTCATGGCCTTCGCTACCCGGTGGAGATCAGCGAGAACTCGCGAAAATTGATCGGCCGCGCGAACATCAATCGGTCGTCCCGCGTCTCTAGAGGTGAAGAGCGAGGAAACGATGAAAACCAGGCCGGTGTTCCCTGGGGTGTCTCTCATCAGTTTCCCTTGCTTGCCGGGGTCAATCGCCATGTTCGCCTGCTGGTCTCAAGGTCAATCTGGTCGGGGGCAAGAGCGGAGTTTCTCCGCCCTGGCGAGCGATCTCCGTCCCCGAGGTTACTTGCGACACTGACGCCCAGTACTGGTTCTTCCTGATCAGGAACCGACCAGGGCTCGGTGTCACAAGCACCGGGCCTTGGCCATTTTCGGGCCGGTAGCTGAGACGGTATAGCGCCACTCTGAAAAGGTGGAGACGTGGATTCGAGCGCCACACGGCCCACTCCCTGCGCGGGAGTGACAGGAAACGCACGCCCGTTCGTCTAGCGGACGAGGATACTGCTCTTTCAAGGTGGAGAGGAGGGTTCGACTCCCTCACGGGCGATTCGCCTCCACAGGCACACACGACCGGAGCGACTGGGGGCGCGGGCGGTCTCCAAAACCGCTGTCTCGCGGGTTCGAATCCTGCCGGTCGTGCTTGACTGGCCCCAGAGTGGGACGGTGTGGGTGTGGGTGTGGGTGTGGCGAGGGGTTGTGGTGTAACGGCAGCACATCGGCCTTTTAAGCCGGGGAGTGGGGGTTCGAGTCCCTCCGGCCCCATCCGGGGAGGAGAGTCGAAGAGCGGCAGTCATCAATCACGGCCTGTAGCTCAGCGGCAGAGCGCTCGGCTGATAACCGGAAGATGGAGGTTCGACTCCTCCCGGGCCGACTGTTGGCGATCGTCGGGACCAAGGTGTTAGCGGCAGCACACCTGGCTCTTAACCAGGCGGGTGAGGGTTCAAGTCCCTCTGGTCCCACTCGAGGCTTGCACTGGTGGTCTAGCAGGCAAGACACCGCTCTCGTAAGGCGGTGACGTGGGTTCGACCCCCACCCGGTGCTCTGAGTTTCTTTGACAATTCGGCGACGGTCGTAGTGCCCATGATGTAATGGCAGCCTCTCGCCTTGCCATGGCGAACGTGCGGGTTCAAATCCCGCTGGGCACTTCCTCGGGGTGTGGGAAAGATGGCTAATCCGCCTGCTTCGGGAGCAGGAAACCGCTGGTTCGAGCCCAGCCACCCCGATTCTTGCCGCCACGGCGGCAAAAATAGAGCAGGAGTGCGGAGAGAGGAGAAAGTAGAGCAGAGAAAGCAGTGGTCCGCTCACCTGCGGTCTACTCGCTCCTCTTACCTTCCAGGGTGGCGAAATGGTAGACGCACCTCACTGTTAATGAGGCGCCTTCGGCGTGGGGGTTCGAGTCCCTCCCCTGGAGCTTGATGGATTCCGGAAGGGCAAGCCGATGGGTGACGGCACCCGGCTCGAAACCGGGCGAGCGACGAGCCTTGAGGGTTCGACTCCCTCCTCTTCCGCTGCTTCGTTCCGACGCGCATCGCGTGCCCCTGGCCGAGCGGTCAGGCACCAGTCCTCCAAACTGGACAGGCGGGTTCAACTCCCGCGGGGCACTCTCGGGAATCGGCTAACCGGCAGGCTTCCTGACTTTGACTCAGGCGGTGGAGGTTCGAATCCTCCTTCCCGAACCTGGACTGAACGAAACGTGTTCTGTCCGAACAGGAGACGCGGAACACTCCGGGGCAGTTGCGGTTGGTCGTGACGCCACGCTCTGAACGTGGAGGCCGCTGGTTCGATTCCAGCCCCCGGAACTTGACGGGAAGCCAGCATTGACGGCAGCCATCCGGCTGGATCAGGGACCTGTCTTGAAAACAGGCGGCGGCCGCGGGCCGCTTGTGGGTTCGAGTCCCACGGCTGCCGCCTCCAATGGCGCCAAGGCTCGGTAGGCAACCGGCAGACCACTCTCGTTCAGACCGAGAGATGCTGAGGGTTCGAATCCCTCCTGAGCCACTGGGGACCCGGGAAGACCGGTCCACAACGTCGAGCCCCTGTGGAGCAGCTCGGAGTGCTCGCCACCCTGTCAAGGTGGAGGCCGCGGGTTCAAATCCCGCCGGGGGCGCTGGAAGAGGAAGGGAACGGAGATTGTCATAAAGAGTTCGTCATCTCTCAAACGCGTCGGCTGGGCACTGGCGAGCCCCGGTGGCCGTAACCCACCCGCCCCGAGCTTTGCAGGTTCGACTCCTGCCCGACGCACTGCGATCTTCTTCGATCCTTCGAATCACGGCCCGGTCGTCTATCGGTCCAGGACGCCACTCTCTCACAGTGGTGAGGCGGGTTCGACTCCCGTCCGGGCTACTTCAGGTCAGGCTCTCTGCTCCGGTGGAATATCGAAGCAACCCAGGCGTGGCGGGCGCCCAGCCGGCTCTCATAAGGCCGGCCCTCCCGGATCGACCCCGGGGCCTGGGACTCGCGGGTGGGCCGGTGCTCAGCCCAGTCTCATGAACTGGGAGGATGTGGTTCGACTCCCATACCCGCAATGACAGGAGGCATCATCCAGCGACGGCACGGTACGCAAACCGGCAAAGCGGCGACGACCACCCTTCGGGCGGTGCCCGAACTCTCGTGACCTGTGGGTTCGACTCCCACCCGTGCTACTTCGGTTTGTTCCTCGTCCCGTGGTCCAGCGGCAACGACTCCTCTCTTACAAAGAGGAAACGGGGGTTCGATTCCCTCCGGGACGACTCGATTGATTGTCAGTTGTCAGAAACACGCCCCGTAAGGGCAGAACACCTTAGCACGGGGCAACGCCCCGTCCGTCTGTCTTGGGCGGCTGGTCCAACGGGAAGACGCCTGGCTTGCACCCAGGGGCGACCCCAGAGGGGTTCCCCCCGGGTTCGAATCCCCGGCTGTCCACTCGCTTTCCATGTTACGGAAGGTAGCCGGATAAGGCTGGCCGGGCCTCCCTGCTGAGGAGTGCGCCCTCCGGGGCGTGAGGGTTCGAATCCCTTGCCTTCCGCTCCGGCCTTTTATTGGGGCCGGTCTTGATTGATGGTGTTCGTGGTGTAACGGAAGCACATGAGAATGTGAATCTCAAGGCGCCGGGTTCAACTCCCGCCGAGCACCCTCACCGTTTCCCGGGGATGGAGGCGATGATGTCGAAGGGCGTGCTGGATCTACCGACCTTGGTCTTGAACCGACAATGGCAGCCGGTCCACGTGACCACCGTGGCCCGGTCGTTGATCTTGCTCTGGAACGATGCGGCCCGCGTTGTCGATCCGGATGAGTACCGGTTGTTTTCGTGGAGCGACTGGGCGCTGCGCCGGACGGCCGACGGCGAGCCTTGCATCCGATCCGCACGGCTGCGGCTGCCGGTGCCCGAGATCATCACCCTGGCGCACTACGATCGCCTGCCGAACACGGCCGTCACGTTCAGCCGGCGCAACGTCGCCAAGCGCGACCATTACACTTGCCAGTACTGCGGCGCGCAGCCGGGGGCCGAGTCGATCACCATCGACCACGTACTGCCCCGGTCGCAAGGGGGAGCGTCGAGCTGGACCAACTGCGTGGCCGCCTGCGAGCGGTGCAACGCCCGCAAAGGGGACCGGACTCCTGACCAGGCCGGCATGCGGCTGCGCCGCCGGCCGGTCCGTCCCGAGTGGAAGCCGTTCTACGCCGCGCAGGGAGCCCGCATCGAAAGCTGGGCGAGATTCCTGAAACATGAGCCGGCGCTGGCCATGGCCTGAGCCAGCGCCCGCTCGTGCGGACTGTCAAACTGCACGAATCGCTCCCCGCGAGTGTGTCGGTCGCACCGCGGTCTTCGAAGCCGCAGGGCCGGATTCGATTTCCGGGCGGGGGACAGGGCCTTGATGCGTCCTCGGAGTGTGACGGATTCGCATACGACCTTGCGAAGGTCGAGGACCAGGTTCAATTCCTGGCGAGGACATTCACCACCTATAACCCTTGCGTGGTCGCCCTGGTAGCTCAACCGGAGAGAGCAAGACTCTTCTAAAGTCGAGGTTGCAGGTTCGAGTCCTGTCCAGGGCGCTAGAATGGAGGAGGCAATGACCGCGTCGAGAGGGCCGTGGGATGTTGTGGGATCGTTCGGCGTGGCCATGGAGAACGACTCTTCACGGGTGCAAGGGTACTTGTTGGTGCAATTGGGTGCTAACCCCACAAACAAATTGGGTCTGATACGGGCCGGGAAGTGACGCAAGGAGCAGTGCGGGCCGGAGCTTGGCCGGCCCGCCCGAGAATTGCGAGAGCGGTATCAGAACCACGTCTCCGGGACTGAAGGTCATGGCTTGCGATTCGGCCGTATGTCCGCCTCACTGTAATCGGGCTCATCCGGGCCATAGGCCCGCGCGAGCCGTTCCTGCCCAAACCGCAGCCACTCTTGCCGATCCTGCTCAACGGCCAGGAATCGGGCGAAGTCGATCAACTGGCGGATCCGGTCCTCCGAAAGACCCTCCAGAATGGGCTCGAGACGGGCGAGTGCGCTCATGATGTTGGGCTCTCCGGGTAGCCAATTTGATTGAGGTCGATCATAACCTTTACAGCCGGACGGAGCGGCAAGGGCTGCTCGTGATCGATCATGGTTCGTCCCAGAACCCGCCGTACTGCCTTATTCTATCCAGCGCTTGAGTGCAATGGCAGACCCCGCAAGCGTGCTCGAGATTTGCGGCGCCTCGCTCTTCGTCCGTTTCCGCAACCTTTCCAGCCCCCTGCGCAAGAGGGAGGCGACGGCCGGGACGGTGCGGCCGATCCGCTCGGAGACCTGGGGCAGGGTCCAGCCCCGGCAGCGCTTGAGCACGACGACCTCGCGCATCAGGTCGGGAAGGTCGGCGAGTTCTTCGGCGAGGCAGCATCTGTTCGTTCCGCTCGTCCCGGCCGCTGGGCGAGGACTGGTCGGCGGCCAGCCAGGCGGCAAAGCCGGAGGCGGAGCGGTCGAGGTCGGCCTCGAGCGATCGCTCAAGGGCGACGTCCCGCTTGTCCAGCTCGTAGTGCTTCACCGCGTTCGGCTGCGCGGTGCTCCGAGCCCACTCCGTTGAGTTGTCCGGTGCGAGTCTCCCATAATGACGAACTGCGAGCGACCATTGACGCTTCTTTCCAACCCGGACTTCCACCGGCGATTCCGACCATGAAATCTTTGATTCGACCACACTTCTGGCTGGCGACTTTATTGATATCGACGATCCTGACCGGCTGTGGGAGCGAGCCGCAATCGACCACGGCCGCGGGCAGACCGCCGTCCGGCCAGACGTCAGCGAGCCGGCTCTTCGGGTTCACGGTCCAGACGATGAACAACCCCTTCTTCATCGATCTGGAGCAAGGTCTCAAGAGCGTGATCGAGGGGCACGGCGATCGGCTGGTCACGCTGGATGCCCAGTTCAACAGCCTCAAGCAGAAGAACGACATCTCCGACCTCCTCCAGCAGCAGCCCGCGGCGATCTTCATCAACGCGGTGAACTGGGAAGGGGTGCGAGGCAGCCTGATCGAAGCCAGGCGTAAGAAGGTGCCGGTCATCATCGTCGATGCCCCTGTCAGCGATCCCGACCTGGTCCTCAGCCAGGTGGCCTCCGACAACATCGAGGCGGGCCGGCTGGCGGCCGAGGCCCTGGCCAAGGTCAATCCCAAGGCGCGAGTCGTCATCTTGCACCACTCGGTCAACAAGGCGTGCATCGACCGCGTCGACGGGTTCAAGAGGGCCATTTCCCAGCACCCCGAGATCACCATCCTCGATACCCAGGAAGGAAAAGGAACCACCGAGGGCGGACGGCCCGTGATGCGCGACCTGATGGGCCGTTTCCCGGATGTTGACGCCGCTTTTCCCATCAACGACCCCTGCGCGCTCGGCGCGATCTCGGCCATCGAGTCGGCGGGCAAGCTCGGCAAGGTCACGGTCGTCACCGTGGACGGCTCGCGCGAGGCCGTTGCCGTCATCAAGGCGGGCAAGCTGCATTCCAGCTCGGCACAATTTCCCCGGCAGATCGGACGGGCCGCGGCCGAGACGATCTACGAACACCTGGCAGGCAAACCGGTGCCCTCCGACATCAAGATCCCCGTCAAGCTGATTACCAGGGAAAACGCCGACGAGTTCCTCCAGAGCCTGTAAACCCATGCCCGACGACGGTCGCAGCGATCGGCCTCTCCTTTCCCTCCGCATCGCCCGCGGCCTGGCATTGCGGTTCAACGAGGGCCGGCCCATCGCCGTGCCCGAGAGTCAGGAAGTTTTCCTGGCACTGGGTAACGCTCGGGTCCTGGGAATCGTGCCGGTGCCGGTGCTGGTGATGGTAGCCGCCTTCGTTGTGACTGCCGTGCTGCTTCACCGCACTCGGTTCGGCCAGCATCTGTACGCCATTGGGGGAAATCGCGAAGCGGCCCGTTACACGGGAATTCCGATCGCCCGCAACGTGATCGCGGTCTATGTCGCCTGCTCGCTGCTGGCCGGCATCGCAGGGATGATCCACGCTTCCCAGCTCTACTCGGCAGAACCTGGTTCGGGCCAGAACTTCGAGCTCATCGCCATCGCCGCGGTGGTCGTGGGAGGAACCAGCTTCGCCGGCGGCGTCGGGACCGTGCCCGGGACGTTCCTGGGAGCGATCATCATTGGCATTCTCGACAAGGGGCTGAACCAGGCGGGTGTTCACTTTTCGCTCCAGTACATCGTCCGAGGGCTGGTCATCCTCTCCGCCGTCTACCTCGACGGCCAGCGCCGGAGCCGAAGACAATGACCTGGGCGGAATTCATGCGTGATTCTGCAAGAGATCTATGTAGGCCTTTCGCACGAACTGTTCCCGCGGGATCTCCAGGCGGCTCATCAAATACTCGGCGATGGAAACTCCCTCCTCTTCCGTCTGATCGGGGCGAAGGACGACTTCCAACTCCACGAAATCGCCAAGGTTCTCGACCTGATCGAGATGAATGCGGGTCTGGCCGACGCGGTAGAGCAACCGCTCTTTCCGGACGGTGCCCACGATCGGCAAGACTCGGGACAGGATCGTCATCAGGACTTCCGGGGCGGTGGTGGGGGCGATGAGATAATGGGAAACCTTGGGACCGCCGATATCCGGCCGATCATAGTGAATCAGCTCACCGCAGCCATCGCCCATGATCCGGAGTTTGAGCCGCCCCGTCTCCACGGCGAAGAAAACATCCTGCTGGTTCAAGACCTCCGCTTGCGTGTCACTCATCCCCTCGACGGTTGCGCGCAGTCGATGAGTGTCGGAGACATAAGCCTTGATCTCGATATTTCTAGCCGTTTGTGCTCCCCAATCCAGATCGATCGGCGGACGATCCGGTGTGCTCGTGGGCTCACCCTGGGCTCGCTGCCAGGGTCGATCGGGTGCTTCTCGCCAGGCGCACCATCCCGCGGGCAGATCGGCGAGCTCGAGAAGACTGGGATCGAACTGGACCATCTCGCCCAGAAGGACGATCGCACCGTCTTCCTCGAAGACGTGCTCACCATCGAGAAACTGCCAGCCGCCGTCCTCGGCGTCGTGAGTGACCAGGACGAGAGACGAATCGCCTCGAAGGATTCGCTCCAGGGTCACGACCACGGTGTCAGGCGAATCTGCAAACCGCCAGTCGGAAGTCATGAGCCTTTTTCTCCTTTTGACCCATGATCATCGGTCATTTTCCAATATCATGACGGAGAGCCCAGCTCGTCCGCCGTGAAGGTTCAGGATGGTAAGTAGTCACTTATCCACCGCAAGCGCGACATTCGTACAGATCAATCAGGTTCCGCTTCCCAGAATCCGGTTTGCCGTTATGCTATGCCGCAGAAGGATATTCCCGCCATTCATTCACTCACGGAGGAGTTGGCTGATGAAAAGGACATTCGGCCTGGCGGCGGTCATGGCGACCCTGTTCCTGGTCTCGGGATGTAGCGGACTGCATGGCAAGGACCGACCCACGCGTGATCCGGTTCGATTGCCCAGCGCTCCTGCTCTGGAAGGAAGCGCCACCAACCCGGCCATCCCCGGCATGACCGGCTCGACTCCGGTCATTCCGCCGGCGCGGTCGGTTGGGTCGAATTGATCTCTTGACGGTTCGCCATCCGCCGAGCGAATCAAGCTGGCTCTCGGCTCCCGGTGAAGGGATGGTCAGGAATCAGCCGCTCGAGGCTCGATGGCTCGGATTCGAAGCCGGGCCACGAGCCCCGGCATCGCGGCGGGTTTTTCCAGGTGGAGTAGAATCGACAGCCGCGTGGAACCGCCGCACCGGACGTTGGCCACGCTCTGCGCTGGGATTCCCACGCTCATCGGCGCTCCAATCAAAGCGGCGACCGCGCCGCCCGTGGCGTCTCCCGCGAGACCACGCCAGCCGTAGGGGCTTCGGTTTGAATGCAGGTAGGCCTCGTCCAGGTAATCCTCCGAACAGCTCAAATTATGCAACCCGACCTCGATGATCTCTTTCCCTATGCCAGCTTCTCGCCTCCCAGTCCCAGCGCGTGAAGCGTCTCCAGGACACGGGCGTGGGATCGGCCATTGGTCACGATGACACCGCGATTGGCGCTGAGCTCGCGGCCGTGGCGAAAGTCCAGGGGCCGGCCCATGATGTCGGTGACGGTTCCTCCGGCTTCCTCGACGATCAAGGCTCCGGCGGCGTGATCCCATATCTTCTCGCGGTAATCAGCCCGGGTGGGCATGCGGAGATAGATCTCCGCCTCGCCCCGCGCAACGATCCCGTACTTGGCCTGACTGTCCATCCGGACGGGTGGCGTGACGATCCCCAACCGCGCCGCGATCGCAGCGGCGTCTCCATGTGCGCTGTGACCTGATTCTACCGACTCGCAGAATCGGAGCAACGCGGGATCGGTTCTCTGGCTAACTTGCACTGGCAAGAATTCCGGTTCGCGTTCCTCCCCCTGTTCCAGCGGCACGACAATCGCCCCATGCCCGAGCACGGCCGCAAAGATCACGCCCCGACTCGCGGCAGCCGAAGCCGAGTCGACCGGCAGGTTGGGGCATGACAGGGCCGCGACAACAACTTGGCCTTCGACGATGAGCGCCAGGGCCACGGCGTACTGCTCGTTGCGGAGAAAGCCTTTAGTTCCATCAATCGGATCGATTGTCCAGAATCGGTCGCGATACTGGCTGCTTCCTCCCCGGTCGATCCAGCCGCAGACCTCGGCCGGAGAGGGGTTGCGATCGGCATCGAGCTCGAGCGCTCGCACGTGACCGACCACCCCGTCAAGGATGGCCGTGTTCCCCGATCTTCCGAGTTCCTCCGAGTCCTCCTCGGCGAGGACGGGATCGTCCGGAAACGCGATCCCCAGCGCCCGGCAGATGACCGCCTGGCTGCCAAAGTCTGCCACCGTCACCGGGCTCTTGTCCCTCTTGTCCAGGACCTCCGGCTTCAGGGCCGCCCTCACCGTGAGACACAGCCGCGTCGCCTGGCGGACAGCCTGGATGGCCTCGGACTGCTCACGCTCGTACTGCCGGCTCATGTTCCCTCCGGACCAACGCGTTCGCTCGGTGTTTCTCACAGCAAGGGCTGGAAGCCGCGACCTCTGCCCATGAGCGCGTCGATCATACGGGCCCGTGGTCCAACCTCGGCCGTCAGGACTGACTTTGGGTCGCTCGCTTGGATTTGTCAAATGGAACTTGCCTGTCGGTGATTTCGTCCGACGGAGTCGAGCCTGGATCATATGGATGGAACATCGATGGCCACTCCGCACGTTGCCGGCTGCGTGGTTTTACTCATGGCAGCGCAGCCCGAGGTTCCCGTTTCGGATATCATCGGTTTTCTACGGCCAGCCCGCGCGGCTGGCGCCCGAGGCCGAGGACCTGATTGTCCGCACTGTGCACCAGTTGCTTCCCCCGGCCTTCGATGGGCCGCGCAAAGCCTGATGGCCGGATCGGGTTAGAATTTCCTGATCTGTCCTTGTCCGAGAGGCAGAGGTATGGTTCTTTTACTCGTCGCGGGACTTTGAGGTCCGCTGGAATGATGGCACACGAACTGGCAGTCGCGGAAGAGGCGGCTCGCGCCGGCGGAGCGGTCGCCGCGCGGTTATTCCGCACCGGGGCGACGGTCTTCACCAAGGAGTCGGCGCCGGGCAAGGCCTCGAGCTACAACCTCGTCTCCGAGGCCGACCTCGAGGCCGAGAGGGCGATTGTCGCCGTCATTCGCAAGGCATTTCCAGATCATGCGGTTCTGGGCGAGGAGCTGCACGGCGGCGATAGCGCTTCCAGCGCGCTGCTCGCCAGCGAACACCTCTGGATCGTCGATCCGATCGACGGCACAAGCAACTTCGTGCACGGCATCCCGCACTTCGGGGTCTCTGTGGCCTACTACCATGAAGGGCAGCCTGCCTGCGGCGTGATGGGAAATCCGGTCCACGATGACTGGTTCTTGGCAGCTCGCCAGCAAGGCGCCTTCCACAACGGTCAGCGCGTCCGCGTTGCCGAGAGTCAGCGGCTCGACGAGATCCTGATCGGCTTCGGCTACTATTACGACCGCGGCGCGATGATGGAGGCGACCCTGGCCGCGGTGAGCGACCTGCTTCACCGCAACATCCACGGCGTCCGGCGCATGGGGGCTGCCACGCTCGACTTGGCCTATGTGGGGCTCGGCGCCTTCGGTGCCTTCTTCGAATACGAGCTCGCCCCCTGGGACTACGCCGCCGGCCGCCTCTTCGTCGAGGAGGCGGGCGGCAAGGTCACCACCGGACGCGGCGAGCCGCTCCCCATCGCCAGAACAAGTGTCGTTGCCAGCAACGGACTCTTGCACGAGGCCGTGCTGGAGATTGTGGCCGCCCATCATCCGCCAACCCTTATCTGAGAATGTGAGTCCGTGACTATCTCAAGAGCCGTACGCTGGGGAGCGGGTCCTCGCCTCTTCATTGCCCATGCCGGCAAATCCCCAATCCAAAATCCCCAATCCAAAATCCAAAATCTCCGGGCGGGACCTCGTCTTCTTATTGCCCATGCCGGCAATGCTCCAGCGACATGAGTGCGAATGCGGTGCCGTACTGCTGGTGGTAATTATAGAAGGGGTAATCCCACCATGAGCCGTCGCGCTCCTGGTGCGACAGCAGGATTCGCGCCAGGTGGTCTTGATAGAACGCGCGATCGGCCGCCGGCAGCACAAGGGCGCAGAGGGTTGCGTAGTAGTGACCGAAGTAGTAGAAGTAGCCCGCGACCTGGAAGTGCGACTCGTGCGGGATCGGCCGCTTGCGGCCGATGTCGAGCCAGCCGTTGCGGGTGATCAGCCGATCGAGCCAGTCCTTGAGCACCTGGTCGGTCACCTTCGCGTCGCCCCAAAGCCTGAGGGCCAGGTTGCAGGCCTGCGACCGCCCCAGGCTTCCTCCGGGACGATTGATGCCCATCATCGGCTTATAGCGAAGATGCAGGCCGTACAGGTAACTGAAATCCGGCTTACGGTGGGCGACCAGCCCTTCGATGGCCCGCCTGGTGACCTTTTCGGGAGGAGCCACGCCCAGGTTCTTCGCCTCATGGAAGGCGATCAGCACGGCGGCGTTGACGAAGCTGGCAGAGTCGCTGTTGGGCCGCTGGGTGCCCGCACCGAAGTCGTAATAACCCCAGCCACCTTCGGCCGATTCGTATCGGCCAAGCCGATCGTACTGGTCGCGGATCAAAGCCTCGATCCGGGCCTGCCGGGGCTTGTCGTCCGGCAGGCGGCCGTGCATCCGCACCAGTGCCATGATGCCGTAGCCATGGGCCCAGACATTGTAGATCAGCATCGGATCATCGCGGCGCACCTGGGGCAGCTCGCGGAACAGGAACTTCTCGCCTCGCTCGATAGCGCGGCGGACTGCATTCCTCTGGGCAATCGCTGCGCCGGTCGTGTCCCGGTCTAGCTCGATCAGGGCAGGGACACAAAGCGCCGTGGTGGCGACACGAAAAGCGTGATGCGACCCGACACCCGCGATGACATTCAGGTCCTTGGTCCGCTCGGGCGATCCCCAAGATCCATCGGGCCTCTGGTCGCGGAGCAAGAACTCAACACCTCGATCCATGGCGGCGACGATGGCCCTGTCGGAAACAAGTTCCGGAGGCCCGGGATGCAGATGAGGTGAGGATGGTCCGGCCGATTTCCCGGCCGGCGGGGTGTCAGCGAACTCGCGGCGCGCGGGTTCCTGAGGTGCTGCCTCGAGCTCGGGGAGGACCAGACCCGGCCCGATCAGGATCACAAGGGAGGTCACGTACTTGCAAAACATAGGCTTCGTGTGGATTGAACTTGGTTTTTCAGAAAGTGCATCATCGGAGACTCGAGCCACCGGAGGAATTGCCCCCTGCTCGTTCTCTCAAGGCTTGCTGCCCAGGACCTCGTCGCCGGTGCGCAGACCGGTAAGAATCTCGGTCTTACCGCCGGCGGTCTTCCCGGTCTTGACAGTCCGCTTTTCGGGCTTGCCTTGCTTCCCGGGCAGGTAGACGACGTGGGTCATTGTCCCATCGTCGGACTCATCCTCGGAGACAGCGGAACTGGGAACGGTAAGTGCGTCTTGGGCGCGGTAGGTCGCGAATTTGAGGCTGCAAGCCATGCCGGGTTTGATCAAGGCGGCATCAGGGCCGAGCTCGACGTCGGCGATCAGCTCGAACTTGCCGGCCTCGCGGGGAACGGGCGTGAGGCTGGTCAGCCGGGCCGGCAGCGAGAGCGTGGGGTCGGCGGCGGGCGTCGCCCGGCCCTTCAGCTCGTCGCGGCCGGCGAGGCTGTGCAGGTCCTTCTCCTCGACCGCGCCTCGGACGATCAGCGGGCGAGGAGCGACCACGGTGATCAGCACTTCGTCGGCCGTGACCACGCCTCCTTTGCGGAGCTTGGAAGACATGCTCGCGGCGCCCGGCCAGTTGCCGTGCTCGTTTCGACCGTAGTAGACCAATCCGCCGGCCGGCGCGTGAACAGTCAGCGCATCGCGATCCCGGCGCAGGTCGGCAAGTTTCTCCGTTGCCCGGGACTGATCGTGCTTCAGCTTCGCCAGGCCTAGCCGCTTCTGGTTCAGCGCCAGCGGAAGTGTCGCCCGGGCTTTTTGCAGGTCGAGCGCCTGGCGAACGGCGGCTTCACCGACCTTGATTTGCTGACGGGGTAGCTCGACCTTCAGGGTCGCATCGCGCCGCAGCTCGGCCTCCTTGAGCCGGAACTCGCTCGACTCGACCTGGAACCGCGTGCGGCGGAGGATGATTTCCTCGGTCTCTTCGGTGAGGTCCTTGGAGCGGTACATCTTCTCGAGTTGACGGAGTTCTTCCTTGGCATATTCGAGGTACTCCACGGCGGACTTGACCGAGAATTGAGCCATCTTCTCCGAGTTCGGCCGGTCGATCTCGAGGAACCGGGCCAGGTCCTCGTCGGCGTGGGTCTTGGCCCGTTCCGCCGCGGCCAGGTCGATCGGCAACAATTTCTCGAGGACAGGCAGCTCCTCCTCCGCGTGCTTGAGCGATAGCTCTCCGAGGGTGAGTTCGACCTCGGCGTCCTGGATTGCCTTATCGATCTTCTCGCGATCGAGCTCGACCAGGATGTCGCCCTGCTTGACGGGCGTGCCTAATTCCACCGCCTTCTCGACCACCAGGGGCATGGACCAAGCCTTGGGCTTGACGGCGACCTCGGACATTCTGGCGGACTCGAAAACTCCCGTGAGGGTTACATCGACCTTGAACGGCCCTTTTTCCACCTTGACGATCGTGGGCGCCGCGATGCTTGACTTGTCGGCCGACGGCTCGTCCTTCGACTTTGCCGCCGGTTTCTCTGGAGGTTTTTCCTGGACGGGTGCGGTTGCGCGACCGGTGGCGATCACGACCACGCTTGCAAAGACGAACAACAAAACCGCCAACCATGTCCTCGGGGCACCCTTCATCGAATACCTCTTCCCCGTCCCGCGGAATGTCATTCCCGATCCCCGGATGGCGTGACCCAGCCCCCGCTGATCGATCGCCGCCAGCCTTCCCATCTTGCCATCCCGCCGGGTCGGGTGCTAGCCTCTGGCTGGTCCTCCAAGTGCTGGAAGCTCGGTCTCATCCCCGGATTGGGATCGATTGCCGGCGGACGAACGAAGCCACCGGATGTTAGAGCGGTTTACGTTCGCATCGCCCACATGGAACCCACAACCGCAGATTCACGGGTTACAGATCATCGGTGTTTTCCCCAGCCGCGTAGCGGCGACAGTTCATAGCCTGGAGGCGTAAGCCCCAGGAATTCCGACCCGGCCAGCGACGACCCCGAGCCCACGAAGGGGGCGGCAGAGGGAGCAGGCCTGACGGTGTCTGATCGGAACCCGGCGATCGTCCGGCTCCCGTTCATCTGTCGCCCCCGTTGGGGCTCAGGTCAACAAAGCTGGTGGTTCCCTCTCAATTTTCACCTCCCCTGGGCTGACGCCCCCAGGCTATGAACTTCCGCCGCTCCGCGGCTGGCAAACCTCTCGCTGTGGCGATTGTGCCCTTCCGCGCAACGAAACAGCAGCGGAACCCGCCATGGAACTGGAACGTGCAACCCCAACTCTCCACACCCCCAGCTCTGCGACCCGTCAAGTCCGCGCCGAGCCCACATATCACGCCTTCGAGTCGCCTTCCCCCAGACCAGCGGTTTCAGCCGGGTGCAGACCTTCCCCCGCTGGGTACTGCGTGACACAGACCGCCAAATTGGAGCGAAAGGAGCGAAAGGGGCCACCCACTTTCTGGAACCTGGGAAACGTGGGTGGCCGCCAACGTCAGCTTGTACAAGACCCACTTTCACCGATACTGGACGGGCGTGCGGTGGAGAAAAGTAGAGAAATCGGGAGTTCAGGCAGCGAGAAGCTCTGGTCAGGCACCTTCACCTGAGCTAAGTGGGGAGTCCAGGGAAAGCAAATACCCTTGCCAGTGTAATCGTCTGCCCCAATTGCGGTTGCGTGGCCTGGACTTGACCCGACAAGTCGCCCCTGGCGCCTCATTGCCCCCGTCTGTCCCAATCGATGGTGCCTGGCCTGGCCAGTTTCTGACGAGCAGGTGCAATCGACCGTGCAACTGGTCTTCGACAAGTTCGACGAACTGGGCTCCTGCAAGCGTCTCTACCGCCATCTGGTATGGAATAAGATCCTCCTGGGGATGCGCCTCCACCGAGGACCGCGACGTGGTCAGTTGGAATGGCGCCCGCCCAGTCCGGACGCGCTGAGCCGGATGCTGCATCACCCGATCTATGCGGGAGCCTATTCCTACGGACGTCGCCGCGTCGATCACAAGCGGACGGCCGCGAGTGGCGGCAAGCTCAAGAAGCGCGCGGTACCGATGTCGGAGTGGATGGGCTCCAACGGGACCGCCTGCCGGCCTATATCACGTGGGAACGGTACGAGGCCAACCAGCAACGGTTGCTCCAGAACAGCCCGCGGCCCGGTTCTCCGGGGGTGCCCCGCAACGGCAGGGCGCTATTGACGAGCCTGCTGGTCTGCGGAGCATGTGGCCGGCGCATGTACGCCAGCTATCGGAGCAAGTCGACCGCCTATTATGAGTGTACGCGGAGGAAGAACGAGGGATCGACGTGTTGTGGACTTGAAGCCGGGGTGGTGGACGATCTCGTGGCCCAGCAGGTTTTGCGTGCCCTCGAGCCCGCTACTCTGGAGTTGAGCCTGAAAGCGATCCAGGATGTGCACCAAGAGCGTGAGCGCCTTCACCGACACTGGAAGCAACGCCTGGAGCGGGCCACCTATGAGGCAGAACGCGTCGAACGGCAGTACCAGGCGGTTGAGCCTGAGAATCGTCTCGTGGCTCGCAGCTTGGAGCGACAGTGGGAGGAAGCGCTGCGAAATCGGCGCGATCTTGCGGAAGAATATGATCGCTTTTTGAAGGAACAGCCACCGCACCTCAGCGAGGACCAGCGTGCTCGAATCCTGGCCCTGTCCAGCGATCTCCCGACACTCTGGAACGCGGCCGAGACGACAGCGGCCGACCGCAAGGAGATAATCCGCTTGGTGGTGCAGCGTGTCGAGGTCCATGTTCGTGCTGAGACCGAGTGCGGCGAGGTGGTGATCTCGTGGCGGGGCGGTGTCATGACCCGCCACGAGATCGTTCGCCCAGTCGCGCGCTACGAATCATTGGGCAGTTACGATCAGTTGATGAATCGAATCATCGAGATGCGTCAGGAGGGTCGGACGATCAAGCAGATCGCGGTGCAACTCAACGCGGAAGGATATCACACGCCGAGATCCCGGAAGGGCTACACGAGCACGTCGGTGCGAAAGCTGTTGTCTCGAGGTGAGCTGACCCGGGGAAGGATTGGGACAAGGCAACTCGATCGCCACGAGTGGTGGATGCCGGAATTGGCTCGATCGCTTCAAATGTCGGCGAACAAGCTCAGGTACTGGGCGCTGCGCGGCTGGGTTCGCTCGCGGCAGGTTCCGCCGCGCGGCCTGTGGGTCGTCTGGGCCGATGCGCGGGAACGACGGCGGTTGAGGAAAGTTCTTGCAGGCTCGAACCGAGGCAAGGGCCGCGAAGGAGACATGCCAAGCGGCAAGATCAACCATTGAAGAATTTTGATCCCATCGATCCACCCCTCTCGAATCGTGCATCGAGGGATTGTGACAAAGGGGGCATTATGATGCGCAGATCCGTACGTGCCCTTTCAGGCATACGGCTCGTCACATCATGAACTCGCTACGGGACGGCTCCCTGCGTGAATCAGCAATCCGTCTCGTACCCGACCCCGCGACCGTTGTTGGTTCTTGTACACGGTTATGGGTTTCGATGCACCCGCCATGTTTCTCTCCAACGGTGTCATGACATGGCGTCCCCTTCTCTCCACGGGGTCCCTCGGGATGGTTCCCCCGCTTCAACGATACTATGGGACGCTCCGACTCCCCGCCGTCCGTCTCGACCC
>JGI12270J11330_10001548_pt1 | contig 17047 bp, 9 predicted proteins | sample PeaSoiMetSII2010_FD_11330 | JGI IMG/M metagenome (IMG submission 11330)
ACCGAGCTGGCCGGCGGCGAGCATGCCGGAAGCCTGGCCGACGTCAAGGTGACCGTCCGCAGCGTCAAGGTCAAGGATCTGCCCGAGCTTGATGACGGCTTCGCGCAGTCGGCGAGTGAGTTCAACACCGTCGGCGAGCTGCGGGCGAATACCCGCAAGCAGATGGAGGTGATGCGCCGGGCGGGTCAGGTCGGCCAAGCCCGGGACCGCGGCATCGAGGCGCTGCTCGGGCAGATCGACATGCCGCTGCCAGAGTCGATCATCGAGCATGAGGTTGAGCACAGGCAGCAGTCGTTCGCCGCCGAACTGGACCAGGCGGGCCTGACGATCGAGACCTTCGCCGAGAGTCGCGGTGTCACCGCCGCCGACGTGGAGAAGGACATCTCCGATGACGTTCGGAGGTCGGTCAAGGTCCAGTTCATCCTGGACCAGATCGCCGAGCAGGAGAAGCTGAGCGTTGAGCAGGAGGATCTCGGCCAGTATGTGACACAGCTCGCATATCAGCAGGGAGTCTCCCCGGATGTGCTGGCCCGCCAGCTGACCAGCCAGGGCCAGCTCGGCGCGGTCGTCGGTGAGGTACTGCGATCCAAGGCAGCCGCGCTGATCGCCGAACGGGCGAAAGTGACAGATCAGTCGGGCCGCCACGTCGTCATCGGAGCTCAAGAACCCGGCGAGTCCGGCGCGCCGTCAGCCGACCTCGATGTGGCCGACAGCACCGAATCCGTCGACGCACCCGAGGCCGCCGCGGACGCCTCCGCTGACGCTCCGGCGAAAGGCCGCGCCGCCAGGCGCGGCGCTGCGAAGGCAGCGGCCGGCCAGGGCGAAGAGAAGGGTGCTGCCAAGGGCAGGGGGCGCCGGGGTGCCGCCAAGGAGGCGAAGCCCCCCGCGGACGCGGACTGAGCGGAGCCGTCCCCGAGCTGGCACCGGGCGCGCTGATCGGCCAGGCCGAGCGGAGCCGTCCCTGGGTCGGCCAGCGGGGCTGACCGGTAGCCGTCCCTGAACCGGCCGACGGGCACTGACCGGGCCGGATCACGCGATCGTGCGGCAGCCGCGGTGCCTCAGTGGACCGTCGACCGGGGGCTGCCTGCGCCCATAGCGAACAGGCCGGAGCGGCGGACGTTGCCGCCCCGGCGCCGGGTTAGGGTCGCAGTCATAAGACTCAACGGTGCGGGAGGGCACGGCGCGCAGGCGCGCGGTGCCGGACGAGACATACAGGAGGGCATCGTGACCACGTCGCCCGAAGTTCAGCCGCCAGCCCGGATACTCGCCCGGGCGACGGAGGCTCCGATGCTGCCGATGAGCGACCAGCTCTTCCAGCGCTTGCTGCGGCACCGGATCATCTTCCTCGGCCAGCAGGTCGACGACGATATGGCCAACCGGATCTGCGCCGAGCTGATCCTGCTGGCCGCCGAGGATCCCAAGCGCGATATCAGCCTGTACATCAACTCACCGGGCGGCTCGGTCAGCGCCGGCCTGGCCATCTATGACGTGATGCAGTTCGTGCCGAACGACATCGCCACCTACGCGATGGGGATGGCGGCGTCGATGGGCCAGTTCCTGCTCTGCGCGGGTACGACAGGCAAGCGCTACGCCATGCCGCACGCGCAGATCATGCTGCACCAGCCGCACGGCGGGATCGGGGGCACGGCATCGGACATCAGGATTCAGGCGGAGCAGATCCTGTACCTGAAGCGGATCCTGGCCGAGCGCACCGCGATGCACACCGGTCAGACCGTGGAGCAGGTAGAGGCCGACTCTGACCGGGACCGCTGGTTCACGGCCGATCAGGCCAAGGACTACGGATTCGTCGACCACGTCGTGCGCAATGCTGTAGAGGTCCAGACCAACGGCGCGGTGTCATGAGCATCGAGCCGAGATCGAAGGAGCCCAACGTGGCGACAGGCTTGACCGGATCCGCTCGGCCGGGACTGGCCGAGGCCAGGTACGTCCTGCCGTCCTTCGTGGAGCGGACACCGTACGGGATCAAGGAGATGAACCCGTACAACAAGCTCTTCGAGGAGCGGATCATCTTCCTCGGGGTGCAGATCGATGACGCGTCGGCCAACGACGTGATGGCTCAGCTGATCACGCTCGAGTCACTGGATCCCGACCGCGACATCCTGATCTACATCAACTCCCCTGGCGGGTCGATGACGTCCATGATGGCGATCTACGACACCATGCAGTACGTCCAGCCGGAGATTCAGACGTTCTGCCTTGGCCAGGCGGCCTCAGCGGCCGCGGTGCTGCTGGCGGCCGGCACCAAGGGCAAGCGGATGGCGCTGCCTAACTCGCGGATCCTGATCCATCAGCCGGCCATCGAGAGCGGCTACGGCCAGTCCAGCGACCTGGAGATCCAGGCGAAGGAGATCCAGCGGATGCGCCAGGCCATGGAGCAGGTGCTGGCCAAGCACACCGGCCGGGATGAGGAGGTCATCCGCCACGACATCGAGCGGGACAAGTTCCTCACCGCCCATGAGGCGAAAGAATACGGGCTGGTGGATGATGTTCTGACGATGGTTAAGCGCAAGCCGGAGGTAGTGTCGTCCTAGGCGCAGGTTGCCGTCGGCGCGACGCGCCAAAGGTGACCGGAGCTTAGGCAGCGGCCACGGTGCAAGACGCGGTACCGTCTAATTCCGGCCCCGCGGCGGCAGCCGCGCCGCGGGGATGACCGCAGGTGGTTCGAGTCGCCCGGCAAGGGCGGCGCAGGATAAGGAGTAACTGGGTGGCACGCATCGGCGATGGCGGTGACCTGCTGAAGTGCTCGTTCTGCGGTAAGAGCCAGAAGCAGGTCAAAAAGCTGATCGCCGGCCCCGGGGTATACATCTGCGACGAGTGCATCGACCTGTGCAACGAGATCATCGAGGAGGAGCTCGCCGAGCCTTCCGAGATCAAGTGGGACAGCCTGCCGAAGCCACGCGAGATCTACGAGTTCCTCGACTCCTACGTGATCGGACAGGAGAAGGCCAAGAAAGGCCTTTCGGTCGCCGTCTACAACCACTACAAGCGGATCCAGTCGGGCGGCGAGCGAACCGCCGAGGACGGCGTCGAGCTCGCCAAATCCAATATCTTGCTGCTCGGGCCGACCGGGTCGGGCAAGACGCTGCTGGCGCAGACCCTGGCCCGGCTGCTGAACGTGCCGTTCGCCATCGCCGACGCCACCGCCCTGACCGAGGCGGGCTACGTGGGGGAGGATGTCGAGAACATCCTGCTCAAGCTGATCCAGGCGGCCGACTATGACGTCAAGAAGGCCGAGACCGGCATCATCTACATCGACGAGATCGACAAGATCGCCCGCAAGAGCGAGAACCCGTCGATCACCCGCGATGTCTCCGGTGAAGGCGTCCAGCAGGCACTGCTGAAGATCCTGGAAGGCACCACGGCCTCGGTACCCCCGCAGGGCGGCCGGAAGCACCCGCACCAGGAGTTCATCCAGATCGACACGACCAACGTGCTGTTTATCTGCGGCGGGGCATTCGCCGGACTCGAGCGGATCATCGAGCAGCGGGTCGGCCGCAGCGGCATGGGCTTCGGTGCGGTACTCCGGGTGAAGAGCGACCGGGTGCAGTCGGATCAGTTCGCCGCGGTCATGCCCGAGGACCTGCTCAAATTCGGCATGATCCCGGAGTTCGTCGGCCGGCTTCCGGTCATCACCAGCGTGCACAACCTGGACCGCGAGGCGCTGATCCGGATCCTGACCGAGCCAAGGAACGCGCTGGTGCGGCAGTACCGGCGGCTGTTCGAGCTGGATGGCGTGGACCTGGAGTTCACCGACGACGCCCTGGAGGCCGTCGCCGACCAGGCGATCCTGCGCGGTACCGGAGCCCGCGGACTGCGCGCCATCCTGGAGGAAGTGCTGCTGTCGGTGATGTACGAAGTGCCAAGCCGCAAGGACGTCGAGCGGGTCGTCATCACCGCGGCCGCTGTGCTTGAGAACGTCAATCCGACCATCGTGCCGCGCGAGGTGGCCAGGCGGACGCCGCGGGAGAAGTCCGCCTGAATCTGGTCCGCGTCAGCTGGCCTGCAGACTCGGCCGCATCAGGCTCAGCAGAGCCGCTAGCTCGCTGACTGCGATATCGCGAGCCGGGGACATGATCGCGCCGATCGCGCCGGGCGTGGCCCAGCCGCAGACCGACATCTGGCTTCCGGCGATCACCGTGATGACGCATTGCGCCACGCCGCCGGCCGGACCGGCAGCGACCCGCCAGGGCCCGGCATCGGTGCCGGAGCCGGAGCCGGACAGGCTGGCCATCAGGCGGTTGACTGTGGCGGACAGCTTGCCCAGCCGCGAGGGGCTGTTGAAGCCGAGGTACAGCACCCAGGCAGAGCCTCCTGTGGTTGGGTCAGCGCGACCTGGCTCGGCATAGACCCCGGCTGGATAACTTGCGGTTGAGTCATCAAGCACGGCGGCGAAGCGCTGCCGGAATTGCGTCATCGCGGCCTGGACACCGGGCCGGAGCTCGGCGCTGTCCTGCCGCGGCAGGTTGCCAGCGACAGCGGGTGGCTGCTGGCGAAGCTGGCCAGCCTGGGTACCCGCGTTCCCGGCAGATCCCGCCGCGAGTCCGCTGACGATCAGGAAGGCCGTCGTGCCGGCCAGCGCGAGCGCCAGGATCGCCATGCCGATCGGCGCGAGGACGGCCTTCGTCCGGCTCAGCCTGGCGGCGGCGCGGGATGTCAGCGCCTTGCGCCGCACCCGGTTCAGGTCAGCCCCGAACTTCATCATCTCCCTGCAGCGAATCTCAGATCCGCGGCGGAGAGCCAACTATGCAGCATTGGCGCGGTGCCCTACCGCGGCCCGGTCTGATCAGGCGGGCTCGCGCCTTCGTCAGGCGAGAGCTGCCCGTTCCTGATGATGAGTACCCGGTCGGCGATGTCGATCAGCGCGCGGTCGTGAGTCGCCGCGATCGCGGTGATCCCTTCCGCGTGCACCACGCTCCGGATCAGGCCCATGATCTGGCGCGCGGTGTGCGAGTCCAGCTGGCCGGTGGGCTCGTCGGCGAGTAGCAGCTCGGCATTGTTAGCCAGCGCTCTGGCGATGCCAACCCGCTGCTGCTCACCGCCGGACAGCTCGTGCGGCCGCTGATGCCCGCGGCCCTCCAGGCCGACCAGTTCCAGCAGGTCGCCGACCCGTCGCTCCCTGGCGTCCGGGTCGAGGCGGGAAAGCCGCATCGGGACGCCGATGTTCTCGGCGGCGGACAGCATCGGCAGCAGGGCGAAGGACTGGAATACCAGGGCGACCTGCTCGCGGCGCATCCGCAGCTGCTCGTCCCGGCTCATCGCAGTCACCTCAAGTCCAGCCACCCACGCTCGACCCGACGTCGGCCGCTCCAAGCCGGCCAGAATGTTGAGCAAGGTGGTCTTGCCCGAGCCTGACCGGCCGCAGACGGCCACCAGCTCGCCCTGGCGCACGCTGAAGGAGATCCCGCGCAATGCCTGCACCGCGGCGGGCCCGCGGCCGAAGGTGCGGGTCAGCGCTTCGGTCCTGACTACCACCGCCGGGTCTATCGATCCCGCGGGTCCCGCCGCGTCCGCTCCGGCTGGGACCAGCGCCGGCTGCTGCCGCCTCCTCACCACTCCTCCTGCTGGCTGAACCGGTCGCGATCTGGCCACACGCCGACGTGGTCGGGCTCGAGCGCCAGGCGAACCCGGTCTTTCAGCGCCAGCGCCTCGATGAAGTCGGTGGGCAGCTGCAGCCGACCCGCCCGGTCGAGCACCGAGTATTCCCGCGCCTGGACGGCATGGCGGCCGCGCTCGCCGGTCGGAATCCGCAGCACCTCCGTGCTGATCCGGCCGTCCCTGATCGCGATGGTCCGGTTCACCTGCTCCGATACCGCCGCGTCGTGGGTGACGACGAGGACCGTCACGCCGGTCTCGGTGTTGGCCCGGCGCAGCGCGGCGAAGACCTCATCCGCGGTCTCGGTGTCGAGCTCGCCAGTGGGCTCATCGGCCAGCAGGACGCTCGGGGAGTTGGCGAGCGCTACCCCGATCGCGACCCGCTGCTGCTGCCCGCCGGAGAGCTGACCGATCAGCCGGTCCCGGCATTCGGCCACGCCAAGCAGGCGAAGGAGCTCGTCGGCGTGGCGCCTGCGCTCGCTGCGCTTGACCCGGGCCAGCTCCATCGGCAGTTCGACGTTCTCCACCGCGGTGAGCTGGGTCATCAGGTTCCTGCTTGTCTGCTGCCACAGGAACCCCACGGTCGAGCGCCGGTAGGCAAGCCGTTCCTTGGCCCCCATCGTGAGCAGGTCATGGCCGGCCACCGTGGCCTTGCCGCCGGTCGGCAGGTCGAGTGCGGCCAGGATGTTCAGCAGGGTTGACTTGCCGCTGCCGGACGCACCGACCAGCGCGGTCAGCTCACCGCGCTGCAGCACGAGATCAAGGCCCTGCAATGCCTGGGTCTCCACTCCGGCGACCGAGAAGATCCGGACCAGCCGGTCGCACACGATGGTGGCCGTCCTGGTCGGATCGCTCATCCGGTCCCGCGCCGCCGCGGCCGCATGTCGCTGCGCCCTGATGAGATCGTCGATGCTGGACATATCAGACAGTCTCCTCTTGACGCAGGGCGGTTCCGATCTCGCGCCGTCCGGACCGCATGCCGTCGATGGTGAGGAAGGACAGCGTGAGCACCGCTATCCCGGCGAGCGGAAGGATCAATTCCAGCCAGGCCGGCCGGAGCGGCACCGGCACCGATGATCCGGTGAACACGGCCAGGCCGAGAGCGGGCCCGACCACCTCGGCCAGCAGCCAGCTGGAGACCGCGGTGCCGATGGCAGCCACCGACAGCAGCGGGATCGCGTCGGTGAGGCCGAGGACGAGCGCCTGACGCCTGGCCATGCCGAGCGCGGCCAGCCGCGTCATCATCAATGACCGGCTGCGGGCGGACGCGGCCAGGGCGAACGCGGCGGCGAGCGCGCTGAGCGCGGCCGCGGCCAGTGCCCCGACGAGATAGAGCCCGTCCGACATGTGCAGCGCGGGGGAGGAGGCTAGCGCGCTGAGCACCTGGCGCCGGAAGGTCAGCTGGCTGCCTGGCAAGACCCGGGCGGCCGCGGCGCTCAGCTCAGGCGCGCTGATCGCTGACCCGGTCAGCAGCACGGTCGTGGCCGGCGGAATCGAGGGCAGCCGGCCCGCTGCCCAGCTGGGCAGGACCACGTAGCTGCCGCCGGCGGGCATCGCTGCGGTGTCGGTGATCGTGCCGACGATCCTGACCGGCAGGGCGAGGCCGCCGAACTCAAGTCGCGTTTGACCAGCGACCGTCCCGGCGGCGACCCCTGGGGTGGCGAGGATGGGAACCACCGCGGCCGACCCTGAGCGTGGCGGGGCCAGCGCACCGGCCGGGAACCCGGACCAGGGCGTGTCGGCGGAGAGGGCGGCATAAGGAATCGGGTCGACGACGGCCAGCCCGATCGGCGGACCAGCCGCGTTGCCGTTGGCCAGGACGACGGCCAGCACTCCCTGGCTCGGTGCGGTGTAGACGGCGGTCGCATGCCTGACTCCGGTCACCCGCTCCATAACGTGCAGCTCGGCGCTGGTGACCCCGGCAGAGCCGTTGACCGAGATGACCGCGTCGGCACCGACCTGCGCCCAGGACGCGGCTACCTGGCCGGCCGAGATCGAGGCAAGCACCATGGTGCCGAACGCGGCCAGCGTCAAGGTCAGGATCAGAGCCAGGGCCGGCAGCAGGGAGCCAGCCCGTGCCGTCGCCGCGCGGGCCATGCCGACCGCGCTGACCGGTCCGCGCCGGGTCAGGGCGACGGTGGCCAGTGCCCGGAGCGGACCGCGGTAGGCCCGGTTCACCGCCACGGCGACCACCGCGGCTACCAGGACAGCGCTGGCACTGAGGTAAGGAACGGTGGTGCCCGAGCCGGCGCCGCGGAGCCGCACATCGGCGACCGCCGCGCCGGCCACCAGGAGCACGATCAGCTCGGCGACCATCCGGCGCACCGATGGTCGGCCGATGATCAGGTCGGTGCGCCTGGCGGCGGCTGCGAATCGCAGCCGCCGGTGCGCCAGCACGCAGATCACCGGCGCGCCGGCGACCGCTGTCACGGCGGAGACGCCGCCGAGGATCCAGCTGGCCGGGCTACCGCCGCCGGGCAGCACGACGATCGCGAGGACGGCTCCGATGGCCAGGCCAGGCAGCGTGACGGAGCAGGAGCGGAGGAGCGTCCGGCGGGTCAGCTGGGCCAGGCTGCCGCCCCGGACCCGGAGCAGGACCAGTTCGGACCGGTACGCCTCGGCAGCCAGGCCGGCGCAGACCAGCAGCAGGATCAGGCCGGCCACGGTCAGGCCGACTATGAGCAGCGAGTCCGCTCCTTCGGTGCCATGCCACTGGGCGGTGAAGGCGGCCAGGCCGTCAGCCAGGCCGGAGGTGACCGCGGTATATTGCAGGGCGGCCGCGTTCAGTCCGACCTCGGTGTTGCGCGCCGTTGGCGCGGCTGCCAGCGCGGCCAGTTCGGATTCCAGCCGGGGAATCGCCGCGGCCGACAGCGCCGGGCTCAGCGGGAAGAACCAGTCGGCGATCTCGGCGTCGCGCGCGTACGCCACGCCGAGGCCGGGCAGGTCGGCTGAGCCGGTCAGCAAGCCGCCATACCAGTACGGCGCGCTCGGTCCGCCGTCGAGCTCAGGCGTGCCGAACACGGGGTCGAACTGCCAGAACGAGGAGGCTGCCGCGGTCGGCCGCACGATGCCGGTCACCAGCAGCCGGATCTGCGGGTCGCCAGACCGGGCCGTGCCGAGTTCCATCACGGAGCCAACCCGAAGGCTGAATCTCGCGGCGGTGGCCGTGGTCGCCGCTACGCCGAGGGTGACCGAGGCCGGTGCCCGGCCGGCGGCGGGCCGGATCTCCGCCGGACCGGTCGGCAGCGAGCCGGCCACGACCACGCAGTACCTGGCCAGCTCGGTGCGGTATCCGACCTCGGCCACCGGCGGGCCCTGGTCGACGGCGGACGGTGCCGCGTTCTGCACAACCAGCCTTGGCACGGTGAATCCGGCCCAGCGCTGCGCCGCCGGGAATTGCCGCCGCGAAGGGAGATCCGCGGCGAAGGCGCTGCCGAGCGCCTGGATCGTGCCGGCGCCGAGCACGGCGGCTCCCGGTCCGGCCTGCCAGTCGGCGCTGATCAGCGCGCCCCGGTCCACCGCGGGTGCCTGCGCGACCGCCTGGCTGGCCGCGCGATTGTCGGCAGAAACCAGGGCCCGCGGGCCCGCGATCGTGATGAAGGCAATCACCAGGGCCACCCCGGCGAGCACCAGGGCCGGCGCGGGTCCGGCCTCGCCGAACATGAGCCTGCGCAGCGCACCGGCCCCCCCCCCCCCCCCCGGTCCGGGCGGTCCGGTCCGGCGCGCCTGCGGGCTGGACGTTCATGTCTCATCCTCCAGCCGGATCCTGGCAGTTGCGCTGGTCCGGCGCGGCACGGCCAGCATGATCGCGAGCGTGGGTGCGCTCGCCATCGCCACCGCGACCACGGCGACAAGCAGCCACGGCACCTGCACCACCAGCTGCGGGATCGGCCGGACCGCCTGCGAGGTCAGGGCCACCGCCGGAATGATGAGCTCGCTCAGCGCGGCGCCGAACAGCAGTCCGATGGCGCAGGTGAAGCCAGCGGTCACGGCCTGTTCGAGGCTGAGCAGCCGGGCCACCTGGCCGGGCGGCATGCCGAGCGCGTCGAGCAGCGCCACGTCGCGGGCCCGCTCGGCCGCCGTGGCGACGCTGACCAGCAAGCCGATGACGGCCAGCAGCAGGACGGCGATCGCGATGGCAAGCAGGGCCTGCTGCGAGGCCAGGGAGAGCGGGTCGGCGAGCAGTACCCGGGCAAGCGGGTTCCGGCTGGCGATCGAGGTGCCGACCGGCAGGCCGGTCAGCACCGGGTGGCCGGTAGTGCGCAGCCACCACTCCGAGACGCTTTCCGGCGGCGCGCCTTCCGCCTCCAGGACATTGGCGAGGGCGCGCTGATCGACCAGCACGCTCGGGCTGCCGTCGCCGATGGTCGGCAGGTAGCTGACCGCCGCCCGCAAGGTGATCGAGACGGTGGTGCCGTCAATGCCTGCCTGCATGCGCTGGCCGAGTCGCAGCCCGGTCGCCGCCAGGAAACTGCTCGTGACGACTGCCGGGACCGGCTGGCCTGCGCCGGGATAGCTATCGGACAGCGAGATGCCTGCCGAATCCCCGGGCGAGCCCGCCGAGCCAGGATTGAATACCGCGACAATGCCGCCGCCGGAGGTAATGTGCATGCCAGCCGGCGACGGGGCAGTGCTGCCTGGATTCGAGGTGGCGTTGAAGAGCAGCGGCCGGCCAGCTGCCGCGACTGGGAACGGCCGGCCGCTGGTGCTCCGCGCGGTTGCCAGCGCCAGGCCAGGCGAGATCGTCAGCGTCTCGGCCGAACGCCGGAATGGCATGGCGTACTGCAGCGAGAATCCGGTCAGCCGAAGCGGGTAATCGGTGTGCTGGCCGGCCGCGATGGCGACCGTCAGCGTGTGCTTTCTGCCGTCAGCGGGAAGGGTGCCGGCCGGCAGCAGGTAACCGATTCCGGCCGCGTCCTCGACCTGGATGAACAGGGTGGGCTGCCCGACGGCGGTGCGACTCAGCCTGGCGATCAGCCGCAGCGCGGCCGGTCGGCCAGGTACCTGAACGCCCATCGGTGGCCCGGCCAGGGCACGCAACACCGCAGGCGCCGGTCCGGCGGCCTGTGCCGGGATGACTGCCGCCGCGGCCCGGGTGTCCAGCGCGAGCAGGGTGCCGAGGTTGCCGCCGGGCAGGCTGAACGGGGTGCGGACCGCAGGCGTGCTCGCGGTCACTCCCGGTGCCCTGGTGACCTCGGTGACCAGGTCCAACGGCAGTGGCGCGGCGGCCGGCATGGTGATCCGCAGGTCGGCGCCGACGTCGAAGCTCGCCTGGGCCTGCACCGACTGCTGCCAGCTGTCCCGTTGCGCGACTGCCATCATGGCCGCGGCGACGGCGAGCACGGCGACCAGGGTTGGCCCGGTCTGGCGCAGCGTCCGGCGGCTGATCTGCCAGGCCGCGCCGGCCACGATCAGGCCGCGACCGCGGGAGGCGACCCGATCGCCGACCCTGGCGGCGATCGGCAGCGCGCGGAGCGTCAGCAGCGCACCTGCCACCAGCGCGAGCACCGGGGCCAGGACCAGGATCGGGTCGGTGCTGAGGGTGCCGTCCAGGCCGGTCGAGACCGGGCCGGCCGAGTGGATCAGCTGCCAGGCCGCGCCGGCCGCCACGACCACAACCGCGAGGTCGGCCCTGGCGTAGACCGCGGCGGCGATCGTGCGCGAACGGCTGCGGTTGGCTCGCTGCTGCAGCGGAGAGGGCGGGCGGCGCAGCCAGGGCATCGCGACGATGGCGGCGCTGCCGGCCGCCACCGCCACCGTGGCCAGCCAGACCGTCGTGGTCGCCCGCGGCGCCAGTGCGGGCCCTGAGCCGGCCACCGCACTGGAGCGGACCAGCAGCCCAGCCAGTGCGGCGCCGAGCAGCGGTCCGGCGACGGCCGGCGGACCGGCCACCAGCGCGGCGTCGATCAGGCCGCGCCTGGCCAGCTGAATCCTGGATGCGCCGCGGGCGGCGAGCAGCGCAGCTTCGGCCTCGCGCCGCTGAGCCAGCAGCCGGACCGCGAGCGAGAGTGTCGCTCCGGCGACGACAAGCAGCGTGAGTATCGCCGAAAGAATCTCGGTGCGAGTTACCACCAGGGCCGTTGCCAGGGCGGTCAGCTGGGCAGGCAGGTCCGTGGTCACGACGGCGTCTGGCAGCGCGGCCGAGTTCGTCAGAGCGTTGATCCTGGTGGCTAGCTGGCTGCCGACGGTGGCCAGGCCGGTACCACCGAGCCGGCTGAAGTCCGGCAGTCCGAGCCAGACCGCTGACCCGAACGCGAAGTGCCCGCCGGCCGCGGCCCGCGGGCCGGTAATCAGCGGCCCGGCCTCGGTGAAGCTGCTGCCGCGCTGGATCGCTGAGCCCAGCTGGTTGAGCAGCCAGTACCGGCTGTCCGGGTGAATCGGACGGTAGATCCCGGTGATCAGCACTCGCGTCACCGCGCCGGTCACGGTGTCGCGGAACGTGACCAGGTCCCCTGGCTTCAGCCCGAGCACGGGCACCGCGCTCTGCGGTACGCAGGCGGGGATCGGATCGGTGCCGCTGGCATTGCAGTTCCCGCTGAGCACGGCGATCTGCCGGGCCGCGGCTGGCAGCGAGATCAGCTGCGTCTGCAGCCGGATAACCGCGCCCTTGCGCCGTGGCAGGTCCAGGATGCTGGACTGCAAGCTGACGTCGATGCTGGCCATCAGGCCTGGCCGCGGCCCGTGGATGAGGCTCCCGACCAGGACGTTCGCCTGCGGGAAGCTGTTCCGGGTGACCGAGGCCGTGACCACGATCGCCGATCCTGGTCGGCCGGTCAGCTCGCTGCGGGCGGCCACGGCCATGACCGCGCTGAGGAAGGACACCGCAGCGGCCGTGAACACCGCTGTGGTCATCGCGGTGAGGACTACCGCCGAGAACGCGACTCGATGCGTGACCACGTGCCTCAGCGCAGGCGGCGGCCGCCGCACTCCGCTGCCACCCGCCCGAGGCCGCCGCTCCGCGTGCCGCACGTGCATGGTCCATGCTCGGCAGGTCCGGATGACGAAAATGTAACGCTGCGAAAGGGATCACTTGAAAGATATCCAATCGTGATGCCAAAGTGATTCGCCGTCTGCCGAGGGCGATCTCTGGCCGGCCGCTGGCGTGCTGGGATTTGCGGACCTCAGTTCGCGGCCGGCCTGCCGACGTACCGAATGAGTCACGAACCAAGGCGGCATCGGCACGGGCCGCACCTGGTCGGGCCGCTTTTCGTAGACTCTGCTGACGTGACCGACGCAGACCGTAATGACCTGCCGCCGCAGTATGCGCCAGGCGAGGTCGAGAGCCGCCGCTACCAGGGCTGGGTGCAGGCTGGCTATTTCACGGCGGACGCGACGTCCGCCGCGCCCTCCTTCACGATCATGATCCCGCCGCCGAACGTTACCGGCTCGCTGCACATCGGTCACGCACTCGACCACACGCTGATCGATGCCCTGGTCCGGCGCCGCCGGATGCAGGGTTACAACACGCTGTGGCTGCCTGGCATGGACCACGCCGGCATCGCGACCCAGAACGTGGTCGAGCGCGAGCTGGCGAAGGAGGGGCTGAGCCGGCACGACCTCGGCCGGGAGGCTTTCGTCGAGCGGGTCTGGCAGTGGAAGGCCGCCTACGGCGGCCGGATCCTGGGCCAGATGCGCCGGCTTGGCGACAGCGTGGACTGGACCCGCGAGCGGTTCACGATGGACGAAGGCCTGTCCCGCGCGGTGCAGACGATCTTCAAGCGGCTCTTCGACGACGGCCTGATCTACCGGGCACAGCGGATCATCAACTGGTGCCCGCGCTGCATGACCGCGCTCTCCGACATCGAGGTGGATCACACCGAGGATGACGGCGAGCTGGTCAGCATCAGATACGGCGACGGCGAAGGCTCGGTGGTGGTGGCCACCACCCGGGTCGAGACGATGCTTGGTGACACCGCGGTGGCGGTGCACCCGGACGATCAGCGGTACAGCCAGCTGGTCGGCACCACGGTCGAACTGCCGCTGACCGGCCGCCGGATCCCGATCGTGGCTGACCCGCACGTCGATCCCGAATTCGGCACCGGCGCGGTCAAGGTCACCCCGGCGCACGATCCCGATGATTTCGAGATCGGGCGCCGTCACGACCTGCCCAGCCTGACCATCATGGACGAACGGGGCGTGATCACGGCGAGTGGCCCGTTCGAGGGCCTGGACAGGTTCGAGGCCAGGCCCGCGGTGCTCGCCGCGCTCCGCCAGGAGGGCCGGGTGGTGGCCGAGCGGCGGCCCTACCTGCACGCGGTCGGGCACTGCGGCCGGTGCGGCACCACGGTCGAGCCGAGGCTGTCGCTGCAGTGGTTCGTCAAGGTCGGCCCGCTGGCCAAGGCGGCCGGCGACGCGGTCAGGGACGGCCGGGTCCGGATCTCCCCGCCGCAGCTGGCGGCACGCTACTTCGACTGGGTCGATGACATGCACGACTGGTGCATCAGCCGTCAGCTGTGGTGGGGGCACCGGATCCCGGTCTGGTACGGCCCCGACGGCGCGGTCCGCTGCGTCGGCCCGGACGAGCCGCCGCCGGCGGCAGCAGGCTGGGTGCAGGACCCTGACGTACTCGACACCTGGTTCTCCTCGGCGCTGTGGCCGTTCTCGACCCTGGGCTGGCCGCAGGACACCCCGGACCTCCGCGCGTTCTACCCGACGTCCGTGCTGGTCACCGGCTACGACATCCTGTTCTTCTGGGTCGCCAGGATGATGCTGTTCGGCCTGTACGCGATGGCCGACGCCGGTCCTGAGCGATCCGTGCCGTTCCGGCAGGTGGCGCTGCATGGCCTGGTCAGGGACGGCCACGGCAAGAAGATGTCGAAGTCCCGCGGCAACACGGTCGATCCGCTGGACTGGATCGACCGGTTCGGTGCCGATGCGACGCGATTCACCCTGGCCAGGGGCGCCAGCCCGGGCAGCGACGTCGCGATCAGCGAGGACTGGGTTGCCGGGGCGCGCAACTTCTGCAACAAGCTGTGGAATGCCACCAGGTTCGCGCTGCTCAACGGCGCCGTGGCCGGCCGCGAGCTGCCCGGCCGCGGCGAGCTCAGCGTCCCTGACCGGTGGATCCTGTCCCGGCTCGCTGCCGTGACCGCCGAGGTGGACGCGCTCTTCGAGGACTTCGAGTTCGCGAAGGTCTGCGACGCGCTCTACCACTTCGCCTGGGATGAGTTCTGCGACTGGTATCTGGAGCTGGCCAAGGCGGCGCTGAACGGCCAGGATGCGGCGGCCGCTGACCGGACCCGCGGCGTGCTTGGTCACGTGCTCGACCACCTGCTGCGGCTGATTCACCCGGTGATGCCGTTCGTCACCGACGAACTATGGACGGTGCTGACCGGCGGGGAGTCGGTGATGACCGCCCGCTGGCCAGGCGCCCCCGCGCCGACAACGAACGCGGTCGCCCATCCAGGCACGGTCGAGATCTCGGTCCAGGGTCCGGCGGCCGCCGCCGTCGATGTGATCGCCCGCCCGGGCAGCGCAGAAGTCGAGGTACAAGGTCCGGTGGCATTCGTCGATCCGGTCGCCGAAACCGAGATCGAGGCGCTGATGCGCCTGGTCACCGAAGTCCGCAGGTTCCGGGCCGATCAGGGACTGCGGCCGTCGCAGCCGGTGCCAGCGACGCTCGGCGGAATCGGTGCCACCGCCCTGGCGCGGCATGAACCCTCGATCCGCGCGCTGCTCAGGCTCACCGAGCCGGCCGCCGGGTTCAGCCCGAACGCCTCAGTTCAGGCGGAAGGTGTCACGATCGAGCTGGACACGTCCGCCGGGATCGACATTGCCGCCGAGCGGCGGCGGCTGGACAAGGATCTGGCTGCTGCCACGGCCGATGCCGAGTTTGTTGAACGAAAGCTCGCCAGCCAGTCATTCATCGACCGCGCGCCCGCCGACGTGGTGGCCAAGAGCCGGGATCGGCTGGCTGCCGCCCGCGCCGAGATCATCCGCTTGCAGCAGCGCCTGGCTGAGCTGCCGTGACCGGCGGACCTGGAATGACCGGCCGATCCGGGGTGCCCGGCCGAGCTGCCGTGGTCGGCGGAGCTGGGGTGACCGGCGGGGCTGTCGTGACCGGTCGATCCGGCGTCACTGGCCGATCCGCGTGACCGGCCGGTCCGGCATGACCGGCAAGGCCGCCGAGTTTCGCGAGATCGAGCAGCAGATTCTCGCCCGGCGGCCCGAGCACTCGATCGATCCCTCGCTGGACCGGATCAGGGCGCTGACCGAATTGCTCGGCGAGCCGCAAGGCGCTTACCCGGTGATTCACATCACCGGGACCAACGGCAAGACCTCGACGGCCCGGATGACCGAGACCCTGCTGCGCGGCCGCGGCCTGCGCACCGGCCTGTTCACCAGCCCGCACCTGATGTCCATGCGGGAACGGATCTGCGTGGACGGCGAGCCGGTCAGCACCGAGCGGTTCATCGAGCTGTACCGGGAGATCGAGCCTTACCTGCGGCTGGTCGACGATGCGGCGCCGGTCCGGCTGTCGTTCTTCGAGGTGCTGGTCGGGATGGCGTTCGCCGCGTTCGCCGATGCGCCGGTCGATGTCGCCGTGATCGAGGTCGGCATGGGCGGTACCTGGGACAACACCAACGTCGCCGACGGAGCCGTGGCGGTGATTACGCCGATCTCCATCGACCACGCGCAATACCTGGGCGACACCGTCGGCGAGATCGCGGCCGACAAGGCCGGGATCATCAAGCCGGGCGCGGTGGCCGTGCTCGCGCAGCAGCCGCTGGAGGCGGCCGAGCAGCTGTTGCGGCGGGCCGCGACGGTGGGCGCCTCCGTGGCGAGGGAGGGCATCGAGTTCGGAGTGCTCAGCCGGGAGCTGGCGGTCGGCGGCCAGCGGCTGGCCATCCGGGGCCTGCTCGGCGAGTACCACGATCTGTTCCTGCCGCTGTTCGGCGCTCATCAGGCCGGCAACGCCGCGTGCGCGCTTGCCGCGGTTGAGGCGTTCGCCGGGACGGCCGGGCCGGGCGAGACGCCGGCCGCGCTCGACCACGGGCTGGTCGGCGACGCGTTCGCGATGATGTCCTCGCCGGGCCGGCTGGAGATCATCAGGCGCAGCCCGGTGGTGCTGATCGACGCGGCGCACAATCCGGCCGGGATGGCGGCGACGGTCAGCGCGCTGACCGAGTCGTTCGGGCTCGGCGAGCTGATCGTGGTGCTCGCGGTGAGCGCGGACAAGGATGTGGCCGGCATTCTCGATGAGCTGGAGCCCGTCACCGCGGCCGTGGTGGTCACCGCCAACTCCTCGTCCCGGTCCATGGCGCCGGCCGCGCTGGCCGAGCTGGCCGGCCAGGTCTTCGGGCCGGACCGAGTGCACACCGCGGCGCGGCTGGACGACGCGATCGACCTGGCGGTAAGCCTGGCCGATGAGTCGGCCGCCGCTCTCGGCGGCCTGCTGGCCGGCGGTGCTGGGCCCGGGCTGGCCGCCGGTGCC
>JGI12270J11330_10001549_pt1 | contig 17041 bp, 12 predicted proteins | sample PeaSoiMetSII2010_FD_11330 | JGI IMG/M metagenome (IMG submission 11330)
CAACAAGCCTGCTGTTACGAGCCTGGGAATCTCGTGAGGTTCAAAACCGAGATACCACGCCGCCTGGGTCGCGTCGAGCCGGGCGGGAACGATCTTCCAACTGAGAAATTCGGTTTGTTGGGCGGTGATATTCATACATGAACGGCCACCCCGCGTGCGCGCCGTGGCGAATGGGTTTGGGTTTGATTCTCGGAAACTTTCTGGTCGTCGTCGCTGGCGGAAACGGCGTCCACCTGGCTCGGCGCTTGGTTCTTGGTCAGATCAAGTTTTTCCTCAATCTCACTCTGGCGCCGGGTCAGTTCCTGAAAGCGTTCCTCGCGCTCAAACTTCGCGCCGACTTTTTCCCCAAGCTCCTTGACGCGCTTGTGGGCATCGGTGATGTCCAACTCCAATCTTTCCGCACGTTCCTCAAATCCCTGAACCGTCGCTTCCAGCGAACGGATGGTGCCGAGAGCCGTGTCTGTGACCCGCGCGCCGTAACTGTTGCTCCCCCGCACGACCATTTCGACGGTGTTGTTGAAACCCGGACGCAGGAACAAATCAAAACCGGCGAAGCGGCCGATTTTGATGTCGTCGCCAAACCGCGCCTTCAGTTTTTCCGCGCGGCGCATAATCAACTCTCCTGCGATGCCCCGGTTGTTGGACTCCTGTCCGTCAAGATCAATGCGGAATTTGTCGCCGGACGTGTCTTGCCGGACGCCCAAGTCCTGCCGCAGATTGGCAAGGCGCGTGGTAAAGATTTCAGCATCCTCGTGCGAGCGGCGGAGATTGGTGCGGATTCGATATTGCTCCTCGGCATGGGCGGAACGCAACCGGGTGAGCCGGATCAACTCCGCATCCACCTGGGCTTTTTCAATCACCAGCGGATTGCCTGATGCGATGGCCTTCACCTCGGCGTAAGTCAGAGCCGCTGAATCCAAATCTTCAAGCCGCCGGATCGTCATATCGCCGCTCATCACCTGCGCGATGAACTTCGCCTTCGTCTCCAACGTCTGCCACATATAGGCGTCGAAACTGCCCTCTGTGACGTAACGGAACACCTGCACGACGGCATTCTTGTTGCCCTGCCGTAAAATCCGTCCTTCGCGTTGCTCCACGTCTGCCGGTCGCCACGGCGCGTCGAGATGATGCAGAGCAATCAACCGTTCCTGCACGTTCGTCCCCGACCCCATCTTCTGTGTGCTGCCGAAAAGCACGCGGACTTTACCCGCGCGCACATCACGAAACAGCATCATCTTGGAAACATCCGAATCGTAATCCTGAATGAACGCGATTTCAGAACTTGGGATGCCGAGCTTTTCCAACTTCTGCGCCATGTCATTATAGACGGAGAAGCCCTTGTCTTTTGGCGTGGAGAGGTCGCAGAACACAAGCTGGGCGGAACGCTCCGGCTTGGATTCCTGCCAGATGTTGAAAATCTTCTGGACGGCCAGATTCACTTTGCCCTGCGGTTCGTCCGGCGCGACCGGTTTCATCAGCCGAAGATCCAAAGCCGCCTTACGTCCCTCGGACGTGATTTTGAGCATGTTGTCTTCGCTGGGGTCAACCCGGCCGGTTTTCAATCTCTCGGCGCGGGCGGCGAGCGATTGCACAAACTCCTTCAATTCCTCCGTGGCTGGCGCGTTGCGGATGGTCGGCTTTTCGCCGTCCAGCTTCGGACGCGGCAGATTCAGCATCGCGGCGCTTTGCACATCGGCGGACTGGCGGAACATCTGCATCAATTCCGGCACGTTGATGAACCGCGCGAAGCGCGTGTTCAACCGGTAGCCCGCACCGTCCGGCGAAAGCTCCATCGCCGTCACCGGCTCGCCGAACGTCGCCGCCCAGGAGTCGAAGTGATGCAGGTCGTGTTTCTTCAACTCGTCATGTTGGAGATACCGCTGCATGGTGAACATTTCGGCCATGCTGTTCGCGATGGGCGTGCCGGTGGCGAACACCACACCTCCCCCGCCGTTCAACGACTGGATGTGGCGCACCTTCAAAAACATATCGAACGCCCGTTCGCTTGCGGTTTGCGGTAAACCCGCAACCCGCGTCATTTTGGTGACGTAAAACAGGTTTTTGAAATAGTGCGCCTCGTCCACGAACAGCCGGTCCACGCCAAGTTCTTCAAAGGTCAACGTGTTGTCCTTTTTGTGTTCGGCGGCGAGTGTTTGAAGTTTGGCTTCCAGCCGCTTCTTCGCCTTTTCGAGTTCTTTTACCAAACGCCGGTTGGAACTGTCCGCGTGCTGACGTTTGATCATCTCCAACTCGTGAAGCTGCTCCTTAAAAAACCGCTCCTGGGTTTCGCGCGAAAGCGGGATGCGCTCGAAGCCCGAGTGCGTGACGATGACGGCATCCCAATTGCCGGTGGCGATGCGGCTGAAAAGTTTCTTGCGGTTCTGCGACTCGAAATCCTCCTTGCCGGCGGCCAGGATGTTTGCGCCCGGATACAACGTCAGCAACTCGGTGGAGAACTGGCCGAGCATGTGATTGGGGACAACAAACATTGGTTTGGTCGAAATTCCCAGCCGCCGCGATTCCATCCCGGCGGCAACCATCGTGTAGGTTTTGCCCGCGCCAACGACGTGGGCCAGCAGCGTGTTCGGCGTCTGTAAAATGCGCCAGACACCGGCCTTCTGGTGTGCGTGAAGTTGAATCGCCCCGCTCGCTCCGGGCAACGTCAGGTGGTCGCCGTTGAACGTGCGGACGCGTGTATGATTGAACGTGTCGTTGTAGAGGCGGCAAAGCCGTTCCCGTCGCGAGTCGTCGGTCCAAACCCATTCCTTGAACTTTTCCTTGATGCGCTCCTGCTTTTCGCGGGCGGCCTCGGTCCCCTGCGCGTTGACGACGGGTTTCTTGTCCACCGTGTCATAGACCGTGGGTGTTTTGAGATTGAGCGCGTCTTCAATCAATTCGAGCGCCGTGTAACGGTCTGTGCCCCAATCCGTCGTGTTGGCGGTTGCGCCGCGTGCTTCCCAATTCGGATTGATATGCCAGGCGCCGAGGGCGTGGATGTGCCCGATTTCCACACCGGACGGAATGTTGAGCAGTTCGTTGGTGAATTTCTGCACGTCTTCCGGTGGCAACCAGGCCGCGCCCAGCCGGACGTCAATTTCCGTCGCGGCCAAATCCGCTGGTTGGACAGATTTCAGCGCCTCGACATTCTCGGCAAAACGCGGGTCAGTGACTGATGCCGCATCCGCAATCGAAAGTTTCTCGCGCACATTGCCGGAGAGATACTGGTCGTCGGTTTCCCATTGGTTCGTTTGGGGATTCAGAAAAATGACGCCTTTCAAGTCAGGCAGAAATTCCGCTATCGGTTTGTTGAGCAGGTCGGCCATGTGGTCGAGGTCAACGCAACCGTGCTCATTCAAGGTGACGAGCAACGCCTCCTTCGGCGTGCCGACCGACTCGACCGGCTGCCGGCGATGAATCGTGCGCTCGGTAAAAATGGTGGCCTTGGTCGCCCGCTTCGTCTCGTCGTTGTAGTTTTCCAGCGAGAGCAGCAACGGTAAATCAGGGTCGCCGTCGAAGGCGCGCTGGTTGGCGCGAAGATTCACCGGACCAAAGCGCCCGACAAAACGGTCGTAAGCCAGATTGAGTTGTTGCCGCGTTTCGACGACACGTTCCTCAGTGCTGCCGTCCATCTGCGCCCGCAGACAATCCCGCACCGCATCCCGCACCGGAATCAAATGCCGGATGCGCGAGCGCGTCTCGGCGGTCAAGTCGGTGAGTGGGCGCAGGACATTTTCCTCGCGGATGCAGACCATGCCATCGTGCAGACAATAGGCGTTGGGTTTGACGAAATCGGGCGCGGGAATGGATTCTTCGAGCGTCGGCTCGGCGATCTTGTGTGACTGTGCCTCGTAAACGCCCTGCGGAAGTTGTCCGACTGCTTGAGTCAGTGCCTCCGCCAAATTGCGACCGTCCGGTTCAAGCGTCGGTTCGTTGCCGCCATACATTCCCCCGGTGAGGCGCATTTGACCGAGCATCATTTCCGGGTGGTTGGCGAAGTATTCGTTGATGGTAAATGCCTCGCCGCTATCGTTGGTATGTTCGGCGGTTTCCTTCCACGCCGGGCCAGCGGGCGTTTCACCTGGGCGCAGCTTGCGGAGCATCACGATGTCGGTTGTAACCTCCGTGCCGGCGTTCTTTTTGAAAGCGTCATTCGGCAGACGTATTGCACCCAACAATTCCGTGCGCGTGGAGAGCAGTTCGCGCAACGTCGAATCCAGTTTATCCATCGTGCCACGCGACGTGACGAACATCATCAGGCCGCCGGGGCGGACTTTTTCCAGAGCCGCCGCAAAGAAATAATCGTGGATGGAAAACTTGTAGCTGTTCCAGCGCGGATCGTGGACGGTGTAATCGCCAAACGGGACGTTGGAAATGGCGAGGTCGTAAAATCCATCGGCGATTTTGGTTTGTTCAAACGCCTGCGCGCGTAAGTCCGCGTCGGGATAAAGCGCCTTGGCGATGCGCGCCGTCAGCGGATCAATCTCAATGCCGGTGACGGTCGAGCGCCGGAGCATGTCTTCGGGCATGAGGCCGACGAAGTGGCCGATACCGCAGGCGGGTTCGAGCACACGCCCGCCCTTGAAGCCGAAGCGCTCGGCGGCGCGATACATCGCGCCGATGACTGTCGGCGCGGTGTAATGGGCGTTGAGGGTGGTGGCGCGGGCGGAGCGGTGTTCTTCGTCCGAGAGGATTTCCGAAAGCCGGAATTGCTCTTTGCGCCAGTCGGTGTTGTCCACGTCGAACACTTGGGGCATCGCGCCCCAGCCGACGTATTTTACGAGCGTGGCTTTTTCCTCCGGGGTCGCCGGTCGTTCCTCGGCATCGAGTTGCCGCAGCGTTTCGATTGCCGCGATGTTTTTTTGGAACTTTAATTTTGGCCCGCCCTCGCCCAGGCGGTCGGCCTCGGTGATGCGGTGGGCGTTGAGGTTTTTTGGCGGTTCTTCTTGATGCCGGTGAATTATTCTTCGGGCGGCAGGAGGATGTATTTCTCCCGAACCATTTCCCACGCCTGCGTCTGCGCTTGCTGCGCCGTTGATCCCTGCTTCAACAATTCCATTCGCAGCGTGGCCATTTCGTCCTTCGTCTTTTCCTCCGCTTCCAGAAGCATCTGGTGCAGAAGCCCCTTCCGATTCAGGTCGCGCACCATTTTCGGACGGTGTTCCCGCCAGTGTTTCTCGGCCATCCGGCCGTATTGTGTCAATGTGGTCATGTGTTGGCCTTCGCGTTGAGAAAAGGTCCAGTTGCTGGTCCAAATCTACATGATTTCGGCGGATTGCCATGATTTTTTGAAAGTCTTACGGATAGCCTCATGGCCGGAACAATTCATCAATAGTTACACCCAATGCTTTGGCAATGAAGCAGCAGTGTTTATCCGTGGCCACACAACGGCGCAGCTCAATGTTCGCGAGAATGTCCCGCGTGATTTTGCATTGCAGAATCTGGAGTTTTGCCACAAGCGTGTCTTGCGTCCACCCCTTCTGGTAACGCAACCTGGCGATCTTCCTTCCGATAAGATTGGCATCGTGCTGCATAATTCCTGGTGTTCTTCATACATTTTTTCATGCCGGGCGATGCGCAGCTCATACACGAATTGCTTTTCATCTATGATGGTTCGTTACCGACGGTCGAAGCTCTGTTGAAAGTGATTATCGTAATACGCTAAGCAGTTTTCATGGTTTCTCGAACGAATCATTTCATCTAGTAAGCGAAATTCCCCAGCAGAACGGATCAAGAATCGGAAAAGGCCGCACTCGGCCAAGCGCTCGCCATGATCGCTGCAATCAACCCAGCCTTCATTTCGACCCGATGAATGCTCGCTACCAGGCCAGCTTAAGCGCCACCGTTTTTTTGGTCTTCGATTTCCTTGTGCAGCCAGGCGCGGGCATACGCCCACCAGCGTTTGGCCGTCGGGGCTGAAACACCCAGAATTTCGGCAGCCTCATCAATGGTGAGTCCTGTGAAGTAACGCAACTTGACCAGTTCCGCTTTTTGTTTGTCTTGCGCGGCGAACCGCTCCAGCGCCGCGTTCACCTCCAGCAGGTCATCGTCCTTCACGGCGGCAGCGATCTCTATTTCCTGAACATCCATCCGCTGCCGGCCGCCGCCGTGGCGCAGTGTGCGTTTGCGCCGGGCGTTGTCGATGAGGATGCGGCGCATCGCCTCGGCTGCCGCCCCGAAAAAATGCGACCGGCCGTTCCATGACTGGTTTTCCTGGCCGCCGAGGCGCAGCCAGGCTTCATGGACGAGCGCGGTGGCCTGCAACGTCTGGCCGGGAGATTCGTGCGCCAACTTAAACGCCGCCAAACGGCGCAACTCGTCGTAAACCAGCGGGAGCAATTCTTTGGCAGCCTGGGCATCTCCGTTCCGAACGGCGGAAAGAATTCGCGTAACTTCGCTCGCGTCAGGTTCTGAATCGCTCACGGGTCGCCTCCAGCTTTCTCCAATTTTTTCTCCAGCGCAACCACATTGGTCAGGTCGAGCAATGCAGCGGTCACGGAAGGATGGGCGTCACCAAAACGTTTCCGCCGGATCTCCAGAACCCGCCGGAGGGTGGCTTCGGATTCGCTCAATTTCCCCTCCTCACGCAGCACGAGGGCCAGATAGTTGAGGGTTGCAGCCAGGTTTGGATGGTCGTTGCCTAAAAACTTTTCCTGCATCGCCGCCGCTTCCCGGAACAAACCTTCAGCCTCGGCCAGCTTGTGTTCATCCTGTCGGATGAGCGCCAGATCGGTGAGTGAATCTGCGACGGCGAGGCTTTCCTCGCCAAAAAATTCTTTGCGCATGGCCAGCGACTCGCCCTCCAGGCGCCCGGCTTCGTCCAGTTTATTTTCTTTGCGCAACAGCGCCGCCAGATGGTGGAGGGAGGCGGCCAGTTCGGGATGCTCCCGGCCGAGCAGTTTACGGCGTTGCGCCAGAGCTTGGCGGAGCAGTTTTTCCGCCTCGTTGGTTTTACCTTGAGCGGCCAGGATCAATCCAAGGTTGTTGATGGCGGTGGCGACGGAAGGATACTGCGGGCCGAAGATTTTCCGCTGCACATCGAGTGACTGGCGCTCCAGGGTTTCCGCTTCATCCAGCCTGCCCTCCTCGCGCAACACGAAGGCCAGGTTGTCGAGCGTGATGGCCAGGCCGGGCTGATCGTCGCCAAGCAGTTTTTTCTGAATGCCCAGTGATTCGCGAAAGCAAGACTCGGCGGCGGCGGGTTTGCCTTCGGCGTCCAGCGCGAGGGCAAGATTGTTCAGCGAAGTGGCCACGGCCAGGTGGTCATGACCGAACAACTTCAGGTCCATCGCCAGCGCGTCGCGATGAAGCTTTTCGGCTTCGGCCAGCCTGTCTTCGCTGCGCAGCACCAGCGCCAGATTATTGAGTGATTCGGCGACTTCGGCGTGTTCGTTACCGTAAAGTTTGCGGCGCAGTTCGAGCGCTTCGCGTTGCAGCGCCTCGGCTTCGGGAAGCTTGCCCTGATCGCGCAGGACCAGCGCCAGATCGTTGAGTGAAACGGCCACGTCGCGAGGCTTGGCGCCGTGCGTGAGTTCCAGCAAGGACCGGGCGCTGCGGTGCAGTTGCTCGGCCTTGTTGGATTGGCCGAGGGCGCGATAGACTTCACCGAGCGTGTTGCAGATTTCGGCCTGCACTTCCGGCTGGTCCTTCAGGTCGTTCGTCACGCGCGCCAGGGTTTTGTCGAGAATTTCACGCAAAAGCGTCGTGTCGCGTCCCAGCGCGACGCCCGGCCCGACGCCTTTAAGCATGTCTTCCAGGAAGAGTGCAACCTGCTGGCTGCGCTGCGCTTCCCGGTCGGCGTCGCGTCGCGCGGCTTGTTCGCGGAAGAACAGCCAGGTGGAAACCACCAGACCGACGACAATCGCGATGGCCACGGCGGTGCTGGCGGTGAAAACCAACTTGTTGCGCCGGACCAGTTTTTGAAATCGATAGAGCGCGGTGGGCGGCCGTGCGACGACCGGTTCATTATTCAAAAAGCGTTCGATATCCCCGGCAAAACTGCTCGCGGTTTCGTAGCGAAGCGTGCGGTCTTTTTCGAGCGACTTCATCACGATCCAATCCAAATCGCCCCGGATGAGGTGGATGAGTTTTTGCGTCGGCGCGTGGCGCTGGCGCGCGATGGCAGTAAGGTCTGCGTCCTGCAGCGTGCTCAGGCGGGTCGAGGGCCTCGGCGGTTCAATTTCGCGGATCACCCGGCGCATCGCATCCAGCCCGACCTTCATAAGTTCCTTGGGATCAAAGGGCGTGTGGCTGGTCAGCAGTTCGTAGAGCAGCACCCCGAGCGAATAGATGTCACTGCGCGTGTCAATGTCCAGCCCGCGCCTCTCCGCTTGTTCGGGGCTCATATAAGAGGGCGTGCCGATGAATTGTTCGAACTCCGTGAACACCGTCTTGTCCGTCAGGCGTTGGTCCGTCGCCTTGGCGATGCCGAAATCAATCACCTTCGGCACCGGCACGCCGTCGTGCTGCGTAACGAGGATGTTCGACGGTTTGATGTCCCGGTGGATGATGCCCTTTTGGTGGGCGTGTTGGATGGCTTTGCACACCTCCTTGAATAGCTTCAGGCGTTCGTTGGTGGACAAATTGTTCTGGTCGCAATATTCGGTGATCTTGATGCCGCGCACCAGTTCCATCACAAAAAAGGGTCGTCCGGTTTCCGTCGCGCCCGCGTCAAAAACTTTCGCAATGTTCGGGTGATCCATGAGCGCCAGCGCCTGCCGCTCGGCCTCGAAGCGGGCGATGACGTTCTTGGTGTCCATGCCCAGCTTGATGACCTTGAGCGCGACGCGGCGGCGGACGGGCTGCTGCTGCTCGGCCATGTAAACGGAGCCGCAGCCGCCCTCGCCAATGAGCTGGAGGATTTTGTAATTTCCGATTTTGTCGCCCGGCTTTTCGCCCGGCGGCAAGCTGCGGACGATGGTCGCCTTCGGTGGGGGAGCGACGGCGGGTGTTTCGAGTGGGCCGTCACTCTTTTCGTGGAAGCGAATCAGGTCGCGAATCCGCTCGATCAGCTTGACCTCACCGCCACACGCGGCCATCAGATACGACTCACGTTCATCCGGCGGCAGTTGTAACGCGCCCTCGAAGATGGCCTCTTCGCGTGGATGCTTTTCATGCATGAAATGCTCGGTTCAAGTCTTTCAAAAATGTTGGGCGATTTTTCATGGTCCCAATCTCACGCGATAGAATTTTGTGCCATCCGCCGCGCCTTTGGTGTGGACATAGTTCGTCGTGCCCTCATTCGTGCCGGGAACAACAATCGGCAGGCTCAAATCGTGAAATCCGCCACTGCCCATATTGCCATTGGTTTGCACGACATAGCTGTGGCCGCCGACGGATGTCCAATCTATGCGAATATCGTTGTCATTGGTTTTTACCACGCTCGTAATTTGGAACAGGGACGAAGGACTAAGCGGGTCGGTGCCGGCAAGCGTTTCAGCGGCGTTGCTCTGGCCATCGCCGTCAGCGTCCAAATTGGGACTGAGTTGAGGTGCATGGTTCGTGATGAGTATGCCGCCCGGTTGCTTTATAAAATGGCCGCAGGTGTTGGTCAGAATCAAATTATCCACCACCAGCATTGCGCCCGGGCCGAGCGTGAACAGGCCGTTGCGCACATCCAGGTTGGCCGTGTGGGTCGCGTTGGTGACATAAAGCGTGCCGCCGCTCAAGACGACATTGCCCACTGCGCCAAGGGGGCAATCCCCCAGAATCATCCGGTCGGTGATAACCACCACGCTGCTGCTGGCCGCCTGCGTGAAGGTCCCAACGTTGCCGGCGGTGTAACCGACATACATCGAATCTAACTGACCGAAAACATTGGCCGCATAGGCCGGAATCGATACGGTCGAGTCATTGCCATCGGCGATGGTGAGCGAGGTGCCGCTGCCGTCCAGATCGCCGCCTTCCCAGAGAATCCAATTGGAATTAAGTCCCTGTCCCGGACCGGTGCCGATGCCCAGAAGGGTGACGTGGCCGCCAAGGAAATGAAAACCGCCCGAGCCCAGGCCGTCGGTTGAGCCGAGCGTGATTTGACGGAAAGTGTGGTTTCCGGCGGAAATGGTGAGCAATCCCTTGCCGGATGAACCGATTTGCGTCAGACCGTTCGGTGCATTAAAGGAGCCGCCGTTTAGCGTCAGGGAACTTGTGGCCGCCAGCGAACCGCTGATGACGGTGAGATTGGACTCGACGTAAACCTGGGCATTGCTTTGCAGCGTCAGGAGGCCGACGCCGCCGGCGGCGCTGCCAAGGTTGAGCCCGGCTGCAATGATCGTGGCGTTGGAGATGGAGGCGGTCCCGGTGCCAGCGGCATTGGTCGGGCCATTGTTGCCGAGCCCGAGCGTGGCGTTGGTGAGGATGAGCGCGCTGCCCCCTGAAAGAGCGAGGGTGTTGGTGGTTCCTGCTGTCGTGCCAACGAGAACATTACTGCTGGCGGCCATGCTGCTTCCATTGGTCAGGGTTAAGTTGTCGAACTCAAAGACGCCCGCATCCAGGAATAGTGAACCGCCGTTCAAAACCGTCGTGGCGGTGTGCGTGGCATTGGTGATGAATAAAGCGCCACCGAAAACGGAGACGCTGTCATTGGCAAGGAAATCACTGCCGACAGTCAGCGACGTTGAGATCAAGGTGGTGCCTCCCGTGATGTTGAGCGTACCGGTTGAGGTGTTGGTTTCACCAATCGAAACAACCGGCACGGCGAGTGTGCCACGGGCCACATTCACCATGCCTGTTCCTTGCACGATCTGGAGTTCCGGCATTGAGACTTGTGCGCCATCAATGGTTAAGGTTCCACTGGAATGCGGGGCGTCGAGACCAAGGTAGGTTTTTCCAAGGGTTATTGCCACGTTGGATTGCAGGACTAAAGAACCTGTTCCAGAGCCGCCGATGGCGGTTGCTCCCAGTTGCACGCTGGCATTGGAGATGGTCAGATTGCCGGTTCCATTTACACCCAGGTTGATCAAGGGGCTGTCTGGCCCCGAATAAGTATTGGTGGCGATCCATGTCCCGCCACGGATGGACATGTTGCCAACCGCCAGCGCAGAACCCCCCATCGTGAGTCCGTATCCGAACACGTTGGAGCAGTTCTCAAAAACGGCCGTGCCGTTGAAAAAATATCCGACATAAAAGCTATGCGGCGTAAAGATGCAATTGGTCAAGCTCAAGCTGCCAGTTCCCCCGCCGCCGAAAATATCGCCGCCGACCGTGGTATACATTGCGTGCGAGGTATCTATGGTTGAATTGAATGCCCGCACATTGCCGCCATCAAGCTCCACATCGCTGCCCAAATCTGTGGTGGTGGGTGTGGTCCCATTATCCACCGTGAGCGCGGAGTTGGAGATGATCAGTGCGCCACCGGGAAGAACGGTGAGGTTGGAAATCACATGCAAGGGCGTGCTTAATCCGGCGCTGTTCAGGAAGAGCGTATTTGTGGGGGAACCAGCCGGTGAACTGATGGTAAGATTTGCCACCGTCAAGGTGTTTGTAAAACTGGACGAAGTGGTGGCATCTATGCTGACCGTTATCGGGGTGACCAGGGCGGGATTCGTGATGTAGCTGGAATCGGTGGCACCCGGCGCACCGAGCGACCAGTTGGTCGAAACTTCCCATTTGCCGGAAGCGGTGTTGGTGTAAATGTTGGGCGCGGCGAGCGCAGGCAAGTTGAAAAGCGAACCCGCCAGCGTGATGAATGCAGTGAGCTTAAAACAGCAGACAATACGGCTTTTCATAAGGCAACACCTCGCACATTTAGGACTGCTAAAACCTTGAATGGTAAGAATCTCCGTTTTGAGCCTGTTTTTGTTCCGATTGCTTTTACCATACCATCTGATAATGCGAGATTCAAGATGAATGTGTATCACGTGCGCAGCATTTTTTTGATGATCCAATTTTTGGCTCGATTTCGCATGATGATTGGGTGATATGAAAACATTGTTGTTTTTACTGAAGTCTTGTGCGCGGGGCGTGCTGGCAGGTTCCAGTCGTTCCTGAGCACGTTTCCAAGCCGACAAACAGGAGCCATGAACAGCGGGAAGAAGAACGGGTTCAGCTTGGTGGAGGTGCTGGTGGTGATTGCCGTCCTAGCGATTTTGGCGGCGATGTTGCTGCCTGCATTGTCCAAGTCGAAAAGTCGCACCCAGACCATTGTGTGCGTGAACAACCTCCGGCAGCTTTCCATCTGCTGGTATCTTTATGCCGGCGATCACCACGACCTGATGGTGCCAAATGACAACATCGCCGGCGGCGCACCGGGGCCTTCTTGGTGTCAGGGCACAGGCATTTTGGAGACGAATACGACGGTTATTCAATCCGGCCTGCTCTTCAACTACAGTCGTTCGACGGCCTTGTATCATTGTCCTGCCGACGTTTCAAGGGTGGTCAGCTTGAGCGGCGCACGGCTTTCGCAACTGCGCAATCGAAGTTACAACTTAAGCCAGTCTGTCAACGGCGAACCCACCGCCTGGCTGGCGACGCACATTCCGAATTTTAGTAAAATTTCCCAGATCAGCCGACCAGACTCTTCGCAATGTTTGGTCTTCATTGACGAGAACGAGGATACGATGCTGGACCCGCATTTTGGAATGCCGACGGCGAATTACGGCAATACCAATCAATGGTGGGACATGCCCTCGAACCGGCATGATCAAGGAGCCAATTTGTCGTTTGCCGACGGCCATGTGGAGCACTGGCGCTGGGCGGTGCCGAAAATTGCCCAAATCAATCCGATGCCGGTCACAACCGCAAACCGCCCTGATTACGACCGGGTGCGCGCGTTAATCCGGCAAAATCCTTAATCCTTCGTGCTTTCTTGGTGGCCATGGCGGAAGTATTTCCCTGAAACTCGCCTGTTCTGGAATGGGCGGCTGGGAAACCTTGATTTGGAATCGGATTGTGCGAATCCAACATTCTGATTGGGTCAACCGCCCTCGATTTGTCGTCGGCCAGTTCAATTTGAAGGGGCTTCCCAATAATCCACCGACTCTGGCTTTTGCAGATGAAATCAAATCGGCAATTCTGCTCGAACACAAAATTGCCGGTTAAGAATTTCCCCCCGACCTGAACGCTGGCGGCACGGCATCAAGCCGGGGGGCTGGTTTTCAGACGCCAATACCTTCCGGCCTTTGTTGCTGCGTGCCTTGATTGCGGGCGACAGCCCGCCGCGCGGTGCGGGCGATCTGGGCGATGACACCTTCCTTTTGGTCTTCGGGCAGGTCTTTCACCAGCGTTTCGTAGGCGTTCTTGAGCGCAGGATTGGCATTGATGCGTTTCATCATCCCCTCGCGCATCCGGTGCTGGCGATCCAGTTCGCGCACTTCGTTGAGAACAACCGTGCGTTCGAGCCGGTCGCGAGGCATGGCTTGAATGTAGTTCCAATACTTCGGGTTCTCTTTGATGTGGGCATCAATTTTCGCATCCACTTCCGGATTGGTCCGAAAGTTGGGTTCGTCTGCTGTTGGGGCGGCATTGCCGCTGGCGCTGGTAGGCGCGGATGTTTTTGTTTTTGTCATAATAACGATTTCGTTGGTTGTTTTGGTTGCGCGGCATTTGCCGTGTTCGCCGGAACGAGGCGGTCAAACTGCCCCGCTCCGGCAAAATGTTTCATGGACTCAACGGATCAGGCGGTTCATTGGTCGTGGAAATTGGCGGTGGCGGTAGTTGCCCTGGCGCGGATTCGAGCGCGTCGAGCCGCTGCTTCATCTCGTTCACTGACGCCCGCAGAATCAGCGTTTCCTGAATGTTGGTTTTGGTCTGCTGCAACGCGGTTTGAAATTGCGCCAGAGCTGCTGACAAGGTTCGGGCCTGCATCATGATTTGGGCGGTGGCGAGACGCTGTGAATTGACTTCAGCCAGGATGGCATCGTTGACCGGGGCCGGGGCAAACGCCGCGTCGCGCGACGGCAACGCGGGAAGATTATCGTCAACCGGGCCGGGATGAAGATTCCAGCGCGTGTTTTCTTCGACGCGATAGACGACATGCTGCTCGTGCATGATCAAATCGTCGTTCGGGTCGGCGTAGCGTCCGACGTGATAGGTGTGGAAGACTTCGGGATAACGAATGCCGTCGGCGTTCGTCGCTGGCGGTTGCTGTGGACGCAGTGTCAACTTCGGCGTGGTGGAACACGCGGAGAGAAACAAAAGAGGAATGAGGTAAAACATTTTCATGGTCGTGATTTGGTCGGGGATTGTTCGTCGTTTTCCTGGGTGACGGGAATGGCGGTGCCGCCGAGCGAGGCATCGGCTGCGTCAATAGTTTGCAGGACGTAGAGATAAAACTGTTTTCCGCTCGGCACGCGGACGTAAAAACCGTTCTTTTGAATCGAATCAAAAATTTGCTGCGCGTAGGTTTGCAACACCGCCTGCGCGCCCGCGAAGGGCGCGTTGTTGAGCGTGGGACTGTTGACGGGACCGAAGACGGTTTGTTGTTTCTCCGTCAACGCACTGGCCGCGCCGGACAGGAACGTGGCGGCAAACAGTTTGATGTCGGCAAAATTGTCGGACTTGATGACTTCGCCGCGCAGACCGGCGCTGCCGTCAGTGATGGCCCAGCCGGATTGATTGGTTTCATTATCGAACTCGCGGTCAAGGGCGATGGCCTTGATCTGCATTTCCATTCCGTTCTGCCAGATGAACGTCCAGTTGTTACCGCTGGCGATGCGTTCACGTTGATGGTCGGTTTGGGCCGTCCCATGAATCTCCGTGCCTGCCGGGATGACCAATTTGCCACCATAATATATGTTCTCGGTGATGAGGCCGATGATCGGCGTCTGGATGGAAGACGAATCCACAGTGACGACCGTCTCGCACGGAATCAGCCGTCCGAATGGGGCAAACAGCGCGCTCAATTTTTTGGCCGGTGGAATGCCGGCCGAACTGTCGGCGAACAGACTGATGGGCGCGAGGGTTGGCGCTTGATTCGCGGGCACGTTTGGCAATGGCGATGGTTTGTAAAAGCCAGGTGACGATGATGACGACGATGACGGAAAATTCGTCGGCTCTGGTTTGGGTGGCGGCGGATAAAAAGCCTCCATCGGTCGCACGACCGACTGCACCACCTGGGGCTTGTCCGTCGCGTTGGTAGCCAGAGCCGTGACGCTGACGGCATCATCGGGAGACTGGTGTTGTTTGCGCAGGGCGCTGAAAATGATCAGCGCGGTGGCGAACAGCACGGCGAAGGTAACGAGCTTGCCGCTCTTGGTCTTGAAAAAATTGAGAAAGTCGCGCGGTTTCATAGATGGCCTCTGGGTGAACGGATGGGTTTCACGCTGGGGGTATTGGTAACAGTGACAACGGGGGGCGGCGGTGTCGGTGATACTCGTGTCACCAGCACGGTGAAGGCATTGCGTAAGGATAATTCGTTGCGTCCGCCGTCCGGCGAGCCGCTGACGGCGAAATAAACGATGCTACGACCGTTGGGCGGCACGGTGCCATCGGCGTCGCTGATGGACTGCGGATAAAGCCGGTTGCCCGCGCGCAGCGTGAAACTGTCCGGTTGATAAATCAGGGGCGCGTCAACTTTGTTGGTGATGACGAGGCGGAAGACCAACGTGTCCTCGGCGTTGAAACGGAAGGCTTCCTCAATCTGAATTTCGTAGTCATTGAAATCACTGACAAGCGGTTTGCCGTCGTAGGTGGTGAAGTCCACATTGGCGACACTTTCGGGCTGCTGGGCTTTGAGCAACGGAAACGCTTTGGCCTCGTCGAGCAACGACAGCAGTTTAATCGGACTGACTTCGGGCGCATGGCCGACGCCTTCCTCCTCCGGCGTTGGCGGCGCTTCCAAGTTGAGAGAAAGCACCGGCTGGTCACTTTCGGCCAGTTCAAGAACGTAGGTATGGTCGTTCCAGCGGATGTTGAGATTCGCCGATGCCTTGGGGAACAGGGCGCGCACGGAAAGAAACGCCGAGCCTTTGGTGTGGGCCAGTTGAAACAGACCTGGCGTTTTTCCGTCCACCGTGATGCCGGCACCGTCAACGGCGGTGATGGCGCTGGGGAAACTGATGGTGGTGACGCGGTTGGTGGCCACCGGCACAGACACGGCGGTGCGGTCGTCGAGCAAGACCTGTTGGATGGCCGGTGAATCAGCCAGCGCAACGGCGGCGGTGAACACCGATAGGGTGAAGGACAGGATTTTAGCGGTTGATTTCATATTTGAAGTCGCCCACGGCGGTGGGGAAACGTCCGTTCAAGGCCATGTTGGGGTTGCGGATGAGGCGGAGCCGGAGCGTGAACGGAAATGCCTCGGTGAACGCCTTGTCTTGAAAGATGCCGCTGCGGATGATCTGGCCGGTGACAGCGGCCAGCACCTCGTTGTCGCGCGTCGCCAGAATGTCAATGCGGGCAATCTCGGCTTTCTGGTGCAACTGCTTGGCGCGAAATTCGACCATCTCCTTAACGCGCTCATCCTGCGCCTTCGCCAACGCAGGTTTGAGGAACATCAATTTGAGCAAGTCGGGATTGTCGAAGTCCTTGGGATTGCGTTCCAGGAAAGCCATTGTTGCGAGTTCGGCCTGCTGGACGTGCAAATCCCTGGCCTCTGAAAACTGGAGCAACGGACTCAAATAGTAGGTGCCGGCGGGGTCAATGATGACGACGCGCTCGCGCTGTTTGAATTGTGAGACAATGTGGTAGCGGTCCATCGCCGACAGCAGCAACACCGCGACGGTGAAGAAGAACCAAAACCACGGCAGGCGGTCACGCTGGGTCAAAAGCCGGGTCAGATCGAAGCGGCGCGGCGTGGGCTTGGTGGCATTCGCGCTTTTGGTTTCGGTGGTTCGTAATTCGGGGGTGTCCATAGGTCAGTAATAATTAGGTTTGGATTTGGCGATGAGTTCGCGAACGGCCTTGTTACCGGTGATGTCGTCTCCGGGCCGACCGCGCGCGGAGCGCGGCGGCAGGCCGGACCCGGCGATGATGATTGCGCCCGCACTGCCCATATTGGCGGCAGACGACATGGTGCTTAACAGCGCGGCCACGCCCGCCGCGCCAGCGGTGACGACCGGCAGGCCAGCGGTGGAAGCGGTCGCGGCAGCGCCCGCAGTCGTGGCGGCGG
>JGI12270J11330_10001554_pt1 | contig 17007 bp, 24 predicted proteins | sample PeaSoiMetSII2010_FD_11330 | JGI IMG/M metagenome (IMG submission 11330)
TCTACCTCGACGAGCACAATCTGAGAACCATCGGCATCGGACACAAACTCACCCAGTCAGAGCTCATGTCCGGCAAGATCCTGGTCGGTGGTCAGTTTGTCGAGTACAAAAACGGCATCACGCAGGACCAGGCGAACACGCTCTGCCTCCAGGACTGCGAGGCCGCGGCTGGGGCTGTAAGCCGGAATATAGCGGCGCCCTTGAGCCAGTACGAATTCGATGCGCTGACGCTGTTCGTTTTCAACGTCGGCGCGGGAGCGTTTGCCGGATCGACTCTTGTTCGGCTGTTAAATCAAAACGAATACGGGCAAGTGCCCGATCAGATGAGGCGCTGGGACCATGTAGGCGGGGTGGTATCAAGAGGGCTTGCGGCTCGGCGTGAACGTGAAATCCTTGTGTGGCAGGGGGTCTGGAATGGATAAGGACTGTGAAAAGTGCAAGCACAAGAAAAAGGAAAGCGACGAATTGCCCTGCGATATCTGCGGAGACGTGGAGCAATTCGATCAGTTCGAACTCTCTGACGCATTCAAGGCCAAATATTAATGGACATGGAATCCCTAGCAACATCGGGCAGCCATGGTGTGTTTGGCGCTATCGTCGGCTGGTTCGCAAATTTGATTTACATGCGGGAAAAGTTCGTCTTAAAAAGCGAATGCAAGGAATGTAAGGCTGAACAAGCGAAGCGCTTTGCCGATGGCGATGCCAGGATGCAACGGATAGAGGCCGTACAGCTCGAAACATATGGGATGGTGAAGGAAATCCACGGGAGTTTATCGAAAGCATAGCCGCGAGGGTTGACCTGGAGGCCATTTCCGATGGATGCGAAAACTAAAACAACGAATCTTACTATTTTAGGAGGAGAGAACGATGAGCTGGAACGTAACAGCACAGGGGAAGGCGGGGGCACTTCGGTCATATTATGCCGATGAGTTTGGAAAGATCAAATGTGCCGAACCAGAGCAGTCAATCGTAATGAAGCTAGGGGAAGCGGTTGATATTGCACTCGCCAGTTTTCCCGAAAATTTCCCTGTAAAGGTTCAGGCATACGGCAGTCAGGGACAACCGGACTTCCACAAAATGCCGAACAAGTTTTCCCACACAATCAGTTTACAAATCGAATCAATCTGTGGATGGAAGGAATAACATGAGAATCAAATCACTGCTTTATGTGACGACCATGCTTGTTTGTATCGGACTCGTTTCGGCATGTTCGAGCCTGGGCGTTTGGTCCTCTACCGCACAAACCGATATCGCAGCTTTTCAAGCCGATTCGGCTAAGTTCCTGGCAGGCGTCCAGCAGGCGGCCCCGGCAATCCTGGCCGTAGCATCTGGCATTCCCCAGGCCGCAAAATATGTGCCGGCTGCAAATGCCGCGATTAACGCCTTGGTAGCGGTCACCTCTGCCGCTCAGGCGGTTGGCGCAGCCTCCACCTCACCGAGTGCTGTGGCGGTATCGTCCGCACAGGCGGCAGTCAGCCAGGCAATCGGCGCCGTACAGTCGGCGGTTGCCGCAGCCAGCTAAAGGAGCAAAAAATGAAATCCGGTTCCGTGCGCCCGAGAGCGGTGTGTGTCGTCGCAATAGTGATGTTTTGCTCGGCCGGTTGCGCCTCATACCACGTTGACGATGCCGTCTATTCCAACCTGTCGCCCAACCATGTTGTAGGTACTGTTCACTTGGTGGATAAAGACGGTGTTTTTGGTACGGACGCCAAGACATCTCAATCTTTTTTGATAGAGACGCAAGTTGACCCAGGTACGGGCGAGAAGACGGCAAAAGCGGTAACCCCGCTTCCGGCTGTTTCGGCCAGCGCACCCGCCCCGGGCCAAGCCGTATTTAATGCGGCGGCGGCGTCGAGTGCTAATGCGGGTTTGATCACCTGGTTTTCGTCTTTGTTTCAACCCAAGGCAGCAACTACTAACGTCACAGTGGGGAAACAATGAGCCTTGTAAACCTCTTGGCGAGAACAGCCGGGGCACAGGCGGTGCTAATGGTGATGCAGGAAGAACTTCCAATCTCCATAGAACTTCTGGACGCTCTTACTCCAGCTATTCCGGGTCTGTGCGCGGTGCTGGCAAAGCACGGCATATCCGAGATAGCCGGGATCAATGTGGCTGATTTCATCGAGGCTCTTAGCAACGATGAGCAGGCGGAAAAATGAAATGAGAGGATCAGACCTTGGAATTATCGGAATTATCTTACTGGGCGCGATGGCTTTGGTACTCGCTTTTGCAACGATTGTGGTGTCCAAAGATCCCGAGGTTATCAAAGCGGCACTGGGGATCGCGGGCGTAACCGCTGCGGCGGTGTCCGGCCTGGTCGGATACATAGGCGGATACCATGTGGGGAAAAACGATGGGAATAATGTCGCGCCTGAAAAACCGATTGTCACATAAAAAGGAGAACACTTTGAAAATCTCGATAGTACCTGGAGTAAATGTAGTCGAAGTGACCGGCCTTATCCCCGGCCAAATCGTTGAAGTAACCGCTACCAATTCCGTAGGGACCGGCCCTGCCGCAACTTACGTTACACCTTCGGCGACAGAGGTTCCCGGCGAACCAGTAGTCACGGATTAGCCGGTTGTGAAACGCACCTTCGGCATGTCGCGCCATCAGCTATGGCATATGTGACTGTCGAAAACCAGGCTGGACGCTTGGCAGGCGAATGCGTTTATTGACCGCCGAACAAAAGAAGGTTGCCGGGAGTTTTTGAGAAAATATGAATGTTCCGTGTGCGGCCACTTCCACATTACCCATGCCGTCGACGATTGACAAAATGCGGTGGTTTACCGAACTGGGTGAGCGTTACCTGCGAATTTTAAAACGCGAACAGTACGCCGTTGACCCGTATGCGTGGGTGCTTGATGCGTTCCCGTGGGGCGAGGGGGAGCTTAAAGACCGCACGGGTCCGGACACGTGGCAGCGCGAATCCCTTGAGTCAATAGGGGAGCAACTCCAAGCGGCCGGAAGCGATGGCGTAGTGATCCGAGAGGCTACGGCCTCCGGACACGGCATAGGCAAGTCCACACTTGTTGCGTGGCTAATGCTGTGGGCAACACTGACCGCAGAGACCAAAGGCGTGGTCACGGCGAACACACAAAGCCAGCTTAAAAGCAAGACGTGGAGCGAGGTTTCCAAGTGGTATCGGCTCTTAAAGGACAAGAGCGATTTTGCTCTGCACGCCACAAGCCTTAAAAGTGGCAAAAAAGAGCATGAGGAAACCTGGAAGGTCGATCAGATCCCATGGAGCGAGAGGAATACGGAGGCCTTCGCCGGCCTTCACAACCAGGGCAAGCGGGTCCTTCTCATATTTGATGAGGCCAGCGCCATTCCCGACCTAATTTGGGAAGTCTCGGAGGGCGCCCTGACCGATGCCGGAACTCAGATCATCTGGTGTGTGTTCGGAAATCCGACGAGGAACACGGGCCGGTTTAAAAACTGCTTTACGGGTAAAACCCGCAATCGTTGGAAGTCCAGACAGGTAGATTCCCGGACCTGCGCCATGACCAACAAGGCCCAGATACAGCAATGGGCCGAAGACTACGGCGAGGACTCCGACTTTTTCAAGGTCCGCGTGCGCGGCATGTTCCCGTCGATGAGCGCCAAGCAGTTCATATCCGTTGCCGATGTGGATGCGGCTTTCGGACGCTTCTTGAGCGAATCCCAATACAACTTCGCCCCCAAAATCCTTACCGTTGATCCGGCCTGGGAAGGCGATGATGAACTTGTCATTGGCATGAGGCAGGGTTTGGCCTTCAAGATCCTGCGCACGATGGCCAAAAACGACAATGACTTTGATGTAGCAAACATTATCGCGCAAATCGAGGATGAGGAAAAGGCCGATGCAGTATTTATCGATGCGGGATATGGAACGGGGATTGTCTCGGCTGGCAAGGTTCTTAAACGAAGGTGGCGGCTTGTCTGGTTTGCTGGAGAATCCAGTGATCCGGGATGCCTTAATAAGCGGGCGGAGATGTGGAAGCTTATGCGCGACTGGCTCAAAGAAGGCGGGGCCATACCGGAGGACACCGTTTTATATAACGACTTGATCGGACCGGAGACCATTTTTAGGGCCGATGGCAAGATTCAACTCGAAAGCAAAAAGGACATGAAGGGGCGGGGGCTTCCTTCCCCGGGCCGGGCGGATTGTCTGGCCATATCATTTGCCTTTAATGTCCAAAAGCTAACCGAATTCGAACAAGCCGCCGCAAGGTATCCCGATCGCGGCTACGACCCGTGGAAGGATTAACGGTTAATGAAGCCTCCCGCCCTAACCGAAAAGCAACTCATAAACCAGATCCTTCGTCGTAACGAAGCGGCTAAATCTATTCGCCGGCAGAAGTGGGAATGGCTTTGGAATGAGGTTATGCAGTTTCTGTGGCCTCAAATGGGGTCCATGCTCGCCGGTACTGCGTTTCAGCCGGGAGAAAAACGCGGGCAGCGTTGCTATGATGGCACTCCGGAGGATGCGCTTGATATTTTTGTCGCCGGTATGCAGTCCGGGACCATCCCCGAACAATACCCGTGGATTGAATGGGAACTCATACCCAAGTGGGCGAACACCCGCAACGTCAAAATCTGGTTGCAGATGTGTCGGGACATTACCCTTGAGTTTTTGGCCGCAAGTAACTTCGCCATGGCCACTAATCTCACCTACCGGCACCTGGCGGCGTTTGGCACGGCGTGCAAACTTCGGCTGAAATCTAGCGAACCGGGGAAGCCTTTTTCTTTTAACTGCCTGCGCCTAACCGATGTCGTTTTTTTTGAGGGCACGTCCGGTATTGTTGATTCAATGATGTGGGAATTCAAGCTCTCGGCGCGTAATGCGGTGATGAGGTGGGGAGATGATGCCCCCGGAGCGTGCAAGAAAGCTACAGAGAGCGGTAACCATGAGGCAGAGTTCCAGTTCCTTCAGGCGATCTTCCCAAGGGAAGATTACAACTCAGAGCTCAAAGACAACAAGAATATGCCCTTCGCGAACCTGGTGATCAATCCCGCGAAAAGGGAAATAGTTGAAGAATCGGGATTTAAGACCTTTCCGGCCTCGGTCCCACGGTGGGATAAGCTCGACGATTCGGCTTTTTCGGGCGGGGCGCAGCTTGGCGGCGGCGTGTATGGCCGGGGCCCTGGAATTAAAAGCTACCAGGACATGGAACTTTTGAACCGGCAAGCCCGCACGAACCTGATTGGCGGGGAGAAGATGGGCAATCCCGCCATATTTATTCCAAGCGATGGCTATGAGAGAAAAATCAAGCGATACCCGGGCGCCGAAAATTACTACGACCCGAGCATCGCCGCTAAAATATATACGGCAGATGATTTGCGGGGGCTGCCCTTCAGTCGTGAAATGCAAATGGACCAACGGGCTATGATAAAGGAGCGGTTCCATGTGGATCTCTTCTTGCCCCTTATAAACCTGCCTCCCGGAATGACGGCGACCGAGGCCACAATCCGAAATCAACATGCACTGGTGATCAATGAGCCCATGATTTCCCGGCAACGGGTTGAGCATTTGGAGCTCGACATCGACTGGGCTTTTTCCGTTCTCTACGAAGCAGGGGAATTTCCGCCTCCACCTGATGAGGTTTTCAAGTTCGGCCAAGGTATCAAGAATATATTTAAATCCCCCCTGTTCATGGCCCAGGAGGGGTTGAAGGCAACGAAGGTGTTGACAGCATACCAGAAAGCAGGCGCGATTGTGCAGGCCCGAGGCGGCAATCAGGACGTGCTTGATAATTTTGATGACGATAAGGCGCTGGCCGTGATGATGGAGGCAGATAACGTGCCGGCCGAAATCATAAGAGATCCCAAGGATAGAGACCAGATTCGCAAGGCGCGAGTTGACGAGCGCAAAAAGATGGTCATGGAGCAGCAACTGGCGATGGCGGCCAAGGCTGCCGGGCAGATGGGCAAAGTTAAGACCGGGGACGGCGGTGGCGATAACATGGCAAATGATATGGCAAAAGCCGCAACGGGCGAAGGGGATTAATTATGCCCCTTGAACACGACACCGATCGGCAAAAGGTGCAGGATCGGCTTAACGCAATAGTCGATGCCTACCAGTCGCCTTTTTGGGGCAGTAACGACGGCAAAATGATCCTGAGTGATCTGTTCGAGTTCTGCTGCCTGTTAACGCAAAGCGAACCGCAGCAAACAGCAAACGGAGTGACCCACACCAACGAATACGACGAAGGCAAGCGGGCGGTGGGCATGAGAATTTTAACCTTATCCGGCAAGCTCAAAGAGATGCGGGAAGCCATGGGAGTACTCTAAATGGACTTAGCAAACGAAACATTTGAACAGTACGCAACCGATGACCTCAGAGCCGACGAATCTTTTAAACCCTACGCGGCCATGAAGGGAATCGACCTGATAAACTCGCACAAGGAACTTACCGGCCAGGTAAAGACAGCAACGGAAACTCAGGCCCAGTACGAGACCAGACTTTCCACGGCGGTCGAGCCACTACCGGAAAACGCGACGCCTGAACAGCAGAAAGACTATCAGGCCAAAGTGCGAACACTCATGGGCGTACCGGAAAAGCCAACCGATTACAAGGTCCAACTTCCGGAAGGCGTATCACCCAATGATCCGCTCCTAATGGCCTACGCCGAGAAGGCGCACGCTGCGGGAATGAGCCCTGCACAGGTTCAGGCGGGGATAAACAGTTTTACCGAGTATGCCGCCAAGGCTGAAACCGAAGCGGTAAAATCGGCCGAGACCGCACTCAAACTGGCGTGGGGTCCTCAGTATGAGGCTAACGCAAAAACCTCACAAGCAACACTTAAAGCCGTAGCCAAAGAGGCCGGCGTACCAGATACCGAACTGGCGGGGCTCGTGCCCGTACTAAACAGATCGGCGCCTTTTGCCCAGATGATTTTCAAAATCAGCCGCCACTACAAGGAGGCTACGCTTCAGGGAATTGGAAGCTCGGGCGCACCCGGAAGCGATACCGGCAAATCGGCAGTCGATAGACTTGCGGAGAAAATAGCCGCGAGAACTCCAACGTAAAAATAAACAGGAGATACACGGATGGCCACCGCACTTTCGGGATATTACCCGACAATGCTTGATATGTTGAAAGCCACGGACCCCAACGGGGACCCGGCTCTTGTTGTTGAGTTAATGAACCAAACAAACGAGCTCCTTTGGGACATGCCGGTGCAGATCGGAAACCTCAAGACCGGCCACCAGACTACGGTTAGAACGGGACTGCCTACCGGTGTATGGTCTCGGCTCTACCAGGGCGTTCCGCCCTCAAAGTCCGGATATCAGCAAGTAGATGATACGGCTGGCCGGTTCGAGATGCGTTCTGAAATCGATGTGAGGGCCCTCAAGATTCAGCGCAGCCCCGATGGATTCATTGCAAACGAGCAGCTTCCTTTTTTCGAGGCGATGAATCAGCAGATCGTGCAAAACGTTCTCTATAACGACACTGCGCTTAACCCGGACAGGTTCCTTGGTCTTTCTCCAAGATACCCCACTTCGAGCATGGAGAATGTCCTCAGCGGGGGGGCAACCGGTTCGAGTTGTTCATCCATCTGGCTCATTACATGGGGGCCAAATACCTGTTTTTCCTTTACCCCCGAGAACGTACCGGGCGGCTTGGTCGTAGAAGACAAGGGTGTCGAGGCGGTAAGGTCCATCGCTGCCGGAGGGTCGGCCTTGGCGTCGGGCACATATTACGCCCGCGTCCATACCTACGAATGGAATTTGGGGTTGTGTGTTCGTGACTGGCGCTACATCGTTCGGGCGGCCAATATCAATATGGCCAACGGTGCGACCACCAACACTCTCACCCTGGATCTTCTTGTCGACATGCTCGGCCAACTCCCGACATGGCGGTCTGTTGAAGGGCGCCCGTGTTTCTACATGCACAAAAGCCTGTGGACTCAACTGATGAAGCTGGCCATGAACAAGAGTAACGCCGCCCTGGGTTGGTCGGACGTGATGGGCCATAAGGTTCTTGACTTTTGGGGGTTCCCGATCAGACAGGTCGATCAACTGCTCATAACCGAGACGAACGTATAAAGGAGGTCCGCGATGTTGTTTGATTCGTTATTGATGTTTAGCAGCGGCCAGGACATCCACGCCGCATCCGTTGCCAGCACGAACAGCGTTCCGCTCGGGCAACGCAGCAACTACGATGATGCTTGGACCCCCGCCACCAGTCCCGGCACGGGCCACGCAGGCAATTCCAACGTGGGCGCAGGCAACCGGGTTAAAATTGCCGGTGTAATCCAAGGGGCTGTACTGTCGGGAGAGACTCCCACCCTTACGATTTCGCTTCAGGATTCCAACGACAACAGCAGTTTTACAAACATAGATGTAGGCCCCGCAATTACCGGGGATGCGCTGGTCGCCCTTGCGGCCACGGGATACGCCTTTGAATTCACGGTCCCGGACAATACGCGCAAGTACCTGCAAATGTATTACACCATCGGCGGAACGGGCGGCTTCACCGCGCTTACCGCAACAGCCGGGGTGGTAATTGATTCTCAATCAAACGGTGTCTGGTAAAAACACGGGGGAGGGGAAACCCTCCCTCTTCCTTAAAGGATAAAACCAAATGGCAAGGAAACTGTATCAGTGTATCAGGAAATGTGCATGGTATCCGACCCCTCCGGATATGCGCGGGCAACCTACGTCTCCCCTGCATATCTTTGATCCGGACGACGATACAATACCAATGGGGCGAAGCCTGCCCATGAGTCAGCAATACTTGGACCCCGAGGACCCGTGGGTAAAAGAGTCGGGTATTTTAAATCATTTCCGGCTTCCCTCGGAGGTTGATCCGGAGATGATAGAGAGTCCCGAGCAATACATGGCTCGATGCAAGAAGGGCGTGCGGGCTCCCATGAATACCGAAGTAATGGAGCGGCTGACCAAAATGGAACCGGGTCCGGTTTCCGATAAGCCGATGCACATCGACTCGACGAAGATCGAACACGCGAACGAAATAGGGGAGCGAGGCAAATCGAAATAGCAGGGCCGGGGCTGACATCGGCCGCAACAAGGAGAAGAGGCGATGGCCTACAATTTTACACCCAGCACGGACAGTCACGAAGGGATCGGCTCCAAAATCAAACGATGGCTCTACGGCTACTTCATAAACCTCAATGCGGACGGCGCGCTTACTACCGGGGCGAGTTCAACTGTGGGCCTCTACGGCGCAGCTCCAAACGCGCAGCGGGCCAGCAATAAACTAACCGCACTCACAACTCTTGACCTCTCGGCCATAGGCACCTACTGGGCTTTTTCGAGCACCCTGGCGCTTAACTCATTACAGGCGGCCGTGATCGAAATCCAGAAGGTTTTGGGAACACTTTCCGGTATCGGTGCTACGACCAACTTCGGGGTGTAGCGCCGTGGACAAAACAGTTTTTATAGCAACTCCTTCTTTTGACGGCAAAGTATGCTGCGAGTATAAAAATTCCGTTCTGGAATCAGCAGACCTTTGCCGTCAAAACGGTATCGGCTTCATGTCTGAAGATGTAATGCACGTCTCGGACCTCGAAGTTGCCCGCTCGTTCCTGTTCGAGAAGTTCAGGCAGTCGAACGCAACCGATCTATTCTGGATTGACGCCGATGGTGGATGGCCGGCTGCGGATTTTTTGCGGCTTTTGCTCTCTCCCAAGGACATCATCTGTGGGCTCATGGCCAAAAAAATTCCGGACTGCGAAGACTACCCCGTGGTCTACAACGACAATCTGGACGGGACTCCTATTATGGACGAACTGGACGGGACGATATCAATTAAATCCATCGGCCTGGCGTTCATGCGGATCACGCGCGGGGCGACCGAGAAGATGGTCAAATCCTATTGGTTCCCCGGGCACGCCTTACGACTTTTTGAACGAACGGCCAGCAGTCTAGCGAACCTGCCCTACGGCGAGGATTATTCCTTTTGTAAAAAATGGACCGACATCGGCGGTAAAATATGGCTCGATCCCAACATCGACACCGTGCATGTGGGAACGTACCGATGGAAGGGCAATTACCACGAATACTTGAGGGCGCGACGATGAACGGAAACGATCTCATCAGAAAGCGAAACAGGCTCTTTGCCATGAAGGAGCAGATATTTGCCGAGCACTTGCAGGCCAAAAAAATCGCAACCGTAAAGCTCGGGGAGTATCTGGAGATGAACATAGAAATAGAAATTTGCGACGGCATTATAGAGGAATGGAACAGAACCGCACAGCCGGAGGAAATGGCGATATGAAACACGCACTTATAACCATAATTTTTCTGCTTACCCTGCCGGTTCTGGCCTTGGCCGGCCGAGCAACATCCATAAATGTCACGGCGCAAAACACCGGTACCACCGCACTGGTGATCCACAATCACGGCACGGTGAGGATTTCGGGCACCTTCGTGGCTACGGTCAGCCTGCAACGCTCGGAAGACGGCGGCACGACATGGGAAGACACCGGAGACACCTGGACAACTCCGGGGGTCTATACGTTTAGCGACTACACCGGCCAGACATACCGGGCGTGGGTGGAGACCGGGAATTTCACATCCGGGACGGTCTGCCTTTGGATAGGAGATTCGATATGAAAAGAATCTTAGGGGCGATATTTTGTGTTTTGGTGTTTGCTTGTTGTGCATGGGCCGGGGTGCAGGACGGCGGGGCGCTACCTGAGAATCCTGTTTTCAATTCCGTAACTATAGGGACTACGTACCGAACGGTATCCGTAAATGGCATTACTCGGGCAATCGAAACATTGACGAGTGCAGGAATTGTGACACGGATCGACCTGTACAATGATGGGGCAGTCCTGGACAATGCAGGCGCATCCACAATAGGAACTATCGCGTGGGCACTGACTTTTGCTCAAAGTTATTCTACGGGCACAGTGGCCACAACCAGCGGTTCTGCGACGGTGACTCTCACTGGAGGCATCTGGACACAAGCTAATGCCCAACCAGGCTTTTACATCAATATTGCTAATGCTCTGTATGTAATCGACTCGTATACAGATTCGACCCATCTTGTTATCAACCGGAAAGCGGCAACAACAGTGTCGTCTCAGGCCTACAATGTCGGATCGGCTCTGACCGTGCATGTTCATGGTGGGACATGGCCGATAGGATCGACCTCTGAAGCGTACCCCTCATCAACAGTATCTATCCCATATACATACACAACCCTCGAAGGGGATGGGGATGCCACGAATATAGTGCTGAATGGATCAGCAACAGCAGGAGCCGCGGCAATAGAGATATTGTCAGGCGTGACCGGCATAAATGCACAATACCCGGTTTGCCAAAATTTCCTAATGACCTACAATGATCCCAATGCCAATCAGATAGGTGTGCACTATTCGGCAGGATCAATGCACGCCACATCCCGGAATTTACATCTACAAAATTTCCCCGCTCCTTCCAGTGGTATGTATATGGGGATTGACTATTCTTCCTCGCAATACTCACAAACCATTGGCTGTCATTTTGATAATGTGGTTCAGCCTATAACCTTTTCTGGTACGGTTGGGAACTCCGACCATTTAGTTAATGGATGTCATTTTGATAATATTCCATCCCTTGCCGGTGGGGGGGCGATATACGGCGAGTATCCATATAATATGCAAATCACAGGCAACTATTTCTCTACGGGTGGATCAAGCTTTTCAGTATATATACTCGGTTCCTATTCGAATCTGGGACAGATTAACATAGTCGGCAATTATTTTAATGGAGGATCAGGTGTGAAACTTGGGCCAGGGACTTCCGGTTCTTATGTTTATAGGGCCAATATTAGCGGTAATATATTCAATGCTAACTCATTGATTCTTTCTTCGACCAATGCCGATATCTCCGTAATCGGAAATCAGTTCAATAACGGAACAACAACAGGCGGTGGAACTTCCATATACGCGAATGGCACAAAATATACAATTTCCGGCAACTCTTTTTATGATGGGCAAACCGGGGGTGTGGACATAAATGCAAGCGGCAGCTATGGCGTAATTATGGGTAACTCTCACTTCAATGTCGCAACTGGTGTTCTGATTAATTCGGGGTCAACTAATATCGCTGATATCAACGATGTGTTTCACACAGTAACTACACCCATAAGTAATGCTGGTACTGGAACGGTGCTCGTTCCCACTTCCCCTACTACATTTTAGGCCACGCAGTGACAAGGGACTTCGCACTAATGGGAATACCAGAAGAAATTCTGCTCGAATCAGACTTCGAGTTTAACCCGTACCCTTTGTACCCGGCGCCCACTCAGCCGGAAATGGAGGAGGAATTATGAGTAGTCCGTCAATGCCTACGCCCGTCGCGTCAAACCCTCAGTACCAAGCGGCAAGTGCGGATATGGCAAGCGAAAATGCTGCCTTGTTTGAAAGAATCCAGAGATCAAGGAGTTACGGGCCACAGCAGACCAGGCTTGTACCGCAAGTCAGGGGGACGCTGGGATGAACACCCTTTCAGATACCCAAATAGCAAGCAAGGCGCTCGTGCTTCTCGGGCAAAATCCGATTGCGGATATTTCCGATGCCACGGTCCCCAACGCAGTCAAATGCAATGCGGCCTATCCTTCCGAGCGTGACGCGATGCTGCGCGAATGGGACTGGAATTTTGCACGTAGCCGCGCCCAATTGCAGCAAGGACCAACTCCGGCTTTCGGCTGGCTCTATGCGTATCCCGTCCCTGCCGATTTTGCGGCAGCCAGGGTCGTAAACGGCTGGATCCATCACGAGAGAATGAGCCGATGGGCGGTCGAGGGCCAGTTCATAATGACCAACGCGCCGGGTCCGGACGGGATTACCTGCAATCTGGTTTATACCAGACTGGTCACCGAGACCGGGTTTTTCGATTCCCTGTTTGCCGATCTATTGTCTATCCGGATCGCCTCGGTTCTGGCTATGAGCATTCTAAAGGACCTCTCCAAAGCCAACGCCATGATGGGCCTGTACGCGCGCCGGATGCCAACGGCAAAGCGGGTGGACGCCTCCGAGCAATCGGCGGAGCACGGGCAGCAGGGCGGGTCCTGGCTTGAGGGACGCGGCGGACAGTATGACGAGTGGGGGCGCTGATGGGCGGACCTGTCTACCTGCTCCAATCCAGTTTCAACGCGGGGGAACTGTCCCCCAAGATGGCCGGCCAAGCCGAATTTAAAAAATATAAGTCCGGCTGTCAGATCCTGGAAAACTTCATCCCTCTTCCGCAGGGACCTGCACAGAGCAGGCCGGGTCTTCTCTATGTAGCCACCGCGCCGGTGGCCAATGTCTGTTGTGTGCGCCCGTTCGTCTCGTCTGATACCGCCGCCTACGTTCTGGAATTCGGAGGCCTCTATCTGCGCTTTTATAAAAATCAGGCGCAGATCCAAAGCGGGGGCGTTCCTTACGAACTGGTCACGCCTTACGCCGCCGCCGATGTGATGGATCTGCAATTCTCGCAACTTAATGATGTGGTCTATATCTGGCACAATAATTACCCGCCGATGAAGCTCTCGCGCTACGGGGATGCAAGCTGGACCCTGACCGTTGTTCTTTGGAACGACGGGCCTTATCTTAACGCCTCGCTCCTGGGCGGGGTGCAACTCCAATGCTCGGCGGGATACGGTACGGGCGTTACCGTTACGGCGCAAAACCGGGGGGTTATCGGCTCGTTTGATTCGTCTATTTTTACCGCTGCAGCGAACCAGGCCGCGCTCACGCCTACTTATCCTTACGCCGCTTTCCGGTTTAAAACGGGGGCGAACACCGGGGAGCTTTTGTCTTATCAAATGCAGCTCACCGGGGCCTCTACCCATGGCGGCAATGTGGGAAGCGCATCGCTTTATACGGATGTTTCCGGGTCCCCGGGCGCACCGGTGACAGGCGGGGCCGCCACGAACACGGAAAGCCTAACGACCATCGGGGAGCTTAACTGGGTTTTTAATAATCCCCTCCTTGCTGCAAATACTTGGTACTGGATATGCTTTTCAGCTGGTACGGCCGATACCGCTATATCCTTTGCCTGCGTTACGACCGCTGCGGGTTTTGGGTCCGGGGTCTCAGGCTCCGGCTTTACCTCTATTACCGATTCGATGGGCAAGGAATTTCTGGCCACGGCGTTCTATCAGCCGACCGGCGCCGCTTCTGTTTTCCAGGCAGGCCATGTCGGATCGGTCTGGAGGATTCAGCACAGTGGGGGCGCGGTCATCGAGACCTTTGCGTCTGCCATTTACGGGGCGCAGCTTGAACTTTTGGGCGAATTCATAGTCGATATAAGCGTAACTGAAGATTGGGTGGGAACTCTTTTTTTAGAGCTTTCATACGATACGGTCAACTGGTTTATGGCCGCAGAATTTACGACCAGCACGAAGCAGGATTTCTACGAAAACCGGCTGGGGGTGTGGTACCGTATAAGGTGCGATGTTCGTACGGCCGGGACAGCTAACTGTATCGTGTGCCAGATAGAAAACTGGGGGAGCTTCCAGATCACGGCGGTGACGTCTCCGAACGTGGCCGTGGTGGATGTGCTCTCAATCATACTTTTGCCGACTACCTGGACGCCTTTCTGGCTGGAGGCCGCATGGAGCTATGTGCGCGGGTTCCCGGGGTGCGGGTGTTTCAGGGGCGGGCGCCTTTATGCCGCCAACACTCCGTACCAGCCCACAACCATATGGGGAACGTGGGTGGGGGATCTGGAGAATATGTCTCCGGGGAATACCGACGATGCGGCGGTAGTGTTTCCGATTACCGATTTTACCAATCCGATTCAATGGATGATGAGCTCCACCGATTTTCTGGGCGGCACCATGGGAGAAGAGGCCCAGCTTGCGGCGGCTGGCACTGCCATATCGGGCAGTAACCCGCTAAACGTGAATGTGCCTTCGACTCACGGATCGCAGCCGGGAACCATGCCTCTTAAAGTGGGGACCGGGCTTTTCTTCGTGCAGCAAGGCGGAATGCGTTTGCGCCTGATGGCGTTCGTGTTCATGACCAACAGTTACCAGGCCGAAGATGTTTCCAGGTACGCCGACCATATAACGGGGCCGGGCGTGATCGATATGGCGTATCAAAAGGAACCGTATCAGGTGATGTGGTGCGTGCGTTCCGATGGGGTCCTGGCCGGGCTCACCTATTACCCGGAGGAAGAAGTCATCGGATGGAACCGGTTTGTGACTGCCGGGCAGATATTATCGGTGGCCTGCATTCCTTCCGTGTCCGGTCCCACCTCGGGAAGAACGGAACTATGGGCAACGGTGGCAAGGACCATCAACGGAAGCCGCGTCTATACTATCGAGCTTTTGGCCGACTTCGAATATCCACAGCGGCTCCCACTGGGATACACGGGACCTCCCGCGCAAAGTCTTTATACATGTCTTGACTGCGCGATTGTTCAGACGCTTGAAACGCCTCAAAGCGTTATAACGGGCCTTGATTTTTTCGACGGCCAGATAGTCGGGGTTCAGGGGGACGGTGCGCCGCAGGCACAGCAGACGGTTGCAGGGGGACAAATAACCATCGACCCGCCTGCGCTTCATGTAGTGGTAGGGCTACCTTATACCTGTACGCTCAAGACAATGGACCTCGAAGGAGGCGCGCAAAACGGAACGAGTCAGGCGCGAGTGCGAGAATTCCAACGGGTGGGGATGAGGGTATTAAACAGCTTTACCGGAGGCGTTCAGATCGGACTTGACGAAAACAACCTGATGCCCCTTAGTAACTGGTTTGCCGATTCGACTCAGGCCGATAGCCCGCCGCCGCTTTATACCGGGGATGTCGATCCCGGTGGTTGGCCGGCCAACTCGGAGAAAAAGGCTACTGTTTGTATCGTACAGGATCAGCCCGCGCCGCTTTGTGTGGTGGGGTTATATCCTGTTTTAACCGTTAACGAGGCATAAGCCATGACCGAGACCGCCCTAAACGAACAGCTCCTTGAGGAAAACGCCATCCTGAAGCAGCAGCTTGCGCTCTGCCAACTGGAGATACAGAGGCTGACCTACGCCAAAGATGCGCCCGGGCAGAAATTTTTCACCGCGCCCACTTACAAGTGCTCTCTTTGCGATATTGTTTGTGACAGTATCGATGCGTATAACGAGCATGCTCTGTGGGGTCATAAGAAGTGACCTTCTCCATCGTCCCGTTTCGCTCGGTCCACGCCAAGGCCCTCACCGATCCCGAAACCGAGCCGGGAATGCTAGGGGTGCTCTATGCGATACCCGGATATTTCGAGGCACTGGAAAATACCGGGACCGCGTTTTCGGGTTTTTGCGATGGGCAACTCCTGGGCTGTGCCGGATGGACCTGCCCGCTTTGGCCCAGCAGTGCAGAGTTGTGGCTGTGGGTTTTACCGGAAGGAAGAAAACACCCTCTGGCCGTACACAAGATGATAAGCCGGGGGATTAAGCAGATCGAGTCCGATGAACGGATAAAGCGGATTGCTTGTAGCGTGAGGGTGGGAAACGCCACTGCCGAGAGGTGGATCGATTTGCTCGGCTTTGAAATCGAGGCCATTCAACGGGCGTACGGTCCCGACAACGAAGACTTTTTTCTTGCAAGCCGAGTGAGGGTGTGAAATGAGTAGTGTAGCAGCCGTAATACCGATGGTCCTGATGGCGGTTGGCACCGCCGTTTCAGCCTACGGCCAGATACAGGCCGGAAACGCCGCAGAGCAGGCCGCCGCGTACAATGCATCCATTGCCCAGCAACAGGCAGCCGAAGCATCCCAGGCCGCAAAGTCCAAGGCGTTCGACCTCAGCACGCAGCGAAGAACAATGATCGGCAGGCAGGTTGCCGCGTTCGGAGCTTCGGGTGTGGACGTTGATTCCGGGACCCCTCTTGACGTGATGAGCCACACCGCCACGCAGTATGAAATGGACATCCAAAACGCGGGTATTGCCGCCGACCAGGCCACGCAATCAGGATACGAGCAGGCGCAGCTTGATCTCATGCAGGGCAAGCAGGCGCAAACAGCGGGATGGATAAACGCCGGGGCTTCTGTCTTTGGGGGTCTTGGCAAGGCCGCACAGGTGTTTAATTCTCCGAGCGTAAACTTGGGGG
>JGI12270J11330_10001558_pt1 | contig 16963 bp, 10 predicted proteins | sample PeaSoiMetSII2010_FD_11330 | JGI IMG/M metagenome (IMG submission 11330)
GGCCAGCCGCTTGCGAACCGAGCGGTCTACATTCTGGACCGGCAAGGCAATCCCGCCCCGATTGGCGTTCACGGTCATCTGCATATCGGGGGAGCGGGCTTGGCCCGGGGTTACTTGAATCAGCCTGACTTGAGCGCCGAGAAGTTCATTCCGGACCCATTCAGGGCCGAGCCGGGAGCACGGATGTACAAGACCGGCGACCTGGCCCGCTATCTTCCCGATGGACATATCGAATTCCTCGGCCGTGCCGACCAGCAGGTGAAGATCCGCGGGTTCCGCATAGAACTCGGGGAAATCGAGGCCGTGCTCATTCAACACCCGGCGGTACGGGAGGTGGCTGTCCTGGCCCGGGAAGATGCGCCTGGCGAGAAGCGGCTGGTGGCGTACGCAGTCGCGGATGCCACGGGCGATGAACTGCGCCGCTTTCTTGCAGCAAAGTTGCCCGAGCCCATGATTCCGTCGGCGGTCATGCTGCTCGCGGCCTTGCCAATGGCACCCAACGGGAAAGTGGATCGCCGAGCATTGCCGGCGCCGGATCGTTCCCGGCCGGAATTGGAGAAAGCCCTTGTCGTGCCCCGCGATGAGCTGGAACGCCAATTGGCGGAGATCTGGGAGGAGGTTCTGGGCATCCAACCGGTCGGCGTGACAGACAATTTTTTCGAACTGGGGGGGCATTCCCTGCTGGCGGTGAGGCTGTTCGCGCTTATCGAGAAGCGGCTGGGCAAGAAGCTTCCGGTGACCGCCGTGTTTCAGGGTGCGACGATCGAGCATCTCGCAGGCGTTCTGCGTCGGCAGGCGACGACCGGCCCGCAGTCCTCCCTCGTGGCCATTCAGCCCGGGGGCAGCAGAAGGCCGCTTTTCCTTGTGCATCCGGCCGGCGGGCAGGTCTTTCCCTACGTCCATCTGTCGCAGTTTCTGGGCCCCGACCAACCCTGCTACGGGCTGCAGGGCAGGGGCCTGGAAGACGGCGAAGAGCCGCACGAGCGGATCGCGGACATGGCCGCCTACTACATCCAGGCCTTGCAGACTCTGCAGCCCACGGGACCCTACCAGCTTGGAGGGTGGTCCATGGGCGGCGTGGTCGCATTCGAAATGGCGCAACAACTTCACGCTCGAGGTGAGCAAGTCGCACTGCTCGCCATGTTCGATGGCCGGATTCCTGGCCCCGAGGCGTCGTTTCCCGAGCAAGATTCGGAAGCGATCTCGCTGGTCGAGCGGTACTTCGGCATTTCGTTCGGTCCGCTGGAATCCCTGGCGGAGCTTCCCGAAGACGAGCAGCTGGCCTTCATGCTGGAACAAGCGAAGAGCGCCGGCTTGATACCCGCGGAGCTTGATGTTCCCCAGGCGCGCCGTTTTGTCAGGGTCCTCAGGAGTGACCTGCGGGCGACCCAAGACTACGGACTGCGTCTCTACCCCGGTCGGATAACCTTCTTCAAGGCGAGTGAAGTGCTGACGGGCGCCTCTTCGGATCCGACGATGGGCTGGAGCGAATGGGCCAGCGGCGGCGTGGAGGTTCACGTCGTTCCGGGCAATCACGCCAATCTCATGTACCAGCCTCATGTCGAAGTCCTGGCCCAAAAGCTGACGGCTTGCCTCCACCTGGTACAATCCGCGGAGGCGGAGGCAAAATGAGCAGCAGGAGAGATCGAAAATAGCGACCGCGACCGCATTTGACTCCTGGATCGCCTTCCGCAAGCCGAATCCACGGGCCCGTCTTCGCCTGTTCTGCTTCCCCTATGCCGGGGCCGGTGCTTCGATTTTTCGCAGCTGGTCAGATGCTCTTCCCGCGGATGTCGAAGTCTGCCCGGTTCAGCTCCCCGGTCGGGGCACTCGGCCGACGGAAACGCCCTTCACCCAGCTCTCGCCCCTTGTCCAGGCCCTTGCCGAAGGGCTGGCTCCTCTCCTGGACAAGCCCTTCGCTTTTTTCGGTCACAGCCTGGGCGCGCTCCTCGGCTTCGAACTCGCCCGTCAGTTCCGCAGACAGTCCGGTGTTCAGCCGGCGCGCCTATTTGTCTCTGCGGCTCGCGCACCCCAGGTCCCTCCGAGAGCCCGGCCAATCCATACCCTGCCCGAGGACGAATTCCTGGTCGAGCTGCGCAGGCTGAACGGTACTCCCGGGCAGGTGCTGGAAGAGGCAGAACTCATGCAGTTCATGCTGCCTATCCTGCGGGCAGATTTCGCCGTCTACGAAACCTACTCATACTCGCCCGAGCCTCCCCTTACATGCGCCATATCGGGCTTTGGCGGCTTGCAGGATCAAAGGGTGAGCCGCGCCGATCTGGAGGCCTGGCGCGATCAAACGAGCGTTTCGTTCTCGCTGCGNATGNTTCCCGGCGACCACTTCTTCCTGAACGGGGCGCAGCCGCNTCTTCTGANGNTGNTCTCNCNGGANCTGCGCTGAGACGGATGAGGGCCGCCGCTTGATGGNAGANCCCACCGTCCCTCCGATTCNTCGGCGGCGCATTCCGGCGGAGAATCGGCGCCGNGGCAAGATGAGGTTCGTGGCTGGCGAGCAAGCTTGGACCTAGCCTCGCCAGTNGCTCAGGCTTTTCTCCATAGCCTTGCCAAAGNCGAGCAGGCATGGACCTCGCAGCTCGTCTTGGAGGGAGATTCGCGGGCACTTCACCGCCGCTCNAGGTGCGCTCTGGCTGTCCTCGGCCGCTACGTGAATCGGAGGCACGCATTTATGTCCTCCTGCCGAGGCTCTCCTGGAAAGCCAGCCCTTGCCGGAGAATCCGACAGGCCGTGATCCTACCGTGGAATGGCACGGCTCGCGTCGCGCCTTTCGGCAATGGCCGGACCATCGGCAGCAACCGGTTTGAGCTGCCTTGCGCTATTTTTGCCGGGCCCATCTCTCGGCGAGCCGCTTGACGATCAGATAGGTCAGCAGCGTAACCGGGGTGGCGATGATGATCGAACCAACCAGCATGGCGGCATAGACGTCCCAACTCTTTTGCAGGACGTCCCACAGCCGTGCTTGATCCAGAACCAGCGGATGTTGCACCGGGAGAATGAGCTTACCGACCCGGTATTCAGCCAGCCACATCAGGGGCACCAGCGGGGTATAGAGGATCGCCACCGTCCCCCCGGCAACAGCGGCGATCACGTTCCTCTTCAGCAGCCACGCCACCACCGTCGCCACGATTATGGGGGACGGATTCAGCGGCAGGAAACTGGCGGCGATGCCGATGGAAAAGCCGGCCGCGATCTGATCGGGTCGGGCATCGAGGTGCGACAGCTTTTGCCAAGTCGTCCGGATTCTTTGTTTTAGGGAGAGTCTGGTCAAGGCTCAGGGTGCTGAGCCGGCATGCGCCACATCACTGGCGATCTGGCCGTCGCGCACGCGAATCAGGCGCCGTGCCCGCTCCATGACCTGAGGGTCATGAGTCGCATAGACGAACGTCGTACCGTGAGCGCGATTGAGTTTCTCCATCACTTCAAGGAGAGCGGTCGCAGTCACGGAGTCGAGGTTGGCCGTGGGTTCGTCCGCCAGGATCAGCGCTGGTTCGGTCACCATCGCTCGGGCGATGGCCACCCGTTGCTGTTGCCCGCCGGATAGTTCGCCCGGCCGACGATTTTCGAGGCCGGCAAGACCGATCTCCGAGAACAGCTTCTGCACTCTTTGTTTTCGCTGCTCCGCCGGAACGCCCTGCAGGAGCAGCGTGAATTCGGCGTTCTCCAGGGCGGTCAGGACCGGCAGCAGGTTATAGGCCTGGAAGACGAAACCGAGGCGCTGCAGCCGGAGGCGAGCCAACTCCCCCGAGGATAGCGATTGAAGGTTCTTCCCCTCCACGATCACCTCGCCGGTATCCGCCCGGTCGAGCCCGCCGATGATGTTGAGCAAGGTGGTCTTGCCCGAGCCCGATGAGCCGGCAATCGCAAGAAATTCCCCGGGGGCAATCCGGAGGCTAATTCCGCGCAGCGCGGGAACCTCGATTTGCCCGGTACGATAGGACTTCTTCACGTCCCGCAGTTCCACTGACCAGTCGGTCATATTGCTCTCAGAATACCTTCAATGCATCGGGCAGCTTGGTTCTAGCGGCCTTGAGGGCCGGATAGAAGGAAATGAAGGTCGCCGTCACGAATACGATGGCGATCGACCAAGCGACCCGCGTGAAGCTCAAGCGCGAATAGATGATCGGGTCGAACACGAGCGCGGTCGGCAGGCTGCTCCGGAAGAACCAGCGCAGATCCAGGCCGCTGGTGGCGAAGAAATGCTGCACACTCAACCCCAGCACCAGGCCGAAAGCGAGGCTGAGCGCCGTCAGTGCCAGCGACTCGCCGACAATCATGACGGCGAGCTGCATGGGCCTGAGCCCTAGGGCCGAACAGAGCCCGAATTCATAGCGCCGCTCCAGAACGCGCATCAGGATGGTGTTGAGGATGCCCAATCCCACCATGGTGAGTACCACGCCGTTCATGACGTAATTGAAGGCCTCATCCAAGAGGAAGAGCCGGGCCAGCTCCGGCATGGCCTCCCGCCAAGGGAGGACTTCCACCGGGATGCCTGCCAACTGCTGCCGTAAACCCTTGGCCACCGCCAGCGCGTCGCCTTCCTGATGGAGGAGAATGGCGACCTGCGTGATCCGATCCGGCACGCCGAGCAACGTCTGGGCTTCGGGCAGCGGAATCTGGATGACGTGGGCATCGAACGCCTGGATGCCGGTGCGGAAAATCCCGCTTACCCGCAGCAGGTCGCTTTTCATTTCTCCGCCGCCCGGGTTCGTCGCCTCCGCAGCAGGCAGCTGTATCCCCTGGGTCATGAGAACAACCTTTGACCCGATCTTCACGGCCAGCTTGCGGGCCAGGTCCGCGCCGATGACGACGCCCGACTGCTGGTTATCACCGAGATAGCTTCCTTCGACGATCCGTTGCGGGATCAGGGATACGGCCGCCTCATCCCCGGGGACGACCCCCATGATGCGCACGCCATCAGAGTTGGCCGCCGAGCTCAGCAATCCAGAGGCGAGCAGCCGGCCGCTCACGCCTCGCGCGACATCTTTCATGGAGTCGGTATGCAGAAACCCCTCGGTCGTAGACACGACCTGGACCGGCAGCAATAGCGCCTGGGAACCGCTGTCCTGGTATCCCTGCGCCTGAATGACGACATGCCCGGTTCCGAATCTCACGCCATTGTCGACCATTTGCTCGTGGCTGCCGTCGAGCAAGCCCAGGGAAATAAGCAGCAAGGTCAGTCCCAAACCCAGGGCCAGTGCCGTCAGCAGGGTCCCGCGGGGATTGCGCCAGAGGTTGCGCCATCCGATCTTCACCAACAGGAGAACACCCATCATCACTAGACCTTTCGCAGCGCCTCTGCTGGCCGAAAGCGAGCCGCCCGCAGCGCCGGGTAGAGGGCCGCGGCCAGGGCCGTCAGGGCCAAGCCCAGCGCGGCCTCGATATAGGCGGTGAAATCCTGCCGGCCGTACCAGAGCGGACCCACGACGATTCCGGCCAGGGAGATCGAACGTCCTTCGCCGCCCAGCTTCAGGCCATGGACCTGCAGGTACCAGAGGAGGGGAAATGCAACCGCTCCTCCCAGGACCAGGCTGGCTCCCGCCAGACTTCCCGCCTCCGCCACGATGAGACCCACCACATGAACCGGCCGCATTCCGACGGCCATGAGCATGCCGAGCTCGCGCGTGCGTTCGATGATCGCCATGAGCATGGTGTTGACGATGCCCATGGCAGCCGACAGGAAGAAGATGAAGAAGAGAATGAATGTGACACGACGATTGAATTGCACGTAGTCGGCCAGCTCCGGCGCCAGCTCCTGCCACGGCATTACCCGAACTGGAAAGGCGTTGTTCAGCCGCGTCTGCAGCGCCGCCGCCGCGGTCGTCGATGCTGTGATATCGCTGAGCTTGATCCCTATTTCATGAATCCTTGTCGGTGGCAGACGCAATAGCTCCTGCAGGGAAGCAAGAGGCATCACCACCAGACCCTGGTCCATGGCGTCGAGTCCCGTGTGAAACATCCCGGCTAGCGTGTATAGATCATTACCCGTCGAGCCATCGGCCGCCGGCGTCACCAGCACGATTTCCGACCCCAGTCCAACGCCAATCGTGGCGGCAAGTTTATCTCCCATCACCACGCCCTTGGGCGTTCCCCCGTTAAGATAACTCCCTTTCACCATCCGGGTTTGCAGCACGGTGACCTTTTGTTCCAGGTCGGGGACAACGCCCAGAACTTCCGCCCCGGCCGATTGGTGAGTCCCGCTGACCAAGCCATAGGCATACAGCCGGGGACTCGCGGCCTGAACCCCGGGAGTGGCGGCGATGGCGGCAACCAGCGCACCGACATCCGTCCCTTTTCTCCCTCCCAAAGTCAGCTGAATGGGACGGTCCGGATAGTATTCGGGCGCGTGCACCTCGATATCGGAGAGAAGGAGGCCGGTGCCGCTCTCGATCATCTGCTGCCTCAACCCGGTCATCAGGCAGGCGACGAACAGCAGCATGGCGTAGCCAAGTCCGATCGCCGTCATGGCGATCAGCGTCCGGCGGGGGTTGTACCAGAGATTTCGCCACGCAAGCCGCAGGAGCCTGCCGCTCATGGCTTTAGGTTGCTCAGGAAGAACGTATCCTCGCTGATCGGGGCGTCGAAGACGATATCGTCATAGGTGATGGTCGTTTCCTCATCCCCTTGACCTGCAGGTCGCATGACCAGGCGTGTAGGAATGAGTCTCCCGCCCACGGTCTTGTATTCGGAAAAGGTCAGCTCCCGGGCCAGCTTGCCATCCTCGTCATAGTAACGTTGCCATACGGGCATCTGGTCGGCCTGGCGGACCTGCAAGGTAATCTTTCCCCACACCACCGGAGCCGTTGGCTTGGGTGTCAACGTATACTCGGACACCGCGACTCCATCTCGCTCGCCTTCGAATGAGGTCGCAATCTCGTAGTCATCGGTGAGCCGGCTCTCGTTTACCAGGTCGTTTAGAGTGAAATGGCTGCCCATCCACGCGGTCGTCATCATCGAAGGCGGCATCTCAACCTTGCGGTTCGCCTTCGGCAGATACATCCAGGTCCTGCCGCCAACCTTGAGGATCGCCGTGCCTGCATCTTCCTGTGGTTGAAGAATGCGGACCAGCACGTTCGCATCCCCCACCGACCAGAACTTCATCGAGATCGTCCGCTGGAAGTCCGGCTTGTTGATCTGCATTTCCACGGTGGCGATGCTGGAATGGCTGGCAAACAGTCGAGCCACGCCGTCCACGACCTTCTGCGGCCGTTTTTCGTCCGCTGCCTGGGAGCCTTGTCCCAGGCTGAGCAATGCCGATCCCAACAAGATTGCAGAGGCGGCCTTCCGCCATCGCGTGAGGAGGCAAGTCGTCTGGCAGGCGCGAGAAAAGCGAACATCGACCAGAGGACGCGACTTCGGGGAGAAGGCGCTTGCTGCGCTGTCTGCTATGGCTCGTCGAAGAACAGCACAAGCGGTGCCCCATGTGCGCGGACCGCAGCCGCGAACCAGCCCTCGGAGAATTCTCCAGACCCTGTCGCCGCATCTCTGGGTCTGGGCACTATAAAGGAGCGGAACGACCCTTCTCCTCACCCAACATGTCACTGAGCAACGCGCCCACTTGCTCGTCCGAAAGCTGGTCCAAGTTTGCGAGCAAGTGTTCGGCATTTCGCTGCTCCCTGGGCTGCGCAACTGCCGGGACCGGAGGAATCGTCGGGTTGGCGACGTCGGCTGCCAATTGATCGAGCACCTGCGTTACAGCCTCGTCGACGCTAAGGCCCTGAAGGAATCTTGCCAGCGGCACGTTCACCGCCAGGTCAACCGCGATCCGGTTCTTCAACTCGACGGCCATCAACGAGTCCAGGCCGAGATTGCTCAGGGGTTGCTGCAGATCCAACTTGGCTGGGCTGAGCCCGAGCACCCGGGCCACTTGCTGGCCCAGGTATGATTGAAGCATTTGCCTGCGTTCCGCTGGCTCGGCCGCGAGCAGGGATTCCCGCATTTCGCTCTTACCGGCCGGTGCCCGGCTGGCTTCGGCTTCCACATGCGCCAGCTCAGAAAGCAGCGGCGAGGCTAGGCCGGCAGGATAGAACTCTCGGTATTGCCTCCAGTCGACCGGCACCGCCACGACTTGCGCTGCGCTTCGTCCAACGAGTCGCCCCAGCAATTCCAGCGCTCGTTTGGGTGCGATGCTGCTAATTCCCAGGAGTGCCAAGCGCGCAGCGAGACGCTTGCCTCCGACCGAATCCGCGAATCCCTCGCCGGCCCAGGCACCCCAGTTGATGCTCAGGGCGGGCTGGCCCTGGGCCTGCCGGTGATGCGCCAACGCATCCAGGAAGGCATTGGCGGCGGCGTAGTTGCCCTGACCAGGCTGGCCAAGCATGGAGCCCGCCGAAGAGAAGAGTATGAAGAAATCCAAGGGATCTTCCCGGAGCAGACGATGCAGCAGCCAGCCACCCATCACCTTTGGGCGCAACACCTTGTCCAGCGCCGCCGCATCGAGTTGCACCAGCAATCCGTCCTGCAGCACGCCCGCGGCATGCACGACACCACGGATCGGCGGCCAACCCTCGGCGTGAAACGCCTCCAGAAAGGCGCTCAGCTCTGCTTCATTCGCCACATCCACTGGAGCCAGATGAACGGCTGCACCGAGGGATTCCAGTTCCCGGATGGCGGTAATCTGACCAGCCAAGCGACTTCCTGCTTCCACCGACCCCCAGCTCGAGCGGGGCGGGAGCCTGCTGCGCCCCAAAAGGATCAAACGCCGCGCGCCCTGCTCGACCATCCAGCGCGCAACCAGGAGGCCTAGGTCTCCCAGCCCACCGCTGATCAGATAGCTGCCGTCCGATCGCCACCGGAAGGGAGGGCTTTGCACGGCCGATGGGTGATGGCGGATCAAGCGGCCCACAAATCGCCGGCCTTGACGAAACGCAAGCTGATCCTCTCCATGGTTGCTGGATATTTCTTGCCAAAGCTGAAGAGCGGCGGCGTCGTTCTGTGGTGCCCCCGGTTCCAGGTCGACCAGCCCTCCCCAGAACGTCGGATGTTCCTGAGCAATGACGCGACCCAGTCCCCAAAGGGGTGACTGCGCGACGGACAAAGGTGAGCCGCTTTCTCCGGCCGCTTGAGCGCCCCGTGTGATCAGCCATAGTCGAGGAAAGTCGGGCGATTCCCTTCGCGCCAGCTCCTGCACCAGGAGGAGGGCGCTGCCGCAGCCGAGAGCCTGGGCCGCACTCAGCGAGGCAACGGTGGTCTCCTCCGGGCCGGCAATATCAAGGCTCCAGAGGTGAACAATGCCACGACAGGCTGGACGATCATCCGCTAGGGTCGCTTCGAAGACCCGGCGCATGTCATCCGCCTGTCCGGGGCGAATCCGATAGTGCTCGTTGTCGATTTGATCGAACGAATCCCCGCGAGAGACCAGAATGCTCCGCTCACCCTTGGCTTCCAGCAACGCAGACAAGGATTCCCCAACGCCACCGCTGTCGGCAAAGATCAGCCAGCTCGCCCCGCTGGGCGTGGCGGAGGGTTTCTCAGCCGCAAGCTCGCTGGGCTTCCACTGGAACTCATAAAGCCAGTCGTCGGGACTATCGACAGGTGCGCGCCTAGTGTCTTCGCCAAGATATTCGAAGCGGAGCCCCCGAATCTCGACCGCCATGCGTCCCGCTTCATCCAAGAGCACCACGTCTCCCGTTGCGGTATCCGCATCCCGATGCTGCACCCGGGCGTGACCCCATAAGTGATGCCTTGGATGACCGTGAACCCGGAATTGGTCGATGCGGGTCGGCAGGTAGATCCCTTGGCGGCCGCCTTCGGCCGCTTGCGCAGCAACCGCAGCCCCTAGAACCTGNAANCCGGCATCGAGGATTGCCGGGTGAAGTTGAAAGCCATTGACGCCAGCCTCCTGTCCATCTGTCAGCTGCACTTCAGCCAAGATGTCCGCATCGTTCCGCCACAGCTGAGCGATGCTCTGAAGGAACGGGCCATAGTGGATGCCGCTTTCGCGGAGTCTCCCGTAGTACTCCTGGGCGGAGAGCGGCTCTGCGCCTCGGGTTCGCATCTCGGTGAGCATCTCTTTCCCGGCATCCGAGGCGATGATGTCGTTATCCGATTGAACAGCGACCTTGCCGGTCGCATGCAGCAGCCATGGTTGCCTGGTCTGCGCCGCGCCTGCGGCGCAACTGTAGATGTGGAAGGATGCCGCTTCATCTGCCTCTTGCGTGAGGATTACCTGAATCCTGTGAGTTCCGCCCTCGGGCAGGAAAAGCGCCTTGCGAAACTCGATATCCTTCAGCGCGAGGGACTGCGCTCCGAATAGGTCAACCGCCGCGGCCCGGGCCATCGCGATGTAGGCAGAGGCAGGCAACACCGAGACGCCCTGGATGCGGTGGTCATCCAGATAGGGGAGGGAATGCCTGTCCAGCGTCGATTCCCAGAAGCGAGTTCTTGCAGCATGCGGCGACTGGAATGGCCGGCCGAGAAGCGCATGGTCCCCCGGCAAGCCCCGGCCGTGTTGCTCCGGATGAGAGCTGGTTTCCCCGACTGCAGGCTCGAGCCAACACCGCTCTCGTTGCCACGGGTAGAGCGGGAGCCGGACGAACCGGCCTCCGTCCGGATAGATCAGGTTCCAGCCGACCGGATATCCCAAAGAATAAAGCGCGCCCAGGGATCCGAGCAGGACCGTGCGTTCGTCTTCCTCGCGCCGCAGGGAAGGAAGCAATGCGCCTTCCTGGCCGAAGTGATGAAATCCTTGCTGTATTGCGCTGAGCAGAACGGGGTGCGGGCTGATTTCCAGGAAGACATCATGTCCATCCTCCATCAGGCGCTGAATCGCGTCCGAGAAGAGCACCGGCTCTCGCATGTTCCTGGCCCAATAGAGCGCATCGAACTCCGAGCCGCGGCTTGCTTTCCCGGTCACGGTCGAGTAGATCGGCAGGGATTCCGCCCGCGGCTGCAGGCCGTCCAAGGCCTGGAGCAATTCCTCCCGCAACGGCTCCATCTGAGGACTGTGCGAGGCAAAATCGACCTTGATCATGCGGCAGAAAATGTTGTCGCGCTGGAGGCGCTGCAGAATGGCGACTAGCGTAGCCGGATCGCCGGACAACACTGTCGAGGTGGGACCATTGCTGGCTGCGATTGATACCTGCTCTTCCGAGCCGTCCAGGACGCGTTGAGATTCCCCGATGGAAAGCTCGACCGCCGCCATGGCCCCATGCCCTATGGTGCGCTTGAATAACCGGCTGCGGTGACAAATGACCCGGACGGCCTCGTCGAGGCTCAGCGCACCGGCGACGTGTGCGGCCGCGACCTCTCCTAGACTATGTCCCACTACGGCCTGCGGCTCGATACCCCATGAGCGCCACAGGGCTGCAAGGGCGACTTGAATCGCGAAGAGGGCAGGCTGGACGATATCGATGTCGCTCAACCGCGACTGGGCGGCATCGGTGGCCGCGAGCTCGGCGAGCAGGGACCAATCTCCATACGGCTGCATCGCCCGGTCGCAGCGTTCGATGACCTCCCGGAAAACGGCTTCCTGCTCCAGCAGCCGTCGCCCCATGCCGAACCATTGGCTCCCTTGCCCTGGAAAAACGAAAACAAGCTTTCGCCGGCGCGCCGAAGGTTTGCGGCCGGATGACAAGCCGGGGCGAGCCTCGCCCCGCAAGTAAGCCTCCAGGCTCTCCATCAGTTGCGCGGACGAATTGCCCGACACCGCGAGACGGTGGTCGTGGTGACTGAGCCGTACGCTGGCGGTGTAGCAGATATCCGGCAATGGCGCCGCGGACTCTGGCGTAGCCAGAAGGTCACGGTATGCAGACGCCAGAGACAGGAGGGCTTCCGGGCTGCGGGCCGACAGGGGGAGCAGCTGTGCGCCGGTGTTCCGATCGGCACCCGCTATTGCCGCAGGGGCCGCAGGCCCCTCTTCCAGAACCACATGCGCATTGGTCCCGCCGAATCCAAACGAGCTTACTCCTGCCAAGGCTGGATCGGATCCCGCGGGCCATGGGCCGAGCGCCGTCTGCACGCGCAGAGGAAGCTCGCCAAAGGGAATATGAGGGTTGGGCTTTTCGAAGTGCAGGCTCGGCGGAATCTCCCGGTGCCGGAGCGCCAATGCGACCTTGATCAAGCCGGCGATCCCGGCGGCGGCCTCGAGATGGCCCAAGTTGGTCTTGACCGACCCTATCGCACAGGGTTGGCCCGCCGGCCGTCCGACGCCCAGCACTGCGCCCAGCGCCTTCGCCTCGATCGGGTCGCCCAAGAATGTGCCCGTGCCGTGGGCTTCAAGGTATTGAACCTGGCCGGGCGAGACGGCGGCTTGCCGGTAGGCTTCCCGCAAGACGGCCTCTTGAGCCAGCGGATTCGGCGCCATCAGCCCGTTGCTTCGTCCGTCCTGGTTCACCGCGCTGCCGCGAATGACGGCATAGACCGGGTCGCCATCGGCCAAGGCTTTCGAGAGCGGCTTCAACACGACGATGCCGGCCCCCTCGCTGCGAACGTAGCCGTTGGCCCGCGCATCGAAAGCTTTGCAGCGCCCGTCCGGCGCCATGGCACCGGCTTTGGTGAAATTGATCGCAATCGCCGGCGAGAGAATAAGGTTCACGCCGCCGGCCAAAGCCAGCCCCGACTCGCCTCTCCGAAGGCTGCTGCAGGCCAGGTGAACGGCAACGAGCGAGGAGGAACAGGCGGTGTCGATGGCGAGGCTCGGTCCGCGGAAATCGAACAGATACGAGATTCGGTTGGCAGCGATGCTGAGGGCGTTGCCGGTGCCGGCATAAGCATCAATTCGCTCGAGATCGTTCCATTGCAGCCGACCGTAGTCGTTGGTCGCGATGCCGATGAATACGCCGATCTGGGAGCCGGCCAGACGCTCTGGCACCTGTCCTGCATCCTGCAACGCCTCCCAGGTCACCTCCAGCAAGAGGCGTTGCTGGGGGTCCATGCGCGCCGCCTCCCGGGGGGAGATGCCAAAGAAATCCGGAGCGAACTGGTCCACCTCTTCCAGAAAGCCGCCCCAGCGCGTATTCATTTTCCCCGGGGTCGCCGGGTCCGGATCGTAGAACGCATGCTGGTCGAAGCGATCGGCGGGAACTTCGCTGATCGCATCCACTCCATCCCGCAGCAGCTGCCAGAACGCGGCTGGGTCCTTCGCGCCGGGAAACCGGCAGCCGATGCCGATGATGGCGATCGGCTCGTTGTTCGCCCCCCGGTCCTGGCCGGCCATAGTGGTTGATTCCGACAGATCCGGCGCTCCTGCCAAGTGCCGGGCAAGAGCCTCGATGGTTGGGTACTCGTAGACCAGAGCCGGCGACAGCTTTTGCCCCAGCCATTCGGCCAATTCTCCCGCCATGCTGACCGCCTCGGTCGACCCGAGTCCGTAGCTGGCGAAGAGCTCCCTGATATCGATTTCATCCGACTCGATCCCGAGGCGCTCGGAAAGCTTCGCGACCAGCCACGCCTGGATGACCTCTGCGCTGGCTGGCTTCTCAGCCATGGCTCACATTCCCGTCGAGCCTTTCCAGCGTCCCTTGCAGGAAGCTGGCTTGACAAGCATGGCGCTGCACCTTGCCGCTGGTGGTCCGGGGAATACGCCCAGCCTGAAGCAGCACGACGGTGTGAACCCGCGCGTCATGTTCTTCGGCCACCGCCCTGCGAATGGAGCGAACCACGGCTTCCACATCCAGCGGCCAACGCCCATTGGGACGAGCGCTCGCTTCCCCTCCCGGTGCACTGCGAACCCCACGCACGTAGCGTGGTTCGATTTCGGCGGCGACGATCAGTTGTTCTCCGCCGGTACCTTCCGTGGAGAAGGCGGCCGAGCAGGCCTGTCGTAGGGCCGGGTGGCTTCTTTCCACCGTCAATTCGATGTCCTGGGGATACAGCTTGCGGCCGCTGATGATGATCAGATCTTTCAGACGACCGGTGACGAACAATTCGCCATCCATCACGAATCCCAGATCCCCGGTGCGCAGAAACGGCCCTTCGCCGGTATCCTTCAGGTAAGCCCGACAGGCGCGTTCCGTCTCCTCGGGTCGGTTCCAGTACCCCCGCGTGACGCTCGGCCCCGATACCCAGATTTCACCCACTTGATCCGGGGCACAAGCCGTCAATGATTCCGGATCAGCGATGACGATCCTGGTGTCGTGCAGGGTGTGGCCGCTGCCGACCAGCGTCCGAACCTTCTGAAGCTGGGCGCCGGCCTCCACCACGCGGCCCTGCTCAAATGCTTCCACCTCCACCGGGCAGAACATCTTGTCGCCTAGAGAGCCGCCCGAGACCAGCAGCGTGGCTTCGGCTAGTCCATAGCACGGGTGGAAGGCATCAGGGCGGAAGCCGCAGGACGCGAAAGTCTCCGTAAATCGCTTCATCGTGTCGGCGCGAACCGGCTCTGCCCCGTTGTAGGCCACATCCCAACTGCTGAGGTCGATGGAGGCGCGTTGCTCCGCAGTGATTCCGCGGGAGCACAAGTCATAGCCGAAATTCGGACCGCCGCTGATCGTGGCCCTGTAGCGCGAAATGGCCTCGAGCCATCGCACTGGCCGCATGAGAAACGACACCGCCGGCATCAGGTAACATGGGCGCCCCTTATACACCGGCTGGATGATCCCATTGGTAAGCCCCATGTCATGGAAGGCCGGCAGCCAGGTGACGGTGACACCGTTGGGGTTGAGCGCGAAGACGCGGCCGATATAGGCCGAATTGTGGAGAAGATTCCCATGACTGATCATGACGCCCTTCGGCTCAGCGGTGGAGCCGGACGTGTATTGCAGCAAAGCTATGGTGCTGCTGGTCACGGACGCATCCCGCCATTCCTGCGCCAGGCCGTCGGCAACCTTGTCCGTGGCCACCCAGCGCAAATTCTGTAGCTCGGGGGCCTGCGCGAATAGATTTTTGGTGTTGGAGAGGATCGCTGATGTGGTGAGCACCAACGAAGGTTGCGCATTGCTGATGACGGCTTGAAGCCTGGGAAGGGTTCGATGTGGCTGGGCCAGGTTGGGTGGAGGCAGTGGGACGGCAATCACCCCGGCATACAAGCAGCCGAAGAACGCGGCTATGAACTCGAGACCCGCCGGATAAAGCAGCAGCGCGCGTTCCCCATTCGCACGGTAACTTTGGAGCAGTGCCCCGATGCTCCGGGCCTGACACTCCAATGCCGCATGGGTCAGATGATCGCCTTCTGCCTCTCCGTCCGGCAGATAGGTAAAGACGCGCTGTTCAGGCTGCTGAAGCGCCCGCCAACGAAGGATTTCGACGAGCGTGGAAAATTCCAAAACTGGATCGGCAACGCTTCTCTTCGTGTTGGATCCCACAGGGCAGTCCCTAGGCCTTTGTATATCCAGATATAATTCTACTTTGGAATCCGCAGATTGGCACGCGAATTTGGGAAGCGACGCGGCGGCTGTACACAACCGCCATTGTAAACTGCGAGTTGTAGGCATTTGCCGCACTGCTGCCATGCTGCAGCGCCGCGTCGCTGCTCACGGCTCAGTGCACCTACACCAATTTGGTCCCGCAGTGCCGGGCCCGAGGAAGAGGTCGGCCTGAACATCAATCAGGTCCGACCGCCTCGAGCGCACAAACGATGCGCGTGGCCAACCTCCGGCAGCGTGTTCAACGTCTCTTCCACCGTCCCGCGCACGATGTGCCCCAAATTCTCTCGCACCCGCTCGTAGTCGATCCGGATCAAGTTGCTCAAGTCATTGCCCCTGTTATCTTCCCCCATGTTGGCTCTTGCTCCTTCGGTTCAACTGATTGCCTCGCAACAACCAGCTTAACCAGAGCGGGAGCCACCGCCCAAATTTGCGAAAGATTCAATACGTCATCAGCGCCTGTGACCAGAACAGTGCCGTGAGACAATGCGCACACTTGGCATGGGATCGGAAGCGCCTCACGGGCTGGCTAGTTGGCTCGAGCCTTGTTCGGCGGACTCAATAGGGCGCCAAGGCGCTGCGAAGGATCTCGGCGTTCTTGTTGCTGCTCCGGCCCTGTACAATGATTCCGTCAGGTGTCGCTCCACCGCCATAGTATTCCTCGTTCCAGGCGTCGCGCTGGAGGATACCGGCGCCTTCCAGCGACAGGCCGGCGTAGAGCCCTTGGGTCTTGGCAAAGCTGTATACATCCGCACTCAAGTTCGTCGTGGTGGAGGCCGAGAGGCCCTTTCCAACCGGGCCGGCAGCGACGTCTATATTGCCGCCAATCTTGAACTGGTTGTCGATCACGGCGCCCAGCGCCTTGGCACTCATGATCGTCAATACCATTTCGGCCACCTGGCCGCCGATCTGCGGGCCGAGGCTGCCCGAGGCCAAGGTGTAGAAAGCTGGATAACTCCAGCCGCCCGAGCCCCGTGCCACAAGAACGCCCGAGCCGCCCTCGCCGCCGATAATGAAGGCACCCTTGACCAGCTGTGGGAATATCAGCAATGCCCGCGACTGCCTCACATAGCCCCGCATCTCGGCATAGTCCGTGTCGGTGATCATGTCGAGAAACGAGATGCGCGACGATTCGACAAGTTGTTGCGGATCCGACAATGCAAAAGCGGGCCGCACGAAAGCCGCGGCCGCGGCAAGGGCGGGTAGAGCCAGAAGCAAACGTCTCGATACAGCGGTCATGATCGATCTCCTTGATGCGCCAACTGAGGCCGCTCTGCCGATCCATTGGCCGCAAAGAACCCCGATAGCCTGACCATTGGCAGATCAAAAGACAATTGGCTGTTCAGAACAGCACAGGTGACGCCGGGTATCGCTTTCCGCCTTTGGGTGGCAGCCGTAAAAGCAGGTGGCACTAATGCATCGGTGGCGCGATTGTTCCCTTAGGAACAGCGCCAAAGCAGGCGCTAAGCGCGCCCCCTCAAGGCGGCATAAACTGCAGCACGGGCTCCGGAGCGCTGCAAGTTTGGGAGAAATGGTCCCCGCCCGCCAGACCGGAGGATTGGGTGGACGGGGCCGATGCATGGTCTAGTTGACTCCAGACAGCAGCCGGCACCGGCTGGAGTCGTGGCGCGCGTTGCGCGTCAACC
>JGI12270J11330_10001560_pt1 | contig 16943 bp, 13 predicted proteins | sample PeaSoiMetSII2010_FD_11330 | JGI IMG/M metagenome (IMG submission 11330)
CGTGCTTTTGGATCTGGGAACGGGTTTGCGGCGGGGAGAGCTGTTCGGGCTCAAATGGAAGGATGCCGATTTCGAAGCGAAGCAGCTCAGTGTAACTTGATCGATCGTCAACCAAGTCGTTGGCCCCTGCAAAACTGAGGCGTCACAAAAACCTGTTCCTCTTGACGCCGCCTTGCTGGAGGCCCTGTTGACGTGGCGCCAACAAGCTAAATGGCGTGAGCCAGAAGACTGGATATTCGCGAGCAGGATAAATAAGGGCAGGCAGCCCTATCGAGCGGAAACGTTGATGCGCAAATACATAATTCCAACCGCTCAAGGCGTCGGTATCAACAAACGAATAGGGTGGCACACGTTTCGACACACCTATTGCACTTTTCTGAAAGCTGTCGGGGCTGACATTAAAGTCATGCAGGAACTGCTTCGCCACGCTTCGAGTCGAGTAACAATGGACACCTACACGCAAGCGGTGACGGCGGCGAAGCGGGAGGCACAAAGTGCCGTCGTCGGTCTTTTTCAAAAGGGACCCGAGTCCCCACCAACACCAGCCGTATCGAAACCAGCGACCCCGTCAAACCTGAAGGAAATTGTTCCTTTTTGTGCCTGCGTGAAATAGCGCATCCGCCCGTAAGTTTTTGCATGTAAATGGCGTCCCCGACGGGATTTGAACCCGTGTTACCGCCGTGAAAGGCGATGTCCTAAGTTAGAGGAAGCAAAGAAAGCGGTGATTTGACTTGCCGAATGCTGGGAGCATGACGAGTAGCCGGTTCTCGGCTTGTGGATTTGGCCGGGCAACCAGATTTAAATTGACCGCTGCGAAAGGAGGTTTATGAAGAAAAGTTACAGGCTTATTTTGGAAGTGGATCTTGACGAGGCCGACGAGCCGAATGCTATCAGGGTGGCGCGTGAACATTTCCGCCGGACAGGCCCTGCCAGCACACCGGTGAATTGGAACCGCATTGCAGGGAAATGGCGAAAAATAACTGCCAGAGAATGGATACCGGATGCGGAGATTGCAATCATGGAACTTGTTGATGCAAACGATTTGCTTGATGCGGCGGGTATTGAGGTCACGAGCATCTCGTGCGTAGAGGTCAGGCCAGAGACAACTGTTTTGGGCAAGCCCTCTAACCTAGAGCTCAAGCATCCCATCCGAGGGGAGATGACACCGCTGCGGCGGAGCCTCACCTGAATGCAATTCCCAGTTCAGATTGTCGCTCTTGGCAGTTTCGGGTCCCTGCGATGGTCGTTCGGCACGACGCCGTGCGCTTTCTCGCCGGCATTCGTTTCGCGTTTCATTTCAAAGCGATGCCGGTACTCGAGGGGGGTCAAGCCAACCAAGCCGGTGAAGATCCTGCCGAAGTGACTCTGACTGCAAAACCCCAAAAGGGCGCTGATCCTAGCAATACTCTCATCGCTGGTGGAGAGCAGCGACTGAGCTTTGGCAACCCGGAAGCGCTTCAGATAATTGAGGAAGGATTGGCCAGTGATCTTCCTGAAGAATCTCATGAACTGAACCTTGCTCATGGCGCAGAGCCGAGCCGCCGTGGCCGTGTGGACGACTTCGCCGAAATTCTGATCAATGAATTGAAAGAGCGGACGGAAACGCTGCAAATCCCTTTGTCTGCGTTCGAGAGCATCGTGCACTCCCACGTAATGGCTGTAGTGTTGAAGCAGGAGCAAAAGCAGCATCCTTAGATAGGTTTTCACGGCCAATCGGGCCACGTCGTTCCGTGGGGGAAGTTCCCCGTGGATTCTCACCATTAGCTCCAGCGCCTTATCCGGGATCCTGGTGGAGCGACCCACCACATTCGGGAACTCCGCATCCTGACAGAAAAACGGTGCAAGGTACTGTTCCTCTTCTCCACCCGCGCCGCCGATTAACACTTCAGGTCGGAAGTGCAAGAAAGATAGCCGCAGCTTCGTTCCCGCACGACAGGCGATCTGATGGTAGAGGTTCGGCCCAACGACTACTAAATTACCTTTACTGATGGGATAACGCCGCTCTTGGATCTGGACGAAGCCCTGGCCCTCGTAGACATAGATCACCTCACACGAGTCATGGCGGTTCATGCGGACATTATGACCGCTATCGTGTATGTCGAAGCCGACCTCGATCGGGAATGCTGGGTCGAATTCACACAGATACACTCCCTCGGCATTGACAACGGGGATGCCTCCTCGGTCGGCATTCTTCCATAGCGAGCGGCTTAGGTGCACCAATCCACCTCATTCGCCCGGGTTGCGGATTCTGAACATCAGAATTTAGTATGATCTCTACCCGTTCGCAAGACCCAACTTCGCCCGTGGCGTCGGTGTGGAGCCACGCCCCTGCCGATCCAAGATCTGACGCTAAGCAAGCTCGTCTTTCCAGTTGTGCGACCTGAGGCGAAACTGAAGATCAGTGCGAACGGCTCCATCCAGCGAGCGGTTTTCGTAGGGTTTTGCCGCGACGCGCACGGCCATCGGCCCCGTGGCACGCAAGATGTCTTGGCGGGCTTTTTTGACAAAGATTTATCCGGTCGTGATAGACGCTTGATCGAACCGAATTACAATTGCACACGGGCGGCCCTAGGATAGGACTGCAGTTCTAGTGAGCGGCCTGTTCTGTTCGCTGCCGCGGTGGAGGCAAACGCGAATCAGATGGACGATGAAGCGGAGGAAGTTCTCGGCCTTGACGAGAGTCGCCGATCCCATAGAGCCTGCTCCGGGAAGAAAAGGGGATAAAAATGGCCCGCTGGTTGAGTTTTAGTTTGATTACTATTGTTTTGTTTGGCGTTTGGGGTTTTGTTTCGACCGTGATAACAAAAGAAGTTGCGCCCCTCACGGTACAGGTCCTTTCGACAATTGGCCTTCTCCCAGTGGCCCTGATCCTCGGCTTTTCACAAAACTTGCGAAAAGGAACAAACTTCGGCGCAGGAATCGCGGTGGCGACGCTCACGGGCGTTCTGGGCGGAAGTGGCAATGTGGCTTTGTATAAAGCCCTGCAAATAGGTGGCGAGGGATCGGCAATCGTTCCGATCACAGGGATGTACCCGCTCGTGACAGTGATCCTGGCCAGATTCCTTCTCAAGGAGCGGTTGAACCGAGTTCAAACCCTGGGGATTGGGCTTGCCTTGGTCGCCATTTACCTCTTCAGTCCTCGCGAAAGTCTGGGCGCAACCCTGAGCTGGAGAAGCGCGTTCTCGGTCTGGATGTTATATTCGCTGTTGGCTTTGTTCCTCTTTGGCGTAGCTTGCATTACCATGAAATTTGCGACCCGCCACATTTCGGATGAGCTCTCCACCATCTTCTACACGCTCGGATATATCATTCTGGCGATTGTAATCATTGCTGCGGGGTCCGTGGAATGGAACGTCTCGTTGAAGAATTGGGGCTTGGGGATCCTGGTCGGCCTTTTGATGAACGGCGCAACGCTGACTCTTTTCGTCGCCTATCGCTGGGGGAAGGCCTCGATTGTGACACCGCTTACGGCCCTCTACCCGTTGATTACCGTCGTGTTGGCCGGGCTGATCTTGAAAGAGCGCTTTGACATAATCAAGATGGTGGCGATCTGCCTGGCCCTCATGGCAGGCTTGGCTTTGAGCATCGAATCGTCACCTGGGCAAGTCGCTCAAGCGGCGCCGGGAGAGTGATTTACCTTTGCATGAAAGGACCCTTCGCAGAGGCGATTCCCGTCCTGCACCGGGAGCACGTTCAGGTTTTCGACACCAGGTCATCTTTCTTACAAAAAAAGAACGGAATTTGATAGACATTAGCCGCTGGACGGCCTTATAAGAGTACACATTCTGCATTTTGAGCACTTCTGAGATGGGAGGAAGATAAAACGTCACAAAAGGCTCCAGTGCGGTGCTGGGTTCCCCTACTTGAATCTGTGCGCTTTGGTAGACGTGGTGGAGCTGTTTGGTCGTTTTGCCAAGTGCGTGGTTCACGCCGGGGGTGGCTATGCAATCCAGAATAGAGGAAAAAATTGGAGGTGCGCAGTGCGTCGACACAGTTCTTTCCCAAGGTTGGCAATGGTAGGGCTTGCTTGTTTTTTTGTGATTGGGTCTGCTCCTTCTGGGTCCGCACAGCGGATATTTGGAGACATTCTGGGCAACGTGACGGATGCGTCCGGGGCCGCGGTGCCGGGAGCCAACGTCACCCTGCGAAACCAGGACACAGGGCGCGAGCTGACCATGGTGACCGACGAGGCCGGTAGTTATTTGTTTGTCGAACTCGAGCCGGGTCGCTATGAAGTGCGGGTGGAACGCCAGGGGTTCGAGAAGAAAGCTATATCCAATGTTAAGCTTTCCGCAGACCAGCGCGCACGCGTGGACGTAGCTTTGCCAGTCGGCTCAGTCACTACCGTCGTGGAAGTGAACGCGGGGGGTGGACAGCTTGTACAGACTGAGACCAGCAATCTCTCGGAGGGCGTGGAGAATCGCCGCGTGGAGGAACTGCCGGTCAACGGCCGGAGTTACCTGAATCTGGCCATCACGACGCCCGGTGTTATAGTAGGAGGGAGCCAGGGAATCATCTCAAACACATCTCATTTCTTGCTGCGAAACAATCTGAGCATCTGGGTCTCTGGGCAGAGGGAAAGCAGCACCAATTATCTGATCGATGGGATTGAAAGCCGCGACAACCGCTTTGCCGCCGTGAGTTTCCGCCCCTCGATTGATATGATCAACGAATTCAAAATCGAGCGAAATGCTTATGGGGGTGAAATCGGAATCGACGGGGGAACGGTTGTCAATATCACCACAAAAGGCGGGTCCAACGACTTTCACGGGGATGCCTACGAATTCGTCCAGACTACCGACTTCAATGCGCGGAACTTCTTTGATAAGGTTCGACCCCCTTCCCATCATAACGTTTTTGGAGCCGTTTTTGGGGGGCCGATCAAGAAGAACAAAGTCTTCTTCTTCGGAAGCTACGAAGGGGAGCGGAGCTTGTTAGCGCAGACCTTGCAGGGTTTCTTTCCTTCCCCAGCCCAGTTCGAGGGAAACCTGGCTGACAACTCAGCGGGGACAGGCATTTTCCCCACGAGCTCGGCGTTTTGCCAGAGCAACCCCAGTTCGAACCAGTGCAAGGACATCATCGACCCGTCAACGGGGCTCGCCTTCCCGGGAAACAGCATTCCGGGTACGATGATCTCGACCTTTGCCAAGAATTTTGCCCAGTTTCTTCCCGCAGCCAATGCCGTTGACCGGCTTCCACTGGGCATTAACCGCTTAGTGAACCCACCCATTAGCACCGACCGGAATCAGTGGTCGGCGAGAGTCGACTACAACGTCTCCAGTCGAGACACGGTTTTTGCCCGCTTCATCTGGGCCAACGAACCCTACTTTCTGCCGGGCATCAGCCCTGGCGCCGGGGAGAACGTACCCTTACAAGGACGCAATCTCGCCGCCGGGTGGATACGCACCATCACCCCAAACCTGGTGAATACTCTCCATGCGGGGTTTAACAAGGGGGCCTGGATTGCCACTGCCGAATTCAACGATCCCACAAGCGGTGCGAAGACAAATTTTGCCCAGGTGCTCGGCTTGCACAATGTTCAAGGCGATAAAATGGAATGGTCCGTTCCGAGCGTGAGCTTGGTGGGGTTCACCGGTCTCGGCAATGGAGGGGACGCTCGTGATGAGGACATGGATCGGAATTATCAGGCTAGCGACACGCTCGACTACATCCGCGGACGACATGACATACGTATTGGAGGCGCATACCGGAGGGAAAAGTACTTTGGGGAGTCGGGAGACGGCACCGCGTCATTTACCTTCCAGGGAGCCTACACGGGTTCGTCAATCGGGGACTACTTGCTCGGGCTCCCCACTGCCGCTACGGACGTCCTAGGAGTTGGTTCGGGGAACTTTAACATGAACTTGTATGCCGTTTACGCCTCCGACACCTACAAGATTCGACCGGACTTGACACTCAACTTCGGGCTGGGCTGGGAATACAAGTCCCCTCTCGCCGAGGTTAATAACAGGGATGGGTTTTTCAACTTTCAGACGCTGAAATACGAGATCGGAGGCACAGATTTTAAGGGTTCCCCTATTGATGCGTTCTACGGAAGCTGGAAGCCGCAGCTCGGATTTGCCTGGCGGCCTTTTGGTGCGAAGAACACTGTGATTCGGAGCGGCGCAGGCATTTACTGGGAATCTCAGAAAGCCAACGATTTCGAGGGTCTTTACTACAACCCACCCTATCTCTTCATTGAGAACATGACTTCGGGGGCGACGCCGTCGCTTTTCACTGATCAGCTCTTTCCGCAGTTTACTCCGACCCCTCCGTTTGGGACCGACGTCATGCTGGACACAAGGGCGCCACACGAAAAGAGACCGTATTCGCCTGAGTGGAATCTGAGCATTCAGCACCAGTTTGCTCAGAATTGGCTGGCGCAGGTCAGCTATGAGGGGGCATCATTCGTCCGTGGTGGTTCCTTCAATGAGGCGAACCCAGGGAGCGTTGATCCGACCGGCACGATCCCTCTCCAGCAGCGGCGACTGTATCCCCAGTTTGGCGATATCATTTTGACGACGACCATGAATCACGGGAACTACAACGGCGGCACGGCCGTGCTGAGGAAGCGGTTTTCCAATGGTTTGACTCTGGACATGAACTACACATACGCGCATTCCGTCGATAACGGTACGAATGAGATCAATAACGCCGACTTTCCTCTTATTGGTCGAAGGGGGGAGAAAGGGGCGGCGGACATTGACATCAGGCATCGTTACATTGCCAGTTACATCTATGAGTTGCCGGTGGGGAGAGGCAAAAGGTTCATGAACACGGGGGGTGTCCCCAACGCCATCTTGGGGGGCTGGCAAGTCTCGGGAATCACCTTGTTCCAAACGGGTACACCGGACAAAGTGGTCATGCCAGGGAGCTGGATGAACGACGGTGCCAAGATATCAGCCCGGCCCAACTGCGTGGCGGACCCCAACTCGCCCAGCATCAGGGGCGGCGTGCGCAGCAACGGGCTTCTTTACTTCAATACCGCTGCATACCAGCCCCCGCCGCGGTACACCCCCGGTAATTGCGGGCGAAACAACCTGAGATCGCCGGGAGTGAACAACTGGGATACCTCGGTCGAGAAGGTCAACCGCATCACAGAGCGCGTATCTCTCGAGACACGCTTCGAATTCTTCGACGTCTGGAATCACGCGGAATGGCAGATTTTCTCGAATCGGAGCGGAGGGACTTATACGTACGGAAGGCCCGGCCTCGGAAATGCGTCCTTCGGTCACATAACTTCCGCACGCGACCCAAGGATTATTCAAATAGCCATGAAGTTGATTTTTTGAAGGACTGGGTTGCAGTAAACACCTGAGAGGTTTTGAAAGACGTATGGGGCAGCCTCGGCTGGCTGGCAGCGCAAGCTGTCTAAGCTGGGCGCAACTGCCCCGTTCGCCTCAGGGCCCCGATTGTATGTGGCTAACCGGTCGGATTCTCTCGTTTGATTTATGCTGCTGTCGAAGCCCCTATCGAGAAAAGGGGCGTACCTCGAACCGGCGACTTGCGGCGTCAACTGAAGATCCGTGACAAATAACATGCTGACTCTTCGCCTAGTGTCTAAGGCTCCTTACCTGCCAGGGTTCTTCATTTTGCTTTCTGTTCGCTTCCTCCTGGCCCAGTGCCCTCCGTCCATGCGGCGTCCGGTAATTTGGGTCGATGAGTGTGTCGCAACCGACACCTTCAAACCTCTCGTCATGGGTAGACGAGGCGTCGTGGCAGCGGGGCACCCATTGGTCGCGGAGGCCGGATTGCGGGTCTTAGAGAAAGGAGGGAACGCGATCGACGCAGGTGTGGCGGCAGTTCTTGCTGCCTCCGTTGTCGAAATGGACGGTTTCGGTGCGGGCGGGGAATGTCCCATTCTCATCCGACCGCAAGGCAAGGTAGTTGTTGCCATTGACGGGGATGGTACAGCACCCAAACTCGCGACCTTGGATTACTACTTGAGCCTGCGTCCTGAGGATCTACGGCTCGCAGATGTGGCCACGATTTCGAAGGGCAAGATACCTGCGTACGGACCCCTCAGCGCCATAGTTCCGAGCGCGATCGATGCGCTCCTTGTCTCCTTGGAAAAGTACGGAACCATGAGTTTCGCCGACGTTGCCCAGCCGGCGATTGAGTTAGCTCAGGGTTTTCCACTTGACTCCCGTTTTTCGCAGATGATTTCCTACTATCAGTCCACCCTCGAAAAATGGCCCGATGCCGGTAAGGTCTATCTTCCGGGAGGTCGAGTTCCTGACGAGGGCCAAGTTTTTGTGCAATCCGACTTGGCTCTGACCTACCAGAGCATGGCGGAGGTTGAGCGCAAGAATGCCAAGCGTGGCCGGGAAGCCGCGATCGAGTCCGTGCGCGATTACTTTTACCGCGGTCCTATTGCCAAAAGGATCAGCGAATTCTGCAAGCAGGCCGGGTGCTTGCTTCGTGAGGCGGACCTTGCGGCTTATCATGCCAAGATCGAGCAGCCGCTCACGGTTCGATATCGAAATATCGACGTCTATAAGTGCTCATTTTGGACCCAGGGCCCGGTTTTCCTTGAAACCCTGAACTTGCTGGAAGGGTTTGACCTGAAGGGAATGGGCTATAACTCCGTGAGCTACATCCACACGTTAGTGGAAGCCATGAAACTGGGTTATGCCGACCGCGACGCTTACTACGGCGACCCGGACTTCAGTAAGATACCCACGGAGCTGGTTTCCAAGCAGTACGCTGATTTGCGCCGCCCGCTGATCGATCCGGAGCATGCCTCGGCGGACCATGTGCCGGGCGACCCCCTCCACATGCAAGCTCGCGCTTCGGACCAGTTCATTCGCTCCCGATACAAGGACCGGAACGCTGACCACCAGGACACCACCACGGTGAATGTCATTGACCAATTCGGAAACATGTTTTCTGCAACCCCTAGCGGCGGGTGGCTTCCGGCAGTGGTCGTCGGTGGCACCGGGATCCAGCTCTCCGAGCGTCTGCAGCAGTTCGTCCTGACTCCTGGTCACCCTAATCAATTAGCCCCGGACAAACGGCCGCGAATCACTTTGACGCCCACTCTGGCCCTTAAGGAGCACAAAGCTTGGCTCGCGTTCTCGACTCCCTGTGGCGACGGACAGGACCAAACGCTCTTGCAAGTGTTCTTGAACGTCGCAGAGTTCGGAATGGACCCCCAAGAGGCGGTGGAGGCGCCACGTTTCAATTCTGGCGCGATGTTTAGTTCCTTTAACGCCCACGAGGACCGTCCGTTGTCGCTCGAAGTCGAGGGGCGAATCTCACAAGAGGTTGTGAGCCAGCTCCAGACTAAGGGACATAGGGTCGTCGTGGGTGGGAATTGGAGTAACAGCTGCAACCCAACCATGATCGAGTATGATGCGATTAAGGGAGTGATAAAGGGAGGGGCAGATGTCCGCGGTCACCGATACGCACTAGCTTGGTGACTCGAGCGTACGGCGCGGCGAATGACCGATGCAGGGGTCGTACTTCCCGACTCAAACACGGGCATGAGATCCCGTCGCTTGCGGTTCCTCTTGGGGCTTCCCCAGTTCCCGCCCACCGATACACGGAAGCGATCCGAACCATCCAACCCTTGACGGAAGGTGCTCGCCCAAATGCAATTGCCTTAAACCTCATCGCAGGGTCTATGAAGCCGAACGGCCAGACGCCTGATGCGGACACCGCCCCGCAGCGCGCCATCCGGCTCGTCGAGAACAACGTCAATAACTACTTGGACCTAACGCGCTTTGCCTGGCAAGGTGCGGAGCACCTTTATGAAAACCATTAGGCTTAGAGTCGCGATACTCGGCTTGGCCCTTTCCTGGGCGTTTCAATTGTCAGGATACGCGAGCCCAAGTACCGACGAATATTACCCTGCCGAAGAAGCCGCGGAACGCGGTTCGATTGTATGGCCACGCCTGGTGGAATTGCGGGCGGGTGGGGCCGTGCTGGAATGGCCCGATAACTCGTCTCAGATGCTCATGGTTGGCAACCGCTATCGTGAGCTTGAGTTGCTGGCGGTTATCTCCGAAGCGGAACCTATAGCGGTTCTCGAACGGGATTTCTCCCACTGGGGGATGCTCGCCTATGTGGGAACGCACGGACCGGTTGCCACAATGAGAAAAGCAATCGGCGTGTTGGGCAACCTCCCGAGCGCGAAAGCCTTCCCGCCGCAGTACTTCGACCGCCTCCTTAAGGCACAAGAAGATGTGCTGGGACAAGAGATTCTCGCTCATGGGGGCGACCCTACCTACGAAGCCGTGACAGACCTGCTTCCCCCGCTTCGCGCCTATACGTTTCTGGGCACGACGACCTCCGCCCAGAAGGTTATTGTTTGGCCGGACGGACGGCTGGGACTGGGAATGCATCACCGACAATTGGAGCACGTGTTGTTCGACCCAGCAGCCGTTCTGAGAGAGTCGGCCGGCTCGGCCGCAGCCACCAAACAAGGCTTGGTTGGGGCATATCTACCCGTCATCGACTACGCATTTTCCGATGCCCGCACGCCCTCGGGATGGGAGGAGATCGCTTTTGCCGCAGGTCGCGAGAAACTCGCAACCTACCTCTGCCTGCGAACGAGCGGAGGAAAACGAGTTTATTGGCGACTGCCGGGACGCCGTCCGGCCGAAGACGGGGCTCCTTTCTACCGCGCGCTGTTAAGCGTCCAGGAGGAGTGGCAACAGTTCCTTGCAAAAGGGGTTCAGCTCGAGGTGCCGGATCCCCGGGTGAGTGACTCGAGCAAGGCCGCGCTCGTGCGCGCCTTGATTTCGGAGGTTAGAAATCACCCGAAATACGGAGTCGCCGTATACGGAGCGCAGGACCACGATACTTTCCCACCAACCACCATCCTCCTCAATCTGTGCCTGCTGGACTGGGGATACACTGAGGAGGCCAAGGCGCGCTTGAGCTATTATCTGTCACACTTTGTCAAGCCAGACGGGACCTTCGACTACTACGGTCCGGCGATTTCGGAATATGGCCAGTTATTGACCGTGGCAGCAAGGTATGTGCGGATCACGGGAGACACTGTCTGGTTGCAAGAGTACCAGCCGTCACTACTGCGCATATGCAATTCGCTTTTGGCGCAGATCAGCGCGAGTTGGAGGCAGTACCCACCCGATTCGCCTTATTACGGCTTACTCCGAGGATCCGCTGAAGCGGATACGCGGAAGGACAAGAGGTTTTATTTTTCCGGCAACGTCTGGTGCTGGCGCGGACTCACGGAAATGGGGTGGTTACTCAAAGAGGCCGGCGAAAGACGCGGTGATGCAGCACTCGCGCAATTTGGGAAGGACCTGCTCGGAGAGGGCGAGAAGTTCCGGGCAAACGTCTTGGCCGCTCTGCGCCGGGAATTCCAGAAAAGTTCCGCGCCTCCTTTCCTGCCGCCGATCGTTGGGATGACAGAGCCCTTCGGTAGCATGACAGAGAACGAGTTTGCCTCCTACACGAATTATCGCTATTGGCCGGAGATGCTGTCTCCAGGAATGCTGCCGCCGGAAATGAGGGATGCCATCATCGGTTACCGCACGAGCCACGGGGGAGAGGTGGCGGGGACGACCCGCCTTGAAGATGTTATGGATGATTGGTCGTATGCCCACTACGCGTGGGGTCTGCTGGAAGCTGACCAAATGGAACATTACCTGCTGGGGTTTTACGGTCATCTCGCCTACCATCAAACGCCGGGTACTTTCACCGCTTATGAGTCCGTAACGATAAGAGGCGATAGCAAGCGAGATTACGCCAGCGATTACTGCGTGCCCGCGCAGGTAGTGGGACCGCAGTTGCTGAGATGGATGATTGCGTGGGAACCATGGGATAAGCAGGAACTCTGGCTGGCGCGCGCGGTACCCCGTGAATGGTACGCACAGGGTTTCTCGGCCAGCCGCGTCCCGACGTGTTGGGGACCTGTAAACCTTCGGGTGGTCCCATCCGGTAAGGGACTGGAGGCATCGGTCGAGATGAAATCTCCACATCCGGATTTGAAGGTCAAGTTGCGTTTGCGTCCAGATTTCTCAGTCAAAGCCCCAACATAGCGGTTAGCGGAACGAAGGAGTGGAAATGGAATGCCCAGCAAGAAGCAGTGGAACTGTGGGGGCCGTGGAATCGCGTCACCATTTCGGTGGGATACTGAATCTGCTGTGCGGAGAGTCACCGGTACCGGTAATTCATGTAAAGCTGACGCTGCCCAGTTTGCTTAGATAGGAATTCCAGGATAGGTCGTTCTCCCCAGATAAGGGTTCTTTCTGCGGGCAGTCGATAACGACATTTTGTCGAAATCGCAGCGCCCGGCGCAGATCTGCTCTTTAGCTCTGCGGTCGCCATCTAAACCCAGTGCGCCAGCACCACCACGCCGTCGCCACCGGCAACAAGCCCCGTTCAGGGCACCAACACGGGGCAACTAAAGAGGAGACTGCCGAGCGACCGCTGGCCCCCAGATTAATCGCGCGGCAGGATCCTGGCCGCTCGCCATGCGCTCAAGAAACTCGAAAATGTGAGTAGGGGCGAGTCTTTGCTTAGCTCCGATGTCTCCGTTAGGAATGGCTTCAAGACCAACCCGGAGACCGAGTACAGGGTCGGCCCTCCTTGCTGGTCCAAGAGTAGCCACGCGTCCTTCTCGTAACGAGGCTGGATTTAAGGCAGCGTGCCAAGCAGCTCGGCAAGCACCTCTTGATGGCAGATCTCCACCATGATCGTCAGTCCGTTGGGCGATGGCCCGTCCTATCTGCCGCGTGCAAACGCCCTGGGCGCGCGCTAGTTCCACAACAATGCCAATTTCTTGACAAAAAAAAGCATGAAAGTGATAGATGTGCATTCAGAAGAAGAGTAAGTAATAGTCGTATCGTCCGGTCTCCAGCAGGCTTGTGAAATCGATGGAAAGATTAAGAATAGAGAAAGACTCCGACGCCGGAAGGTACGCCATGTGGCTAGGTGGCAGAGTGCGGCAAAAGCGTGCCAATTCTCCAGCGCGACTGCACTTAGTCCTCGCATCAGCCGCAAGGGGCGTTCCAGGTTTATTTGCCGACCGCCGGAAGTTGAGTTGCTGAGGATGCCAAGGCCCAGTGAAGGGTGGGTCCGCTCTTGCGCCGTCGCTCCAACCGTCGCGGCAGCTTGAAGGGTAGCGGAGCAGCCGCTCCCTCACATCGGATGAGGGCGCAAACTGGAGAAATCATGATGAAAAGCTTGCATGCTGCCACCTTCATGAACTACACAGTCCAAGCTGGCCGGGGGTTTGCGAGGCGGGGCGAGGCTCTCTGACCGTGGAGGGGCGGCGAGAGCTGACCCCGCCGTTCAATGGAGATGCCGTCCTCTACCTGAAGGTCAAAGAGGTGGTCCGATGAATTCCCGAGAGCGCATCCTCACCGCGCTTGCCCACCGCGAGCCTGATCGTGTCCCGATCTCATTCGGTGATCCAGGCTTCTCCGGAATTTTCGATCACGGCCCGCACGGCTATCGAGCACTCTGCGCGCATCTGGGCGTGGATGGCTATGAAGAGCCGTTCAGCCTCAAGGATGATTGTGGCGTCGTATTCAATTCTGATCCGCGCCTTACCGAACGTCTGCGCGGCGATTTGCGGCTACTTCTGCCTGGTAGCAGCTACCAGCTTGTGGAATTGCCGGATGGCTCGGTAGTGGACGAATGGGGCTTGGTCCGGCACCCCTCCGAGGCAGGGTACTGGGATCTCAGGGAGGATGAATCACCGTTGCGCGATGTCCAAACCATGGACGAGGTACATGCTTACGGCCATTGGCCATCCCGCAAGGATCCCGCCATTAGCGCAGGAGTGCGGATGCAGGCCCTGGCGCTGCACGAAGCGGGCTACAGCGTCTGGGCGATCCCAAGTTGGGCACAGGACATCTTCCATAATTATGCCTACACCCGTGGGTTCTCACGCTGGCTCATGGATATATACGAGAACCCGTCCTTCTACCACGCCTATACCGAGTTTATCCTCCAGATGGATATTGAATATCTTGAGGCATTTCTAGCGCACATCTCCGACTTGGTCGATGTGGTATTGCTCGGCGAGGATTTGGGAACACAGCTCACGCCATTCATGAACCCGGACATGTACCGCGAGTTCTGCAAGCCGTACCACGCGCAGTGGACGGAGGCCGTCCGTCGCCTCGCGCCGAATGCCGCCATTGCCCTGCACTCGTGCGGTAACGTTTTTCCACTGATACCTGACTTCATAGAGATAGGTGTGAGCATCCTGAACCCGGTGCAGCCAAAGGCACAGATGATGGAGCCTTGGCGGCTCAAGAAGGAGTTCGGTAAAGATCTAACATTCTTTGGTGGGTTCGACACCCAGGATTTGTTGCCGCGCGGATCGCCAGCCGAGGTCCGTGAGGGTGCGAGAGAACTCATCGATACGTATGGACCCGGTGGTGGTTTTATCTTCTGCCCATCCCACCAGATCCAGGCCGACGTGCCGCCGGAAAACGTCGTCGCGATGTACGATGCGGCCTATGAGTACGGATGGTATCCCCTCGGTAGGCAACGAGCAACGGCAGAGGCCCGGTGAGTACGCCGTGGCACCGCCATCAATGGAGGCGTTGACTCTTCGTGCTTTCCCGTCGCGGAACGGGAGGCGCATGCATGAGCGCAGTCCTGAAGTTCTCGTGTAAAGAGAAGAATCAGATCATAGCCCATTCGCTCCGTTGCGACGGATCTCTGGATCGCCATCCGGAATCACTGTGTCGTAGGGAGAGAGAGTAAGCTCACTCGATCTAAACTCAAACTGGTCGTCGCATCTCATGGAGGAGGACTTTGATAAAGCGCGTTCCCTGGGGACTTAAATTTGATCATCGCCGCCAGACTGAGCGGGACGATCGAGCCGGGGTCTTTGTCTCCCCTTGCTGCGCTCTGAATGTTCACTCACAAAGTGCGGGCAAAAACGAGGCTGAAGATGCTATCCGCTCAGCACTCGGGTTGTTCATATTTGTTACGGGATTGTTCTTCTGCGGGGGGCTCTATGGCGCGAGTTACCGCTACCCGCTCAAGATCAGCAGCACGAATCCGCGCATTCTGGTTGATCAGGACAACGTTCCATTCTTGCTGGTGGGGGATGCGCCTCAAACTTTGATTGTGAACGTTTCGACGGCTGACGCAGCATATTATCTGGCTGACCGAGCAGGGCGGGGGCTCAACAGTTTGTGGATTGAAGTGCTCTGCGTCGAATACGGTGGCGGGCGGCCCGACGCGAGTCTTATGGACGGGACCAAGCCCTTTACCAAGACCATTCCGGGCACACACTATTACGACTTGACCGCACCGAATGAGGCTTATTTTGCCCATGCATACCAGATTATCCGAATGGTGGCCGAGGACGGGATAGTGGTCCTGCTGGACCCTCTTGACCCCATAGGATTCATGCCGACAGCCCTCGCCAACGGTCCCACCCGGTGCCGGGCTTATGGGCAGTATCTCGGAAAGCGTTTCAAGGACTTTCCGAACATCATTTGGCTGAACGGCGCGGACTTTCAGACATGGAGAGTTCCGGCCGATGAGGCGGTCATGACCGCAATAGCACGGGGCATCAAGGACGAGGACCCGAACAACCTTCAGACCATAGAATTGAACTATGATGCGAGCTGTTCCTTGGACGACCCGAACTGGGCGCCCATCGTCGGCCTGAATCTAGCCTACACCTATTATGCCACCTACGCCGAAGTGCTTCATTGCTACAATCAATCAGCCAAAATCCCGGTGTTCATGGGTGAAGCCCAATATGAATATGTGAGGAACCAAGACGAAGAAGGGGGTTCGCCACACGTTCTGCGCATGCAGGAATACTGGAGCATGCTCTCCGGGGTGACCGGCCAGCTTTACGGCAATAAATATATTTGGGTGAACCTGCCCGGCTGGAAGAGCCATCTCGACTCACCTGGCATCATTCAGTTGGGCTACATGGAGAATCTGTTTAAGGCTCGGAAGTGGTATGATCTGGTGCCCGACCAGAAGCACGCCTTTGTCACCGCTGGCTACGGGCATTTCATTTCCACCGGACCAAGGTTCGCCAACAACCCTGCCGGCTATGGCAACCACGATTACGTGACTGCGGCCGTGACGCCGGACGGCACGCTGGGGATGGCCTACCTGCCGCAGGGCGGGACGATCACCGTGGACATGAGCAAGCTCCAGAAGGGCATCACAGCCCGCTGGTTCGACCCCACAGAGAACGCGTTCGGGGCCATTGCCGACTCGCCGTTTTCCAATCGGGGCACGCACAGCTTCACCTCGCCGCGGAAGAACAGCGCCGGCGCCCCCGACTGGGTGTTGGTGTTAGAAGCGGGCGCCCGTAAGTAATGAACACCCTCACGGCAATTGCCGAGTCGCCCGCCCAGGCTTTTAAACTCAAACTGGTCGTCGCATCTCATGGAGGATGACTAATGATAAAGCGCGTTCCCTAGGGACTTGAGTTTGATCTTCGCTCTGAAAGTCAAACGCAGTCCAGATGTTCAACCGGACGCCGTGCTCTTCTCAGTTCAGTAGCCGTCGCCGACAGGTCGAGGGATGCGGAAACTCCTCCGGCAGATCCTGCCAGGGGGCGCGCCTGCGCAGTATCGGGGGATGCCCTTCAGCACCTTGCGGTCGCTGGCTCGTGGCCCTCCGCCGCAATGATGCCGAGGGGGTTTGGGCAGCAAGGGCCAAACCTTTTCCCAATGGCTTTTGGTCAGCAGCCGACCGTATCGCGCCATCGGTCCTTCCGCTGGCGCTGCTTACACTCGCGACCCCGCTCCGGGTGAAGGATTGAGCTACCAAATGTCACTCCAAAGAGACTCTCTGCTCTAGGCAGCCGGAGCTTCGAGAATTTGTAATCCAAGCTGGGCGGCTTGGGTTTCGTTGTGGGGAAGGCAATTGTACCCTTGCAACGATTATGTCAAAACATGTGCGAGCCACAGGCAGAAGGGCTTAAGACCAGAATGAACTCAGGATGTCATCGTTGTGCGCCAGGCCGCCACAGG
>JGI12270J11330_10001563_pt1 | contig 16926 bp, 10 predicted proteins | sample PeaSoiMetSII2010_FD_11330 | JGI IMG/M metagenome (IMG submission 11330)
GGTGCACGGGCAGCTTCATCTGCTCCCAATAATCCACTTACCCCCACGTCGCCTTACATCACAGACTTCCGGCTTCTCGGCCCCTTCCCATGGGACCCATCGCTTACAAGCACCGATGCGGAGGGGAGAAAGGACCTTGAAGGCGGGTGGCCCGGACGGAATTCCGCTGGTCGGTTTGGAGTACATATTGTTGGTTAGGATATCACTTTAGCAAGTCACCCCGAAGTAGAATGGTGTGGGTGCCCCACCCTCGTAGTGTTGAGGGTGGGTCTTGGGTTTGCTGCTCGGGGTATCCGATGCCCGAAGGACTGAAGCGCTACTACGGCCGCGGCCATTTGCACTTCCTCACGTTCAGTTGGCGGGTGGCGCAAACGTAGAGTCCCATGACGGAATTGCGTGCCGCACCCTTTGGAGTTTGATTTTTCAAAGGGTGCGGATTTAGAGTCAAATTCGCTGCAACCCCGGCCACGATTACCTTCTTGAATTCTCCCTATTTCGAGTGAGTCCGCGAAGGCCTCAGTTCCCCTTCGGCTTCAGCACCGCGGTACTCCGCTCGTCGCTTGCGATGATGCGGTAGAACGTCTTGAGCTGGGGCAATTTATCCACGGGCACACTGAGCTCTTTGAGCTCCAGTGTGCGTGTGTACTGCAGCGCGCCATCTTTCGCAATGCACCGGCTATGGTAGGTTCCGAAGGAGTATTCGGCATCCGCCGGGGCGGGCAGTTCGTCCACTTCATACCCTGCAGGGAGCTTGATTTCGATCGAATCCACATTCTTCATCGGCCCTTCGAATTCCACCGGGTATTTGCGGGAATCTCTCTTTTCCAGAATGTCGCTGGACCAATTGCCGATGACGCGCGGGCGCACCAGCAGGAGATTGCCGGCATTCTTCGCATAGTTACCCGCGCTAAACGAATAAATATATTCAAAGGGCTGATCGTGAAGCTCGAGGTTGCCTACACTCGCTTTGGTGATCTGGAACGTGCCCAGCGAACGAGACAGCAGAGTTTCAATGGGCTTAATCCGGTCGGCATCCTTGCTGGCTGCGCGCAGCGCGTAACGTTGATAAGCCGCGCTGTCACCCTCCCGAACCTCCGTGACGTCACCACTCAAAGTGCCTTCCGGCGAGAGTTGCAAATTGGCCATCCGGCGGTTGCCGCTTGAGGTTGGCGCCAGTTGTGGCACTTGGATCAGATCGCCCCCGTCCTCGGTGACCAACAGCCCGTAATTGGCCTGAAGCGCGCCCTCCAATTGCCCAAAGGGCGTGACCTCGCTCGTCGGATCGAAGATCAGGATTCTCCCGAGCTTCGGGTGATTGTAGATCGCCATCAGCGAGGTATCGCTGACGTTGTCCAGGAGCCGGATTCCCAGAATCTCGTGGTTGAACCAGTACATTTGCGGAGGAGTTGCGGGCGTCACGCCGCCCCGGCGCGCATTGATGTCAAGATAATAGGACTCGACCCCGATCTCTTTCAGCATCGTGCTCATCAGCGTGGCCTTATCTTTGCAATCGCCGTACCTGTGCGAATAGATGTCCCGTGCCGCGTGCGGCTGCCATCCGCCGATTCCCAATTCGATCGCCACGTAGCGAATATCCTTTTGCACGAATGCCGCGATGGCTTGCATCTTCGCCAGCGTCGTCGGAGCCGATGCCGTGAGTTCCGCGACCTTCTGCTTGATTTCAGGCGAGGGATCACGCTGGCCCTGGAAAAGCGTGTTCTCCCATCGGCCCATTTCGTTCCAGTTCTCGAATCCTCTTTTTCCCGAACCGCCCGGTGGGAAAAACGACACGACCATCTGGCCGGCGATTCCTTGCCACGGAGGCATGTCGCCTTCTTCGCGGACTGCCGCTACGTCGGTCACCACCCACTGCCACTGATTGGCGCCCGCGGGCGTTGGCTGGACCTCCGGGTGGTTGATCCAGGTGGCTTTGTACTCCCAGCCGGACGGCAACTGCAGCGTGTATCGCGCTTCCCTGACCGGGGTGCGATTTTGAAAATCCCACCAGTCCTGCAGGATATAGGGCCGCGCCTCGCTCTCAACCTCATAGCCAACGACGTTGCCGGGCTCGGCTGCGGGAATTCTAAGTAAGCGGTCCTTCACATCCGTGATAAGTTCCGAAGACTCCACTCCCGCCAGCGACACATCCACCGCGTCCTTTTCTTTTACTTCGTAATCCTTGCCCTGAGCGGGAATGCACCACGCTTTCATGCCGGTAATCTTGCGATTGGAATCGAATTCCGCATACGCCACTCCAAATTCGCGCCCACCTGGGCGCAGAATCTTGTAGGCGCGGCGCTCGATCGTCTTTATCTTTCCTTCGGACTGCACAATGGTGATGTCCTCGTAGTACACAGCAACCGCATCAGTTTTCTCATCGTAAGAGGGAAGCGGGGATGTCGCGGCTGCATGCATCCAGGCCGGCGCATCCGCGGCGAAAGCGCCCGTACCCAAAAACGGCGCAAAGCAACCGAATACCACTGCAATGGCAAAACCAACTGATGGAACTCCGCTCCTCTTACTGGCTGGCCGAAACGCCGCCGGGCTGAAGTATGATCTGCTGATCATCCTGGGTCCTCACAATCTGATAAAAACCCCGCAGAGCCGGATAGGCCGCTTTCGGCGCTAGCAAAATGTCGCTGCGAATTTCACGTCGGATGTGAATCAGGCCTTTCTGATCTTCCACGGTGAGTTTGTAGTCCGCGGCTTGGGCGTCCTGGTCAATCGGTTTGGGAAAAGTGATGGCCTTCCACCCGAGGGGAAGGTCAATCGTGATGTCGTCTATCTTCTTGAAGGGATACTGAAAATAGATCGCGTACACCCGGTCGGAGTGCTCAAACATGTGCTTCTCGTTCGCAGAAAACAGACTGGCCGGCAGCAACACCTTGCGCCCCGCCGAAGCTGCGAATCCCGGCACTTTCAGGGTGAACTCCGCGGTGAACGCGGTGTCCGAACTCTTCCAGTCGGGTTGCTTGGCAAGTTCCACTTCACTGCCGATTGCGATGGAGTTCTTCACATCGTCTTCGAGGAACTTCTTGCGGCTGGCGTCGTCCTGGTTCCGCTGCTCGATCCTCCGCCACATGGCCTCCAGGCCCGTCCAGGTGACCGTCAGCTTGCCTTCCAGCGACCCGTCCTCAAGGAGCTTCAAGTCGCCCTTGCGCTCGGTCCGCGAGGCATCGCTTTCCGGCAGGCTCGTGGTAATCCACTTTCCGCCATCCTTGTCGAGCTTCAAGCCCGCGACGCTGGTTTCCACCCACGATAGCATCCCGAATGGTGTGAATTCCCCACCGGGATCGAAGTACAAGTCCTGTCCATTCAGTTTGACCAAAACCACGTTGGCATTCAGTTCGGCGCTATTCAGGCGCTCCTTGCGGAAAAAATACTCGCTGCGGCTGGACACCAGGCACGGATACGCTTCGAACCCTGCCGCGCGCGCTAATCCCAGGAACAGCCACGTAATGTTCCATCCGCTGCCGTACTGGCTCTTCCAAAGATCTTCCACGTTCGATGCGGGCTTCAGCTTTTCGCGCTTTTGCTCTTGCTCGGTTTTGCTCTCTTCATAACTCAAGTTGCGAAGCTGCTGGGTACGCGCATAAATCTTCTGCAGCTTCACCAGCGGAGGGTCGTTGGGGGACACGATTTGTGCCACGGCCTGCTCCATGGCTTTCCGCTTGTTTACGAAATCCTCGACGCTTCCGCTCCGCTTCTTGCCGAAGTTGGCCCAGTATTTGTCTACATTCATTTCCACCGGGCCCTCTTGATAGATGAAGTTGACCCGCAATTTCAACTCGTTTTCCGGCGGCATGTAGTCCTCAGATTGAAAGGCCGGGATGTTGTTGGCTTCCAATCGGACGATGTGGTCTGGGCCCTCTACTGGCGGCTGGGTTCCTGCCGGCAAGCCGGCAGGCCAAACCCATCGCACCGTCCAGGCCTGCTCGCTAAAGGGTTTCAGGGAGAATTTTGCGTGCTTTGTAAACAGCTCCTCGCTCAGAATCCACTGCGAGTTATAAAGAGAGTAGTCCGCGAAGTTGTAGTAGAAGTGGTACTCAACGATACTGCCTACGGTAACATCCGGCATCGAAAACGTTTTCGCGAGATACTTCAAGGTCTTCGATTTTACTATGGTGTTCTCATAAACCTTTCCGTCAAAATTCACGATCGTGCCATCCGGGTGAATTATCCGGGCGCGAATCCCGTCGACGTGATAGCCCGTTTTATCGAAGGGAATTTCGATATTGCCGTACTTTCTTCCTTCCTCCGTCAGAATCTTGATGCGCAGGTAGTTGTATTCCACGGAATTGATCCCTTTATCGTTCCGGTCCACCTGCCGGTAGAGATAAATCGCGAGCGCGCCCGGCGCGAACGGCTCACTGGTCATTTTCAGTTCGGCGGGATCAATAGGCAGCCATTCGTCCCCGGCACGGGCAGTGGACGAAAGCAGGGCGGCACAGAGCAGGATGAGAAAAAGGAAAGAGCACATACGTGGAAGGGTCAAGGCAGACCTCCGCTTGGCTCAGAGTTCGCACACAACGCCAACTGCCCGTGGGACGCATTGCCGGCTTTTCGAGTTTTGGACCAGGTTCCGCCACTCGCTTGCGGATCACCAGCCGACTAGGGTATTGCCTTGAACACTATCCACGAGCGTCAATCATGTCAAGTGCACGGAGCACCTGTTCCCGCGCACCAAGGAATGGCAGAGGGCCAGTACACAAGGCGCTTTTACATGATCGCGGTTGGTGGTGCGGGCTCGTCGGGGCGCCCCGCGTTGGCCAGTGGCACCAGGATCATTACGGCCACGAGCATCGCCAAAGCAATCAACGGAGCAACTGCCGAGTCTCCCATTGCCAGATGAGCCAAACTTGTGTCTGCGTGTGGACTGTGCGCGAGTCTCCGCGCAATGACTGCGGCCACACCCAGTCCACAGAGAGCTTCTCCGGCGATCAATCCCGATGCCGTAAGCACCCCCGCGTTGTCCACACGCGCTTTCTGCGCGTCATTAAGCTTGCGCTTGTCGCGCAGGCGATCAGTTGCCCAGCGAATCACGCCGCCCACGAATATAGCGAAGGTGGTTCCCAGCGGCAGATACATGCCCACCGAAAACAGCATCACGCTTTTCACTTCGATCAGGATCATAACGATACCCAGCAGCATCCCCACAATAATCAACGGCCAGGCCATGTCGCCACCGACAATACCTTTGGAGAGCATCGCCATGAGCCCGGCCTGGGGCGCCGGGAGTGCAGGGCTTCCGAAGTGATACACCTTATCGAGCAGGGACAGGGGAATGAATAGCACCAGCGAAGCCACAACGATCCCGAGCAGATCGCCGATCTGCATTTTGGAAGGCGTTCCACCCAGGATGTGTCCCACTTTCAGGTCCTGCAGCATCTCGCCGGCAACGGCGGAGGAGACGCAAACTACTGCGGCCACCCCCAGGACTGCGGCGACGCCGCCAGCGCCGGAAACTCCGAGAGCTACCATCAGAAGCGCTGCGATCACCAGGGTACAAAGGGTGAGTCCAGATACCGGATTATTCGATGAGCCGATCATCCCGACGAGATTTCCGGACACGGCCGCAAAGAAGAATCCGATGACGATCATGACGCCGGCAGCAACGAGTGCGCCGGTCAGAACCTTGGAAGCTGAGAACATCCCCGCGCTCCCAATAAAGTAGTGATAAAGCAGAATCATGGCCACGAACACCACGCCGATTCCCGCGAAGACTCCCTTAGCCGGCAGATCGCGCTCGGTGCGGTCTGTCGCTGAGTGCACTGCGGCGGACTTCTTCAGGTCGGAGATGGCCCGGCCCATGCCCATAGCCAACTGCTTGCGCATCTTAAACAAGGTATATATCGCGCCGACCAGCATTCCTCCTACGGCGATCGGACGCACGATCGAGTAGTAGATCGCTCCGGCCAGCAACGGCCAGGAAAGCATCTGTCCGGCCGGCTGCGCTGCCTGAATGTAAGGACCGACCGTAAAGGTCAACAGGGGAACCAGCAAACCCCAGGCGAGCATTCCGCCGGCGAAGTTCAGCGCAGCCAGCCGTGGTCCGATAATATAGCCCACGCCCAGGTAAGCAGGGCTGATGTCCGGAGCGGAGAAGAACGTTGCGCCTCCCGTCACGGTCGTGGCCACGCTTGGATTTGTGCTGGTGCGCAGCAGCAGTTTCTTCCCCAGCGCGCTGATATTCGCATGAAAGGTATTATTCGGAGAAAAGACATTCAATGCGCCCAGGAGGAACATCAGGGCGCCGAACCCCATGTTAGCGAAGAGAATCTTTGCCGCCTTCGCCCCGCGTTGCCCTGCTTTGTGAATCTCGGAAGCTGCCACCGATTCGGGGTAGGGGAGATCGGGATCCTCCACCATCACGCGCCGCAGAAGCGTCACGAATAGGATCCCCAAGGTCCCGCCGATCATCATCAGAGCGACCGCTTTCCAATACTGCTCGCCCGTGAGTCCCGGCCACAATCCCGCAATCACGAACGCCGGAATGGTGAACACGGCGCCGGCGGCAACCGACTCCCCGATCGAGCCAATCGTTCGCGCGATGTTTTCTTCCAGGAGCGAACCCTTCATCAAACGCAGCAACGCCATGCTGATGACCGCCGCGGGATATGTTGCCGCGATGGTCATTCCGGCCTTCAGTCCCAGATAGGCATTTGCCGCGCCCAGGATCGCCGTCAAGACCAGCCCAATCAAGACGGCACGGACGGTGAATTCTTTCATGTCCATATTGGCTGGAACATAAGGCTGATGCTTCTGGGGACTTGCTGGAACAGTGGATTGCGTGTTCATGCGTGAACCTCGCAACTACATTTTATGGTTGGTATGTCTGGAAGACACAGAACGTTAGCACGCGGCTCAAGGCGTTCGCAAGTACGAATGGCCGATCGTCGGGAGTGTTCCCGATGAATCTCGCTTCGCAACGCCCCGGGCAATGGAGATGGATGTACAATGGGGCTGCTTTCGAGATAAAAACTAAATCCCACCTCAGTACGATGGAGCTCACCATGATGCCTGCATTCGCAAACTTGGAACCAGAACGCGTTTGGAAGTACTTTGACAAGATCGCGGCAATTCCTCGCGGCTCGACAAAAGAGGCTGCTGTGCGCGAATTTGTCCGCAGCGTGGCCTCTAAACTCGGTTTGGAATCCAAGCAGGATCATGTCGGCAATCTCGTGGTCCGCAAACCCGCGCACAAGGGACGCGAGAAAGCGCCGATTACCCTTTTGCAGGGCCACCTCGACATGGTCTGCGAGAAGAACGAGGGAACGCTTCATGACTTTGACAAAGATCCCATCAAAATCGTGCGAGATGCCGACTGGCTGAAGGCCGATGGCACGACCCTCGGCGCCGACAACGGTGTCGGCGTGGCCGCCGCTCTCGCCGTCATGGAAAGCACGGACATTGCGCACGGCCCTCTCGAGTTCGCTTTCACAATTGACGAGGAGACCGGCCTCACCGGCGCTTCGGAATTTCCCCCCGGCGTACTGAAGTCCAAGTATTTCCTCAATCTGGATACCGAAGAGATCGGCACGCTGTGTATCGGTTGCGCCGGCGGCGTGAATACAACGGCTCGACGCAAGGTCAAGCTGGTTCCCCCGAGCGCAGGCGCTGCCTGGCGGATCAAGGTCTCTGGCCTCAGGGGCGGTCACTCCGGTGTGGATATCCATCTCGGCCGCGGCAACGCCCTGAAGATCATGGGCGGAGTCCTCCAGGATTTGCTGGATCACCTTCCCGTGGAACTCGCCGAGGTCAACGGTGGCAGCGCTCACAATGCCATTCCCCGCGAAGCCGTGGCCCTGGTGGTGCTAGCGCCTGCGCACGAAACCGAACTGAAATCGCTCGTGGCCAAGGTCGAGGCCGGCTACAAAGCCGAGTTGGGGGGATTCGATTCCGGCTTGCAGATCACGGTCGAGAAAGCCGATCGCCCGGGAATGGTGCTGGATGCCGCTGACGCGAAAAACACAGCGGCTCTACTGGCCGCTGTGCATCATGGCGTTCTGGCGATGAGCCCCGATGTTCCCGGCTTGGTGCAGACATCCACGAACCTGGCGACCGTCAAAACCAAGGGTGACGTGGTCGAAATTGTTACGAGTCAGCGGAGTCCGATCGTAACAAGCAAACAGGCGGCCGCTCGCATGGTGGCGACGGTCTGCCAACTGGCGGGGTTCGAAGTGGAGCACGGAGGCAGCTACCCCGGCTGGAAACCCGAGCCCAACAGCGAACTTGTGCTCACGCTCCAGGAAGTGCACAAGAAAGTATTCGGCAAACCCGCGGAACTCATCGCCATGCACGCGGGTCTTGAGTGTGGCGTCATCGGCGAAAAATACCCTGGCATGCAGATGGTCTCTTTTGGCCCGACGATCGTGAATCCACACAGCCCCGGCGAACGAGTGCAGATCTCCACTGTGCTAAGTTTCTGGAACTTCCTTAAGCTGGCTCTCGAAACTTTGTAAGCACGGATCGCGTCAATCGGGTTCTCGCGCCGACGCTCGTTCCTTGAATGGCACAAGCCACCCAGCAAAGCAACGGCAGCTTTTCCGAGGAAGAGTTCTTTGCCCACGGAATGCCTGTACCCCAACCCCGGTCTGGCGCGGCACCTTGATCGGCACTCCCGCGGGTGAATCTGCCGGAGCGGCAACCATACTTTGACGGACGCGGCTCCCCACCGTACACTGGGTAATATGGGCACGCGGCCCCGCATCAAGAACTATGAGTTTCGTTTCAATTTCTTTATCACGCCGGGTGTGCAAGCCCTGCTCATCGCCAATTTCGCGGTCTTTTTCTTCCAGGTGCTCTATCGCCAATACGCCGGCGTCCTGGCCCATCAGAAATTCCTTTTTTGGTTTGGCCTTGTTCCCGCCGGTGTGATTCCTGGCCTGCGATTTTGGCAGCCTTTCACCTATCTTTTTCTTCACGATCCCAGCACGATTTGGCACATCCTCACGAACATGTTTGTCCTGTGGATGTTTGGCCGCGAATTGGAGTTGGTGTGGGGGAAGAACCGGTTTCTGAAATACTATTTCATCACCGGAGTTGGAGCGGGAATCATCAACATTCTGGTCAAAACCGTTCCCGCCCTCTTCGGCCGTGGCTTTTCCTATGTTCCGACCATCGGCGCTTCCGGCGCCATTTTCGGAGTCCTGATCGCCTGCGGGATCCTGTTCCCCGACCGCCAGGTCATGCTCCTGCCCATTCCGGTGAGACTCCGCATGCGCACCATTGTCACCGTGATGGTGGTGCTGACGTTCCTGGGCACGTTTGGACTTGGCGACGACAAGGTGAGCCACCTCTGCCATCTCGGCGGCATACTCATTGGCTGGGTTTATTTGCGCCGCGACTCTTTTCTCTACAGTGTCCGCAATTCCGTTTCTGACTGGCAGTACCGGCGCAACCGCAAGCGATTCGAGGTTTTTGTGAAGAAGCATCGCGAGGAGCCTCCCTCGCGTCCCGATCACTGGGTGAATTAACTTCCGACTAAAAGGATGCGCCGGGCTGCGCCCCGTTTGGCACAGCTTCGTTTCGGGCCTTCTCTTCTTGCTTCGCCTTAGCTGGGTCCGCCGATGACGTGGAACTTCATGAAATTTGTCGTTCCGCGGATCCCCATCGGTGTGCCCGCAACAATCCCGATCACGTCACCCCGTCGCACCAGCCGCTCTTCCAGCAGCCGCTTCTCGGCGATGGCCGCCAATCCGTCAATCTTCTTGATGTCGGGGATCTGGCGCGCCGTCACACCCCAAAACAGCGCCATGCGCCGCCGCGTATTCGCCTCCGGAGTGAACGCCACAATCGGCACCAGCGGCCGGTAGCGCGAAATTAACCGCGCTGTAAATCCGCTGTGCGTGAACACCGCGATCAGCTTCATGTGCAGTTCCAGCGACGCATGGCAGACCAACTCCGCCACGGTTTCCGGCACTTTCAGGCGCTCCTGCGGTGCGGGCCGCGGATACTCATGGATACTCGCTTCGGCCTCTTCGATGATCCGCGCCATCATTTGTACCGCTTCCACCGGATACTTTCCGGTCGCCGTTTCCGCCGAGAGCATCACGGCATCGGAGCCATCGAAAATGGCATTGGCCACGTCGGAAGCCTCCGCGCGGGTTGGCCGGGGATTTTCGGTCATGGATTCCAGCATTTGCGTGGCCGTGATCACCGGGCGCCGGAATTCGCGCGCTCGCGCGATGATGTTCTTCTGCACCACGGGAACGCGCTCCGGGCTCATCTCCACGCCCAGATCTCCGCGCGCCACCATCACGCCTTCGGAGGCGTGCAAAATCGCTTCCAGGTTTTCGATGGCTTCGGGCTTCTCCAGCTTGGCGATCACCGGCGTGTCCTTTTTTGCCCGGCGAATCAGCGACTTCGCCAGCAGCACATCCTCGGGCCGGCGGACGAAGCTTACTGCGATGTAGTCCACGCCGTGCGCCAGCGCAAAACGCAGGTCCTTGCGGTCCTTCAGGGTGAGCGCCGGGACGCGCAACTTCACCCCCGGGAGATTGATGCCCTTATGCTCGCCAAGCACACCGCCGTTGACCACCTGGCAAATCACTTCCTGCTTGCGTATTCTTTCCACCCGCAATTCGATGAGCCCGTCGCAAAGCAAAATGCGGTCGCCGGCTTTCACTTCCCGCGGCAACGGGCGAAAAATCGTGCTGACGCGCGTGGAATCCCCAAGAATCTTTGCCGTGGTAATGACGAATTGCTGGCCCGCGCGCAGTGTGACCGTGCCGCCCCCCGCCAGCGCTCCCGTGCGGATTTTGGGACCCTGCAGATCCGCCAGAATGGCGATGGGTTTCTCGAACGCGGTCGCGGCTTCGCGCAACATCGCAATGCTTTGCGCATGCTCGGCGTGCGTTCCGTGCGAGAAATTCAGCCGCGCGACGTCCATGCCCGCCAGCAGAAGTTTGCGGATCATATGGGGAGACCGCGTGGCCGGGCCGATGGTACAGACGATCTTGGAATGGCGGGGATTCATGCTTTCCTCTCCCCTTGTTTATACATCAAAAATGTTGCTACTTGACCACGCAGAATTCCGCGACGATGCGCGTCAGCAGATCGACACCTTTCGCAAAGGCCTCCAGGGGAAGGCGCTCGTCGTCGCCGTGCACTCGGCGGTTGTCCTCATCGGTCAGGGGAAAAGGCCGCAGGCCATACGCCTGGACGCTGTGAAGACGGAGTTGCGCGGAATCGGTGGCCCCGGTGGACATGGAGGGGAGGACAGGGGCGCCTCCGAACTCCTTCGCGCAGACTTTGGTGATCGTGGCGAAGAGCTCGGTCTCAATCGAGGAATTGGGTGCCGCCAGGCCGGCATCAGGCGCAACCTCGAAGTGCACCAGTGGATCGTTCACCAGTTTAGTGAGCTCATCCAGCAGCGCGCTGATGGTATCCCCTGGCAGCAGACGTATATTGAGGTTCGCGCGGGCTTCCGAGGGGATGACGTTGTCGCGCACGCCCGCTTGCAGCATCGTTGGCGCAATCGAATCGCGCATCATGGAATTCCAGAGCGGGCTGGCGTCGGAGAGAACGCGCTGGGCGTGCTCGCCACGATCGGGCGTATCCACAACACGCATCCATTTGCCGATATCCTCGTCTTCGAGGGCGGCGAGTCCTTCAAAGTAGCGCCGCGTGATCGAGGTAAGGTGAACCGGCGCCGTGTAACCGCTGATCTTGTCCACCGCCGCGGCCAGGTGCACCACGGGATTGTCTTTTGTAGGTATCGAGGCGTGTCCGGCCGTGCCCTTTGCAATCACGGTCACATTCACGGGCACTTTTTCGTCGGCTTGCACGGACACATGCTGTACCTTGCCGTCTATCACGACCACGTTCCCGCCTTCATTGATGGCAAAACCCGCGGCGAATTTGTCCCAATACTTGGCGATGAGCGTCTTCATGCTGGCATCGCCGAACTGCTCCTCATCGGTTGTGGCCAGGAAAATGACGTCGCGATTCAACCGAACATTGGAACGCTTCAGCGCAAGAAACGCTGCCAGATTTGCCGCCAGCATGCCCTTGTCATCGATGGAGCCGCGCCCATACAGGTAGCCGTCCTTGATGATGCCGCCAAAAGGGTCGACCGACCACTTGCTGCGGTCCACGCCCACAACATCCATGTGGGCGACGAGCAGGAATGCCTTGGATGGCTCGGCGACCGCGCTGCTGCGCAGCCGCGCCACCAACGCGCTGCGCCCAGGCGCAACGTCAAGAATTTCGGGTGTGATGCCTTCCTTGGTCAGGATGCCGGCAAGGTACTGCGCGACGGCCTGTTCGTTGCCCGGGGGGTTGGTCGTGTCGATCTTGACCAGCTCCACGAGCCAATCCTGCGCCTCGCGCGCCAGCGCGGAGGTGTCCCCCACCAAGGGGGGCGGCGTGGGAATGCCGAAGGGAGGCGTTCCTTGTTTGATTTGCGCGCGAAGAACGCCACCCTGGCCCGCGAGCAGGGCTAACCCCACGAAAATGCACAAGCTGACGCGCTTCCAACTCACGAAAACACCCCCAGTTTGAATCTGTTAGGCAACAAGTAAAAAACATACTAACATGCGGAACACACTGCTCGGACGGGGCATCGCGGGGCGTTGCCTAAACTGCACCGTTGATGGGGCGTACGGATAATACGACGCCAGGCAAATCAGGCGCATCTTAAGGTGGATGGCCAGGGGGGTAGGCATGATGAGTTGGAACTCAACGATGGGCAGGTTGGCGGCAGTCACCTCCGCGATACTATTGCTCGGGGTCGGCCTGGAGGCACAGGCGCCCGAGGGGCCTCAGAGTGCTTCACCTCCCCAGACAAACCCGGCGCCCGCGCCAAAGCCGGCTGCGCCTCAGCAAAAGCCCCAGGAAGGCGGCGTGACCATTTCCCTCGAAGTGCCCGTCGTGACGCTGGACGTGGTCGCCACAACCTCCGACGGCGGCATTATTACCGGACTGAAAAAAGAGAACTTCCGCATCCTGGAAGATGGCGTGCCGCAATCCATCACCAACTTTGGCGCCGGCGATGCCCCGATCACCATGGTTGTTTTACTGGAATGGAGCAACATCGCGAATGGTTGGTTTGGCTATCAGGCGAAGTATTGGGCGGATGCGCTGTTCCCCAATCTCAAGCCGCAGGATTGGGTCGCACTGGTGACCTTTGACATGAACCATCGCCTGGAGGTGGACTTCACGCAAAACAAAGACGAAGTTCGCAACGCCGTCTACCAACTCATGTTCCCAGGCTTCAGCGAATCAAATTTGTTCGATGCCCTGCTCGACACCGTGGACCGGCTGAAAGATGTGAAGGGGAAGAAGTCCGTGCTGGTCTTGGCGAGCGGCAGAGATACCTTTTCCAAACACAACCTGGATCAGACCATCAAGCAGCTCCGTCAGACCGACGTCACGATTTTTGCCGTGGGCGTGGCCAAACCCCTTGAGAACTATCTGGAGATGCATCAAAGGTTGGGCGGGTCCAGGGAAATGACCTTTCTTCAGGCCGAAAACCAGTTGAAGACTTTCTCGCAGATGACCGGAGGCATGTACTGGTTTCCGCAGTTCGACGGTGAAATTCCGACCGATATGCGCTCGCTTACGGAATTCCTGCGCCACCAGTACAGCATCACCTATACGCCGACGAACCACGCCGCCGACGGAAAATACCGCAAGGTCAAGGTCGAATTGGTGGCCCCGGATGGCAGCCCGTTTGCGATCACCGACAAAAAGGGCAAGAAACAGAAGATCGTGGTCTACGCTCGCGAAGGTTACCAGGCGCCCAAGGGCGGCGTCGGCGACTGAGCCGCTCGCCTGAACTTAATAGCCGCGGGAAAAATCCACGCGATTCACCAATTCGCGGCCATCGAACCACCGCTCCAACTGCTCCATCAGCAGTGAAGTCTCCCGCTCCCACAGCCGGTCGCTGGTCGCGCTCGTGTGCGGTGTGATCAACAGATTCGGTGCTTTCCACAACGGACTCTCCGGCGGGAGCGGTTCGCTGGCGGCCACATCGATAGCCGCGCCACCCAGCTTTCCTTCCTCAAGCGCCCGAAGCAGGGCCGCTTCGTCCAAGAGCGAGCCGCGCGCGACGTTGATCAGCCTTGCACCCGGCTTCATCAGCGCGATCTCTTTCGGCCCGATCAAGTGCCGCGTTTCCGGTGTTTCCGGCGCGGCCAGCACTACGAAATCGGCCCGCGGGAGTGCAGCCGCCAATTCCTCTGCCGGCATAATCCTGTCAGCCAGCGGGGAGTCTTCCTTCCCGGAACGGCGCACGCCCCAAACGCGCATGTCGAACGCTCTGGCGCGGCGCGCCAATTCTTTCCCGATGGACCCGAAGCCGATAATGAGGAGCACTTGCCCATTCAGCTCGGTTAGATGTTGCGGCAGGTCCCAGAGCGTCTGCTGGCCCCACTGAGCGCGGTCCTGCTGGCGCACGGAATCCGGGATATTCCTGGCCAGGGCCAGCATCAGCCCGATGGCGTGCTCTGCCATGGGTACGGCAAAAATGCCGCGGGGGTTGGTTACCACCACGCCTGAATCGCGCAACTCCGGGTACATCAATTGCGCCACGCCGGCGGCCGTGGAATGAATCCACTTCAGCCGTTTGGCATCCTTGAGTTGCTCCGGCCGCAGCGAGTAGCCAACGAAAATATCCGTGTCGGGCAATTCCTCAGCCAGGCGCGTGTAATCCGGCAGGTGAATAACGCGCATTCCTGGCCAGCGCGTGCGGATCGCCCTGGCCATGGAAGGTTTCGGCCGCCATTCGGTGAACGCATGCCAAACGCAAATCGTCAGCTTGGTTTCTTCGGGTGTGCTTCGTTGTACGTTCATCGTGCAAAAATCCATTCGTGCTTAGAGCGGAGGCTGAGATCCTTCGGCCCTAAAATCAGGGGCTACAGGATGACACAGATTTGAACCTTGCGCCGCTCTGGGAGTGATCCTCGGCCAGGTCCCTCCATTGCGGATTTGCGGACTCGATCAACGCGACTTTCCTGGAGCGAAGCCAGCCCTTGATCTGCTTCTCGCGCTGAATCGCTTCTCGAATATCCCCCAAGGACTCAAAATAGACGAGTTTGAATAAATTGTATTTCTGCGTATAACCTGGAATGAGTTTGGACTTGTGTTGCAAAACTCTCTTTTCAAGATCGTTCGTTACGCCCACATACAACATCCTCGATACATTGCTCATGATGTAGACGCAGTAGCTTTTCTCCAAGGAAACACCCCGCGTTTTCCACGAAAAAACCCCACGACGCTGTCATCCTGAGAGCCGATTCTGATCGGCTCGAAGGATCTCAACTCTTCTCTAGCTCCGAACAGAAATGGAAACAATCACCTCATCCCGCGTTTTAATTTTACGCCCCGATTGAAGCGCTCCTTGCCGATCGGTGGCGCAGGCTAAGCTTTCGGCTTCACGCGCAGGTCGCGCCCGGTCATGTCGGAGGGCACGGAATCACCCAGAATCCCCAGCAGGGTGGGCGCAATGTCACGCAGGGCGCCGCCGGGAGATACGTTCATGCGCGCATCTTCGCCGACGTAAATGAAGGGAACGGGATTTGTGGTGTGGTAGGTGTGCGGCCCGCCGGTAACCGGATCGATCATGGTTTCCGCGTTGCCGTGATCGGCGGTGATAATCCACGCACCGCCACGCGGTTTAAGCGTCTGATAGATGCGCGCGAGTCCGGCATCGACGGCTTCTACGGCTTTGATCGCGGCTTCCAGCTTGCCGGAATGCCCGACCATATCCGCATTGGCATAATTCATGATGATGGCGTCGAATTCGCCCTTCTCGATCGCGTTCACTACGGTATTGGTGATACCTTCCGCGGACATTTCCGGTTTCAGGTCGTAGGTCGCGACCTTGGGCGAAGGAACCAGGATGCGCTCCTCTCCATTGAATGGTTTTTCAACTCCGCCATTGAAGAAATAAGTGACGTGTGCGTATTTTTCTGTTTCCGCGCACCGCAGATTCTTATATTGCAAATCCTGAAACACTTGCGCCAGGATGTGCTCCAGTTTCTCCGGCATGATCACGCACTTCAGCCACTCCCATTTCTTGTCGTACTTGGTCATGCCCACAAAAAAGAGATTCTTCGGGCGTTTGGCGTCGGCGAACTTGTCAAAATTCGGCGCTTCCAGCGCAAACGTCATTTGCCGCGCGCGATCCGCGCGGAAATTGTAGAAAATCACCGCGTCGTCATCGTGAATCGGACCAACTGCAGGAGCCAAAGGCCCCTCGCCACGCGTAATCACCACGGGCTTCACGAACTCGTCGGTCACTCCCTGTTCATAGCTGTGCTGCAGCGCGGCAACGGGATCGCTGCTCTTAGTTTCTGCCTCGCCGTGAGCCAGCGCGCGATAAGCTAATTCCACGCGTTCCCAGCGGTTGTCGCGGTCCATGGCGTAATATCGGCCGACTACGGTGGCGATTTCGCCGACGCCCAGTTCGCGCATTTTCTGCTGCAACTGGCGGACGAAATCCCTCCCGCTGTTCGGCGGCGTGTCGCGGCCGTCCATGAAGCAGTGCACAAAAACCTTCTCCACCTTCCACTGCTTGGCCATCTCCAGCAGCGCAAACAGGTGGTTGATGTGCGAGTGCACCCCGCCGTCGCTCAGCAGCCCCAGGAAATGCAACTGCCGCTGGCGCCCGCGCTCCATGGCTTGCTGGAATAGCGGCACTTGATCGAGTTGCTTGTTGGCGATGAGCAGATCGATGCGCGTGATGTCCATGTGCACGATGCGCCCTGCGCCCATATTCATATGCCCGACTTCGCTATTCCCCATCTGGCCCTCGGGAAGTCCCACCGAAGGCCCGGAGGTTTGAATCAGCGTGTTCGGAAATTTGCGCAAGAGTTCGTCATACGTGGGTTTCCGCGCCAGCGCGATGGCGTTGCCCTTCGTTTCGGCTCGGTAGCCCCATCCATCTAGAACGGTAAGTACAACGGGTTTTGGTCGTTTGGT
>JGI12270J11330_10001564_pt1 | contig 16926 bp, 22 predicted proteins | sample PeaSoiMetSII2010_FD_11330 | JGI IMG/M metagenome (IMG submission 11330)
AGCAGGGGGTCCAGGGCGTCGAACCCATGTTCCTTTCCTCCAGGCTCCTTGCGTACGTGCAATTGGCGGTACAGCCGATTGGAAACGTGCCGCGGATCGGGATGAAACAGCGCAGCCGCTTCATCGGCTTGAGCTGAGAGGTGGTAGCACAGCCATATGACTGTGATTGCCACGCTCGCACAGGCTATCGAACGATAAAGCCGCATGGATGGAATCCCGCCATCGAAATTGAATCGCCTTGCTGCACGCCCGAACCCCCGAGAGGGAGCGTGGGACGTGAAATGGATGATGAAGACTTTGCCAACTTGGTTGTACGGTTCCTCCTTCCGCCTCGCTTCGCGTACACTATTCCTCATGGTCCGCGTCAAAATCTGCGGCATCACCAATCCCGCCGATGCTCGCCTAGCCACCGAACTCGGCGCGCACGCCTTGGGCTTCAACTTTTATGAGAAAAGTCCGCGCGCGGTTTCTCCCGCCGATGCGTGGGACATGCGGCGCAAGCTGGCGCCCTTCGTCAGCGCGGTGGGCATCTTCGTAAATTGGAAGCCCAGCGCCGTCACCGCGCTGGCCACGAGTCTGCGCCTGGACGCGGTACAGCTTCACGGCGACGAGTGCGCCCACCATGTGGACGACTGCTCCAGACGCTTGCCCGTAATCAAGGCTCTTCGCGTGGGCCCGGATTTTTCGCTCAAGGAATTCCCGCGTTACCACTCGGCCTGCGCATTCTTGCTGGACGCCGCGCGCGATACGAGCCGGCCCGAGCAATTCGGCGGCACCGGCAGAACCCTTGACTGGTCCCTCGCGAGCAAACTCGTCGCTTCTTACCGCATCATTCTCGCCGGGGGCCTTACGCCCGAAAACGTCGCTGAGGCGATTCGCGTGGTGCGCCCTTACGCCGTGGATGTGGCCAGCGGGGTGGAATCGCGCCCCGGAATGAAAGATCCCGGCAAACTCCGCGCTTTTTTTGACGAAGTCGCCCGCGCCCAGTGCGACCCCGCTTGACGCGGCCGTCCTGCTCCGTTCCCATCCCATCTCGCTGTACAATGTTTGTTCGACCCATGAGCACCCAACTCACCATACCCGCCACCACACCGGGACGCTTCGGCCCCTATGGCGGCCGCTACGTTCCGGAAACGCTGGTGGTGCCGCTGCTGGAACTCGAGCGCGTCTACGAACTCGCTAAAGCCGATCCGGCGTTTCAAAGGCGGCTCCAGGATTTATTGAAAAACTTTGCCGGGCGGCCCACGCCGTTGCAATTCGCCGCGCGCCTCACCGCGAAACTCGGCGGCCCGCGCATCTATCTGAAGCGCGAAGACCTGCTGCACACCGGCGCGCACAAGATCAACAACGCCATCGGTCAGGGGCTCCTCGCGGTGAAGATGGGCAAGCCGCGCATCATTGCGGAAACGGGCGCGGGGCAGCATGGTGTGGCCTCCGCCACCGTGGCCGCGCATCTCGGCCTGGAATGCACCGTGTACATGGGCACGGAAGACATGGCGCGACAGGCGCTGAACGTCGCGCGCATGCGCATGCTCGGCGCGGAAGTGATTGGCGTGGAATCCGGCAGCCGCACGTTGAAGGATGCCATCAACGAAGCCATGCGCGATTGGGTCACCAATGTGCGCACTTCGCATTATTTGCTGGGCTCGGTTCTCGGCGCGCACCCCTATCCCACGATGGTGCGCGATTTCCAGGCAGTCATCGGGCGTGAAGCGCGCGCGCAAATCATGGAAGCGGAGGCGCTTGCCCACGCATCTTTACGCTTGCGTCGGTGGCGGCTCCAACTCCATCGGCTTGTTCTACGAATTCTTGAAAGACGCCGAAGTGAAACTCGTCGGCATCGAAGCGGGCGGCCGCGGCAATGGCCTCGGCGAACACGCCGCGCGTCTCGCCGCGCATCAGGGATTCACGGGTGCACAACCAGGCGTGTTGCAGGGCACCTACACCTACGTTCTGCAAAACGAAGACGGCCAGATCGCCAGGACGCATTCCATATCCGCGGGACTCGACTATCCCGCCGTCGGTCCGGAGCACGCATGGCTTGCTGATCAGCATCGCGCCGAGTACGCCGCCGTCTCCGACCAAGCCGCCCTCGATGCGGCGCAGCTTCTTGCGCTCACCGAAGGCATCATCCCAGCGCTGGAATCCGCGCACGCCCTCGCCGGCCTGATCGAGCGCCTGCCGCAGTTCAAGCCCAGCGATCTCGTCATTATGAATCTCTCTGGCCGCGGCGATAAGGACATGGATACCTACACCCGGCGGCTTGGGAAACTCACTTGAAGCCGCGTTTGTTCGGCGCCAATTTTTGTATGTTGTCGTCCGTTCAGAGCCCGACTTACCCGATGAAGAGACACTGAATGACCGTCGCTCTCACAACTCGCATCGCAAAGCGTTTTGCGGACCTGCGCGCCGTAGGTGAACTCGGTATCGTCGCGTACATTACCGCGGGCGATCCCACGCTCGCGACGACGCGCGACTACGTTTTGGCGCTGGCCGAAGCGGGCGCCGATGTCATCGAACTCGGCGTGCCTTTCAGCGATCCCCTGGCCGATGGCCCTACGATTCAGCGCGCTTCCGAACGCGCCTTGAAGTCCGGAACAACGCTTGCCGGCGTGCTAGCGCTGGTACGGCAAATCCGCCGGTCCAGCCAGGTGCCGCTGGTGCTCTTTAGCTATTTCAATCCCATCCTCCAGATGGGCCTGGAGAAATTTGGCGGGGCGGCCGCGGAGGCCGGCGCCGATGGGGTGCTCGCCACCGATCTCACACCGGAAGAAGCGGCGGAGTATCGCCAAATCATGCAGGCGCATCACCTGGACACGATTTTTCTGGCCGCGCCCACTTCCACGGATGAGCGCCTCGTGAAAATTGCCGCTTGCTCTTCCGGTTTCCTCTACTTGATTTCGCGCACCGGCGTGACCGGCGCGAAGGATGCGCTGCCCGACGATTTGCCCGCTCTCCTTCGGCGAGCGCGCAGATTCACGCAACTTCCCATTGCCGTGGGCTTTGGAATTTCGCTGCCGGGGCACGTTTCCGTGCTGGGCGGTCTCGCGGACGCCGCTGTGGTCGGATCTGCCTTAGTCTCTGAAATTGAGAAGGCCGCTTCGCCCGAAGCGGCAGCCGCAGCCCTACGCGAACGCGTCCGCGCGCTTAAGGAAGCGGCGCGCCGCGGCCTCTCGCGCCGCGAGGCCACCCCATGAACCTCTCCGACTGGCGCCGCCGCATCGATGAAATCGACAAGAAGCTCGTGGAGTTGCTCAACGAACGTTCGCACTGCGCCCTGGAAATCGGCCGCATCAAGCAGGAATCGAACATTCCGCTTTACCAACCCGATCGCGAAAGCGAAGTGCTGCAGAACGCCGAAAGCGAAAATAAAGGGCCGCTCACCGACGCCGCGATTCGCCGCCTTTTTGAACGCATCATTGACGAAGCGCGTTCCGCCGAGCGCCTGGCCATGCACGGCGATCCACCTCCCGGCAAGGAGCCCAAATGACGCCAGCGCACGCGATTTTATGTTGTCCTTCCCGAATTACAGGAACTGAGGCCTAACCGTCATGGTCATCATCATGCATGAAGGAGCCACCGACGAGCAGATTCAGCACGTCATTGACCGCGTGATCGCCAGCGGCTTTGACGTGCATCGCTCGACCGGGGCCAGCCACACCGTTCTCGGCGCCGTGGGCGTCCATCGCGATTTCGATCACCGCGATTTTGAGCTGCTGGAGGGCGTGCGCGAGGTGGTGCGCATCACCCAGCCGTTCAAGCTGGCCAGCCGCCAGTTCAAGCCGCAAGGCACGATCATTGACCTGGGCCGCGGCGTGAAAATCGGCGGGAGCGAAATCGTTGTCGCCGCCGGGCCGTGCTCCGTGGAATCGCGCGAGCAGATCCTCTCCATTCCGTATCCAAGGCGGGCGCCAGAATTCTGCGCGGGGGCGCATTCAAGCCGCGCACTTCGCCGTACGCGTTCCAGGGCCTCGGCGAAAAAGGCCTGCAGTGGATGCGCGAGGCCGCGGACAAGTTCAACCTCTTCGTGGTCAGCGAGATCATGGACCCTTCGCAAATCCAGATGATGGGCGCGTACGTGGATATCTTCCAGGTGGGCGCGCGCAACATGCAGAACTATTTTCTTCTGCGCGCCCTCGGCGAAGTTCAGAAACCCGTGCTGCTGAAGCGCGGCATGTCCGCCACCATTGAAGAATTGCTTCTTTGCGCGGAGTACATTTTGAGCGGCGGAAATTACAACGTCGTCCTGTGCGAGCGTGGCATCCGCACTTTTGAGACGGCCACGCGCAATACCCTGGATATCGCTGCGATTCCGGTGATCCAGAAGCTGTCGCACCTGCCTATCTTTGCCGACCCCTCGCATGGCACTGGACGCCGCGACAAGGTTCCTCCGATGGCCCGCGCCGCCGTTGCCGCGGGGGCGGATGGCTTGCTCATCGAAGTGCACAACGACCCCGACCACGCGCTCTCCGATGGCGCGCAGTCGCTGTATCCCGCGAATTTCTCGCAGCTCATGGGCGAGTTGCGCATCATCGCGCCCGCGGTGGGCCGCCGCCTGGAATGAACAAGATGGCCGCGTTTCCTGAATTCTTCCGCGCGCGCAAAGGAAAGCGAAAACACTTTCCTTCTCCGCTGGCCGCGGGGCTCGGCGCCGATATTTCTATTCGTTGTCTGGCTGTGAACTGTAGACTGTCAACTGTAGACTTGCTCTTTCCATGTCCCCACACTTGATCCAGCGCGTCACGATTCTGGGCACCGGCTTGATCGGCGGCTCCTTTGCCCTTGCTCTGCGCAAATATGCGCCCGACATGCACGTCGCCGGCTGGGACCGCGCCGAGGTAGTCCAACAGGCACAGAAAAGCGGCGCGATCGCGGAAGGCTTTTCCGATTCGCTCGAATCCGCCTTGCGCAGTTCCGATCTCATCTACATCGCGTTGCCCATTGGCGTTACGCTCGATTTGTTGCCGGAAATTGCGCGACACGCGGCGTCGCACGCGCTGGTCACGGACGCCTCCAGCACCAAACAACGCATCACGCAAGCCGCCGCGGAACTCTTCCCCCAGGAAGGGGGCCCTTACTTTCTCGGCGGGCATCCCATGGCGGGCCGCGAACTTTCCGGCTTCGAGCATGCGGACGCGGACCTTTTCCGCAATGCTACTTACGCGCTGACCAGCGATTCCGGGGAGAGCCGAGATCCGCGCGTCGTCGCGTTCGTGAAAATTCTGGGGAAAATGGGCGCGCGCCCGGTGTGGCTCGGCGCCAAACAGCACGATTACGCCGTCGGCCTGGCTTCGCATCTCCCGCAACTCGCCGCCGTGGCGCTGGCGTCGTTTCTTTATGATCGCCTGGACGAAAACGGGCTGCCGGTCACGCTGGCGGGGCCGGGCTTGCGCGATTCGCTGCGCCTTGCGGGCAGCCCCTATGCCACTTGGCGCGATATCGTGCTCACGAATCGCGAGGTGCTCAGCGTCGCGCTCGATCTCTTCGCCCGCCGCCTCGATGATCTCCGCGAACGCCTCGGCTCCCGCGAGCTCGAAGCCGACTTCGACGCCGCCAACGAACTCTACAAACTCCTTCGCAGCTTGTAGGAGAGTCTTAATTGGTGCAAACAAATCCTGCGGAAGCACGAGGCGTTTCCGGCGGAGGAATACCAGGAAACTGTTGCATAGGGGCGGAAGTGTCGGGCCGCTTCAATTCTCTCGATAGCGAATTCGGTCGGGCTCCACGATCCACGATTGGCGCTGCGGAGTCTTTTTCGCCATCACGGGGATTAACCGCTTGAGCAGGGAGAGGACGGTTTGCGTATCTTGCACTCGCGGCCGGAGCACTACAATGCCCGCCGACGAACCGGGAGGATAGGCGTAAACATTAGCGAAATCGAGATCGAGTGTGATCAGCACCCGGCTCTCGGCTTGGCACCGTTCAAAAAGCTGCGCGTCGTTCGCTCCGGACAGCTTTTCCGATCCGGCTGTCTCCGCGTCATAGCCAGCATCGCGAAGGTACGTGGCACATTCCAGCGGTAAATTCTCGTCGACTTTGAACTTCAAGCTTTTGCTTCCAGTGGCAAATCGACGGTGCCTTCCCGAGCCAATTCCGCCGCGTAAGCCAGGGCCCCTTCAATATCAAGCCGTGTAAGTCCGGGATAGCTGCGCAGGATTTCGTCGTAAGAGGTTCCAGCGGCCACATTGTCAACGATTGCGGACACGAGGATTCGAGTGCCCTTAATGCAGGCTCGCCCGTGGCAAACTGCGGCATTTACGCTGATTCGCTCGCGCCAGTTGTCCATGCCTCATTCTACTCGCCTAGCCTTGTATCGCGCCAGAAGTTGGGTCTTTCCCTCTTCACCCAAACCCAGCCACCGCAACCGGGGCGCAGGTTCACGCTAAAGCTTTGCAAGTTTGAGTTCGAGTTCGCGCAGCATGAAAACGTCTTCGCGGTTGTAGGCAAGCAACTCGCTGCGTAGCTTTTCGTCGCCCGTTTTCACATAAGCGCGAAACGTTTCCATGGCCCAGGCGCCTTCGCGGTCCGGGAATTGCCGCCGCAGCCCCAGTTTTTGCTCCACCTTTTTGAGGCCGCCATACAGGTTGCGCTTCCAGCATTCCGGGCAGAGATCGAGATGCTGATACTCCTTGTCCAAAACAATGCCCAATTGCGCGGCAATGACGGGAAAGTCGAATCCCACTCTTTGCTTGATGGCATCGGGGATGGAGCGGCCGTTATAGGTCACGATTTTCTGCGTGCCCTCAAGAGTCTGGACGAGTTTCGCTTTTGTAATCTCTTTATCGAAGAGCTGCACGAACACATCGCCGTCTTCGCCCAAAACCCTGACACCGAGCACCGTGATCAGATGATTCCTGGAGTCGCGGAAGAAGCGGTCGTCGTCGCTCTTGAATTGCCCGACGTAATTCGTTTCGATGTCCAGATAGGCAACTTTCATGGCCGCCTCCTCAGGCGCTCAATTGTGAGGGCCGAAAAACAAAACGGTTGTTTCCGTACGACCGAAGATAGCACCGCGCGGAATGCGGCCTCAAGGCCAGAGAACACGAAAGCCTGCCGTTGCAGGCGTTGATTCGTTGGAAAAACAATTGCCCAATTCCGAATCATCCGCCAATTTTTTTTTTTTTTTTTTCTGCGGACGACGCCATCGCCAATCTCCGTGATGGCATGACTATTCTTATTGGCGGCTTCGGGCTTTGCGGCATTCCCGAAAACTTGATCGCCGCGGTGCGACGCAAGGGCACCCGGAACCTCACCATTGTCAGCAACAACGGCGGCGTGGAAGACTGCGGCATTGGCGTGCTGATGCAAACCGGCCAGGTCAAGAAGATGATCTCCACGTACATCGGGGGAAATAAGCAATTCGAGCAGCTCGCGCTCAGCGGCGAACTCGAACTGGAGTTGAACCCCCAAGGCACGATTTCAGAACGCCTGCGCGCGGGTGGCGCGGGCATTGCCGCGTTTTACACTCCCACCGGCTTCGGGACGGTGGTGGCGGAGGGCAAGGAGACCCGGGAATTCGGCGGCCGCATGTATGTTCTGGAACGCGCCCTGCGCGGCGATTTTGCCTTTGTGAAAGCGTGGAAGGGAGATCGCTGGGGCAACCTCGTCTATCGCAAGACGGCGCGCAACCTTAACCCCATGATGGCCACGGCCGCAGACTTCGTCATTGCGGAAGTGGAAGAGCTTGTCGAGCCGGGCCAGATCGATCCCGACCAAGTGCATACGCCCGGCATTTACGTCGATGCTATTTTTCAAGGCGCGCACTTCGAGAAACGCATCGAGCAGCGCACCGTACGAAAAGTGTAGTGGCCGGTCTTCAAACCGGTCAGATTTGCTTTGACTGATAACTGTAAACTGAGAACTCCCCATGGCCCTTACCGACGAGCAAAAACGCGAACGCATCGCCAAGCGCATCGCGCGGGAACTGCGCGACGGCTACTACGTCAATCTGGGCATCGGCGTTCCCACGCTGGTCGCCAATTTCATCCCCAAGGGCATGGATGTCGTGATGCAATCGGAGAATGGCATGCTCGGCGTAGGTCCATACCCGCTCGAATCCGAAGTTGACTCCGACCTCGTCAACGCCGGCAAGGAAACCGTCACCGAGATCCCGGGCTCCTGCTATTTTTCGTCCGCGGATTCCTTCGCGATGATTCGTGGCGGGCACATCGACCTGACCGTTCTCGGTGGCTTGCAGGTGGATGAAAAAGGGAATCTGGCGAACTGGTCCATCCCCGGGAAAATGTTGAAGGGCATGGGCGGCGCGATGGATCTGGTGGCGGGCGCGAAGCGCGTGTTCATCGCCATGGAGCACGCGACGCGCGACAGCAAACCCAAAATCCTGAAGAAATGCACGCTGCCGCTGACCGGCGTGGAAGTGGTGGACCACATCGTGACGGAACTCGCTTTCATTGACGTCACGCCTGACGGCTTGCTGTTGCGCGAACTCGCTCCCGACGCCACCCTCGAGCAGGTGCAGTCGGTCACCGAGGCGAAGTTGCTTCTGCCAGCCGCCGGCCCCGCTCCTATGCCCACCTGATTGCCACTTGTGCGCAGATCCGTCATGAAGCCCAAGAAAAAGCCCCGCCAAACGACTCGCAAGCAGAGCATTCACCCAGCGCTGATTCCGATCACTCCAGAGATGCAACACTGGTCGGCGTTGTTGGAAGAAGAGCTAAAAACCTGGCCCGGCGTAACCGCCAAACGCCTCTTTAGTTTCCGGTCTTTCTATCGCGGCAAGACCATTTTTGCGGCGCTCCCGCGTTCCCGTTCGTTCAACAGCGCCAGTTCCATCATCATCAAGTTCAATCCCATGCCTCCAGTGCTTTTCAAGCGCGCACAAGCGGATGCCCGCGTCAANTTCAATACACGCATTTCCGGGACGGGCTGGCTGTCCTTCGAACTAAAATCCGAGGCGGATCTGCGCGACGCGTTGTGGTGGCTCAATCACGCTTACGAGTGCGCCAAAGGCCGGGCTCGCTAGAAGGCCCGCGTCTCGTTCTCGACACTTTCCCCGCTTCTCTGCCCCACGCACGAAAACTGTGCGGTAAAATAACTGAAGTCATCTTTACAAGGCGCATATGAATCCCGACTCCATCGTTATCATCAGCCTGCACTCCCCCAAGGAAAAAATATGGGGCATCCTGCTGGACATCAATCCCAGCGGGGTGACCATCCGCGGCATCGATCTCAACTCCTTCGATCATTTTGTCAGCCAGATCAACGCGCTGGAGGCTGAACGGGTCGGCCTGCCCACGGTGTTTTTCCCCATGATGCGCATCGAGCGCATTTCGCTCGACGAGCCCTCCGGCTTGATTCCCTCCATGGCCGAGATCTTCGAGCGCAAGATCGGCCGCACGCTGCCCGATTATCTCGCCCAGTTCGCCTGATCTGCGCTATCCTGACAGCCAATGAAAGTCCGCATCTGGACGGTTCCCAATCAGATCACCTTCTTGCGCCTAAGCTTTCTGCCGTTTTTCCTGATCCTCATTCTGTATGAGGAATACCGGTGGGCGCTTCTGGTGCTGGTGTGTGCGGCGTTCACCGATGTGGTGGACGGCTTGCTAGCGCGCCGGCTCGATCAGAAGTCGGCGCTGGGCGCGTATCTTGACCCCATCGCCGACAAACTGCTGCTCTCTTCCTCGTTTGTCGCGCTGGCGATGGAGAAGAAAATCCCCTGGTGGCTGGCGATCTTTGTGCTGAGCCGCGATGTACTGATGCTTGTGGTCGCCGCCGTCATTCTTATCATCCAGGGCTACCGGCCATTTCCCCCGAGCCTCCTTGGCAAGTCCACTACTTTTTTTGAGATTGCGCTGGTGTTTTTCACCGTGCTGGCCGCGGGATATGGCAATGAGCGCGTCGCCCTCCTGTCCCACTACCTGGGATACGCCGTGGCCGCGCTGGTGATCACTTCGGGCTTCCACTATTCCTTCGTCGTCGCCCGTCGTTTGCACATGGCGTAAGGAATCAACGAATGTCCCTGCGCTCTTGCCCTCAGAATCCCGTTCTCCAGGTCTAAGCTTCTCGTGGCCGGTGGAGGCTTTGGATTGAACTGTGTGGCTTGCGTTACACCCGTAAAAGCGGCGGCAAGCCGCCGCGCTCCATAGGTCAGCGATTGACGAGGGACATCATGGCTTCGGGATAGCGCAAGCCGGCGGCCGCCCCCTTGGGCGCGACTTCTTCGATTCGCCGCAAATCATCCACGGTGAGCTTTACCTGCAGCGCGCTGACATTTTCTTCCAGGTATTTGCGGCGCTTTGTGCCGGGAATAGGAATGATGTCCTCGCCCCGCGCCAACAGCCACGCCAGCGCAAGCTGTCCCGCCGTGCAGCGCTTCTCCCGGGCCAGCGCTTCCACGCGCGCGACGAGATCCAGATTCTTCTGGAAATTCTCGCCTTGAAAACGCGGCGAAAACCGCCGGTAATCATCCGCCGCGAGATCCTCGAATTTCTTGAATTGCCCGGTGAGAAACCCGCGGCCCAGAGGGCTGTAGGCGACGAAGGCGATGCCGAGTTCCCGCGTGGTCTGCAGCACCTCGTCCTCCGGATCGCGCGTCCAAAGGGAATATTCCGTCTGCAACGCCGCGATGGGATGAACCACGTGCGCGCGGCGGAGCGTGGCCGGCGAGGCTTCGGATAACCCGAGATACCGCACTTTGCCTTCGCGCACAAGCTGCGCCATGGCGCCCACCGTTTCCTCGATGGGAGTTTCAGGATCGACGCGGTGCTGGTAATAAAGATCGATCACTTCAACACCCAGCCGCTTCAGGCTGGCCTCGCAGCAGGCGCGCACGTATTCCGGCTTGCCGCTCACACCGCGCACGTGCGGGTTGCCGCGGTCACGCACGATGGCAAACTTCGTGGCGAGAAACACCTTCTCCCGGCGATCGCGAATGGCCTGGCCGACAAGAATTTCGTTGTCGCCGTACCCATAGACGTCGGCAGTGTCCAGGAAATTTACGCCGAGTTCGATGGAGCGGTGAATCGTGGCGATGGATTCGGCGTCATCCCGCGAGCCATAAAATTCCGACATGCCCATGCAGCCAAGGCCCATGGGCGACACGAGCGGTCCGATCTTCCCAAGCTTGCGGAGTTGCATGAGGGCACCTCACTTGAAGCGTACGTCAAGATGGATGAGGAGCATCCCGCCGGGATACATGCCCTTATCTTGTTCTGCCGGCAATTTCGAGGCGCACCCTCGGGTGGCCAGCCCGGCCACGGCAATCAACCGAGATCGCTGGTCATCAGGAACAGGGGCTTCATCTCGAAGCTCTGATAGACCGGGCGGAGGCGCTCGGTATTGTAGTGTTCCTTGACGTTGACAACTTTCTTGGTCGCGGTAACGGTGTCAATAGGCATGTTGTCATAGCGCCCGTTCTTCAACACCACCAGGCGCCCGTGAATCTTGTTGAGGATCAGGTCCAGCGCCAGATTGCCGTAGGCCATCGGGACGATGGAATCGATCGCGTCGGGATCACCGCAACGCACCAGGTAGCCGAGCTTCTGATTGATGCATTCAACTTTCTTTCCGTTGTTGAACTTGGGAGAGAGCGAGGTGAGCTCTTCGGAAACGAGGTCGCCAATTCCGCCCAGCTTCTTGTGGCCAAAGGCATCGGCGGCATCCCTCTGGAATATCATCTCGCCGCCTTTGAACATGGCGCCTTCCGAAACCAGCACGATGGAATAGTGGCTGGGATTCTTCTTGCGGTCGTGGACCAGGAGTTCCGTGAGTTGTTCAATATCAAAATTATGCTCGGGGATGACGCAGCGGTTGGCCGCCCCGGCCATGGTCGGCAGCATGGCGGTGAAACCCGCATAGCGGCCGAAGACTTCAAGCACCATGAAGCGCTCGTGGGAGCCTGCCGAGGTGCGCAACGAGTTGGTCATCTGGATGGTGCGGGTGATGCAGGTGCTGAAGCCAATGCAGTAGTCGGTTCCGGGCACATCGTTGTCCATCGTCTTGGGGATGGCCACGACGCGCACGCCTTCCTGATACAGGCGCACACCATAGCTCAGTGTGTCGTCGCCACCGATCGGAATCATGTACTCGATGCCCAGCCAGGCAAGGTTCTTCAGGACTTCCGGGGTCAGGTCGTTTTTCTCCGCGTTGAACTGTCCCTTCAAGTGGTCGGGTACGCTGTTCTTGCTGACGCGTCCGGGATTGGTGCGCGAGGAATGGAGGAAGGTGCCGCCGGTTCTGCCGGCGCGATTCACGACCTCTTCGGTGAGCCGCTGGTAATTGTCGGAATTGTCGTGCTTTTCGTCGCGGACCATGTCCACGAGTCCCGCCCAGCCGCGGCGGAAGCCGATGACTTCGTAGCCTTCGCGGAGCGCGCGAAATGTTACGCCGCGGATCGCCGGATTTAGCCCGGGAACGTCGCCGCCTCCAGTCAGGATGCCAATTACACCTTTCTTTACGTTGATATTAGCCATTGTCCAAGGTTCGCCTTAGTGTGGAATAGAGAACTAATGATTATGTAAGAAGAAGAGGAATTTAGAAAGGGCGTAGTGCGAAGAAAATTTGGCGCCTAGGCGCTCGGGAACCGTAAATCATTAAAGCAGAGGAACATACGTAACGATTCGACACGCCACGGCAACATGACCGGCACGCCACATGCGGCGCTAGAGCTCGATGCGCGTTCCCAGCACGCCCAGAAACTTCCCGAGCCACGCGGGATGCGCCGGCCATGCCGGTGCGCTGACCAGATTGCCGTCCACCACCGCGTCGGTCATGGCCAATTCCGCGAACGTGCCCCCCGCGCGCGTGACCTCGGGAGAAACCGCGGGATAACAACTGCATTTCTTCCCTTGCAAAACTCCGGCGGCAGCGAGCACTTGCGCACCGTGACAGATCGCGGCGATGGGTTTCTTTGCGGCGGCGAAATGGCGGACAATTTCCAGCACGCGGGGATTCAGGCGAATGTACTCCGGGGCGCGGCCTCCCGGAATCACCAGCGCGTCGTATTCCTCCGGATTGATTTCGTCGAAGGTGGCATTCAGCGGGAAATTGTGGCCGCGTTTTTCGGAGTAAGTTTGGTCGCCTTCAAAATCGTGAATGGCGGTGCGGACGGTCTCGCCGGCTTTCTTGCCGGGACACACGGCGTGGACCGCATGGCCGACCATCAACAGGGCCTGAAAGGGCACCATCACCTCGTAGTCTTCCACGTAATCGCCAACCAACATCAGGATGTTTTTGCGGGACATTGCAACCTCCTTGCAAAAAGGAGAGCATAGCAAACTGGCATCAAAAATGCCTCCTCGCGCCGGCTTGCGCGATAATCATCTCAAGTAGAAACGTTTTCGCGCGCCGCCCACGGCGATGAGACGCGTTTATCCCTCTTGGCCGGTCTCGGGAGGTGATGGCCTGCATAACCCCTTGCCAGGATTGACCTTGGAAAACTGATAATTTCAGCCCGCCGGACGACCCCCTGGCATGCAGCGTGCCCCCTTGTAACGAACGGAGGGTATCTCCGTGTACCGATTTACGGCTCGTCAGGTGCAACGCGGAATAAGGGCTTTTGGGGTTCCCCTGCTGGCTGCTGCCATGATGTTTGGCTCTTGGCCATTACTGCGCGCGCAATCGGCCGAGGGGGAAACGCTGCGGCACGTCAAGATGGCCGTGAAGCCCGAATATCCCGCCCTAGCTAAGCGAATGAAACTCAGCGGCACCGTCAAAGTGGAAGTAGTCATCGCGCCGAACGGCAGGGTCAAGAGGGCGCGCGTTGTCGGAGGCCACCCGTTGCTGGGCAGCGAAGCAGAAAAAGCGGCCCTGGCGACAATCTTTGATGCCGCCCCGGAAGAAACCACGCAGATTATTGAGTACCACTTCGGCGCCTGAAGCAGATTCCCGCGCACTGGTTTTTCTCTAGGCGCTGCCCTTGCTCGCACCGGGCTGGCATTTTCCTGAGCGCCCTGCGCCTTACTGGGGTTGCGTCGGCACCGGCAAATTGGATTCCTCGATGGTCAGCATGTCGGTGCGCATTTTGTCCCATTCGCGAAGTGTCAGGCCGCGTGCGGCAAAGAAGCGCCGGATTTGCGCGGAATCCCAGCGCAGTACTTCCTCGAGGACGGGCACGAGGACGCTCATGGTGTTGTCGCTGAGCACCGTGCGGCGCGCGACGCGAGTGATGAATTGCGCCTCGGATACGGCGATGGTAAGGCCATCGTGCTGGTTGACATGCATCATCACCGGCAGGTCGGAACTCCCGTCTCCCATGTAGATGACGCTGTCCGTGCTGATGCCCAGGGAGCCGCGAATCTCTTCGAGCGCGATGATTTTCCCCCAACCCGCGGTGGCGCGGACGATGGACTGAACCTCACCGGTCGCTTCGTTGAAGCGGAATCGCGTTCCGGCAATGTGATCGGGCGGCACGATGCCTTCCAGCGCCGATTGGATGATCTCCTGTGGCGAGGCGGAGATGACGTAGAACGAGAATTTGTAGTCCTCGGAAAGTTTCTCGAGCGATCGCGCAAAGAGATCGACATCGTGCTTCAGACGGATGCGCTTGCCCGTTTCCACCAGGTGTTCGCGCCGCACGCGGCGGAAATCCGGGTCATGAAGGATCAGGTAAGAGAGTTCGGCGCCCTGCTGCACCAAGTGGATATCGGACAAGCCTTTCACCTTGTCGTGAAACCCGTGAAAGCCGATGAGTTCGCTGAGAACGACGCCCGAGTCGTTGAAGCTCAGGGTCTGGTCAAAATCGCTGGCCAGAAGATACTGCTTCACCATGAAAAGTACTCCTTTTTTCTGCCCGCCACTGCGGGCGCGAACCGGACTGGCAGCTCGGAAGCTTGCTGGTAGTTACACGTTAACCGCAATCCTGGGATTGGCCCAAGCATAATTTTGATGGGTGCTATGCGAGGAAAACGTGAACAGATTGTTGGTCCCTGATGAGATGCACGAAAAGCGTAATCGGTTGCAAGGAAACGGGTTAGCCGCGGGAAAAACTTTAGAATGAGGGCATTAGGGCGAAGCCAATGCGGAATTTTGAATCGAAGAAAAAGCGATGGGGAAAATCGTTGACAAACAGCACGTGTGTGAAAGAAACCCTGGATTGCAGCAATGCGCTGCTTTTGGTCGGTTGAGCCCTGTGGCGGCCTGAAGTATTCGATAACAGAGGAAGATTAAGCCGCACCCGGCAACCCCTTTTCGCGACGCCCGCGAATAGACGATAGCGATCCGCGCGAGCGGCGGACCGTTAACACTTGGCATCATCGGCGGGGAATGCACGTTGTTTAGCTCTCACACGGTGTGTTGTCATCAAAAAGAGGAACCCTCGATGGAACACGTCCTGCGAGAACCCGTGGAGTCGCGCCGCGCATACGAGCAACGCCGGAAGACGCTTGCGTTCGGCATGATTCTGGCGCTATCGCTGGCATTGGCGCTTGCCTTCGTTCTGATTGGTTGCGGCGGCGTGACCTCTCCTCGCAGCGGCACCGCCGTCCGCGGGGCCCACATTGAGCGCGGCGGGCTTTGAAGCACCCACACAGATTCGTGCCGATCAGATTTTGATGGATGGCGCGCGACTGCCCTCCTGAAGTGCACACAAAATCCTGCCAACTTATTGCAGTTTTAACGGCTGGAGGAGGGATCTGGTGTGTTGGCAACGTTGGCGTCGAGGAACCAGCGATGTTGCGCGTCGCCGGGCGCATAGCAATTGCCATCGCTGGCGTAGCTCGCGGCACAGTGCTCGGTGAATTCCTTGCGCCGCGGTGACTGCGCATACTGCCAGATCGTAGCGGCGGAAAAACCACTTTGCGCCGGGGCAGGCGGATTTGCCGGGAAAGCGCATCCGGGAGCGGGCGGGCAAGCATCGTTGTAGACCCAATAGAGCAGGCCGGGCGAATGAACGTGTGCCTGGATGTCCTGCGCAGTGGTGATGCGCACGCCCTGACCTTCGTCCACCGGCATCGCGGAGCAATAGACGCCGGCGCGAAAACCGGTAATCTCCAGTTTGTCCCTCCAGGCACTCACATATTCGTGATAATTGTTGGGAAGTCGGCCACCTTCTTCGATGTCGAGGAAGATGATCGTTCCGTTAGGAAATCCCTCTCCGCGCGCGAAATGGGCTGCGGAATCAGCATCCATATGGCCCATTTGGCGAGCGTAAAATGCCGACTTCAGTTGGCGGCTCTCTCTGCCGTTGAATAGCACGAGAAAGCCAAAGCCTTGGGAGGCGAGCAACCCGCGTTTTCCTTGCCAGGTGCTGCGTTTTTCTCCAGGAGGCGCACCTAGCCAATAGCTGGTGAATGAGAGCGTGCCGCGAAGAGCAGGAAGCGCGTCATCGCCGGGATAATCGTTGCGGTCGAAACCCAAGTACCTGACTGGGTTTGGAGTAGAAGCGTTCTGCGGAGCGAGAAAAGGAGCGACGCCCAAGCCGCAAAGGAAAAGCATGGGGGCGAGGTGGCGCAACGAATACATGGAATGACTCTACAACAGCGACTTCGGGCTCGCCGAGAAAAATAGGCTATCGAGAGCGGAGAGTCTCCGTGGCAAACCCATTCTGGTGTGCAACGCTAGCCTTCGCGAAGTTTGTGACCCGCGAGATTGCCGAGGCCGTCGTAGGCGGCGTATTTGTACATTTCGCTGAGTGTCGGATAGTTGAAAACCTGCTCGAGGAATTCATCGATGGGCAGGCCTTTGTCCAGAACCAGCATGCCGATGTGAATCAGCTCGGTGGCCAATTCGCCGATCAGGCTGACGCCAAGCAGCCTGCGGTCCGCGCGCGCAAAAATGAGCTTGAGCATGCCGGAAGTATCGCCGGTGATGTGCCCCCGGGCGTTGTTTTGGTAGAGGGCGCGCCCGACGCAATAATCGATGCCCTTCTCCTTGCAGGACTCCTCATTTTCACCGGCAGCGGAAATTTCCGGAATTGTGTAAATGCCCATAGGCAGAAGCGAGGGCACGCGCTCCTTGTACTTGAGGCCG
>JGI12270J11330_10001572_pt1 | contig 16883 bp, 15 predicted proteins | sample PeaSoiMetSII2010_FD_11330 | JGI IMG/M metagenome (IMG submission 11330)
ACACTTCGTGAAGGATGGTACAACGAAAATGTCCGCAGGCAATGGCGATTCGACAAACGGCGCTAACGGCAATGGTCTAGATGCGGTTCTCAAACCGCGGGCAGAGTGGCTGGCGAAGCGGAAGGCCGAAAACACAGACGGCAACTTCTCGCAGATGCATTACGCTCGCCGGGGTGTGATTACCGACGAGATGCAATATATCGCTCACCGCGAGAAGATCACGCCGGAATTGGTGCGCGATGAAGTCGCTCGCGGCCGCATGATCGTCCCGGCGAACATCAATCACCCGGAACTCGAGCCGATGGCGATCGGAGTGGCGTCGCTGTGCAAGATCAACGCCAACATCGGAAATTCAGCGGTCACGTCGAACGTAGAAGAAGAGCTCAAGAAGCTCCACACCGCCGTTCACTATGGCGCCGACACGGTGATGGACCTATCAACCGGCGGCGATATTCACCAGATCCGCGAAGCCATCATCAGGCATTCGCCTGTCCCCATCGGAACCGTGCCGATTTATGAAGCGATTTCGCGCGTCAAGCGCGTCGAAGATCTCACGGCGAGCGTGATGCTCGAAGTAATCGAAGAGCAGGCGCAGCAGGGCGTGGATTACATGACCATTCATGCGGGTGTGCTCATTCAATATGTGCCGATGGTCTCCAAGCGCATCACCGGCATCGTAAGCCGCGGCGGCGCGATTCTTGCGCAGTGGATGACTCATCACCACAAGCAGAACTTCCTCTACGAATGCTTCGAGGACATCTGCAAGATTTTCGCGAAGTACGACGTAAGCTTCTCGCTCGGCGACGGCCTGCGTCCCGGCTGCCTGGCGGACGCGAGCGATGAAGCGCAGTTCGCCGAACTCAAAACCCTGGGCGAACTGACCCGCATCGCCTGGAAGCATGACGTGCAGGTCATGATCGAAGGCCCCGGCCACATTCCGATGCACAAGATCAAGGAGCAGGTCGATCTCGAGAACGAGTGGTGCGACGAGGCGCCGTTCTACACGCTGGGCCCGCTCGTCACCGACATCGCTCCGGGCTACGACCACATCACGTCCGCCATCGGAGCGGCAATGGTTGGATGGTACGGCGCGTCGATGCTCTGCTACGTCACGCCGAAAGAACATCTCGGACTGCCCAACGCGAAAGATGTGAAAGACGGAATCATCGCGTACAAGATCGCAGCCCACGCCGCCGACGTGGCCCGCCAGCGTCCCGGAGTGCGCGACCGCGACGACGCCCTAAGCTATGCCCGCTACAAGTTCGACTGGGAAAAACAGTTCGAACTTTCCCTAGATCCCGAGACCGCCCGCTCCATGCACGACGAAACTCTACCCGAAGAGGGATACAAGACCGCAGCCTTCTGCTCCATGTGCGGCCCGAAGTTCTGCTCCATGAATTACTCAAGCAAAGTGGACGAGTACAACAAGCAGGTGCACGGGCTGGAGAAGAAAGATTACTCGGAACTGGTAGAGAAGCTGGTAACGATCAAGTAAAGCGCTCGGGATAACCGCTGTGCCCGTGGAGCGACGGGCGTCCCACCCGTCCAAGGCAAACTCGCCAAGCGCCCCGAAGCGTTTTCGCCAATTCTCCAATAGATCGCCCAGGCTGCTGGGGAAAATCCATATGGCGAGAGGATTGATTTCGTCCGGCACAACAAACCCAAAGTAGGCGATTCTAGGGTGCGTCGTCTCAGTGATATTCTCCGGCCCTGTTGTTTTGATGCACCAAGAATGGCAATACCAAGTGCCAGCGTCGCTGAGCGCCCACCCGTGAACTAATCGATACTCGCTCCGCCCAGTTCTCACGTAGCACCGCAACTCGAGGCAGTTCTTATGACAATTACCGGGATCTAGAGACTTTTGATGGTCGGGGAATCGAGTTTCTTTGAGGCATTCCAGTCCCTCGGTAGGAAACTCCTTGCCGTACTTCAAGAGAAACTCGACTACGCGGGGGTCCCCGAAATTTCCCCACCCAGGTTCGTCATCGATACGCGAACCGCCGATCTTCGTCAGGAGCTGATTAAGAATGACGCCGCAATCCAAATCCCATTTTCCTCGTTAAACTAATTGTAGTCCCAGAATAAGGACAGGCGGGTGGCCCGGCCGAGCGTTCCCGCCCACACCCACGAGGGTGCCCCGTCCAAGCTTCGCTTGGGCGGGCGCGTCTTGCCACTACCAAATAGTCTGCACTACTTTAGCCTGACGAATTCGCTCATCCGCCGTGACCAGCGGCGCGCCTTCCACCATGGCCGTGGACGCGATGAGCCGGTCGGCTGGGTCCTTCGGAAAGCCCGGCGGCAATTGGACAGCGAGAGCGGCAATCTCCGGGGTGATGGGCTGAAGAATGACCCGCGCCACGGTCTCACGAACGAACGACTCGACGCTGCCCGCCACCTGAATGCGGCCATTCTCCGCCAACCAAGCCAGCTCCCAAAGGGTAATCGCGGCTACGGCAACTCCCGTCTTCTGCCGCGCGTCCCGGATGGCCCCGCGGGCCTTCCTGGACAGCCGCTTCGGATCGCTCGCCATCCAGATCAGAACGTGAGTGTCGAGAAAGATCACTTGCTCTCCCAATCCTTCAGCGGAGTGACGGGCCCCACGATGTCGCCCACGATCTTCACCTTGCCCGCCATGTAGCCGAAAATGTCATCGGCCGGTTTTTCGGCGGGAACCAGCTTGGCCACGGGCTTGCCGCGTTTGGTGATCAAGATAGGCTCCCCGCTTTGGAGAACCTGGTCCATAATCGCCAGGCATTGCGCCTTGAATGTACCGGCTGCCATTTCCTTCACAGCATACCTCCAGATCGAAACAATATAGTCATATTAACATGACCACGCGCTTGAGATAGCTTCTAATTCAGCGCCGAGTGGTGATGCCGAAGTCCTACTTTGCCGCTTTCGAAGCTGACTTGTTGTTGAGATAGGTAACCGTATTCGCTGCGATCACGCCGCCATGTTTGCGCGAACTCGGATGCGGACCAGCAAAATGATTCGCCGGTTTGGCTTTCGGCGCCGGCTTGTAGCGCTCGTCCAGATAGGTGACGGTGTCGGGCGCAATCAAGCCGTCAGCGTGCCTGCGTGAGATCCCAGTGCTGGCGGTCGAAGTTCCGGCTTTCGCGACTGGCGATTCCTTCGGCGCGTGGCCGGAACCCCCTTCCGATTTTATGGCCGGCGGCGACACTGCCAAAGCCGCGACTTGTCCCGGATCTTTTCGCGGGTCCATTTCGGGATTCGCAGCGCTCAACAAGTTCACATCGGTCGGTGCTGCTGCGACATTCTTGGCCGCCGTTGCTGCAGAACTCTGCGCAGAATCCTTAGCGGTCCGGCGCATGCCGAACCCGAGAACCAGGGCCAACAGCACCACGCTGGCAAATGTTAGAGCAGCACGCCAGCGCCATCCCGCGGAGCGATCGGGCCGTTGCGGCTCCCGCGCTGGCGGGACCATTGTTGGCCGCGCAATCGTTGGCTGGGCGATCAGCGGCGGCTGAGCGAGCGGCGGGACAGCCTCTACCACAAAATGGCTTGGTGTTTCCACCGGCGGCAATGGCAATTGCTCCGGCGGCGAGATCAGACGTGCGCCTTCTTCGCGATCGAATTCGGGAGCACGGAAAACGCTGGCTCCCGGGGAAACGGTTTTGGGCTCCAGTTGCGGAGCTCCCGCAGGCAGCTCCACATCTTCGATGCTCGGCTCGGCGTTGAAGCTGACAGGCACTTCCGAAACGTGAAGCGCTTCACGAGGCTCCGGCGGCCTGCGCATGAAGTCCACCATCGGTGCTTTCAAATGATGCACAAATTGAAGCGAAGCTGACCGCTCGCCATCGTGTGCTTCCACGCTCGCGATCAACCGATCCCCGAGACCGGCATCGACCCGCAATTCCAGATCGGCAATATTGTCGGGAATCGAATCGGGAGAAACAATTTCGACGGCGTAGCCGCGGGCGAGCAGAACCACCGCCAGTTCTCGCGAGCACGCTTCAGATCGCGTAATGATTCTTGCCAGTGCCATACTCGTCTTCGCCTCGGCGCTTACTTTGCCGCACGGTTGAGGCGCAGCCCTCTAGCCGCTTAGTGGTATTGCTCCAGAACCTGCACTGCTCGATTCAAGGCAGCCGCCAGCACTGCGATCTGTTGTTCGGTCCGGTGTAAATCGCCCCGATCAATTGCCTCGTTCACTCCAGGAATCACCACGGCCGCGTATCCGGTGTACTGTCCCGGTGCGTAAATAGCATGGTGGAACCACGGGCGGTTGGGTAACCCATCTGGAATCAGTAGCGCCCGCTCCACGCCCTGAAGTTTAACATTAATTCGATCCGCCGCGACAGGCATTTTTCGCTGCTTTTGTAACATTTTCGCGCCCGCTTCCTGCAGGTGGCGCGCGCCGTCCAGGGCTGCCGAGAAGTCCGGCGCCTTGTCTCCAAAGCGCTCTTTACTTTTGTTCCTGGCAGCGTCGAGGTAGACCAGAATTTCCTTCCCGTAGTTCTCGTAATCGTAGGGAAGCACGTCGGCGCTCGACATGCGCAGTACTTCCAAGCCGTAAATGCGGGCCATCTGCTGCTCGTAGCGGAAGTTGGGATCACCGAACTTCTTGAACCACGCGAAGTCATCGAACACCGAGTGATACACCCCGTAATCGCCGCTCGAACCGACATCGGTGGAAGGCACACCGAGATGCTGCAGGAACACCGTGTAGTCGGAACCGCTGCCGAGGTCGCCCACTGGCACATCGTTGTAGGTTGCCGCCGGCAGCGGAGTGCTGGGTTCCAGCGGATGGTTGTTCTCCGGATTCGGCTGGCTGGTTTTTTTCCACGTGTCGTACACGGTTCCGCCCTGCGGCGAAGGCACCGCCTTTGCGATCTCGCGGATAAACTCTTTCAAGCTGGGCACGCCTGAAGCTCCGAACTTCTTGCCGGATACCCCCACGTCCATGTTGAAATAGGCGACAGCGTTCCCCAGTTCCTGCGCATGATCCTCGCCCCACTCGGTGGAACCGATCAGTCCTTCTTCTTCTGCGTCCCAGCTTCCGAACACAAGCGTCCGCTTGGGCTTCCAGCCCGACTTCAGAAGCTCACCCAACCCGTGCACCGTCTCCAACATCGCCGCCGTGCCGCTGCACGGATCCACAGCTCCATACACCCAGGCATCACGATGATTGCCCGCCACCACCCACTCGTCGGGCGAAGACGCTCCCCGAACCTTGCCAATCACATCCCAAATCGTGCGGAACTGGTAGTCCTGCTTAAGGTGCATCTTCACTTTCGCGGGACCTGGACCAACGTGGTAAGTAAACGGCAGCGCTCCCTGCCACTCGCGCGGCGAGAGCGGCCCGCTGAGGTGCTCAAGAATCGGCGAGGCATCGGCATAAGAAAGCGGGGTCACGGGAATCTTCGGCAACTGCTCAGATTCGGCGGGAGAAATGCGCTTGGCATCCGGCAGAGTAGGAGTGGACGCCACTCCCGGTGTGGTCGGGTCTCCGGGAAACTGGAACATGAATCCGACCGATCCCCGCTGCACCCCGCTCGCCGGACGCCACGGCCCTTTCGGATACGCATCGCCGCGGTAGTAGCCATCGTCTTTCGGGTCGGAATATATGATGACTCCCGCCGCACCGCGTTCCTGCGCCACGAACGCTTTCACGCCGCGAAAATTCTCACCGTAACGAACGATGACGATCTTGCCGCGCACATCGACGTTCATCTGCTTCAGCTTGTCAAAGTCACCCGGCGAGCCGTAGTTCGCATAGATAACTTCCGCCTCAGCGTCGCCCGAGGGCGACATGCCGTTGTAAGCGGTCACGACGCGCGGATCGTCTTGAAACGGATCGTCGTCGACATGCTCGCGCCGCGGCCCATGCATCTGCACTCCGGGTGGCGCGGTCATGTCTACCCGGATCTCCGCGGGATAGTTTAGCCACACTCTGTATTCGACAATTTCGGTGTCCAGTCCGGCCTCGCTAAACTTCTTCGCCACATACTCGGCAGTCGCTTTGTCCTCCGGAGATCCGGCAATGTGCGGTGCTTGCGTCAGACTGCGCAGATGCTCTTCCGCCAGTTGTGGATCGGGCACGGCCATAAACTTCTTTTCGATTTCCCGCTCGGCGGCCACATCGCGGAACCCACTGATGGCCAAGCTCTCCCCCTGCTCTTTATCTTTATCTTTGCCGCCATTGTCAAACGCCTGCAGGTTCGAAACAATCAGCACGAAGAACAGAACTGCCCCCGAGAGAAGTTTCATGAAGCTCCTTGTAGGAGACACCGATTCCGAAACGAAGATTGTACCGTGCGGAGGGAGCCGCCGTTTGAAGGCGTTACACTAAAGCGATGAGCAAGTCGCCAACGGCTCGTTTTTCTGATCGGGTGGAGAACTACGTTCACTGTCGCCCGGGATATCCGCCTGAAGTTCTCGACCTTCTTCGCGCCGAATGCGGACTGCAGCCGAGGCACATCGTCGCCGACATCGCTTCCGGAACAGGAGTGTTTACCCGCCTTCTTTTGGAAAACGGGAATTCCGTCTTCGCCGTCGAACCCAACACGGAAATGCGCGAAATGGGCGTCCATCAGCTTGAAGCCTATTACCAGCTCGTGTCCGTTGCCGGGACGGCTGAGGAGACGACGCTGCGCTCTGCTTCTGTCGACTTCGTGACCGCCGCCCAGGCAGCGCACTGGTTCGACCTGCCTCGCGCCCGCGCCGAATTCGCCCGCATTCTGAAGCGGAAGGGATGGTGCGTCTTGATATGGAATGAGCGCCGCACCGCAACCACTCCTTTCCTGCGTGACTACGAGCAACTCCTGTTGACCTACGGCACCGGCTATAAGGAAGTGCGCCACGAACGCACGACCGCCATGATCCATGAGTTTTTTGCGCCCGCACCGTGCCAGGAGCGCGTCTTCAGCCTGCGCCAGCAGTTTGATTACGAAGGTACCGCCGGACGACTCCTGTCTTCTTCGTACGCGCCGCTCGAGGGTCATCCCAGCCACGCGCCGATGATGCAGGAACTCCAGCGGATCTTCCGCGCCCACGCTAAAGATGGCAAGGTCGAATTCGAATACAAGACGCGTGTATATTACGGCAAGTTGGACGAACAAAAGAATTGGTAATTTGTAATTTAACGGCGTCGGGTTTCAAATTACCCATTACAAATCACAAATTACAAATTGCTGGTCCCCATGTCTGAGCCGAAGTCGTTCCACATGTCTCCCGAGGAGTTCCGCCGCCAGGGCCACGCTGTCGTGGACTGGATCGCCGACTACCATTCCCGCATCGAAAGCTTCCCGGTTCTGTCACGCGTGCAGCCGGGAGAAATTCGTTCGCAGCTGCCACCAAACGCGCCAGAGCAGGGCGAAGCCTTCGACCAGATTCTTGGCGACATGGAGCGCGTCATCCTTCCGGGCATCACGCACTGGCAGTCGCCCAACTTCTACGCCTACTTTCCGGCGAACGCCTCGGGGCCGGCCATTCTCGGCGATCTGCTTTCCTCCGGACTGGGCGTGCAAGGCATGCTCTGGTCCACCAGTCCGGCGTGCACCGAACTTGAAACGCACGTGCTCGACTGGCTGGTCCCCATGCTGGACCTGCCGGAAAATTTTCTTTCCACCAGCAGCGGAGGTGGGGTGATTCAGGACACCGCATCCAGCGCCTCGCTCTGCGCTCTTCTCGCCGCCCGCGAGCGCACAACAAAGTTCGCCAGCAATCGCAAAGGCTGCGATGGACGCGTGGTCGCCTACTGCTCCACGCAAACGCATTCCTCTGTCGAAAAGGCGATGAAGATCGCCGGCATGGGCACGGACAACCTGCGCCAGATCGAAGTGGACAAGAACTTCGCCATGCGCTCAGAAGCCCTGGCACGCCACGTCGAGCAAGACATCAAGGCCGGCCTGATTCCCTGCTTCGTCTGTGCAACCGTGGGGACGACATCTTCGAACGCGATCGATCCCGTGCGCGAAATTGCCCGCGTCTGCCGCGACCACCATCTCTGGCTGCACGTGGACTCCGCCATGAGCGGCACGGCCGCGCTGTGCCCGGAATTCCGCTTCATCAACGATGGCGTCGAATTCGCCGACAGCTACTGCTTCAACCCGCACAAATGGATGTTCACCAACTTTGATTGCAACTGCTTCTATGTCGCCGACCGGAAGCACTTGATCCAAACGCTCTCGATCTTGCCGGAGTATCTGCGCAACCAGGCAACTGAATCCGGCGCCGTCATTGATTATCGCGACTGGCACATCCAGCTCGGGCGCCGTTTTCGCTCGCTCAAGCTTTGGTTCGTGATCCGCTATTACGGAATCGAAGGCCTGCAGCACCACATTCGCGAGCACGTGCGCCTGGCCCAGCAATTCTCCGCCTGGGTGCGCGACGATTCGCGCTTCGAACTCGCCGCACCCGCCCAGCTTAACCTCGTCTGCTTCCGGTTGCGCGCGGGAGATCAAGCCAATCAACTCCTGATGGACCGGCTGAATCGTAGCGGCGACCTGTACCTCACGCATACCAAGCTCGATGGCAAACTCACCCTTCGACTCTGCGTCGGCCAAACCAACACTCAGGCCCGCCACGTTGAACGAGCCTGGCAGCGAATCCAGCAAGAGACTGGGAAGCTCGGGAATTCCTGATACCGTGTCCGCTATGGCGCGGGAAATTTCAGCAGGCGGCGTCGTGCTTCGGCAGATTTCTGGAGTCTGGCAAGTCGCCCTGATCGAGCCGCAGAAGGAAAGCCCCAAACCTGCCCCCAAACCTGCAAAGACGCCGCGCAAGCGCGGCTGTGCCGTGTTAGCGCTCCCCAAAGGGCTGGTGGATCCGGGCGAAAAACCGCAAGCTGCCGCAGTGCGGGAAGTGCAAGAAGAGACCGGCATCGTGGCCGAACCCGTCACCAAACTCTCTGATAACAAGTATGTCTACGTCCGCAAATGGGGCGACGGCAAACGAGTTTTCAAAATCGTGAGCTTCTACCTGATGCGCTATGTGTCGGGAGAAATCGACAACCTCACTTCCGACATGCGGATCGAAGTCAAGCGAGCTCTGTGGGTGCCCCTAGCCGACGCGACTCACCAGCTTGCGTACAGCAACGAACGCAAAGTGCTTCGGCAGGCACGGGACTACCTTGAAACACGAGGCCTCTCTTCTTAGGAAGCTGCGGAAAAAGGCAATCTGCCGCGGAAGGTTGCCCGTCATCTGACGGCAGCAACGGCAAGCGCCAATGGAACCTCCAACTTCCCACGCGCCGATTTGTAGCGAAGGAGTTCACCTTGCGCGTGCGCATCACGAGCAGTTCACATCGCGAACTCCCAGGCGAGGTTGCAACTGCTTGCGGTAACGCCGGCTCAACCGCAGTCTGACGCCATTTTCGGGCAGCACCTCGTATTCGCCATCCTCACTACGTGCAGGCACGCGTAGCAGTCGGCAGCCTCGATCCAATCAATCTCGGAGATTTTCACGAACGAGACCTGGCCGGTGTTCTTGATGGCCACGCGTTCCAGTTTTCGCGGCGGATCCCTACGCGCGATCCGCTGCTTGGTGCGATCGAGCGTCCGATCGAATCGAGCATTGTCGAACGGCTTCAGCAGGTAGTCGAGCGCTCCCGCCTCGAATGGTCGCAACGCGTACTGGTCGTAGGCGGTCACAAAGACGACGGCGGGAGGCAGGTCTTTCCCCAGCAGTTCGAGCACGTCGAAGCCGTCGCATTCCAGCATCTGAACATCGAGGAAGACCAGGTCCGGCTTCGCGCTGCAAATCTCCGCCAGCGCCTCCACGCCAGAGCCGCACTCGCGGACAATCTCAATTTCCGGATCAAGCCGCAACAGCACGGAAAGGTTGCTGCGCGCGAGCGGTTCGTCGTCCACAATGACCGTGCGTATCTTGGCGGAACGTTCGTTGGGAGCCACGCATCACTCCTTGCAAGGCGGGGAAACTAAGGGCACAGAAACCGACACTTCCACGCCGCCCGGTTCCTGATTCCGCATACTCAGCTCCAACGCGTTTCCGTACAGGCCTTGCAGGCGAGTCCGCACGTTGGAGATTCCGATCCCGGAGTGAGTCTTTTCCCAGCCCATCGGCAGGCTGGGACCGTCGCACTGAATTTCGAATATCAACCAGTTCACAATTTTTTACATATTTTTACCCCCAATTGACACACGCCCTGTTCCGTTCAAGTATGTTTCCTGCCGGGCTGATCCAGGTAGCGGCCCGGATCAGGAGTTCATCATGAAACCGAAACGGCGCTGGAACGAGCGAACCCGACTGATACTGACCCTCGAACTCGCCGTAGTTCTGCCCGCCGCCGCTCTAGTGATCCTGAGTGCCTGGCACCTGAAGCACATCCAGCGTGATCGGGCGGTGGAGGCCGCCATACAGCGCGACTTCAGCCAGGTGCTGGCCATTTCCGAAAAGGAGATCAACCGGAAGGCATACGAACAGTTGGACGATGTCCGAAGCGGGTTCCCAGCCTCGGGTATCACGTGCCCGGAAACGTTCGACAGACTTCTTGCCGCGCATCCCTACGCGGCACATCTGTTCGCCTATGACCCCGATGACGGCATGGTGTTTCGTTCCCAGCCCTACCGCTTGAAGAATGACCAGGCGTTTCACGTGGAGGCCGATGAACTCTCCAAAATGGCCGACGGCTGGTTGAGGATGGAGTTCAAGGACCTCGTCGAGAAGATGACAAAGATGGAGAAGAAGGGAATACCGTACTACGTCTTCGCCAATTGGGTGCCGCGAGGCGAGAAGCGCCTATATCAGCCCGTCGCCTTGTTTGCCAAGACGGACGAGGCCACTGGGAAAAAGGTTCTCGGGGGAATCGCATTGGATGCCGAATATGTGCACGATCGTTTCTTTCCCGAAATGCTGGAAACCGTGATGAGCCGCAACCTCAGTGAGGGACAGGGTGATAAGAACCAATGTGCGATCATGGTGTACCCTAAGGGTGAACCGGCCCCCTTGGCAGCGTCCGCCGGTTGGGATGGCGGCGTGCCAGAGGTGGAACGCAACATGGAAGCCGTGTTTCCCGGTGTTACGCTGGCCATCAAGATGCGTGGAACCACACTGGAAGCCATCGGTCAGCACTTCGTGCGCACCAGTTTCCTCGCTCTGGGGGCGCTGTCTCTGTTACTGGCCGGCGGAATCGTGCTCACTTATCGCAACGTAAGCAAAGAAATGGCGTTGGCCCGGCTGAAGTCCGATTTTGTTTCGAACGTCTCGCACGAACTGCGGACGCCACTTTCTCTGATCCGGCTTTACGCCGAAACTCTGGAGATGGGCCGGCTCAATTCGCGGGAGAAATATCAGGAGTACTACTGCATCATTCGCAAAGAAAGTGAGCGCCTTAGCGCGCTCATCAACAACATCCTGGATTTCTCCCGGATCGAAGCGGGCCGCAAGGAGTACGACTTCCGCGAGACCGATCTGCGCGAACTGGCGCGCAACACGCTCGATTCCTATCGCTACCAGATCGAGCAGCATGGTTTCTCTTATGAAGAAAAGATCGACGAAGTGCCGCCCCTGCGCGTGGATCGCGAGGCCATGGCCCGCTCGCTATTGAACCTTGTCAACAATGCTCTCAAGTATTCACAGGACCGGAAGTACCTCGGCGTCAAGCTCTATCGTGAAAACGGATCAGTGAAGCTGGAAGTGATTGACCACGGGATCGGCATCCCTCACCAGGAGCAACACAAGATTTTCGAGAAATTTTATCGTGTGGGCGATCCCCTGGTTCACAACACCAAGGGCAGCGGATTGGGCCTCTCCCTGGTGCGTCACATTGTGCAGGCCCACGGCGGCGAGGTCTTGGTGGACAGCGCCCCCGGCGCGGGCAGCAAGTTCACTATCGCCCTGCCCGTCAATCAGGCAGAGAACGGACGCAACCTGGCTGCGGCCTGATCGGCGACGGAGAAACTGGCAATGGCATCTATCAATTCAGCAATCGAGTTACAGGCCAAAGCGAAAAGAAGCCGTGGAGATCACGAGATGGCCAAAATCCTGATTGTCGAAGACGAACCCAACATGGTTGCCGGTTTGCGCGACAACTTCGAGTACGAAGGATATGAGGTGATTAGCGCCCCGAACGGCGTTGCTGGCCTGGAACGCGCGCTCAACGAAGCGCCCGACCTCGTGATCCTCGATGTCATGATGCCCCGCATGAGCGGGCTGGACGTCTGCAAACAGCTCAAATCCAAGCGGCCTTCCCTCCCTATCATCATGCTCACCGCCCGTGGTCAGGAAGTAGACAAAGTCGTCGGGCTCGAGTTGGGAGCGGATGATTACGTCACCAAGCCGTTCTCCATTCGTGAGCTGCTGGCTCGCGTAAAGGCCGTCCTCCGTCGTGCACGTGCCGATCCGAAAGAGCAGGACCGCTACTCGTTTGGTGACGTCGATGTAAATCTGCGCAGTTGCCAGGTTTCGCGAAAGGGCAAGGCGATGGATTTCTCCTCGAAGGAGTTCGAACTGCTGAAGTACTTCCTCTGCCATCCTGGGGAGACCCTGAGCCGCGATCGTCTGCTCGAGGAAGTCTGGGGCTACGGGCGCTTCCCGACCACGCGCACCGTGGATGCACACATTGTCCGCCTGCGGCAGAAGATCGAGCCCAAGCCGGAAGAACCTCGCTTCATCCTCACCGTACATGGTACGGGTTACAAATTCGTCGGCTGATCACATATTTGCGGGAGAGAAAAGTTGGAGAACGGTCTACAAATACGGGGCTGGCGCCAGGACAAGACTTGGGCACATCGGGCGGAGGTCTCCGGGCATACAGAAATGCTCCCCGGTTCTTTAGGCGTTGCGCGCCGCAACCGGACGCTCGAAGACCAGTTCGCGACTCTGCGCCGTGAGCACGACGACCTAAGACGCACCATGTACGAGGCCGCGCAGGTGCAAAGAAAACTCTGCGGCCCGCGCCTTCTTCGCCGTGAGCCCTTTGAGATCGCCAGCGAGATCTTTCCGGTACGTCATTTGTCCGGCGATTTCATTAGCGTGTTTGAACTCGGTACAGATCTGGTATTTGCCATCGGCGATATCGCCGGCAAGGGCCTCTCCGCCGGGATGTGGTTCACCTATGTGGTGGGCATGGTTCGGCTGCAGATTGAGGCGCTGGGTGATCTTGCGGTTGCTTTGTCCGCCATCAATAGCAATTTGCTACTCACCCGTTTGGGATTGCCGCTGACCACGGTGTTTCTAGGCCGGCTCAACCTGCAGACTGGTGAGGTTACGTACTGCAGTGCGGGACATCCGCCTGCGCTGGTTTTTCGCAACGACGGGCACGTGGAGAGCCTGCGAGAGGGTGGGCCGGTACTGGGAGTGCTGGCTGGCGCCTGTTTCGCCAACCGGCGGACGACATTACGGCCGGGCGACACATTGCTAGGCTATTCCGACGGCATCGCGGAGTGCCGAAACGAGAATGGTGCCGAGTTCGGCACAGAGCGCCTGGCAGTTGCCGCACAAGTTTCCGGTGGTTCCAGTGCAAGCGGCACGCTTTTCTCCGTGCTGGGCGCGGCAGAGGACTTCGCTGGCAGCCAATCGCGGGAGGACGACATGGCATTGATCGTGGTACGCCGGGCGGATGAGTGATCGAAGGTTCTGAGCGATTCCAAGATTCGTGCGGACGGGGATGATGACCGTGTGTGACACGAGCGAAACTCGCATCGATCCAGCCTATGTCAATGCTGCTGGATTTGCCGCCTCTGGGCCAAAGGTTGGCGAGGCTCGCCCAGTCCGCGTGGACGACACCTTGCTTATCCGCGAAGCCCAGCAGGGCAATACCGCCGCCTTCGAAGAACTCGTCCAGCAGTACGACCGCGCCGTGCTGCGCCTCGCCATCCATCTCACCGGTTCGCAGGAGGATGGTCAGGACATTTATCAGGAAGCATTCCTTCGGGCATACATAAACTTGACGCGCTTTCGCTTCGAGTGCTCTTTCTACACCTGGATCTACCGCATCGTAACTAATCTCTGTCTCGATCATCTGCGAAAGAAGAATTCGCGCGGCCGGGATGTGACCACCATCGTTTCTCCGGACGGCGAGGAAGAACAAGTGCTTAATTGCATGTCCGACTACCGCCCAGGCGCAAGCCCCGAGCGCAGCCTGATTGGCGGTGAACTGCGCCGATGCATCCTTCGAGCTCTGGGAAGACTCTCGCCCCGGGAGCGCATGGTCTTCGAATTGAAGCACTACCACGGCCTCAAACTGCGAACGGTGGCCGGCATCCTGAATACGACTGAGGGCACAATCAAGAACACCTTGTTGCGCGCCACCCACAAATTGCGCAACGATCTCGCCGAGGTCCGTTGAATCTCCTCTAAGTCCTCCGTGCCCTCTGTGGTTTTCTTTACCTTCGAAGCTCATCGACCCGACTCACCGAGCAAGACATATTCCGTCTCAATGTTCCAGAAATATCTGCCCGTGAGATACAGGTGATAAGCGTCCAGAGCTTCTGGGCGGCGCTTTGCCGTTGGAAATCGCTTCCCCCCGCCGAACAATAGTCCTGTTCGTGATTGCCAGTTTGGTGGTGAGTTGCTTCGCGCAACAATCGGCTAACAGGTCAGCACCAAATTCCCCGGCGGAGACGACAGGCACTTACGGAAAAGTCCACTTTCCGGTCTCGTGCAGTCCGAGGCACAGGAGAAGTTCGACCTCGCCGTAGCGATGCTGCATTCGTTCTTCTATCCGGAAACGATCAAAGCGTTCAACCGGGTGCTAGACGCGGACCCGAAGTGTGCCATCGCTTACTGGGGTGTTGCGATCAGCCAGCGCCCTAACCGACTGGTGCCGCCCTTTCCTCCTGCGGCCTTGAAGGCCGGCCTGGAAGCGGCGCAGAAAGGACTGGCCGCGAATCCGCCTACCCAGCGCGAAAAGGACTGGCTGAGCGCAATCCAAGTGTTCTTCCAGGACTACGAAAAGAGAGACCAGCCGACCCGAGCCAAGCTCTATGCGAGCGCCATGCAGCAGATCTACGAGCGCTATCCGCAAGACACCGAGGCCGCGGTTTTCTACGCCCTGTCGCTGAACGAGAGTGCCACCATGGCCGACAAGACCTACGCCAACCAGCTCAAGGCTGCGGCCATACTGGAAAAGGTACTAGCAAGATAACCGGAGCACCCCGGCGCGATCCACTACTTCATTCACTGTTACGACTACGCACCCATGGCAGACCACGGGATTGACGCCGCCAACAAGAACACGGGGGAAGGTCAAAAAGCAATGGTACTGGCCGATGCCCATGTACATTCTCCAGATTATGTGGAACAGGGAATGCGTGAGTTCGAGGAGATTTTGCGCGTCCATCCCGATAACGTCGCCGCCCACGGCGGCCTGGGATATGCGTATCTAAGTACAAGGGACTACGGGCGCGCCTTGCTCCACTTCAAGCGAGCGGTGGAACTCAAGTCCAGGGACCCGGGTGTCCATTACTATTCAGCGGCGTTGTTAGATCAAAAGGCTATTACGCGAGAAGAACACCGGCGTACCTCAGCGCAGGTGAAAAAGGAGCTGGAAGCCGCCGTTGCGCTGGCCCCCGACTTTGCCGATGCCTACGCTCTCCTGGGTGAGGCCCACTCCTACGCTGGTGAATACGATGACGCGATCGCGAGCGCGAAAAAGGCCATGACCTTGAGTCCCCGAAACGAGCGGTACGCGGTCAGTTTGGCCCACTACTACGCGGCCGCCAAGAAGTGGGACGAAGCAGTCGCCCTACTTATGGTTTTGAGGAACAGCCCAGACTTCCGCATATCGGCCAATGCGGTGGAACAACTCCGCGCCGTAGAGCGCTCAAAAAACCAGTCGCAGCAGATGCGCGAACCTGCATCCCTTGCATCACCGTCGCTCGCTGCGGGCACCGGAGGCGTTCAGTACTTCACCGGCAAGTTAGTTCAAGTCGACTGCTCTGCTATGCCGCTGGCGGTGCTCACCGTCGAGTCCGAGGGGAAGGTCTGGAAAATGGTTATCCGGGACGCGAGCAAGCTGCCGCTCATTGGCGTCAACTCATTTTCCTGTGACTGGTCGAATCAACAGGTTCTCGTGAATTACCGTCAAACGGGCGAATCTGAAGGTGATGTGGTGTCGCTTGAGATCCAAGGAACCGAATGAGTTTCAAAGCCTCCAGCCGCCAATTGAGCTAGTGGGTCGTGCGCTCGCAAGGCCCGCGGTCCAGCTTCTCCACTGCCCGTGCCAGCCTCGCGCGCGTGGCGGGGTGGAAGCGGGGGCCCGCCCGCGCTTGTGCAGCTCATGCGGTGGACGGGGCTAGCTATCCGCGACGCGGAACAAATCGGACAGTTGAGCTGTCGGCTCTTATACTATTTAGATGGATGCGGGAAATAAACACGGCCAATGTATTCGAGGCCGCACCGTAAAGTCCATGAATAGCGACGAAAAGGCCGTTTTTGCGCGCTCTCGACACGAAATCTTCCGACGATGTGAAACTGGTCCGGCCCTCGAAGTTTCACCGCGGGATAGCCGAGTTCACGGCCAATTGACCGGCAATGTCAGAGGAGAGACTCGAGGCGCTGGGTAATTTCCGGTTGGCTGACAATACTTCCGAAATCGTGTTGGCAGGACGCAAAAGGAACAGATCGAATAAGTGCTTCCGTGCGCCGCGGAGCGACGCTAGATTCCCCCTGGGCACCCCTTGGCGCGTAAATGTGGATCCGCAGGCCGTGCCACGCGAGCGCGACAGATTCTCTACCACGGCCCGCTTTGAACGCCCCCTTCGCAGAAGCAAATTGTTCCGCCCTGAGCATTGTCGAATTACTGCTTTCGCGGTTGCACACTATCGTCGCGCGCTCGCGACCTTGATGCCGTGGGAGCTAGTGTAGCGTCCGATAAATAACTGGCCAACTCAACGTTTCGGTTTGCGCCGTCGGGGTCGAGTACAGCCGGGCTGTATCTGTTCCAAAGTTTGCCGACA
>JGI12270J11330_10001574_pt1 | contig 16874 bp, 19 predicted proteins | sample PeaSoiMetSII2010_FD_11330 | JGI IMG/M metagenome (IMG submission 11330)
TGCCATTGTGCTGGCTTCCTGTAGTGAGGGCACCGCCACGTATGGCTGGTTCATCGCCCTGCAAAACCTGCTGAACGCGCCCGGCACGCCGCCCGCCGTCATCAGCATGAGTTACGGCGTGGCGGAGACCACCTTGGGCGCTAGCGCCAATGCGGCGATCTATTCGACCTACCAGCAGGCTGTTGCGGCCGGCGTTTCCATCTTTGTTTCCACTGGCGATGCAGCGGCCGTCAACAATGACCGTGGCAATCCCTGGGCGGTCGACGGAATCAACATGAATGGATTCGCCACGACTCCCTACAACGTCGCGGTCGGCGGCACCGACTTCAGCGATCTCGCCCACGGAACCCTCTCGACGTATTGGAGCGCAACGAACGGACCGACCTGGGGCTCGGCACTCTCCTATGTTCCGGAGATGACCTGGAACGACTCTTGCGGCAGCACCGTGCTGGCCGCCTATTTCAGCTATACCACGACGTATGGTGAATTCGGGTTCTGCAACAGCGACCTCGCCTTGGTCGGCGGGCTCAACACCGGCGGAGGAGCCGGCGGTCCCAGCGGTTGCGCCGGCGGAGCGCCAAGCACGCCCGGAGTCGTCGGCGGAACGTGCGTGGGATACGCGAAGCCTTCGTGGCAATCCGTCGTGGGCAATCCGAGCGATGGAGTGCGTGACATTCCCGACGTATCTCTGTTCGCATCCGACGGCTCTCAGTGGGGGCATGCGTACGTGTTCTGCATGTCCGACGTCATAAACGGCGGAAGCCTGTGTACCGGCGCACCGGACACGTGGTCGGGCAGCGGCGGAACCTCCTTCGCCACGCCCATCATGGCAGGAATTCAAGCCCTGGCCAACCAGGCCACCGGCGCCCGGTGGGGCAATCCGAATCCGATGTACTACTATCTCGCCCGATCGGAATACGGGACATCAGGCAATTCGAATTGCAATGCCAGCCTGGGCAACACCGTTGGGAGCGGCTGCACGTTCTACGACATCACTCTAGGCACCAACAACGTGCCTTGCGAAGGAACGGTGAACTGCTACACACCCTCCGGCACGATTGGCGTGCTTTCGACTTCCAACAGTGCCTACGAGCCAGCATTTGGCACTAATGTCGGCTGGGATTTCAGCACCGGAATCGGCAGCGTGAACGCCTACAACCTGGTGGCGGGGATTTACAACAACACGTACTTTCAACTGGCAGTCACGACCGCAGGCTCTGGCAGCGGATCGGTGAGCAGCAGTCCCCCGGGAATTACCTGCCCCGGCACCTGCTCCAACTATTTCAAAATCGCCAGCAAAGTCACGTTGACGGCTACTGCCGCTTCCGGTTCGACGTTGGCCGGATGGAGCGGCGCTTGCACCGGCACCGGGACCTGCACGGTGACGTTGAATGCGAACCTTAAGGTAACCGCAACATTTAACCTGCCTGTCGGCAACCCTGCGGTCAGCCTGTCGGCGGGCAGCCTGACCTTCGCCGGCCAGGTGATCGACACCACAAGCGCGTCGAAGTCTGTGACCGTTACCAACACAGGCAAAGGGCCGCTCACGCTGAATTGGCTGGGAGTCAGTGGAAACTTTGGCGGAACGGACAACTGCCCCGTCGCCCCGTCGACTCTGGCTCCGAACGCCAGTTGCACGATCCATCCGAACTTTACTCCGACAGTCAGCGGTACGATTCCGGGCGAGCTCACGATCTCCGATAACGCCCCCGGAGCGCCGCACCTGATCAACTTGACCGGCACAGGGCTGACCGCGATTTCGATTTCGCCGTCGACCCTCGCATTCGGCACCGTCACGGCAGGCACGACCAGCGCCGCCAAGACGGTGACCGTAACCAACAACCTGACCACTGCACTGACGACCAGCTTTGTCGCGAGCGGCGACTACACCGCAGTGGGCAACGGCACGAATCCCTGCCGAAGCACTCTGGCCGCGGGCGCGAAGTGCACGATGAACGTCACCTTCTCTCCCAAGTCAAACGGCGCCATCGACGGAGCAGTTACCATCACCTACAACTCAAGCTTGAGTCCGCAGAACGTCCAGCTCTCCGGGACCGGTTCGGGCGCAGCTGCGTCACCCCTCAGCTTTTCTCCCACGACGATGGCTTTCACCGAACTGATCGGCACGACCAGCGCCAGCAAGACTCTGACCGTGACCAACACCAGCGCCGCCGCCGTGGACATTTCGAGCATCTCGGCGAGCGGCAATTTCAAAGCGGTAGGCGGCAGCACAACGCCCTGCGCCGGGTCGCTGGCGGCGGGCGCAAAGTGCACGATCGCGGTGACCTTCAGCCCGAGCATCAGCGGGGTGGTCAACGGAGCAGTCGTGATCGCCGACGGAACCAGCGCCAGCCCGCAGATTTACGACGTAACGGGCACAGGAGTTCCGCCCTTGACCGCTTCCGCCGGCAGCCTGACCTTTGCAGCGCAAGCCGTCGGCACGACAAGCGGTGCCCAAACCATAACCTTGACCAATCATCTGAGCACGACCCTCAACACGATCATCGCCGCGAGCGGCCAGTACGCAGTCGCCGCCACCGGCACCAGCCCTTGCGGCAGCACCCTCGCCGCCGGAGCGAAGTGCACGTTCAATGTGACGTTTACTCCTGCTGTGTCAGGAACCATCGATGGGGTTGTAACCGTCGGTTATGGCGAAACCCCAGGCCCGCTGGAGGTGAGGCTGACCGGCACGGGACAGTAACGAACAATACAACAGAGCAAAAAATGAAAAACTATAAGCTCACCGTGCTCGGTGAATCGCAAGTCTGAAACCAGGCCCGCCCTTCAACGGCGGGCCGTTTTCTATAGAGTTGAGGCACTTGGCCTCACCGGGACTCGTTCAAGATTTTTCTTGCTGTCGGGGCGCGCACGCTGCGCGAACTGGCCCGGCTTCATCTGCTACGACGGGCGTACCAGGAATAGGAACGGCGAGCCAAGGTTAAGTCCGGACTTGCGAAACGCTCGGTTTGTGATCGCTGCGCATTCGCCCCATCGAGTTCTGAAAGTCGGACTCCTCATTAGCCCTTCAGAGAAAAAGCTGCCAAAGGCTGCGTGAGCAGGCCGAGTAGTCCGCTCTCTGCCGTCCGATTTGATTGGGAATTATCGCGAATACGGGCATTACTCGCGTATTTCGATGGAAGAACAGCAGATATGCTTTGCTGTCCAGACTATATGGCGGAGGGAGAGGGATTCGAACCCCCGGTACGGTTTCCCGTACAGCGGTTTTCAAGACCGCCCGTTTCAACCGCTCACGCATCCCTCCGCGCCTTTATAATCAATAGTTTACATCACAGTTACCTTGGGCACCTAGTGCCCGGTAGTGCCCATGTGCCATACTGATGGCATGGCGAACACCAAACACAAACCGAAACCGCAGTATCAAGGTCATACGAAAACTTGGCACAAAGCGGGAGAGCCGAATCACAAAACCATTCGGAGTGTTCCCGTCTACTGGTCCAAAACATTGCGGCGATGGGTCACCATCCCGGAAGAGGAACGGTGAGGCCATGGCAAATACACGACACCAAAACGGGCAGATCATCGAACGTTCAGGCACCTTCTACGTGCGATTTTACGACACCGAAGGCAAACGGGCCATCAGGAAATTGTGTGTTGCCGACAAGGAGCACACGTTTCGCAAACGGGGCAAGCGATACAAATTTTCGGATGCAGTGAAGCTGATCCGAGACAAGGTGATGGGGGAAGTCAATGCCGAAGCCGGGGCCACACCAAGAACGAACGGGCGCAATTGGACGGTGCCTGATTTTTGGGATGAAAAGTATGAGCCGTGGGTAAAGGAGAATCTGCGGCCATCCACCCATCGCGGTTACACCAAACTTTGGAACATCTATCTGCAGGATCACTTCAAAGACCGCACCTTGCGCGAGTACCGCACCCACGAAGGCAGCGAATTTCTCACGTCACTGGTGAAGCCCTTAACCCGCAACACACTCTCGCACGTTCGCTCACTCGCCAGTGGCATCTTCACACACGCTCTCAACCTTGGATTGATTGAGAATAATCCTTGGCGCGATGTGAAGGTGCTGGCCAAGGTCCGCGCAGCAAACCCCACACAACATTACACACTGGAAGAGGCCGAGAACACCATCTCCGCGCTAGTCTCGCGTGTGGATGCTCAGGCGGTGTTTGCACTCGCGTTCTTCTTGGGCCTGCGGCCTTCGGAAATTGCCGGGTTGCAATGGGGTGACGTGGATGAGCACTTCACTCACATTCGCCGAGGTGCAGTGCGCGGTGTCGTGGGCACAACCAAAACTCAGCGGTCACAACGAACCATCACATTGATTCAGCCGGTCAAAGGTTTGCTCAAGTTGTGGCGGGCGAAGTGTGGCAACGTCACAGTGGGTTGGGTGTTCCCGAACCAGAAGAACGGACCGCTCAACGTTGAGAGCTTCGTCAGGAACGTCATGCTCCCATTGATTGCCGATGAAGGCTTGAAATGGAAAGGCTTGTATGCCGCCCGCCGTGGTTGCGCGACAATGCTAGTCAATCTGACAGGCGATGTCCGGGCCGGATTCCAAGTGCTCGGCAACTCGTATGCGGTGCTCGAAAAGAACTACCTGAAGACTTCGCTTGAGCAAGGCGAGAAAGGTATGCGGCTTTTGGAAGAGGCCGCGCAACAAAAGTCCCTCAGCAAGTAACGAGCCGATGTTGCGCGGATAGAATAGGTCTTCATGAACAACACGAAACGTTTTTCCCTACCTCTTACGCGCATGGTTCACGAGAACCTATCAATCATCATGTGCTTCGCATATTCGCGACTGCCACTCACTGAGATGGTCAAGGGAAAGTTTGCAGGCAGTTGGAAATATCTACATAAGGTCCTTTTTGAGATTTCTCAAGAACGCGCCGAAAAAGCTTGCCTCGAACTGGCACTCTTCCTGCGGATGGTTGACGATGAGGAAGGGCTTTCTGATTATTTTACCAAGGTGAACAGTGTTCCGGAATGCGGCAAGCTCATTATGAAGGACGGCTCAGAGAAGCCCCTTGCATTTCGAGATGTCTCCAACAAGGTGATTCATTCTTCTCAGTTGGAATGGAACTTCACCAAAAACACTGACCCAGTATTGGTCTGTCACTCAAGACATAAAGAGATGTGGGCTCGGGCAGAAGTTGATGTAATTGCACTTGCTGCGGTATGTGGCACGTTGATGAGTTAGCTGGGACCATCGCGCCATTGACCGGCATCACTAGACCGGCCCGCCTTGCCAGATTCCCGGCCCGTGCTAAGGCACGGAGCCGGGTCAAGCCCCCATCGCCTTCACACCCATCACTTCTTAACAGGCTTCTTGAATATCATCAACCAATCCGAGGATTTAGTACTAATTATCTGAATAAGTTCAAAACCATCAGCACCATGTGAGTTCAAGAGTTCCTGTGATAACGCATCAACTCTAACCAACCTATATTCCCATTCCATGACACGCACCTCACTGAAATTGTAGACCAACGTTTCACCAGTGGCGAGTGGGCACTAACTAGGCACCTGCTATAACACCATCAATCATTTGCAAGCGTGGAATGGTTGTAAGAACCACCCACGAAACCATCCTGCAACTAAGTACTACTAGAATAGTAGACATTCACTTTGCGATTATGAAGCGGACACGAACGGTCACGAAGCATGGTCCTCTGAGGCAAGTACACCACCACCACCAACGATGGGTATCTGCAACCCATTGAATATACAAGAGTAATCATATATATCCTAACATGGTGGTGGTGTGCCTGTGCCTCAAGGGTTCTATGCCCTGTCGGGCCGGGGCTTTAATCACTACTATTCTGATAGACATTGAAGCTACAAAACAATTGTTGCAATCTGTGACGTTGATGATGTTACAATGTTCTTGTTACATTGGACGGCTCACCAATTGAGCTACGCTCCGCTTTTCATCGGTTACCCTAGCCGCAATGTGAGCGTACCGGCAAGGAAATCGCACCAAGGCGACCTCGGAGCATCAAGTTGACGCGTGAACACTACCGCGCGACTTCGAGGTGCTGAATGCAACTCCAAACAAACCTGAACGGCGAAGCTCTACCCAAAGGGCCAAGACGCAAGAGAAAACGCGACTACGACGCACGTCCTAAAACTGCGCCATTGTGGAAACGCCTCTTGAGGTGTGGAATGTTCGTGCTTGAAGGGCGCATTGAGAAGCCGATTCCTCGCAAGCTGGAGATTGCAGCCGAGAGTTCCCTGGAAGATCGTTCGGAGTTTTTGAAGTTTGAGCCGCCTGCTCTGCGAGTGGAGTTGGCCAACTTCATAGGTTGGATGACGGCTAAAGGTGTTGACGCTGAGGATGCCGAAAAAGAGTTCTTCCGCATGGTGCGACAAGGTGCTTGGCCACGAATCAAGCGCCGTGCAGGTTACGAGCCAAAGGGATTGACTCTAGGGATGAATCAGCCTTCGGGCCGTGTAAAAGGAGCACGCGTTCTTAAGAAGGAAGATGATTCACCATTCAAATCTTGTGCGACCTGAACACGTGATTGAGGTCACCAGTAAGGGCGCAAGGTGACGGGACGGGGCGTGCGCAGCCACAAGTTGAAACTGTCTCGCGGGCCGATGGGATCACAACCATCGGCCTTCACAATTTTTGGAAGGAACGAGCATGACGAACGAACAACAAAAACTGAAAGCATTGCTCCTGAAGAATCTACCTTCGGAGATGCTCCCCCATCGCAGGTTTCTGCCATATTTCTTGAAGTCGAAAGGCAATGGAGCCTTTGCCAAGATACCGCGTGGTAGCCACTCCGCGCCAAAGCATGAAGATGGGAACTGGTGTTCGTTCGATGAAGTCTTTGAAAAGTTGCGGCCCGGTGATGGGGTCGGATACTGCTTCACTTATATAGAAGGTATGGCCGGTGGTGACATCCTGCCGTTTGATTTCGACCATTGCCGCAATGCGACCACCGGGATTGTGTGCAATGAGGCGATGATCGCCTTGAGCCGTTGGCAGTCATGGTCGGAAATCTCCGTGTCAGGATGCGGTTTGCATGTGTTGGTGAAAGGCAACATACGCACCCGCCAGCTTAGTGAGACGTGCCTGCAAATGTGGGCACCAAAACATGCGCCCCGCTTCTTTGCTCTTACAGGTGAGTTGGTAGGTCCGGCATTCAACATTCTCAAAGATGTCGGTGATGATGCGCAGTATGTATGCTCTACCGCCGCGCACATCAGCGCAAAGATACGTGAAGAACTCCAAGCGATAGACCCCGACCAATGGAGCCGGTTGCCAGCCGAGCCGGAAAAGAAAAAGACAGAGACCCGCGAAAAAGCAAAAACGAAAACACGCAAAGTGCTCGCAGGTTTCGACATCAAAGACTTTCTCAATTTCTATGGACTGAAAATTGACAACGAAACCGACAACGACTTAGGCCATTGTATCCGCCTGAGAAATTGTCCCCTCAAGCATTGTGAGCCGCATGTAGGGCAGAACACGACTAGCACCAACTTCATTTATCCCTGCAAAGATGGTGGGCTGGCCTTTCATTGCAACTCAACCGGATGTGACAAGCATTCGGTCCATGAAGCAATCGCAGCTCTTGAAGAAGATCAAGGACCGTATCCGCCCGGAGTCTATGAGAACAACAAGGCCGTGCCGCGCAAGTTGTTCCTGATAAGAAAGACGATGACTGAAGTTGAGTATAAATCTCCAAAGTGGGTCAAGCGGCATGTGCTCATGGCAGATGCACTCAATATGTTTGTCGGCTTGCCCGATGTCGGAAAGTCCCTGATGGAGTGTTGCCACATGGCGGAATTGTCGCGGCAAGGAAAGAAAACACTGCTGATTTGCCGCGAAGATGCGTATGACTCCGTGTGGAAGCCGCGCCTGATTGTGGCGCGGGCGAACTTAGATCTGATTATTCCTGTGCTTCATGTACTCGCAGAGGATGGAGAAAAACTTCCGTGGATGTTGAATGACCTGCGACATCTCGAACTGTTCAAGGAAGCTTTGTTAGAAGAGAAGGCCGATCTTGGTGTGATTGACCCAATCGCGGATTTCATGGGCACTCTTGATTTGAATAAAGCCACGGATGTTCGCAGGATCACCGGATTGCTCAACCCCATCGCGCAGGAAACACATACGGCATTGTTAACCAGCGCTCACACCACCAAGGCGGTGGTTGATTCCGTAATCAAGGTTGCGTCAGGTTCCATTCAACTCATGGCCGCAGTGCCGTGCGCGTGGTACTTGGTGAAAGACCCGGATAACCCGGTGCAAAGATTGATGCTTCAGGCCCGCAACAAGCACGGCCAGAAACGCGGGTTCAAGTACATCGTTGAAGGGAAAGACTGGCCCGCCGAGTGCCCATTGGATGACCCCGCCGATGGGGAAGATGGTGTTGGTTGTGTGGTGATGAAAGGCGAAGAGACGCGCACCGCCGATGAACTGCTAGAAAGAAATTCGGACAAGGATAACGGAGCTAAGACCCGGATTCGCCGCTGGCTGACGGAAATGCTTGCCAACGGCCCGGTGGATACGCAACAAGCAGGCGCGGAAATGTCGGCTCGCGGCTTCAGCTTGAGCACCGTCAAAGATGTTTGCCGGGAGATGGGTGTAGTTCGGGACGGCAAGACTTGGAGCATGAAAAAGAAACCACAAGCAGTAAAGCAAGATGAACTTTTCGACGGCGATAAGCCAAAGGAGAACGTATGACTTACAGCACAAAAGAACCACCGGCCCCGGTGGATATGAAGAGTGAGGTTTTCGATCAATTCTGCGGATTGACTGGCGACCTCATCACCGACAAACGACTGATGAAAGTGTTACGCAACTTGCGCCGATGGGGGACTCTCGGTGAGGGGGAACTTGCCGCGAAGTGTTGTGAGCGGGTTTTCATGCCGGATTGGGAACCTCTCATCACCTTCCTGCTCGAAAAGAAACTTATTGAAGCGGAAAAGACCGGGCACGGCAAGGCGCAGATTTTCAAGCTGACTGAAAAGGGAGAGCTATATCTGCACGAAAAGCTTGACCCAAAACCACCGGCTTCGAAACCGGAGCCTGAGCAAACCGAATCTCAACCAACGGAGTAACGGGCCATGTGTGAAATCTTAACCGTTGATGAGCTGGCAGTCATGCTCAAGATGTCCAAGCGGCAAATCTACAGCATGACCGAATCACGCACGCGCAACGGGAACATGCGCGACCACCCATTGCCGGTGCTGCGGATCAATGGGAACCTGCGCTTCTCGCGGGAAGCCGTGACCGAATGGTTGCAGGAACTGGAGAAAGTGGCATGAGCGCACCAAAGTCAGATACGGCCACTATTGAAGCCCGTAAGAATCGCCTGCTGGAGTTGCTGGCCGAAGGCAAGAGCCAAGTTGAAGCGGCAGAGATACTGCGCTCTGAAGGTTATCCGGCAGACCCGCGCACACTTCGGCGGGATGTTACATCCATGCGCGGACAATGGGTAAAAGAGAACATGAGCCAATATGACCAATGGCGCGATGAGCATATCGCGGAACTCAACAAACTCCGCGATAAATTGGAGGATTTTCTCATCCCGCCTGAAAAGAGAATTGAGCTTGCACTGGCGGTCATCCGCGAAGATTCCAAGATAAAGGGCACTGCTGCCCCCTCGAAAAGCATTGTCGGTCATGTTTCCGGCCCGCAGCTTGATGCGTTGTACTTGGACATCCGGCAGGAATTGCTTGATGCCGATGAAGAGACAAGGCAGTTAGCGTTAACCATGGTGCGCGAGTTGGTGCAATCGCGCAGAAAGGAGATCATCAATGCCGAACTTCCTCAACTATCTGATGGAGACATCACCATTCAAGACGGTGCCGAAACATCATCAACTGATAAGTGAACAAATTGACCGATGGGTACAGGATGAGATTTCCAATTTCATGTGCCTCATGCCGGTGCAACATGGTAAGTCTTTCGTGTTCTCAGATCGCTTGCCTTCATATTTGCTCGGTCGGAATCCCCGGACGCACGTCTTACTGACGGCTTACGGCAACCCATTGGTGCAACGTGCCGTGGTCGCAAACCGCAACACCATGAAAGGCGAATACTGGCAGCATGAGTATGGCTGGCCAATGGGGGAGAAAGACACGCAAAATGCACTCTTGCTTGATGTGCCGGGGCAGGATGGCCGCTTCTCGCTTGTGGGTGCGCCGCTCAATGGCTCCATTGCAGGCCACACCACCGACTACGCAATCATAGACGATGTTTGCCGGAACGAGAAGGACGCCATGAGTCCCACGGTGCGGGCGACCATCAATGAAAACTATTTTTCAGTCATCGCACCAAGAGCAAGAAAGAGTTGCATCTGCACAACACCTTGGCACTTGAGCGACTTGGCAATGGAGAATGCGCGAGTGGCGCGGCAGAACAAAGCCGCACGCCAGTGGGTCATTGTGGTCTTGGCTGCGACCAATGATGAAGGGCAAGACAGCTACATTGAAAACACATTGACAGGTGCAAAGGAATATTTTCCGCCGTATGAAGCCCTATGGCCGGAAGTGCATCCGAGAGCCGCCCTTGAAGAGATCCGGGCGACCATGAGGCCCCGGAAATGGGAAGCCTTGTATATGTGCCGTCCGTCAGTCGGCGCGGATTGCCTCTTCCCGCGTGACAAGTGGGGGACACTCGGCTTGGCTTCCCCCATCATGCTCAATTGGGGATGGGACTTCGCATCAGGCAAAGCCGCAGCCGCGAATGATTACACGGTTGGCGTGCTCGTGGCCTTGATGAACACCGGGCGCTTTGCAGTCTTGGACGTGTTCCGGGGCAAGCCGCCTTTTCCTCAGATGAAGCAATTGGTGTACATGAAATGGTGTGAGACTTACGAACAATTTGGACTCATGCCGCAAGTCTTTATCGAAGATGCAAGCTCCGGCCAACAAATGCTGCAGGAGATCAACTATGCGAACCTGTTGCGGCCTTCGTTGTTGCAACCTATTCCGGTGTTGCCGACCACGAAGAAAGAACTGAGAGCGGAAGCGATTGCAAGCGCTCAAAACAATGGTCAGGTTGACTTGCCGGAAGATGCGCCATGGAAAGAGGAGTTCATTCGAGAGCTAGAAGAGTTCCCCTTGTGTATTCATGATGACCAAACTGATGCCTACACCTACTCGCAGGCCGGATTCATGCGCGGAGAGGGTTTCTTTAAGCAACTCACCGATGGGGGAACCACCGGGACTATCACGGTGGATAACCCGGCCCACCCATTGAATGCTTTGAAAGATGCAGACTCATCGCTGCAAAAGTTTATTGACGATGAGCCGGGGAACACACCGGAAAAAAGTGATTCAGATTTACCAACTTGGTAATACAAGGAGATTCACAATGAACACAACAGACCTACACAATCCAGTTTATATCAGCACACTCTTGCGGGATACCGCAACGAAGGTGCTCAACGGTACTCTCACTCTTGAGGAAGCAATCAAGGTATCTGAACTGCCGCAAGAATGGATTGAAGCGAAGATCAATGATGAGACTTTCGAGCCGCCAAAGCCGGAGAGGAAAAAGAAAACAGTCTTGGACGAACTACGCGAGAAGCCGCCTGTGCCGCGCGATGTCCTGACGGCGGAAGAAAAGCAACTCAAGAATGGTTTCATTGACAAACTGCAAAAGCGGCGGCTCTTTCATGTGCATGTGCAATGTCTTCGTGAGGCCGCGCGTGAGGTGCAGGCCGGATGGTTGACGGAGCGAGCAGCTTGCGAGAAGTACGACGTTACAGAGGAAGACTTGCAGGCGCGAATCAAAGACCCAAATTACACACCGGAGCGGCCACTTCCGCCCGGTCACAAACTCTCGGCTCACGATCAGGAGCAAGAGGACAAGAAAAAAGGTGGCATCCTGAGCCGGATTGGGTTTTGAAAAGTTTTCACACGGCGACCAAAATCTAGTAACACGCAAAGGAGAATTACGATGGGATACGCAGAAATCATCACTGAAACCGATCCACAAAAACGAACCAAACAAGTCGAGGCCGCACACGCAACGAAAGACGCGGCTCTCGAAACCTTGGATGAAGCTGTGACTGCTATGGCCGAGTCTTATGACGTTCCAATGACGCCTCAAGACCATGACACCAAAGCCAAGGAACATCAGGCGAAGGCGGACAAACTCAAGGCGAGTGATGAAAAGGATGCTCACCAAGCTGCGGCGGACGCACACACCAAGGCCGCCGATTGCATCCGGGATGCTCACCTTGCAAGCCGCAAGGCCGCATTGCTCGACTGACAACAAGATTCCCCATCGGATTCTCTTGGCGAGTGCCGATGGGGATACTGCCGGGGTGACCTTCACCTCAAAGCCGTTTTGCCGGTAACACGGCGCGGCAGGTTGACCGGCAACGGGCTGCCCCAACGCAGGCCGCGTTGTGGTCTTTTACGGCGTGATCCCGTGCCGTGCCCGCTGACGGGGATTCGATGGGGTCAGGGTGGTTGGCGCTCTCCTTCCTACCCTGCCCCCATCGCTATTTTCTTGGGGAACGTTATGCAACCTGAACCTGTATATGATGCGCCGCGCTACCGCCCGCCGACTGCGGTAGAGAAGATGCGCCGTCATAATCGCGTGATTTTTTCTGAAGGCCGGAGAATCATCATTCAGAAGGCCGGTGGAATGATTAAGGCTCGATACGAAGGATCAAGCAATTTCGTGTTTGGTGACAATCCAATGCACGCGGCCAAACGACTGCATTTTTGGGAATAAGGAGGAATCATGTTTGAGTCCAAGGAACAAATGGAAAAAATCGAGAAGCTCACTGCCGCCGTACAAGACATGGTCGCTTTGCAACGCGACCTTTTGAAAAAGTTGGAGCAACAGAACGTCTCGCTCGGTGCCTTGACAAAGTTTGTGCGGGAGAATTCAGGCATCACACCCGCGTGCGGTGCCATCTGATGAGCTTGGCGGTGCGTGATGGGGGTTGCTTCCAGCCAAGGCGACCACGCGGGCCAATGCGGCCCGGACCATCGCGCGTCTGCTCGCCGTGGCGGATGCGCCTACCACTTGGCCCATGGGTCTATCGGTACCATAGAACTCACCTTCCAAACCTTCAAGCAGATGTTCTATGTCCACGCCCTTTCCCATTTTCAGTCTCGCGCTGGTGCGCTGGCCGCATCCGTGAGGGCTACCGGCCACATCCGAGGCACTGGCAAGCGCTGGCGGGGCTGGTTGGGGTATCGCCGGACGGTCAATGAGTGGAGTTGCCTCACACACTTCACAGCGCACCGAACACGGAAAGAAGGCGGTACAATCGTCTGTTCGCACCCGCCAACGAAGAAAGTTCATGCCATCCCTTTCCTTACTTGAATTCGTCGAACGCTGGAAGGCCAGCACTCTCTCAGAGCGCTCCGCCGCGCAAACTCACTTCATTGACCTGTGCGAAGTGCTTGGGCACCCCCACCCGGCTGCGGCTGACCAAAAAGGCGACACATTTACTTTTGAAAAGCACTTTGGAAGATGGCAAGGGCTTTGCCGATGTTTGGAAGCGCGGATTTTTCGGATGGGAATACAAAGGCAAGCACAAGAGCCTGAGTGCGGCCTATAGCCAGCTTGTGCGCTATCAGGGGGATTTGGAAAACCCACCGCTCTTGGTGACGTGCGACCAAGAGCGGTTTGAGATTCACACCAATTTCACGGGTGCGCGCCCGCAAGTTTACAGTTTCACCTTGGATGACCTGTTATCAGGCACACCAACATCAAACTGTGCACTGCCGCCATTGGAAGTATTGCGGGCAGTCTTTTTCAATCCAGAGCAATTACACCCTGAGGCGGCCCGCACGCGCGTCACTGAGCAAGTGGCCGCTGAGTTTGCCAAGTTGGCGGACGGGCTTGAGGGGCGCGGCGTTGAGCCGCAGCGGGTGGCCCATTTCCTCATGCGCTTGTTGTTTTGCCTTTTCGCGGACAGCATCAAACTCCTGCCGGATAACTTGTTTCGGCAAATGATTGACGTTGACCGGAGCAAGCCCGCCAATTTCACCCGCAAGTTGCGCCAACTCTTTGCCGCAATGTCAGCGAGTGGCAGCACCTTTGGCCCGCACGATATTCACTATTTCAATGGCGGGCTGTTTGCTGATGATGAGGTATTTGAACTCACGACGGCGGATATGTCCGTCTTGCGCGCCTCCGCCGCGCTGGATTGGTCACAAGTGGAACCCGCCATCTTTGGCACGCTCTTTGAACGCAGCTTGAATCCGGGCAAGCGCTCACAGCTTGGCGCGCATTACACAAGCCGTGAGGATATTTCGCTGATAGTTGAGCCTGTGGTGGTTGCCCCGCTGTCGCGGCGTTGGGAAAGCATCAAAGCTGAGGCGACGGCGCTTGCCCATGCGGCACAAAAGGAAAAGGGACGCTCCCACGCCAAGCTACGCAATGAACTGCAAGGCAAAATTCTCGCTTGGATGGATGAGCTTGCAAGCATGCGCATCCTTGACGCGGCTTGTGGCAGTGGAAATTTTCTCTATCTCGCGTTGCGCCGTTTGCTTGATCTGTGGCACGAGGCGCGTGTGTTTTCCGCCGAGCATGGGCTTCCAACATTTCTGGAAAAACAGGTGCATCCGGCGCAACTCTTTGGGCTGGAAACCAACATTTACGCGCAAGAGCTTGCATCCGTTGTGGTGTGGATTGGTTATTTGCAATGGCTCAATGAGCACGCGATTGGCTGGCCCACTGAGCCGATCTTGCGCAAGCTGGAAAACATTCAGCATCGTGATGCCATCCTTGCGCACGACGATGATGGTAAACCTGTCAAACCCGTGTGGCCGCAAGCGGATTTCATCATCGGCAATCCGCCTTTCCTTGGAAGTCAAAAAATGCGAACCGGGCTTGGCGACACTTACGTTGACGAACTCAGGGGCATATATAGCGACGCCGTGACGGGCGCGGCAGACTTGGTGACATTCTGGTTTGAGCGGGCACGCGAAGAGGTTGTTTCGGGTAGAACCAAGAGAGTTGGATTGCTTGCAACCAATTCGATACGAGACGGCGGCAGCAATAAAGTGCTACAACACCTAGTCCAGGAATGCCGCATCTTCATGGCGTGGTCTGACCGCGAGTGGATACTGGACGGAGCGGCGGTCCGCGTTTCTATCATCGGATTTGAAAAGAAAGGCAGTGCCGAAGATGGCGTCTTAGACGGCAAGTCAGTGTTGAAAATTAACGCGGACCTGACGAGTGGACTGGACTTGTCAAGCGTTCCCCGGCTTCCAGAGAACATGAACCTATCATTTCAAGGTCCGGTCAAAGTCGGCCCCTTCGATATTCCAAACTCAGTCGCGCAAGTGATGCTAGCTTCCCCAAATCCGCACGGAAAGCCCAATTCCGATGTGGTGAAACCAACGATAAACGCAGATGACATAACTGGCCTCACCCGAAATGAATGGACGATTGATTTTGGAGAGATGAATGAGGCTGACGCCTGTTTGTACGAAGCGCCTTTTGAGTATGTCAAGGCTTATGTAAAACCCGTCCGTGACAAGAATAAGGACGAGCAAAGAAAGAGGAAATGGTGGAGGCTGGGACGTAGCGGCGGCGAGTTGAAACTGGCACGGGTAGGCAAGAATCGTGTCATCCTAACCCCCCGTGTCGCAAAACATAGGATGTTCGTTTGGGCACCTGTTGATGTCGTACCAGACACGCGAGTCTATGCCTTTGCTAGAGATGACGACTATCTCTTTGGCATTCTGCACTCCCGCATTCACGAAGTGTGGTCACTCGCAACTTGCTCTTGGCATGGGGTTGGAAACGACCCGACATACAACAACACCACTTGTTTTGAGACATTTCCTTTCCCGTGGCCGCCCGGTCACGAACCGGAAAAATCACTGCTAGTGGAAGCGATTGTACGGGCCGCCCGCCAGCTTGTTGAAAGGCGTGATGCTTGGCTGAATCCGCCCGGCGCAAGCGCAGAAGAGTTGAAGACGCGCACGCTCACGAATCTCTACAACGCGTACCCCGCGTGGCTAGCGGATGCGCATCGCAAGCTAGATGAGGCTGTTTTTGCCGCCTATGGCTGGCCCGCATCGCTTACGAATGCCGAAATCCTAAAACGGTTGCTCCAACTGAACCACGAACGGGCCGCCACTACTAGAGAAGCGGCAGATGCTGAGGGGCGTTTGGACGACAATACCGCTCGCACCATTCCAGACTGAACAATTGGCGCGGATCGCAAAAGTTCCCAAACGGGAATTCATGCGCAGGGGAATCAATCAGCACACGCTGGAGAAAATCTGTCGGCGGGAGCCTGTGCGGGTGATCAAGCTGGCAAAGTGTTTGAAGGTACTCAAAGAGTATGAATCAGAAAAAGATTCATCCATTAAAGCACGACCCGGTTGAGCCAGCATCCGGTTGAGGCAATCCGGGCGGGGGGAAGGCAGTTCGACGCAAGACCTTACGACGGGTCGTGCAATTCCTAGAGAAGAGCGGAGGTAACAATTTGTGCCGTACAAAGACCCAGAACGCAAGCGCCAGTGGGAACAAGAACATCGCGAACAACGGAACGCGAGGCGGAGAACGCAGCGCCCAGACCCAGGGTCGGGACAGCCGAGTGTTCCAAAAGCAACGTCCGACATGGCGGCTGCGCTGCACACTCAAGTTCGGAAGCGAGCGCCCGACCCTGTTTCAGATCAGGAGTCTCAGGGCACATGGATAGCACTTCTCGGCTTGGCGATTGCCATCGGGGTCGTGTTGCTTGCTGTGTTCGCGGGCGTAAGTAGCTTTAATGTCGATCGCTTTGGCGGGCAGGGGTCGGGCAATTCCCGGGGGTCTGTGAGGGAGGAGATCCCGGTGGTGCCATGGTGGACCTAAACGGGCACGCAGCTGGAAACGGCGGACACAGCCAAGGAAAACCTACAGCCTATCTGGACTCCTCTACTCGGAGAGAGGCCTGATTTCGACAGCTAT
>JGI12270J11330_10001576_pt1 | contig 16870 bp, 16 predicted proteins | sample PeaSoiMetSII2010_FD_11330 | JGI IMG/M metagenome (IMG submission 11330)
GCAACACGAAAGTCATAACGGTCGCATTGGCGATACTCGGCGTCTCGAACGGTCGCGGCCAAGCTGTGGCTGCGAGACGCAAATATCCATAAGCAAAAATTACGGCCGAGAAAGTAATCGCGTCCGAAACGATAAATAACCACATTCCCAGTTTTATCGAGGGTACGGCGTAAGGCAGCGATCCCCCTCCCCAACTCGGGACATCGTGGGCATCATGAACCGCTGCTGCTGAAACTGGACCGTCCAAAGAAGACATGTCGCGCTCGCTCCGTCGTGAATTTACTGGCACGGCACTGCCACAGCCTCCACTAACCGCTTGCCGGCTAACCAGCGGGATCAGTCTGCATGACGTAGTCCTTTCCGTTCTTTAGATCTACATCTCCGTATTCATAAGCATCGTGATAAACCACGGGGTGTTTGCCTCCGAAATTGTCAAAAGGTGGTGGAGACGGCACGGTCCACTCCAAGGTCGTGGATTCCCAAGGGTTCTCAGGCGCCATTGGCCCTTTGTACATGCTCCAGAAAAGATTGAAAAGGAAGATAAACTGGGACGCGCCCGTAATCAGTGCGGCGATGGTCATGAATTTGTGCACGGGCATGAGGGGTTGCATCGCCTCGTTGAGGAAACTCGAGTAGCGGCGAGGCATGCCTTCAAGGCCAATGAAGTGCATCGGCATGAAGATGCAGTAGACGCCAACAAACGTGATCCAGAAATGGATTTTGCCCAACCGCTCATTCATCATGCGGCCAAACATCTTCGGGAACCAGAAGTAAGTACCGGCGAACATGCCGAAGATCGCCGCCACTCCCATGACCATGTGGAAATGTCCCACTACGAAGTAGGTTCCGTGGAGAAAGATGTCGAGCGAGGGCTGCGCCAGGAACATGCCACCCAAGCCGCCGGTCACAAACACCGAGACGAAGCCCAAGGCAAACATCATGCAAGTGGTGAAGCGCAGTCTACCGCCAAAAACTGTACCCAACCAAAGCAAGGAGACGATGGTAGCGGGTATGGTGATAATCAAGGTCGGGATGGAGAACAGGAAGCCGGAATACGGGCTCATTCCGCTGAGGAACATGTGATGTCCCCAGACGGTGAAGCTCAGGAAACCAATCGCCAAAAGGCAAGCCACAATTACTTTGTAGCCGAGAACGGGTTTGCGGGAGAAAACCGAGAGCACATGCGAGATCACCCCGAAACCGGGGACGATTGCGATGTACACCTCGGGATGCCCGAAGAACCAGAACAGGTGTTGCCACAGCAATGGCGAACCACCAGAGTGGTTTTGGAGCTGGCCGTTGACCAACAAGCCAGAAGGGAGGAAGAAACTGGTGCCGGCATTACGGTCAAGGATCAGCAGAACGCACGCCGCAAATAGAACCGCGAAGCTCAACAAGCTAAGGATTGCAGTAATGAGCCAGGCCCAACAGGTCACCGGCATGCGCATGAGCGTCATGCCCTTGCATCGCAAGTCTATCGTAGTCGTAATGAAATTCAAGGCGCCGAGCAAGGAGCCTATACAAAAAAGCGCTATGGAAACAGCCCAGAGATTCTGCCCCATTCCCTGTCCCGGCCCTGCAATGCTGCCCACGGCGCTGAGCGGAGGATATGCGGTCCAGCCCGAAATCGGCGGACCGTCTTCGACGAACAGGGTGGAGACCAACGCGCATAGGGCTAAGAACGTCACCCAGAACGAAAGCATGTTCAAGGTGGGGAACGCCATATCTTCGGCGCCAATTTGAATGGGCAGCGCATAGTTGCCGAATCCGGCCTGGGGCGCGGTGGTCAGGACAAAGAAGACCATCAGTGTGCCATGGATCGTCAGCAGCGACAGGTAATACTCCGGTGAAATTACGCCTCCGGGCGCGCCCGCGGGCGAAAAGGCACCCAATCCCCAAATATGAACGGCTGGCCAAACCAAGTGAATCCGCACCAGCCACGAAAGGACCATTCCGATGAACACCGAAACGATGGCGAGGAAATAGTACTGCTTGCCAATCACTTTGTGGTCGAGGCTGAAGATGTACTTGCGGATGAAACCGGTTGGCGCCGTGTGGTGGTGTTGCTGTACTTCCATGGGCATGTTTGCCATCGTGAGTTACCTTCCCTGCGCCAGCGCGCCTTGGCGGCCGCTGTCGCCAGAAATCATTACTGCAAGCTGGCTTGCTCGACTATCCATTTCTGGTAGTCCTCCTCCGGCATCACTTCCAGGAAAGCCCGCATAGTGTGGTGGCCGAGACCACAGAGCTGGTTGCAGGCGATATTGTACCTGCCTATTTTGGTTGGGGTGAAGTGCAGAGGGATCTCCATCCCGGGAACTATGTCTTGCTGAATGCGCAATTCCGGGACATAGAACCCGTGGCCCATGTCTTTGGAGTTGAGCAGCAGTTCCACAGGCTTGTTCACCGGAACCGCCAAATCCACGGTCACAATATCGTCCTTGGATCCGGGGTCGGAGGGGTTAATGCCGAAGAAATTCCCTCTGGTTTCATCAATCTTGGAGGTGTGAATGGGGCCGAACTTGCCATCGGGTCCGGGATAGCGAAAGTAGAAGGCAAACTGCCCGGCTAGCACTTGAACCTGGAGAGAACCGGCCGCCGGCGGAGTGAAGTACATGGCGGCCCAAACCTTCTGCCCCACAAACTCCAGCAAGATAATCTCCGAGCCGACGTAAACCAAGGCGAGCACGACCAGCCATTTCGCCCCGCCCGGGAAGATGCGGATCGGACGGGTTTCGCCCTTCCGCTCTCCGTATTTCCAGGCAAAGGCAGCCAGACCCAACTGGGCGAGGATGAATCCAATGGCTGCGCCAACGAAGGTCTCGACGAACTGGTGGTCCATCGCGCCACCATGAGCCGAGGCAACTTCGGGAAACCACCAATGGCGTGAGACAAAGATTGCGACAGAGACAGTGGTGATGATCGTCAGCACTACGGCGAACGCTTTGCCCATGGTTACTATCCCCCGCGGAACAGACTTAGCTGCTACCGGACAAACCACATAAGAGCAAAAATATAGACCCACAACAGAAACATGAAATGCCAGTACCAGGCGGTCACGTCCACCACGATGCGCCGCGCTTCCACCGGCTTATGGAGCAGGGAAACGGTTGCGGCGTAGAGTAACACGAGCATGCCGCCCAGGAGGTGGACGGCGTGAGTAGCGGTGAGCAAATACACGAACGAACTGCTGGCGCTGCTTGCCAGGTAAAAGCCGCGCTCGGCCAGCAGACGCCAAGCGATCCACTGGCCGGTCAGAAAGCCGGCACCAAGCACGACCGTAATTCCGAGCCAGGGAAGGCCTTTGCCCGGGCCGAGAGAAACGCCAGAAATGGAGCGAACTGGAGCTAATGCGGCCTGGCGGGTGATCTGCCGGCGGGCCAACTCTGCTGCAATACTGCTGAGCAAGAGCAAGCCGGTGTTTACCAGGAACAGCGCAATCGGCAGGTTGACTGGAGTCCAATCACGAACATAGGTATTGGTTTTTTCGTCCAGTGTGGGCAGGCCCTGCCGCACGATATAGGCGCTGGTGAACGAAACAAACAGCATTACGATGGGAGCGATGGCCACGGCGAGTCCAAGGCGGGCGCGCCGCAGACGAGACCCATAGTCCGGAGACCCATCACCGCGCCTATCTTTCCCGCCCCCACCATAAACGGGGGGAGGAGAGCTGCCCCCATCCTTACCCGTTTGGGGCAAGTGCACCGTTACTGGAGGACTCAGAGTTGCCATGGCCTAAGCCGGAATTTTCCTTGTTCTCTACTTCAAAGGTGAAATCGGCCGTTGCCAGCCACTCCAGCGGCCGCAGTCACTTTTTGCGTTTGTGTACCGGAGGCGTCCCCACGCCGTCACAGTTTTGACTTCCCGACCGACCGATAACATACACCCACCCCGGTCGGTGTGCAATGCTCCAGCCAGATTCTTACGTGCAGACCCTTTGCGACGGCTCTATAAGCTTTGACTCCACCGCCGGTGCGTCAGTAAGGCGCCCCTTGAAGGTGAAGTTGACGTCCTTGGTTTCGTTGCCGGTGATGGTGACGTCGGCAATCTGCATGCCGTACTTTTCTTGCCAAGGGGTGATAGTGTACTATACTTTTCCGGTCGCAGGGGTGCGATCCCGAGTCTTTAAAGTCTGTGCGCAAGTTTGGGGTCCAAGACCAGGGGGGACAAGTACAGATGGCAGACGACTCACCCAAGAGCGTCGTGAATGGCCTGCTCGGGCATCTTCCACCTTGGCCGAGAAAGCAGCTCAGCAACTCGCTCATAGCGATGGAGCAGGCCTGCCGAAAACGCGAAGGCCTGCCGCTACTCACGGATGCAGATATTGAAGCGTTGAAGGCTGGCCGGCCCATGCCGTGGGAGAGCGGTGATGCAGCCTCAGCGCCAGTCTCAACGGGTTCCTCACCCTCTCCGGCGCCAGCTACTACCGCTGCGGCACCGGCGGCCCCAGCTTCGGCTGCGGCCACGAGCGCGCCCAGTGCCGACATCAGCGAGGAAGTCGCAAAATGGGTTGCGGCCGGAAAGAAGTGGAGTAAATCCGCCATCGCAGCGGAACAGGCACATCGCGGTCGCAAAGGTTTACCTGCACTCAACGATGCCGAAATCACCGCCCTGCTCGGCGAACCAGCCACTGCTGCGGCGATTGCTCCGACTGCTCCTGCGGCGGCCACTCCGGCTGCTCCTGTGGCGGCCACCGCAGCCTCTGCTCCTCGACCCGCGGCGGCGGCAACCGTGGTTGCTTCCGCGGCTGATTCCGTAGCACGCAGCGGCGAAGCGACCAAATATGTCGGTACACCGGCGGTGGGGACTTCCAAAGCAGTGGCCGGCGCAGGAGTAGCCTCCGTCGGTCCGGAAGACAATGAGATCAATCAGGGGCGCCGGCGATTGGTGTGGAGTACCGTGGCTGCCTTCCTCACCGCCTGGTTCATAGCATTCTTCCGCTTTTTCCTGCCGCGCACTCTATTCGAGCCCGCGACCAGCTTCAAAATCGGCTATCCCGAGGAATACGGTCTGGGAGTGGACACCAAGTTTCAGCAGAAGTACCGCATCTGGGTGGACCGCACGCCCGATCGCATGTTCGTGATTTACGCGCGCTGCACACATCTGGGCTGTACGCCCGACTGGAAACCCAGCGAGAACAAATTTAAATGCCCGTGCCACGGCAGTGGCTACGACAGCGAAGGGGTCAACTTTGAGGGGCCGGCGCCGCGTCCCATGGACCGAGCCCACATCGAAAGATCTCCGGACGGTCAGATCCTGGTCGATGTGTCGCGACTCTACCAGTGGCCGAAGGGGCAGCCAAGCCAGTTCAATGACGATGGATCTTACTTGCCCGTGTAATGGTGTGCTGGAGCCCTGGCCGCGGGGGGAGACGGACTGATACCAGACCGATCAGAGGAAACGATGCCGGAAGAGAATGGAAACGGAAAGAACGGCAAAGCAACTGGCCTACTCGAACGATTGAAGTCCGCCCTGCAGGAGGACGTTCAATCCTTCAGGACCGATCTGCCCGCCAAAGCCAAGGAACAGATCGAAGGGCTCAAAAAACCAACCAAGACCGCGCTCTACACCTCGATCTTCCGCCACAAGCACGATGACACGCCGCGGAACCGGGCTCTGGGCGTGCTTTCCAACGTCTTCCTGCATCTCCATCCGGCGAAGATCAATCGCGACGCGGTGCGCTACAGTTTCACCTGGGGGATGGGTGGAATCACGTTTTATCTGTTCATCGTGCTCACCTTGACCGGCGTGCTGCTGATGTTTTATTACCATCCGACCAAACTTCAGGCGTTTCGCGACGTGCTCTATCTGGAGCACGATGTGCCATTCGGCAAGATCCTGCGCAACATGCACCGCTGGGCTGCCCACCTCATGGTGATTACGGTGTGGTTACATATGTTTCGCGTGTTCCTGACCGGCTCTTATAAGGCACCGCGTCAGTTCAACTGGAACATTGGCGTGCTGCTGCTGGTGCTCACGTTACTGCTTTCGTTCACCGGTTACCTGCTTCCGGACGATCAGCTTGGGTTCTGGGCGGTCACAGTCGGCACCAACATGGCTCGCGCCACGCCGCTGCTAGGACACGAAGGGCCGTTCGGCAAAATGCTGGGGATGACGCCGTACAACGACGTGCGCTTTGGCCTGCTGGGCGGCTCCATCGTAGATGCGAATGCTTTGCTGCGTTCCTACATCTGGCATTGCATCGGGATTCCGATCGTGGCTTCCGTACTGATGATCGTTCACTTCTGGCGCGTGCGGAAGGATGGCGGCATCTCCGGCCCGGGGTCGGTGGTGCTCGCGTCGGAAGATAAAGCGCAGCGTGGCCCAAGGCACGCCTGAAGGCGTGGTCACGCATGCTCTACTGCAACGTTTCTGGCAGCTACCGCCGGAAGTGCGAATTTAGTTGTATCGAGCCGTACGCGTAAATTCTGACCTTGAGCGAGGCCAGGGGAACGATCTGGAGCACTTATGGATTGGAGACAACTTTGGGAGATCTGCTCCGCGCCCGACAATGTACCCATCGTGGCTCTGATTCCGCTTCTGGCCTTTTATTGCTATCTGGCATGGAAGCAGGCGAAGGCCAACGACGACCTGATTGCGGAGCTAGAAACCAATCCAGCGATGGCGAAGACTCACCATCGCAAGACTTGGCCGTTCGAGCCGGGGTGGCAGAAGGAAGTGCACGTGTGGCCGTTCCTGCTGCGCATTGAATTCCTCGCTGCCATCGTCGTCACCATCGTCTTGATGATCTGGTCGGTTACGTTGAACGCACCGCTCGAGGAACCCTCGAATCCAAACCTGACCATGAATCCGGCGAAGGCGCCCTGGTACTTCCTCGGTTTGCAGGAAATGCTGGTGTACTTTGACCCCTGGATTGCCGGCGTAGTGATGCCGACGCTGGTCATCGTGGGCCTGATGGTGATTCCCTACATCGACACCAATCCGCTGGGTAACGGCTATTACACCTGGAAGCAGCGCAAGTTTGCCATCGGCTCGTTTCTGTTTGGCTTCATCATTCTCTGGGTCGCGATGATCATTATCGGCACGTTTATACGCGGTCCGGGCTGGCAGTGGTTCTGGCCGGGACAAACCTGGGACCACAGTCGGCTGATTTATGAGGTGAACCGCGATCTACCCGATCTTTTCGGGATCACCTCCAATTTAGGCAAGAACATTTTCGGGGCGATGGTGGTCGGAGGTTATTACGTGGTCGGCGGGTTCATCATCCATGCGTTGTTCCGGCGTCACAACCCGAAGGATTATCAGCGCATGAGCCTATTGCAGTACTCCATTATGGTGTTCTTCCTGCTCACCATGGTGGCCCTGCCGCTCAAGATGATGTTGCGGCTGGCATTCAACATCAAGTACGTGTGGATCACGCCTTGGTTCAACGTGTAAATGGCCGTAAGCCTGGAGGTCTGGGGCTTTAACGACCAACGACCCATGGGAGGCTGTGGTGCCGGAACAACCAATCCGCAGGCAGGATCCGATTGTCAGCAAGTCCTTCGCGCTGTATTACGTTGTGTCCATGGTCATCCTCATGGCCACGCTCTTCTGGGCGCTGTGGGACGAAGACTACGGCCAACGTCCCTGGAAGGCCTTTCAACAAGAGTGGAAGCAGCGCTACAGCACCTTCCTGAAGACAGCCGAGTCAAAGTCCGTGCAGTCCGAAAAGAACGTCGAACAGAGTGCCGAGTACCAGCAAGTGGAACAGGCTTACCAGCAGGTTTTTCAAGCTGCCAAGCCTCACAGGGATGAGCTCCAGAAACAGATTCTTGATCTGAACGCAAAAATTCTGGCGGTTCAGCACGTCTTCGTCGACAAACGCGCTTATGTGAATGCTGTCACCTACCAGATCGAGACGGAGACCAGCGCCTCGGGCAAGGAAAGCAAGCGGAGAAAACTCGAAGACTACAAAAAGGAAACCTGGTCGGTCGAATATCCCGACGGTCACCAGGAGAAATATGATTTCGCCCAACTGGTAGAAAAGTACAACGAGCTTAGAGACGAACGCACCAAGGTAAGCGCGGAGCTGGGCGAAGTGCTCAAGCCGGTGACCGAAGCCAGCACCAAGGTGTCAGCGTACATTAACCAGCAGATGGTTGATCTCACACCGGCACAAATCGACGGTCTGAAGAGGAAGACCGCGGAGTGGGAACCAAAGATCGTGCAGATTAACGTGGCGGAGGCCAACATCGTGGACCGGTGCGAATCCTGCCACATGGGAATCCGCGAGCCGCTCGCGCTAACTGCGGCTTCCATGGCTCTCCCGGGCAAGAAGCCCGATGAGTATGCGCGCGCTTTCACCAGCCATCCTGAACCCGGTTTACTGAAGACGCATGATCCGGAAAAGTTCGGCTGCTCTCCCTGCCACCAGGGCAATGGCCGGGCCACCACCGGCGTGGAGAAGGCTCACGGAGATTACGAGCATTGGTTGTGGCCGCTCTTCCCCAACGAAAACGCGGAGGCTGGCTGTCAGACCTGCCACGCCACGGACATGGTGCTGGTGAGCAACGACGTGGGCTCGACGATCAGCGCGGGCAAGGACTTGTTTCGCCAGCGGGGCTGCCTCGGCTGCCATCGCTATGAAGGGTACGACAAAGAACCGGAGGAGCTGAACTCGGTCAACCAAGAGATCAAGCAACTGGAGGGGGAGAAGATCCAGAACATCAAGCAGGCAGCTTACTTGATGAAGCAAGCCGATGCCGCAGAAACTAACGAAGAAGCCGTACGGCTGAACGACAGAGCCGTGGCCCTGAAGATTGCCAACAGCAAGGCTGACGGCCGCATCGCCCAACTGGACCGGCAGACGAAAAGCCTGTTGCAGGACGTCAAGAAGGTGGGGCCCAATCTGAAGGACGTCCGGCTCAAGCTCAACAAGAACTGGATTCCTGCCTGGCTGAAGAAGCCGACCGACTTCCGGCCCACCACCCGGATGCCGAACTTCCGCCTTAATGACGGCCAGATCAAGGCCATCTCAGCCTATCTGTGGCAGTCGGCGCTGACCGACTCGCAGCCCAAGCACAAACCGGGCGACGCCGCGCACGGCAAGGAACTCTTTGAGACGCGCGGCTGTCTGGCCTGCCATTCCATCGGCGAAGGCGATGCGATGCAGGGTGGAACGTTCGCCGCCAATCTTACCCGGGTCGGGGAGAAGGCCAACTATGACTATCTCGTGCGCTGGGTGCATAACGCGCGCGAGCGCACCCGTCCCTATTGTCCGTACGAAAAGAAAGACATTGGCCCCGAAGATTATGCGAAGAAGGGGCTTCCTTATGTCTTCGACCTGCAACACAGCAAATGCCCGAACGATGGCCACGAACTGCAGGTGCAAAACATGACGGTGATGCCAAGCCTGCGGCTCAGCATCGAGGATGCGCAAGATATCGCGACGTATTTGGTAGCGCAGAAGAGACAGGAGCCCAGCGCTTACGCCGACGCCTCCTTCATGGACGACCCTAGCCTGAAGGATCAAGGCAAGAAGTGGATTCGTCACTTCGGCTGCATGGGTTGCCATGAGATCGCCGGCTTGGAGGAAGAAGGCCGCGTCGGAACCGAGTTGACTTTCGAGGGCAGCAAGCCGCTTGAGCGTCTCGACTTCGCACTCTTCACCGAGCCCGCGCAGCGTGGCGGTAAGAATGCAGAACCGATCACCAACCCGGAAGACCTGGCACGATTACCTGACGGCCCCGCGCAAGGTCCCTGGTACGACCACAAGGGCTTCTTCGAGCACAAATTGTCTGAGCCAAATGTCTTCGATCAAGGCAAGATCAAGAGCGAGGAAGAAAAGCTGCGGATGCCCAACCTGCACTTGACCAAGGAACAGGTGGGAGCCCTCACTACCTTCCTGATGGGCAGCCAGGAGAGTGCTCTGCCCGCCAATTATCAGTACCGACCGCTCGATTATCGCCGCGACATCCAGGAAGGCTGGTGGGTCGTCAGGAAGTACAACTGCATGGGTTGCCATCAGTTCATTCCCGGCCAGCAGACTGTGCTGATGGGGATGAAACGCTACCAGGATGCCCAGGAATTACTGCCTCCCAAACTCCTGACCGAAGGGGCCAGAGTCGATCCCGAGTGGATGCTGCGCTTCCTCACCAACCCAGCGCTGAACGACAAGGATACGAATCGCAACGGCGTACGGAGCTACCTGCAAGTGCACATGCCGACTTTCTCCTTTTCCGAGAATGAACTGGGCAAGCTGGTGCGCTTCTTCCAGGCACTTTCGCGGCAGCCTTTTCCGTACATACCGGAGCAGATTCCCACGTTGACGGCGAAGGAAACCGACATGGCACGCAGCCTGTTCAGCAGTACGGCAGCCCCCTGCCTGAAGTGTCATGCCACCGGCGACCCGCAGCACGACAAGATCGCTGTCGCTCCCAATCTCCTGTTGGTGCGAGGACGCCTGAAGCCTGATTGGGTGGAGCGCTGGATCATCGATCCGCAAGCGATTAGCCCTGGCACTTCCATGCCTTCGGACCTGTTCCGGCGTGAGAATAATCGTTGGGTCTTCGCCGGTCCCACGCCGCCGTCGTTCCAAGGGTATGATAAGGACCACACCAAGCTGCTGGTGGATTACATGTTCCAGCTCACGCCCGAGGAACAAAGGCGGGTGGTCGGGGCTATGGGTCGCCCGCAGGCCTCGACTCAGCCGTCGCGCAGCGTCAAGCAAGGCGCCAGCGCATCGGAGCCGCACCGAGCAACTGACACCGGCGGTTCGCGGTAAAGCGCAGGATTTTGCAATACGAGCGCCGTGCGTGTTTGAAAGGCGTGTGGCTTTCAGGCACAAGTCGTTCGTCACGGCAAGGAGAACCCAGTTCTAATGGCTGTTCACGGAGTTATTCGCAGGTACGTGGACAAACAAAACAGTAACCCGGCGCCAGCCCCCCCGGCCGATAATAAGTCGCCCGGTGGAGGCCACTAATGAATACCAAAACCCGAGGAGGGAGTACTCGAATGCGCACTCAGCAAACGCTGCTAGCTCTTTTGACGCTGTTCGTCTGTTCGTCACTGATGTCCGCTGGAACGGTTAGCGGCAAGGTGACCTACACCGGCACGCCCGACAGACAAAAACCCATCGATATGGGCAAAGAACCGTACTGCGCCAAGCAGCATGCCAAACCTGTGACTTTCGAAACGGTTGTGACCGGGCCCAAGAATGCACTGGAAAACGTGGTGGTGTACGTTTCGTCCGGGGCCCCCGATGACGGCCAGGTTCCTGCCCAGGCTGTCAGCTTCGAGCAGAAGGGCTGCCAGTATGTTCCCCACATTCTGGTCATGCACACTAACCAGGAACTCAAGGTCACCAACGACGACCAGGCTACGCACAACATTCACCCGCTGGCCAAAGTAAACCGCGAGTGGAACAAATCCCAGGCGCCCGGCGCCGCGCCCATTGTCGAGAAATTCGCTAGAGAAGAATTTATCTCGGTGAAGTGTAACGTCCATCCCTGGATGCACGGTTACTTCGCGGTGCTCAAGACGTCGCACTACGACGTAAGCAAGGGTGAAGGGGACTTCAAGCTGCCGAACCTGCCTCCCGGCAAGTACACCATCACTGCCTGGCATGAGGAGTACGGGACTCAGACTGCCGACGTCACCATTACCGGCAACGAAACCAAAGCTGTCAACTTCACTTTCAAGGCGGAGGCGCACTGACCAGCCGGCGGCGGAGATCAATGTCTCCGCCGCATGCGTCCTTAAGCAGGGCAATCGGAGCTAACTAATGGGAAAGTTTCTTGCAGTCACGATTGCGATTCCCGCGATTTTCAAGCGCGACGATTACCGCATTGAATCTGACCGCAAATGGTAACAGGAGACCATGGCAACCATTTACAGAACGATGCAGTCCAGCCCGATGGATCGCTTCCCTTCTAAACTCCGGGACTATTACGCCCTGACCAAGCCTGAAGTGAACCTGCTGATTCTTATGACCACGTCGGCGGGTTATTATCTTGCCTCTCGTGGACCTTTCAGGATTGTTGGCCTGATGAACACACTCGTCGGTACGCTCCTCGTCGCCAGCGGTACCGCAACCCTGAATCAGTGGATGGAACGGGTTTGGGACGGTCAGATGCGCCGCACCGTCAGTCGACCGCTGCCTTCTGGTAGGCTAAATCCTCGCAACGCCCTTCTGTTTGGGATTCTGCTGAGCCTCGCCGGGGGCCTGTATCTTGCGGTTGCGGTGAACGGGTTAGCAGCCTTCCTGGCGATCTCCACTTTGCTTTCGTATCTGCTTATCTATACCCCGTTGAAGCGGAAGACGCCGCTGTGCACGCTGCTCGGCGCTTTTCCGGGTGCCATGCCCGCGCTGATCGGTTGGGCGGGTGCCTCGGCAAGTATCGAGCGGCACGCTTGGTTTCTCTTCGTTGTTCTGTTCTTGTGGCAGTTCCCGCATTTCCTGGCGATTGCCCTGATGTACCGTGAGGACTACAGCCGGGCTGGCTACAAGATGCTGCCCCGGTTTGATCTCGATGCCCGCTTCACACGGGCCGAGATTATTGCCTTCACTGTGATCCTGGTAGTTACCACGATGTTGCCGCTGGTCGATCGCGGAGGCCCGATTTATCTGAGTGGCATGTTCCTTGCGGGCGTCTTCTTTCTATATCACGTAACAAAGTTGGCGAGATCAAATTCGGTAGTCTTGGCCAGCCGCGTCTTGCACGCCTCCGTTATCTATCTGCCTATCGTTCTTGGGATGATTGTCGCCCGGAAAGCCTGAAGTTCTCGCCGGGAGCGAACCGATCGGCCTTTCGGTTGTTCCGAGTTCCGAAGGTGAGCGTCAAGAAAAACAAGTAAAGTGTAGCGGGCTACTTTGAGGGCGTAAGGAATAGAAGTGGAAGGTGACGACAACAAACCGTCCGGTTGGCGCTGGTTCGCATTCATTCTTGTCTTTCTTCTGTTCCCCATTATTTTTAGTCGTGGTGGATGGCGGTTATTTCCATCGTAGTATTCGTTCTGTTGATGAAACTGGTGTTTCCGGACATTCTGAAACCAAAGTAGACCACTACCAAGTAAAATTGGTTAGCTGTCCTTCGGCGGCACCGTCAGCCCGAATATCGAAATCTGCCCCTGCCCAGCTACATTCACCACCCCTTCCCCGGGCTTCGGCAAATACAAAGTCTTGCAATGCTCGCATCGGTAAACCTCGGCATCCAGTCCCCAGGCCTTTTCCGCATCCCCGCAGTCTTGCTCGATCAAATCGACGCTATAAAACCAGCGCTTCAAATGGCCGCCGCAAAACTTGCCCTTCTCGTTTTTCTCGTTGCAGGCGCGCTGCCCGGCCTTCTTAATCTTGACCTTGTGATGGGGAAGCTGTGGAGGAGTTTGCATACCGGGAGTGGTGATTTCAACAGAAGGCAAACGACCTACTGCGGTCTTTGGTTTCAAACGCCCCCGAAGATCCAGATATGCATTCAGGAATAGAATGCCGGAAAGTGGCAGAAGAATCAGGCTCATGAAGAGGCCGTCGACAGTGCCGATATTTCCATGCAGAACGATCCATGCTACTCCCAGTAGAGGAACGATCCCAAGTACGACGGAAAGCACCAGCATCATAAGGTTTGCGAGTTCCTTTGTGGCGCTGACATCTTGCCAGCAGTCCCGAGGGCATCGAGCAGGATCACGTCTCCCCCGACTTCGCGCTTGAGCTTAAGCATGCTCCGGCTTTGCTGCCACCGAGCGCTCCCGCTCGAGGCGGCGGATGGTCGCGCGCAGCCAATTCCCTAAGGCCTCCTCCAACTTTAGCTGATGGTCCCGCAGCATGTCCACGGTCTCCCCCTCTGGATTCAGGGGAATATGGTGACACGGCACGCCTTCGCCTTGGGCGTTCTTGGGAACGAAGTCGGTGAGGAAGCATTCGTTGCACGGATGCGGCATCGTCGGCTCGGAGAAATTGAGGCAGGTGAGAGAATCCTGGAAGCTCCTGGTGGGCGTCTGGGGAGTACGCACCGAACGTCCATAGCCTCCCTGCTCCAGGAATGCGAGTTCGAACTTAAGAGCTTCAAGAATGTCGCGCTTATCATCTGACATGGTATGCCTCCGCCCGGCAGTCTCCCACCAGCAATGGTTACCCGACCCGGTGCGTCCATTTTCGACACCCAATATATCAAAAATGACCAAGCCTCTGACCGCAAGGAGCGTAAAGAGTCTGCGAAAAAGGCCACAGACAGGCCAAAATGAAACGACCGTTTTGGTCACGAGCCCTTGCGATTTCTTCAACGACCGGCGGTTTGGGCTTGTCTTTGGCGTAGATGAAAATCCCAAACGTATACGGTATACTCAGGCGCATGTCTGCTGAAGCGGCCGACGCAAAACCCGCCGGGATGGTGCCCGACGAGCTCAAGTTCGAACCCAAGTCCAAGGGGATCTTAACTCCTCGAAAGAAAAAACCGAAGGAGTTGGCGGTTATTACCGAGTGCTGCACGGGCTGCGCGGGCTCGCCGGCCTGCGTGGAATATTGTCCGGTGGAGGATTGCATGTTCTGGGTTCCGGACGAAGACAGCACGCCGTTTGGCCGGATCCAGGTTGACCCGATCCTCTGCATCGGCTGCAAGAAGTGCATCAGCAAGGGCCCGGACGGATGTTTTCTCGACGGCTGTCCGTGGGACGCCATCGTGATGGTGGACACGGTCGAAATTGAAAAAGAAGTCGGCGTGATGCCGATTTGAGGGCAGCCATGAGCTCTTAGCTTTTGGCTCTTAGCAAGCACGACTTTCCACCAGCCACTGACCGCTCATTGCTGACCAACTCCTTACTTCACCCTCTGACGTATCGCTGTCTCTGTTCCTAGCGCTTGCTGCCGGACGTGATCTGGGATGTCGGGCAACTCTCGTTCATAGGGAAGAACTGCGGCAATGTCATCTGGCTGGCCGACGAGGTAGAGTGCGCGCAACGCCTCCCAGACCTGCTCGGTGGAAGGGTCGATAGTCGCGATGAGGTCTCCCTGCTTGACCTGCTGCCCAACCTGAGCAGAGAGTGTGCGCAGACGCCCGGTGATTGGGGAACGCATTTCAGTAGTGTGTATCGCGTCGACGTTCCAGCTAACTTGGAGCTTAGCGACGACTCCGCCCCGGTGGATGCTGGTGCCGATAATGCTGGTATCCGTTATCTGTCCGGCATCGGGTGCGATCACCCTGGCCGGCTGCAGAAGTTCAACGATCTGGGGTCTTCCGGTTGCGTCGCCGAAGCGGACCAGCGAAAGGGCGGCGTTGCCACGCACGCTGAGAGAAGGATCGGCGAGCATTCTCAGCAGAGCGTCATGGAACCCGGCGCTTGATGTGTCCTGCCCCATTACCCAAGCATCGGTGTTGCGCACCTCTTCGACCGGATCTGCGGCCAGGCGGATCGCATCGGGATACCAGCGGGTGACGCTCGCGTCGTGGCGGCTCATGCGCTCGCCGATCTGCACCAGCGCGTGCTGAATATGCCGGGGATGCTTCTCGTCTTGCAGATACACGGCCAGTTGTTTGTCGGAGAGCTGGCGGCCGAACCAGGTACTCCACCAGAACAGGAACGGCATTAGCACGATCAGCCACGCGGTCAGGAAGAAGAGCAGCCGGTTGCCCGTGGACATGCGAGGACGTGGCTTGGCTGGAGGGCTGGGCGGCTTGCTGGCATTAGGCGAAGATTGCAGAGTTGCGTCGGGGAGAACGGGCATGGGATCACGGAAATATAACAGAAAGCGGGTTTCGGGTCTCTGGCCCGGGAAAATCGGTAGTGGGCTACTTTGAATCTCGCTTTCTCGGGAGCAGTAGCCAAACCAATAAGGAATATGCCGCAGCGGAAAGAATCAGCAACCACCATGGGTGAAACAGGATCGGAAGGAAGACCCATAGAGCAATCAGCAACCACAGACGCCAACCTGTTGGCATGCTATTTACGCTGCTCTTTCCGCCCTCCGCTGTTCGTAGGCTTCCCAGAGGGCTACCAAGTCCTCTACGCTCCATAGCCGATCCGTCACGCCAGCGGCCATAGCCGGAGACGTACGAAGTGTACGATGAATCCTGATGAAGTTGTAGGCGAAATAATTGAGAGCCGTCGCAACCGCGTGATTCTCTAGCTTGCGCGAAAATTCAAAGTAGCCCACCACCGGAAAATCGGTAATAGCCAAGCCTTACTCGACCACATCGGCATCGAGCACGCGGTCCTGCTCCAGATAGTGGGAGACGGCGTATTGCGCCAGAAGCGGCGTCTGGAGCCGGATCTCAGCGCCGATCCATTCCCCTTTGTTGTGGGGCCCGTTGAGCGGATGATTGCAACGCCCACCACTGCCGAACTGGGGACCGAAATCGGCACTCTGGATCTGGTCAAACTGCTTCAGTTCGCGCCAGGCTTCATCGCCCACCGTGCCAGAAACGTCAATCTTTAATCTGACGATAGCCATAGACGAAACCATTCACCTTCGAGACTCGTTCTTGATTGTTTCTTGTAATTCAAATCTCGGAGCGACGGCCAAGTTCGATCTCCAGCGTATTACCGCCAGGATCGAGTTAGATAGTCGGCCAACGATAGCGAGATCAGAATCGCAAGAAAGAAGAAGCCGGAGACGAGTACGGCGCCGGTCAGCTTTTCGCTCGCGCCCTTGACGTGCATGAAGAAGAGCACGACGAGCGTGGCCTTAATGGTCGCAATGAGGAGTGCAATGATAGGGTTGAAAGGACCGAGGTTCACGAAGGCGGCGCCGACCGTGGTTGCCGTCAGGACGAGCAGGCCGATGCCAATGGCTAGGTAAAATCCTTGCGAGTAACTAGTGTGTTCTTCATGTTCCGACATGGCAATCCTTACGAGCAGTTCTCAGCTGTCAGTTCTCAGCTGTCAGTTCTCAGCTGTCAGTTCTCAGCTGTCAGTTCTCAGCTGTCAGTTCTCAGCT
>JGI12270J11330_10001579_pt1 | contig 16850 bp, 17 predicted proteins | sample PeaSoiMetSII2010_FD_11330 | JGI IMG/M metagenome (IMG submission 11330)
AGTTCCAGGCGGCCCCGACTCTTGTCGGGGCCGTTTTTGTTTTGCGGCTGTCGAAACGCGCTGTTTGCAGAGAAGAAGGATCATGTTCGTAGATGAAGCCAAGATTTATGTGAAGGCCGGGGATGGCGGGAACGGATGCGTGGCGTTCCGCAGGGAGAAGTACGTGCCGCGCGGTGGGCCTTCGGGCGGCGACGGCGGGAACGGCGGCAGCATCTACGTGGAAGCGAACCCGAACGACAACACGCTGCTGCGCTACCGCTACAACCGCGAATTCAAAGCCGACCGCGGGCGGCACGGCGAGGGTTCCAACTGCTCGGGGCAATCCGGCGGGGACACCATCCTGAAAGTGCCGGTGGGCACGCTGGTCTTCGACGAACAAGGCGAGGGGTTGCTGGCGGATTTGAAGAAGCCCGGCCAGCGAATCCTTGTGGCCCAGGGAGGAAAAGGCGGGCGCGGCAACCAGCACTTTGCGAAGCCGTGGCATCAAGCGCCCCGCGAGAAGGAAGAAGGCCAGCCCGGCGAAGAGCGCCGGCTGCGGCTGGAGTTGAAGCTCCTGGCAGATATAGGCCTGGTGGGCTTCCCGAACGCGGGCAAGTCCACGTTGATTTCGGTGATCAGCGCCGCTCGGCCGAAAATTGCGAATTATCCGTTCACAACGCTGCAGCCAAACCTGGGCGTGGTGAACGCGGACGGGGGAACGGGTGGCCACGGCAGCGAACTTGGGCGCACGTTCGTGGTTGCCGATCTCCCGGGGCTGATCGAAGGAGCGAGCGAAGGAGCCGGACTGGGAATTCGCTTCCTGCGCCATGTGGAGCGTACACGTCTGCTGGCGCACTTGATCGATACTGGCGACACGTCCGAAATGGACCCGGTCAAGGCGTTTGAAATTATTGAAGGCGAGTTGGCGGCGTTCAGCGACGCCATGATGGAAAAGCCCGTGATCGTGGTCGCCACGAAGCTGGACGCGACGACGGACCGCACCAAGTTGCAGGAGTTAAAGAAGTTTTGCGGGCAAAAGGGCCTGGAATTTCATGCCATTTCGGCGCCGACCGGCGAGGGCTTGAAAGCACTGGTGCGCGCCATGGCGGATGCCCTGGATAAGATTCCAAAGGAACAATTGGACGACGTGGACACAGCACCCGGAGCAGGTGTGGAGTATGTGGATGTAGGCCCTTATGAGGACACGGATGACCCAGAGCCTGACGAAGGTGCCCCACCCATCGGCAAGATTTCGTGAGAGAATCGTGGGACTCTGGGACGCTAGACATGACGGTTCGCGGCATGCCTGATGCGGAGATTTCCCGGCGAACAGGGGTTGGCGTGGGGATAGCGGGGGGCACGCTTTGACGACGGCGCAAGCGCACCGCACAGCGGCAAAACATCAGCCACGGCGCATCGCTCTTTTTGGCGGCTCCTTTGACCCCATTCATGCAGGCCATGTGGTGGTGGCGCGAGCGGCAGACCGGCGCTTCAATTTTGATGAGATGCATTTCATCCCCGCAAGTCGCCCGCCGCACAAGCTGAAGCAGCACCTGGCCCCGTTCCCGCACCGGTTTGCCATGGTCGCACTGGCGTGCACGGAGCACCCCCACTTTGTGCCGTCGCTGGCAGAGGCGGGGGAGGACTTCAGCGGAACGCAGTTGCACTATTCCGTGGATACCGTGCGCTATTTCCGGCATGCGTACCACGACCGGGGGGACCGGATCTTCTTCATCATTGGGGCGGACGCATTTTTGGATATCCCGATGTGGAAGGAATATGAGACCCTGCTGGGACTGTGCGATTTCGTGATCGCCAACCGCCCGGGCATACGCTTGGAGGCGCTAAGGCTGGTGATACCCCCGGACCTGGTTGCGCGGCCGGATGCAGGGCGGGCGAAAGAGGACGAAGTGGTAGCTCATGGATCACCCGTCGTGGCTCAATTGGAGCGGACAACCGTCTACCTATTGGAGAACGTGTCCAGCGAAGTCAGTGCCACGGACATTCGGCGGAAGGCCAACCGAGGGCAGTCCATTCATGGGCTTGTCTCGGGGCGTGTGGAGGAATACATTTTGAAACAGGGTCTGTACCGGTGAAACTGGAATCGTTGCCCCAGGGCGTGCGCAAGGCCGTCGAGGCGGCGCAAGAAAAGAAAGCGGGCGGGATCACCGTGCTGGACCTGCACGGCGTGGGGGCGTTCACACGGTACTTTGTAATTTGTACGGGGTACAGCCGGCCGCAATTGCAGGCCATCTGCACGGGGATCGAAGAGGCGCTTTACAAGGATTTGAAGCGCTCGCCGGAGCACCGTGAGGGCCAGCGGTCCTCGGAATGGGCGCTCTTGGATTTTGGAAGCTTCATCGTTCACGTTTTCGGGGAGCAAGCGCGGCGTTACTACGATCTGGAAAGATTGTGGCGGTCGGCGCCGGTGCTGGTGATTCCAGACGAAGCGGAGACTGGGCGAAAAGAGCTTTCGAAGCGAGTGGGCTGAAACCAGGTCAGAACGCCGCTTGCGGGTAACGCTGGCGGCTGGAGAAGCCCATTGGTTATGGCAAGCGAGCGATTGCCCTGGATCTGCAAGGATCCTGCGTCGCAGCGTCTGTTCGAAGTCGCGGAGCGCGCTGCTCCCCTTCCTGCCGCGATCCTGATCACCGGGGAGAGCGGCAGCGGAAAAGATTATCTTGCGCGCCTGATCCACGAACTTGGACCCCGCCGCGACACCCCGTACATAAAAATCGAGTGCGAAAGTTTGCCGCCTCCCCTGCTGGAGAGCGAACTCTTCGGGCACGAGCGTGGCGCGTTTCCCGGCGCAGCAGAGCGGAAGTCCGGGCGCTTCGAGCTGGACGCCAAGAGCACCATTGTCCTTGATGAAGTGGCGGCGCTGGCGGCCACCACGCAAGCGCGGCTTCTGCGTGTGATGGAAGAGCGGGTGTTCGAGCGCCTGGGCGGTAAGGAACACCTGCGGGTTGAGGCGCGCATCATCGCGTTGACCAGCGCGGATTTGGCCACGGCCGTAAAACAGGGGCGGTTCCGGGAAGATCTGTATTACCGGCTGGACCTGGTCAAGATCTGGATGCCACCGTTGCGCGAACGTCGTGCCGACATAGTAGCCCTGGCGGAGCATTTTGTGGCGAGGATTGGAGCGGCTCACGACAGGCCAAAGGTTCGCTTGAGCGAACCGGCCAAAGCGGCCTTGGAAAAGTACCGCTGGCCAGGCAACGTACGCGAATTGCGTGACACGCTCAAGGGAGCCATGCTTTGCGGGCACGGAGAGACGCTTGAGGCGGAACACCTCCCTGCCCACATGCGCGCCAGCCTGGACGGAAACCGCCCGGAAGCCGGCGCGCGTTCGCTGGAAGACGTGGAGCGTGAGGCCATTGAGGCGACCTTGAAGGCTACGCGCAACCAGATCGGGCGGTCGGCAAAGATCCTGGGCATCAGCCGCAAGACGCTGCTGGATAAGCGGAAGAAATACGGCTGGGTATAGTTCCGCGAAAAACAGAAAAATGACAGCCAGGAGTGGCGACGCGGTAGACTCGCGGCATGAAGATTCGCCTTTTGCTGCTGGGGAAAACGCGGCGTGCGGAGCTTTGCGCGCTTCTCGATGAGTATGTGAAACGCATCGCGAGGTCCTGCCCCATCGATGTGACTGAAGTGCGTGACGCTACCGCGGCAATGAAGAAGCTGGATGCCGATCGTGCCGCCGCGGCGGTGCTGCTCGACGCCGCGGGAAAATCCCACGATTCGGAATCGTTCGCGAAATGGCTGGGAGAGCAGCGCGATCGCGGGACGCGAGAGATCATTTTCGTGTGCGGTGATGCCGATGGATTCCCGGCTGAACTGCGGGAACGCGTGAAGCAGAAGGTGTCGCTAAGCGCGATGACGTATTCACATGAACTGGCGCGTGTGATGCTCGCGGAGCAGCTTTACCGGGCCTTTGCCATCTTATCGGGCAGCCCGTATCCCAAGTGAGCGTTTCAAGCGGAGGAGGTGGCGCACTACGGCGCAATTCAAGGTAGACGAAAGTGCCTCATCGCGGGTGTATTTTTCGGCGATCCGTGAAAGAATGTCCGGCGGAAGATCTCATGTCCGCGCGCATCTCACCCGACAAAAACCAGCCTTCCGCGGCGATTGAAATACCACTGATGAAGCCGTTGCCGGACTACGACTTGCATCAGATCGAGCAGCCGACCCCGCGGGACATTGATGCCCTCCTGGTGTCCCAGGGCTTTCGCGACCTGGTGGATGACGCCCGCGGAGTATTGACGGAGCTCATCGCGAAGCCGCCGCCGCTGCCCAATTCCTCGCTGCTGGTGGATCTCGACCTCACGCTTGTTCCGCATTTTGAGATTGTGCAACTCACGGGCGCCATCTGCCCTGGCGATGACGAGGTATACCGCCCGGGGCTGTGGATCATCTTGCGCGACGTCATGGCGCCGCAGAAACAGAGCCTGGGAGAAATCGCGCTCGAGCATGTGCGGGTGATCATCGAGACGCTGGTGCTCCGCCTGGGTTTGGCTTGAAACCCTTCCATTTCGCGTTAGAATAGCGCCCACCCAAGTTGGGGTAATTCGCGCGTTTATGCCGGTGCATAGATGAAAGAGAAACCGCAAGGCAGCAAGTTTTCTCAAGTGCTCAAGTGGGTTGGCTATCTCACGGCGATACTGTCTCTCTGTGCCACCATCGGGGGAATCGCGAAGCTGGCATACGATCGGATGGAAACCCGGCGGAAAATCGACTCTCTCCTTTCCGCCGAAGCTGTGCAACTGGACTCCCGCGACTATCGGTCAGCATGGCAAACCCTCGAACATGCCTCCCAGCTCATGCCGGACTCGCCGAGCGTTCGCTCTGCGCAAGAATCCCTGGCCATGTCTTGGCTCGAGGATGTCCACTTGTCCGAAAACCAGAAATACTCGGACGTCACCGAAAAGCTCGAACCCGTGTTGACGCGTGCCGTCGCTGCTTCCAAGCCCGGAGCTCGGCGGGCGGATCTCCGGGCGCACATTGGATGGGCGTATTTTCTTGAGTTGCGCGATGGTCGGTTTGACTTGGACCCGGCGGAGCCTTACTCCGAAGCTGTGGCCGAAGACCCCAACAATCCTTACGCGCAGGCCATGTGGGGCCACTGGATCCTCTGGCAAAACTGCAGCAAGATCAGCGATGCCACCGGCCATTTCACCGCGGGGCTGGGTTCTCATCGGCAGGGCGATTTCGTCAGACGTTTCCAACTGTTCGCGCTCTTGAATTGCCAGAACGAAGAGGCCACCCTCGAGACCATCCGTGTCGCAAACGAGATGCGCCATGAACAACGCGCTCTCGACGCCTGGTCGCGGGACCACATTTTCTCCTTGTACTATTTCGCCCTTAATCATGATTCGCGGAGTCCCGAGGCCCTCCGTTTCATTAACGCTGTCCCTCCCGCGGAGCACGTCGCCACTTTTCATTGGCTCTTCGACGCGATGGATGCCGATAGTTCCAACGGCATCTCCCGCACCTTTTACCTCGCGGTGCTCCAGGAAGCCGCAGGCCAACGACAGGATGCTCTTGCCAGCTATGGCTTGGTTCTCCGCCAGGTGCCGCCACAGAGCGGGCCCCTGGGCCAAGCCGCCGAAGCGGCCATCAAGCGCCTCTCGTTCTCGCATTAGCCATCATCTCTGTCGTTCATGAGTTGAAACCGGGCCAGCGCTCGCCGGGCCGGACATTTGGCCCAGGTGTCCGGGTGTGTTAAGTTTTTTCCATATGATGAAGCGCATCGGCGTGCTCTTGAGCGGCCGCGGCTCGAACTTTGAGGCGCTGGCGGAGAGTGTTGCCGCCGGGCGCATTGCCAACGCCAAAATCGCCATCGTCATCAGTAACAAACCGGACGCGCTGGGATTGGAACGCGCCAAGGCCCGGGGAATTGAAACCCGGCTGATTCCCTCGAAAGGGCTGGAGCGGGAAGCCTACGATCGCCAGGTGGCCGCAGTCCTGCACGAATATAAGGTGGATCTGATCTGCCTGGCGGGCTACATGCGCTTGTTGTCGCCCTATCTTGTTGCGGAGTTTCCGCAGCGCATTCTGAACATTCACCCCTCGCTGCTGCCTTCGTTTCCGGGACTCGAATCGCAGAAGCAGGCTCTGGAGTACGGCGTTAAGGTCGCTGGCTGCACGGTGCATTTTGTGGACGAGAATCTGGACGCGGGACCCATCATCGTGCAGGCGGTCGTGCCCGTGCACGATACGGATGACGAGCACGCGCTCTCCGAGCGCATACTGAAAGAGGAACACCGGATTTACACCGAGGCCGTGAAGATTATCCTCGAGGGAGAATTCAAGATTGTGGGGCGGCGCGTGATTCGCACCACCTAGAGCGGTAAATCAAGATGACGCAAGCCAAGTTCAAACCACTGGAAGAACAACTCGCGTACTTGAAGAAGGGCGTGGCGGAAATAGTGCCCGAAGCGGAGTTGCGCGCGAAGCTGGAACAATCGCTCAAGACCGGCAAACCCCTGCGGGTGTACCTGGGCGTGGACCCGACGGCGCCGGACATTCATCTCGGGCACACCGTAGTCTTGCGCAAGCTGAAACACTTTCAGGACATGGGCCACACGGCGGTTTTCCTTGTCGGTGATTTTTCCGCGATGATCGGGGATCCCACGGGACAGTCCGAGACGCGGCCCCCGCTCAGCCGCGAGCAGGTGGATCTCAACGCGAAGACGTATCTGGCGCAGGTCTACAAAATCTTGGACCCGGAAAAGACCGAGGTTCGCTACAACAGCGAATGGTTGGGCAAAATGTCCAGCTATGACGTGGTCCGGCTCTGCGGCCATTACCGGCTGGCGCGCATGCTGGAACGCGAGGATTTTCGTTCCCGGTTGGAAAAGAACCTTCCGATCGCCGTTCATGAGCTTCTGTATCCCTTGCTGACGGCTTACGACGCCGTAATGCTGCAGTCGGATGTCGAATTGGGCGCGACGGAACAAAAGTTCAACATTTTGGTACACCGCGAAATCCAGCGCGAGTATGGGCTGTCGCCGCAGGTCGTCGTTACCATGCCCATCCTTGTGGGGCTCGACGGGGAGCGCAAGATGTCCAAGAGCCTGGGGAACTACGTTGGGATTACCGAGCCGCCGGGAGAAATGTTCGGCAAAATGATGTCCATTCCCGATGAGCTGATGTGGTCGTACTACGAACTCGTCACCGACCGCTCGCCTCAGGAAATCGAATCGCTGAAAGGGCAAGTGCATTCAGGCCGGCTCCATCCAATGGATGTAAAGATGCGCCTCGCCGAAGAGGTGGTGGGCGACTTTCAGGGCGCGGATGCCGGGCGCAAAGCCGCTGATAATTTCCAGCGCGTATTCCGCGACCGCAAGGCCCCGGCGGAAATGGAAGAAGTCCGCATGAAGCGCGTACCCGGTGGCCTGGAGATTACGTTTCCAAAAATACAGGAAGTCCGCATGAAGCGCGTACCCGGTGGCCTGGAGATTACGTTTCCCAAAATACGGGATACCTCAAAGCAAGTTTCACTCGCGCTCCCCAGCGGCATCGTGAAGTGGTCGAAGATCCTCGCATCGTTCGAGGGCATCGCTTCGACGTCCGTCGCGGAACGCCTCATCAAACAGGGTGGGCTGGAAATCAACGGCGCCACGGTACAAGATCCCGCCTGCAAGTTGAATGTGGACCAGCCGGAAACTTACAGCGTCCGCGTCGGCAAAAAGAAATTCCTCCGCATCATCGTCGAATAACTTCGGATAATTATTGATTAGATCCGCCACGCTTTCCCCTATCCGTCATTCCGAGCGAAGCGAGGAATCTCTCTTGGCTTTGTCTTGTCCCCATCAGTGCAGTATTTCCGCGACCAACTGGAAAACATGCTTGGCGATGGCCGGCGCCGCAGTCAGTCCGGGCGACTCGATCCCCACAAGCTGAATCACCCGCGGCACTTCCCTGTCCGGCTCGATCACAAAGTCGGCAATCCCCTGGCCACCCGGCGGAACGAGTTTTGGGCGCAGGCCTGTGTAGCCGAGCTGCAGATCGCTTTCCTCAAGTTCCGGCAGCATGGTCTTCGCATCCGAGACAAATTCGGAGATGGTCATGCGGCCGCGTTCGTAATTGTCCTTGCCCTCGACGTAGGCGGCCGTCGGCCCAACCAGCACCGTTCCCCAAAGTGTTTTCGTGAAGTGCAGGCCTAGGGAAAGCCCGTCGTGATGGGGCAGAGGATAGACCAGGTTCTGGACCAGCCCCGCCCGGGGACCGCGAATTTCACAGTATTCGCCGCGCACGGGATAAATCTTCCAGGGACGCGGGCCGAGAAGTTGCGCAACTTCGTCGGAGTAGAGTCCCGCGGCGTTGATAACGCAGCGTGCCTCAATGGCTTCCGTTTCGGACTGCTCCTCATCGCCGATGCGCAAGCGCGCTTGAACGGCGTCCTTCACGGGCTCCAGGGAAATGACTTTGGCGTGGTTGACAAGGTTTGCTCCGTGCTCCTCGGCAACGCGCGCGAACGCATGCACCAGGTCCTCCGCGGAGCAAATGCCCGTGGAAGGCACCAGGAGCGCCGCACGGCCTTTGACGTGAGGCTCGATGGCGCGTATGCCAGCCGCATCGATGATCCGCAGTTCCTCTACGCCGTTGCCCTCTCCCTTCTTCATCAGGGCGAAAAGCTCTTCCTCCTCGGAAGCGTCCTTCGCGACGACAAGCTTTCCCGTGGTGCGGCAGGGCACGTTGTGCCTGGCGCAGAATTCCTTCGTCAGGCGGTTGCCTTCGACGCAGTGACGCGCTTTCCAGGAATTTTTCGGGTAGTAGATTCCGGAATGGAGCACGCCGCTGTTACGCGTGCTGGTGGCCATTCCGAGTTTTGGATACTGCTCAGCAAGAAAAACATCCTGCCAACGGCGGGAGAGCGCTTCGGCAATCGCGCAGCCGACAACACCGCCTCCAATAATCAAAACATTTGTCTGGTCCATATTCACAAAGTATAAGGCGCGCTGATTACCGGCGCATTATTCTTCGTGGCCGATTTCGTCGAAGAATGTTCTGCAGGGCACCAGACGGGCTTGCGTGCCGTCATGGACCGCAAACATCGCTCCTTTGCCCTCCTCGTAGCCATTCTTCCAGAGAGATGCGCTGCCATATGCGCCATCCTTATTCACGGCATAGAAATAGAGATGGAAGGTGTTGAGCTTATTCTTGTCACCGTTGTAGTTGTGTACCACGCGCCCCACCGCTTCCAGGCAGGCATCGTCAGGCTTCATGCCTTTGCGCATCATTTCGACGATCGTGTGGCCGCCCGAAATTTTGATGTTTTCTTCGCCTTTCCCCGTGGACCCGGCGCCGCCTACATCCCCGTCCACGTAGAGTCCCGCCCCGATCACCGGCGAGTCGCCGACGCGCCCCGGGATTTTCCACGCCAGCCCGGAAGTGGTGGTGGTGCCGCTGACTTCACCTTTGGTGTTCACCGCGAGGCAGTTGATCGTGCCGGTTGGCGGGTACGTGATAACGCGCATGGCATATGCGATTTTTTCCGGATCGTGATCGAACAGCGCCGCAACATGCTCATTCCACTCCGGGCTGTCGGTGCCGGGCCGCCAGTTGAAGCTTGTTTTGGCTTTCCAGGCCAGCCAGATTTTGCGCGAGTGTTCGGTCAGGAGATTCATCTCCTCGAACCCTTCGGCGACAGCAAAGCGCCGCGCCCCGTCACCCACAATCATCACGTGGTTGGTGCGTTCCATGACCGTCTTGGCCAGCCGCGAGACATTTTTGATGCGCCGGACGGAGGCTACGCTGCCGGCGCGGCGCGTCGGGCCGTGCATCACACTGGCGTCTAGTTCAACTTCGCCCTCCTCGTTGGGCAGACCCCCGTAGCCCACGCTGTCATCGTTGGGATCGTCTTCCACGACCGTTACAACGGCGACGGCCGCGTCGAGCGTATCGCCGCCGCCTTTTAGAATTTGCATGCCCTTGTCGAGGGCGTTCAAGCCGTTGGCCGAAGAAATGATCAGCGGCCGTGTCCCGGCCACTGGCGGTGTGTTGAGAAGCCGAGGATCGGGGGAATGGCCATCGGTCACTTCAAGTGTTTTGCCAAAGAGCCTACCCGCGCCGGCGAATGCGCTCCCCGCCAATGATGTCAGAAAAAACTTGCGNCGTGTCCAGCGATCCATAACCACCCTCCCGAGCGGGATGCGAAACGCTCCGGATGGCACTCTATGCGAATTGAAGAGGAAAAGAAACTACCCGTGGGGCGCGCAAGCCGCCTTCAGTCAGAGCCGCCGAGGGGAAGGAAGTATTGCGTGCCTTTGACCGGCTCCTGCAAGCGCCGCAGGAGCTGCTGCAGATCGTCGTTCTTCTCGACGAAATCGATTTCCGAGGTTTCAATGACCAGGAGATCCGCGCCCTCATAGCGGAAAAAGAAATGCTCGTAGGCGCGCGCCACTTCCTGAACGTACTCCGTCGAAATCTGGCGCTCCTCGTGCGCCTTTTTCTTGGCAATGCGGCCGAGCAGCACTTCCGGTTTAGCCTGAAGATAAATCACCAAGTCGGGTTGCGGAAGCTCGACCGTGAGCGCTTCGTAATAGCGCTCGTAAAGTTTCAACTCATCGTCGTCGAGGCTGAGGTTTGCGAAAATGCGGTCTTTTTCCATCAGAAAATCGCTCACCACAAGGCCGGGCGCATCACCGGAAAGGGCTTCGCGAACACGCTTCTGCCGCTCCATCAGGAAGTACATTTGCGTGCGGAAAGCCGCTCCGGGAAGGCCGGCATAGAAATCAGCCAGAAACGGATTATCTTCACAATCGTAAATGCGGCGTGCATGGAGGCGTTCGGCGAGCAGCCGCGCCAGCGTGGTTTTCCCAACACGAAGGGGGCCTTCAATGACGATGAATCGAGGTGGCTGCGGGCCACGTTGCGGGGTGCGTGCGCGTTTCGCCGATGATTCCGGACCAGCCATTTTCCCCCAAACCTACGGACCACGGCTTCTTGTGCCGGATTATAGCAGGTCTTTTCTCCGAATCGCGAAGGAGTGTGAAACCGGACGGTACCATCGCTCCAGAACCCCGTCCCGGAAAAGTACTAGGGAAAATGTGACCAATAGGCCAGTGACACCTGTCCTTCGGTACAGTACAGTGGACAGGAGTTGCAGCGTACCAGGAACCCACCCCCCGGCCTGCGACTACTGAGGTGCATCTTGGTACTATCCGCGCTCGTGATTTTTTGCTGTACCGCGCTGCCGGTTGATACCCCTGGTGCTGTCGCGGAATCACCCACCTTGGTCGCCAGCAATTCCACTGCACCCCAGCCGGACTCCACCCCCAAGTCAAAACTCCCGGATGCACCCGCACCCAAACTGTCTACTGCAGCAGACAGTGATACAAATGCTTCCTCATCTTCCGCCATAGAGGGCATGACTCCAGGCAGTGCGTCAGTTTTAAACGCGCCCATCAAGCCCGCTGTGATTCGGCCGGTCGAATCTCCGCGCCAGCGCAAGATCTGGTACTCCTTGATGGCGGCGGGACACAGCGCCGCCGCACTCGATGCGTGGTCCACGCGGCGCGCCATTTCCGGCGGTTATGGCTCGGAAGGTGATCCCCTGATGCGTCCGTTTGCGGGCTCCGGCGCGATGTACGCCGCTACGCAAGTGAGCCCGGCTCTAATGGACTATTTGGGACACCGCATGATGAACAGCAATCATGGCTTGATGCGGCGTCTCTGGTGGTTGCCGCAGGTGGCCGGGGCCAGCTTCTCGTTGGGAGCCGGCATTCACAACTATCGCGTCGTGCCGTGAGGTTTCGCCGTTTCTACTTACCAACCACAATTAAGACAAAAGTTCCCGGCTTCATCGTAGGCCGGCGCTCGCCTTCTTTCGGCGGCTCCATGTCCGCCGCAGGCAAGACCACGTTGTGGGTCTTGAGATCGAGGCCCATCGTGCGCGCGCTCTTCTTGGTGGGGACGTTCTCCAGCACAGAATAGTTGTCCGGCCCTTCCTGTTTCACAACGGTGAGCGTGCCTTCCCCGTTGGAAGAGAAGGCCAAACCCGTTCCCGGATCGTAAGTGTTCGCGTCCACGCCCTCGCCTATGGCAGGTGTGGCGATCACTTTTCCTGTGTCCGCGTTCAGCACGGCCATCATCTTGTTGTGGCAACCCACGAATAGGCGGCGATTCTTCTGATCCATGGCCAGGCCCGAAGGGCTCTCACAGGGCTTGAGGGGCCAGCGATGGAGCAGCTTGATGGATTGCGCGTCAATCTCGACGAGTTCCGAAGTGTCTTCAATATTCACGAAGATTTTTCCTGTGCCATCGGCAGCCGCAAATTCGGGGCGGCCCGCGAGTGGCAGTGTGCCGGCAACGGAGCCATCGGCGGCGTTGATGGCGGTGGCGTCTTTGCTGCCGCCGTTCATAGTGAAAACGCGCTTGGTCACGCCATCGTAAACGATGGCATCGGGATTCTGCCCTGTGTTCACCGCACCCAGGGTTTTCAGCGATTGCAGGTCGAAAATGGTGACCGTGTTCGCGCGGCCGTTGCTGGTGAAGCCTTTGCCCAGGTCGCCCGCGATCGCGATGCCGTGGACCCCCTGTGTGTCCGGGATTTCACCGACCGCAGCAAACGAATCGGCGTCGAGCACCACGACCTTGGTGCCATGCGAAATATAAACACGCCGCGCGGCGCTATCCACTGTGACATAGTCCCAGAACCCATCACCGGCCACAGATACGCTTTTGATGACGTGGTAGCCGGACGGGCCGGCGGCGCGTCCGAGCCCCGCTAATACCAAACCAAGACCTATAAAAGCGCTGAGGGCAAAACTCAGTCCAATTCGATTCATTTTCATGTGAATCCCTCCCAACCCTGCCGCTTAGCTGCGGTTGTTACCGGGGCAATATACATCACGTCAGCCTCCCCCTGTGCGCGCTTATTGGGATATAGTTAGGGCGACCCAGTCTGGGCCGCTATTCGCCTCGGCGTTTCTTTTTGGAACAAAATTCCTTCGGATGGGTTAGGATTTCGATACCCTAGGAGACATTGGCCGGAGAGGCAGAGGGGAATGTGTATGAGCAAGGGATTGCTGGGAGTGCTGGTGCTGCTGATGGCGGCGTGGGGTGTTGGGGCGCAGGAAGCAAGCTTGGGGGTGGCTGCGGCCCAGGACACCAGAAATGTGGCGGCGGACTTTGCGGAGAGTTCGGGGGCAGAAGTGAATTTGTATGCGCCGAGCGAAGAGGGGCGGAGTATTGCGCTGGCCACGCCGGCGATTCCAGCGGCGAGCGCGGCGGCTGGGGAGCCCGCGCCAGCGCCGCCCCAGCCGAAGTTCGTATTTGGCGCGCGGGATGACTACCGCTGGCAACTGGGCGTGGGCGTGGAGTTTTTCCGCTTCGAGTCGTCGCGGATTTACGCCAGCCTGGTGGGGCTGAACACCACGGTGACATACTTCACGAACGACTGGTTTGCGGTGGAGGGGAACCTGGTGACGGGTTTTGCGCCGCAGATCTACGACCGCGAGCATGTGAAGTATTTTGGGGGCGGCGGGGGCGTACGGATTGGCTCGCGGAAGGCGCGCTGGGAACCCTGGGGACACGCGCTGGTGGGCGGCGGGCACCTGCAGCCGCAGACGGCGGACGCCAGCAGGACCGCGTTGATGGTGCAGGCCGGCGCGGGCCTGGACTTCCGGATGAATTCGCGGTTGTCCTTGCGGGCCGAGGGCGATTACGTGTTCAACACCTTCTTCAGCCAGCACCAGAACGACTTCCAGGCCGTCGCCGGCGTCGTCTTCCACTTCTGAGCGGGATCGAGTCCGCCTTCCTTGGGCAAATCCCAGGGAAACCGTTGATTCTGGGCCACTTCTGACAGGGGTTGCATACTACGCACACGTCACAGCCTGCTAGCCGGTGCGCGTGATATAGTTTCTATTACATACAATTCGGATAGACCAGGCTGTCCACTCACCCATTATCTATCCCCAATTGAAAGGAGGATCCCATGTTGAAGAAGAGCATGATTCTGCTGGCAAGTCTGCTCGTGGCTACGAGCCTCTGTCTGGCACAAGAGAAGACAGACCAGCAACCCATGGTCAAGAAGACCCCGATTAAACAAACCAGCGCCGCGTCTGGCAAAGAGATGTATAGCCAGTATTGCGCGCCGTGTCACGGCACCGACGGTAAGGGAGCAGGTCCCGCGGCGTCATCGATGAAAACGATGCCAGCCGACCTGACCCAACTGGCCAGGGCACACGATGGCAAGTATCCAGCCAATTCTGTGGCTTCCGTATTGAAGTTTGGAAGCGGCCCCGCTTCCCATGGTTCGGCCGATATGCCAGTTTGGGGTCCGTTGTTCAAGTCCTTGGACAAGTACCACGAGTCCGTTGTGCAGCAAAGAATAAGCAACCTGGTGGCTTATCTCGACTCCCTCCAGGCAAAATAGACGCGCGCCGGTTGCGAAATTCCGAGAGGCAGGAAGCTCAACTTCCTGCCTCTTTTCTTTTGCGCGCAAAGATGCGCACGACAGGTTCCAGCCCAATTAAAAGTGCGGGCGGCTAGCCGCCGCTTTTACAACTGCACGCCCACCCGACATCCCCTACCCGCGACTCCTTACAAGTTTGTCTGATGATATGCTGCCAGATCTCTCAGGCAGGATTTGGCGGGAACTTTCCGCCAGCCTCTGTGGAATTACAAAGGTATAGTTTGCGGCGATCCCGCCCCTGGAGCTTGGGCGGCGTAACTTTAGTATCCGTGCCAGCGTCTTTAAGAATGAGAAGGTTAGCGAAGGGAAGAAGACCTATGCAGCATAAGCGCCTCTACTTATTGAGTTTCTTGTCTTTGGCCATTGCCACAACCAGCCCGGCACAGACTCAGGATGCTCCACCCCAGGGTCAGGAACAGGGCACGTCTCCCCGCGGCAGTCGAGGACAGGGCCGTGGCGGGCCCATGGAGGGTCGCGGCGTCTTCGGAAAGATCACCGCCATCAACAGTGGTTCGATCGAGATGACCAAGCCCGATGGGACATCCGTAACCGTCAAGCTCACGGACAAAACCGAATTCCGCAAGGACCGGCAACCCGCGAAGATTGCCGACTTCAAAGTCGGCGATATGGTTGTTGTGCGCGGCGATGAAAATGCCGACCACACTGTGACCGCTCAGATGATCGGAGCGCGCACAGGCAACGGCCCAGGAGGTTCTGGAAGGGGCTTCGGAGGTGGCGCAGGCTTCGGCGAAATGGGCAAGGACTTTGTCGCCGGCGAGGTAAAGTCCATTGACGCCCCCAAGCTGACCATCTTGCGCACCGATAATGTCACGCAGACCGTCGAGCTCAACGAAGACACTTCTCTGCGCAAAGGCCGCGAAAGCATCACCATGGCCGACATTCATCCCGGGGACCATGTGGTGGTCCGCGGAGTCCCGCAGAACAGTGTCTTCGTACCCCAAAACGTAATGGTTCTTTCCCCCGAACAGTGGGAGCGCCTGCAGCAGATGGGTAACGCCAGAGAAGGTCCTGGCGGAGGCGCGCCTGCTAATGCTCCTGCGAGCAATCCGCCGCAAAAGTAGCTCGCTGAGGGAGCACAGTTTGAAGCTAATTGTTCGCAGTATGCTGGCATTTGCTTTCGTTGCGATTCTCTTCGCGCTGCCTTTGCAGGCGCAAGAAGCCGCACCGTCTTCTAGTGCTGCAAGCGCCGCTCCGCAGGTTACCTCTGCCCCGAATTATGAAATCACCGGATCTGCGCGCAGCGGCAAAACTCCTTTGCCGGGCGCGGCCGTCACTGCCGCCAACACGCTGACCGGCAAGAAATATGCTGCGGTGACCAACGCCGAGGGCAAGTTCTCTTTCTCGGGCATCGCTCGCGGCCGGTACGTTCTTCGGATCGAGTTCATGGGCTTCTCTCTCTTCACTCAGGAATTCCTGCTGAATCCGCAGAATCCATCAGCGAAAGTGGACGCCGAATTGCTCCTTGCCTCCCGGCAGCAACAACAATCGAGCAATGCCAGCGCGAGCATCGCCGCGGTCCGGGGGTTCCAGAGCCTGGCCGTGGACAGCACCCTCTCATCTCTTGCCGGCGGTGATTCCGCCTTCGGTGCAGCGGGAGCACCCGGCGCTGCGCAAAACACCAATGACCTCTCAAGTCTTCCCTTGAATGGCGCCGGCGCGGAAGGCCCCACGGAATCCGTCAGCATCAGCGGTGCGCAAGGGCGCACGCAGGACTTCGGCGGTGGTAGTGAAGATGAACTGCAACAGCGCATCCAGGAATTTCGCGATCGTGTGATAGGTGACAATGGCCCCTTCGGTGGCGGACCTGGCTTCGGCGGTCCGGGCGGACCTGGCGGTGGCGGGCCCATCGCTATGGGTAGGCTGGGTGGCCGCGGGTTCAACATCAACCAGCCCCACGGCCTTCTTTATTTCTCGAACGACAACGCAGCGCTTGACGCCACACCCTACTCCCTAAACGGAGTCCCCGCCATCAAACCGCAATACAACCAGTCCCGCTTCGGTGCGAACGTCGGCGGCCCGCTGAAAATACCCAAGATTTACGACGGTGGCAACAAGTGGTTCTTCTTCGCCGGCTGGAACGGCTCGCGCGGTGATTCCCCATACGTTGCCTACTCCAGAGTGCCAACCAGCGACGAACGCATCGGTAATTTTGCGGGGGCAACCTACAACGACGGTTCGCCGGTGCAGCTTTTCAATCCTGCCACCGGGCAGCAGTATCAATTCAACGGCGTCCTCAATGAAGTTGATCCATCCCTGATTAGTCCCGCGGCCAAAGCTCTGCTGCAATACATCCCCTTGTCGGACATGCCTCCTACCGCTTCCGGCCAGAATTTTCAGTACCTTACTTCGGCCGCCAGTAGCTCCGACGCCGTGACCCTGCGTCTAATCCACAATTTTGGACCAACGCCTGCGCCCGGGTCCGGCG
>JGI12270J11330_10001583_pt1 | contig 16824 bp, 14 predicted proteins | sample PeaSoiMetSII2010_FD_11330 | JGI IMG/M metagenome (IMG submission 11330)
TGGCATCCCCTCGCCTCCGGTGTTGGAGTCCTTTGCAGTCGTCATTCTGGTGTTCCCCCGCTTTTCATTGACCGCGGCGATGGAATTTCTCGCCGCCCGTTAGCTACTCCGCAGCCGCGATGCCGACTTTCGAAGCGGCCGTTTGCATCACGAGCGACCCGATGACCAAGGCGGCGACGATCGCAGCCGCGCCGATCGCCCAAAAGACCGCATCCGGCCCTCCGGTCGCCTGCTGCAACAGGCCGATGACATAAGGTCCAAGAATGGCGCCAACGCGCCCCACTCCCAATTCCATCCCTACTCCACTCGCGCGAAAGCCCGTCTCGTAGGAGTTGGCGGTGAAGTTGTTGAGAACATGCTGCGCGCCGATCACGCAAAAACCCGCGATGGCCACGATCGCCAGGTTGAACCCGTGCCCGTTGATGAACACCAGCGACCCGACGGCTATGCCGCCAATGGCCCACCACGCTCCAAGCAAGCGCGGCGTGCCGGCAAATCCACGGTCGGCCAACATGGCAAGCGCAAGGCCCCCAAAAAAGGAGGTAGCCTGCATCAGCGCGCCGAAGCCGAAGGAAGCAGCAAAAGTTTCGCCGCGTTTGATCATGACGGTCGGGATCCACCCCGTGAGCCCGAAAATCGCGAACAGGCTGAGAAACGCCGTCGACCAGATCGTCAGCGAGACACGGCGGTAGCGCGGAGCCAAGAGCGCGGCGATAGTATTTTGCCGTTGCGATTTTTCGATCGTTCGAAGCGATGCGTTTTCGTAAGCCGCGCGACGCTCCGGGCGCAGGCGCGACAACAGAGTTCGCAATTCCTCAATCCTGCCGCGGGCGGCGAGAAATTTCGGGCTCTCCGGAAGCACGGCGTGCACGACCAGGGTCAGCGGGATGGACAGCGCACCGACGTAATACAGAACTTGCCAGCCATATTGCGGCGTCAGGAATACCCCGACGAGACTCGCAACAACGCCACCCAGCGACCAACCCAGCGTCACGCCCCACAGCGAGAAGCGGTTGCTGACGCGTTGTGGCGCAAGCTCGTTGATGTAAGTCGTGCCGAGCGGCAGCAGGATGCCGAGCCCAAGGCCGGTGACGAATCTCAGAATGCAGAAGCTCAGGAAATCGGTGGCGAATATCGCCGTCAGAAGCGTCAAGACGTTCACGATCCAAAGCCCGGCCAGAAGCGTGCTTCTTCGCCCAAAGTGGTCCGCGGCCATGCCGTGGCCCATTGCACCGAACAGAAAGCCGATCAAGCCGGAACTGACCAGGAGGCCTGCCTGACTCGGGACCAGTCCCCAGGGCTGCACCACATAGTGAATGACATAGGCCGGATTGAACGTGTCGTAGCCGTCGAACAGGGTGATGAGGGTGACCAAAAAGCCGAGAATCTTGTGCAAGGAAGTGACAGAGGCACCTGCCAACTCGTCGTGGACGTCGATTTCAGGTCCCAAAGTCATGGCATCCTCCCCCGATTTCCTGATCGTCCCCTGCTCTGCGGCGTTACCTTGCGGGTCGATCGAGCTTGAATAGTGCCCTCGCGTTGTCGCGGCCGATTTTTTGACGGTCCGTCTCGGCGATTGGCGCCACATCGAACCAGTTTGACGCATGGTCGATATTTTCAAAAGGCCAATCGGTCGAGAAGAGAATTCGATCGGCACCGATTTCCAGCATGGCATCGATCAGCGTCTGCGTCCGGAAATTCCCCGATGTCGTAATGAAGAAGTTCTCGCGGAAATAGTCGGCGATCTTCCGCTTGGCGGGATACCGGTTTTGTTCGCGCATCCATTTGTTGTGATTGTCGATCCGCCACATCGAATATGGCAGCCCCTCGCCCATGTGGCCGATGATGATATTCAACCCCGGATACGCGTCGAATAATCCAGATCCCATCAGCCTGAGCGCGTGGACGGCGGTTTCCTGCGCGAACGCCCAGGTCGGTCCCATCAGCCAGCGGTGGCCATCATAAATGGCCGCATCTTTCGGCAGGGGATTTCGGGGGTGGAGGTAGAATGGAACATCGAGCCGCTCGACCTCGGCCCAAAACGGCCAATAGGCCTTCCGGTCGTAGAAGACGCCGGATGCGCTGTCACTCACCTGGCTGAAGCCGTTTACGAGAGCCCCGCAGAACCCCAGTTCGCGCACGCATCGTTCGAGCTCGCGTGCGGCGAGGTCAGGTGTTTGCATCGGCAGTGCGGCCAGACCCCCAAATCGCTTCGGCCGGCGTTGAATTTGCTCGGCCAGAAAGTCGTTGGCCCGGCGGGATATTTCTCCGGCCTTCCTTTGATCGGGTATCGCCTGCACGGCCGGCGCGTTAAGCGAAAGAAGCATCATCTCGATGCCGTGGGCATCCATTTCCCGCAAGCGGCGGTCCTGGATATCGATCAGCCGGGCCTTCAGTTCGGGCCAGTCGGCTTCCGGCGCAAAACCGGCACTGTCCTGAACGGTTTCCTCGATCGCGAAATGCTCTTCGAGAGCTACTTTTCCCTGCATCGCCGAGGTCTCCCATCGCTTTTGATCTTTGCTTGGCAGGATCAGACAAGACGGTCAAGCGCCACAGCACGCTCCGCAAGGAAGGCAGGCGACCGATGGGCAGGCGCACGGCGCAGCGCCGTCTCCCTCCCTCGACATGAACCGAATTTTCCGTTTATCCTTGCCCCCAATGACCGAACATGACCATCACCATCATCACGACCATTCGGAACTGTCTGAGACCGAATTGCGCGTGCGAGCGCTTGAGACGATCCTGACCGAGAAGGGTTATGTCGATCCGGCCGCGCTCGACGCCATTATCCAGGCCTATGAGACCAAGATCGGCCCACATAATGGCGCCCGCGTTGTCGCCAAGGCTTGGTCGGACCCCGCCTTCAAGCAGTCCCTGCTCGCGGACGCCACCAAGGCGGTCGGCACGCTTGGTCATGTCAGCCGTGTCGGCGACCATCTGGTCGCGGTCGAAAACACGCCGCAGCGCCACAACATGGTCGTATGCACGCTGTGCTCCTGCTACCCTTGGGAAATGCTGGGGCTTCCACCTGTCTGGTACAAGGCCGCGCCGTATCGTTCGCGTGCCGTGAAAGACCCTCGCGGCGTCCTTGCTGATTTCGGCGTCAGCCTGCCCAAGGAAACCGAAATCAGGGTTTGGGATTCGACCGCCGAGACTCGCTTCCTAGTATTGCCGATGCGTCCCGAAGGCACCGAAGGCTGGAGCGAGCAGCAGCTCGCCGAGCTCGTGACGCGGGACTCGATGATCGGAACCGGTTTCCCCAAGACGCCTGGAGCGCCGTCGTGAACGGCGTGCATGACATGGGCGGCATGGATGGCTTCGGCAAGGTCGAGCCCGAGCCGAACGAGCCGATGTTTCACAGCGAATGGGAAGGCCGCGTGATGGCCATGGTACGCGCGATGGGCGCGGCTGGCGCCTTCAACATCGACACCTCCCGTTACTATCGGGAAACATTGCCGCCCGACATCTATCTGGCGTGTTCCTACTACCAGAAATGGCTGCTCGGACTCGAAGACCTCTTGATCGACAAGGGTTTCGTGGCGGCCTCGGAGATCGCGGCAGGCCACGCCACGGAGCCCGCAAAGCCGCTCAAGAACGGCAAGTTCACGGTCGACGACGTCGAGCGGATCATGGTGCGCGGCAAATTCGAGCGCAAGCCGTCGGCGCCGGCCAGGTTCAAACCCGGCGATCGGGTGCGTGCGAAGAACATGCATCCCGCGACGCATACGCGGCTGCCGCGTTACACGCGCGGCCATGTCGGCGTGGTCGAACGTAACCTCGGCTGCAACGTCTATCCGGACTCAGCGGCGATGGAGGCCGGCGAGAACCCGCAATGGCTCTACACCGTGGTTTTCGACGGGACGGAACTTTGGGGCCCGGACACCGACCCCACGCTAAAAATCTCCATCGACGCGTTCGAACCGTATCTGGAGGCGGCATGATGGACGCCGCTGTGGCGCACGCGGCAAGCATCCTCAGGGATTTGCCGCGCGATGCGAAAGGTCCCGTGTTTCATGAGCCGTGGGAAGCCCAGGCCTTTGCGATGGCGTTGACGCTGCACGAGCGGGGCCTGTTCACCTGGAAGGAGTGGGCGGCAGCGCTTGCCGATGAAATCAAGCGTGCACAGGCGAGCGGCGATCCCGATAAGGGCGACACATATTATCGACACTGGCTTGCTACTCTGGAAAAGCTCGTCGCCGCAAAGGGTGTTGCAACCCTCGAGGCCCAGCATCGCTACCGCAACGCCTGGGATCATGCCGCCGACCGCACACCCCATGGCTCGCCGATCGAATTGCGGCCTCAGGATTTTCACTCCGGCAAGTGACACGCGAGCTGCCGATATGCCGCGCCGTCACACTATTTTAAATTAACCCGACGCCGTCTTTAAGTTGCATCTGCAAAGCGCTACACTGCCGAGCTAACGATGCATCTTTGCAGGAATGGCATCATGAACAACGTGTCGCGCCACGTTCTGCACGTGGCAATTGGTGCATTCGCGATTGCCGTTCCGCAGCTCGCCTCGGCGTCTGATTTCGAGAATGGTGCCACCTTTAAACTGGCGATGGGACCGATGAGTGCCGCGCAAAAGAACCAGGGCACGACAGCCAAGTCCGACGAGGTCGTGCCAATGCCGCATCATCATCATACCCGGCATCGGCATAAGCACCACGCCAGGTAATAAAGGCGCGGAACACCGACGCTGCCGGTGTACCCGCCCGATGCGGCGCCGATCGGTGGAAATCATCGGCCGCTCGGCTCGTTTCGCTGGGATGGGTGCTCATCTTCCGGCATACAGGCCTTGTGACCCGTCTCAAGGCCCGGTGCATCATGACCCCTTCCCGCGATATTTCACGTCTGCTCGATATCATGGCGGCATTGCGTACGCCCGGAACGGGCTGTCCCTGGGATCTCGAGCAGAATTTCGCGACGATTGCGCCCTATACCATTGAGGAAGCCTACGAAGTCGCCGACGCCATCGCACGCGGCGATCTCGATGACCTGCGCGACGAACTCGGCGATCTCCTGTTGCAGGTCGTATTTCACGCCCGCATGGCGGAAGAGCAGAATGCCTTTTCCTTCGGCGACGTGGTCGATGCGATCACCAAAAAGATGATCAGAAGGCATCCGCATGTCTTCGCCAATAAAGACGGACGGTTGACGCCCTCTGACGTCAAGGGCGCCTGGGAACGCATCAAGGCCGAGGAGAAGGCAGAACGGGCGGCACGGAGGTCGGCTGAAGAGAATTCACCCCCATCGCTGTTGTCAGGCGTGAAGGCGGGACAGCCGGCGCTCGCGCGCGCCATGGAATTGCAGCGCAAGGCTTCAAGTGTTGGGTTCGACTGGAACGATCCCCGCGCGGTGCTGCGCAAGATTCGCGAGGAAGCCGACGAGATCGAGGCAGCGCTTGATCGCGGCAAAGCGAACGAACTCGCGGACGAAACCGGCGATCTCCTGTTCGCGCTGGTCAATCTGGCGCGGCATACCGGCGTCGATCCGGAACTTGCACTACGCGGCACCAACGCAAAATTCGAACGCCGCTTTGGCCATATCGAGCGTGCGTTGGCGGCGCAGGGGCGTTCGCTCGAGAGCGCGTCGCTTGAGGAAATGGATTCGCTGTGGGACGAAGCGAAGAAGCGCGAATGAATGTTATCCGGCCGGCCGCGCCGGGAACGATGGTCTATTGGAGCGGATGCGGCACCGCGTCGAAACGGTTGACCACGATGTCGCGCTTGGTTTGATCGACACGCACCGTCATATCGAACCGCCCGTTGTGGAATCTCTTGTTGAGAATTTCCGAGTTGCGATGCAGCCAGCTGATCCCTGCCCCGTCGGCAGCGTCGATTGAAAGATCGAGCGTCGTCCGCGTTGCCGCCAGCCTGTCCTCGATCGCAGCGAGTAATGCATCAATGCCCTCCCCGGTCTCGGCGGAGACCAGGAAACACGGGCGGTCCGGCGGACGGCGATCGGCGATATTCCGCAAGTTTTCGCGCTCCTGCGGACTGAAGCGATCGATCTTGTTCCAGATTTCGAGAATGCGCATTCCCGCAACCGGGTCGACGCCAAGCTGAAGCAGCACGGTTTCGACATCGTGCTGCTGCGCCTCGGCATCTTCGTGCGAAATATCGCGGACGTGGAGAATGATGTCGGCCTCGAGCACCTCTTCCAGAGTCGCGCGAAACGCCGCGACCAGCTGCGTCGGCAGGTTGGAAATGAAGCCGACGGTATCTGACAGCATCGCCTTGCCGCTATGGGGCAGGCTGAGTGCCCGCAAGGTCGGATCAAGCGTTGCAAACAGCATGTCGGCGGCCTGAACATCGGCGCGGGTCAGCCGGTTGAACAGCGTCGATTTTCCGGCGTTGGTATAGCCGACGAGTGCGACCACGCGGTAAGGCACCCGCTGACGTCCGGCCCGATGCAGCCGCCGGGTCGCCTGCACCTTCTTGAGTTCGTTCTCTAGACGCGTGATGCGCTCGCCGATCAGACGTCGATCCGCTTCGATCTGGGTTTCGCCGGGACCGCCCATGAACCCGAACCCGCCACGCTGGCGCTCAAGGTGCGTCCACGACCGCACCAGGCGGCTGCGCTGATAATTCAAATGCGCCAGTTCGACCTGAAGCGCACCCTCTCTGGTTTTGGCGCGGCGACCAAAGATTTCGAGAATAAGTCCGGTCCGGTCGAGAACCTTGGTGCTCCATGCCTTCTCAAGGTTACGCTGCTGGATCGGCGACAGCGCGCAATCCATCACCACAAGTTCGATCTCGTGCCCGGTGATGAGGCCAACGATCTCCTCTACTTTCCCTTTCCCGAGATAGGTAGCGGGCCGGATTTGACTCACCGGCGCGATCAGCGCATCGGCGATCGTCAGATCGATGGCACGTGCAAGGCCTGTGGCTTCCTCCAGCCGCGCCTCGGAATCGCGGATGGCACGGGAATCCGTTTGCGCATCGGGGTCACCCCGGCGCATCCGCAAGTACGGGCCGATGACGATCACCCGCCCGGTTTGCTTGCCCGTTACCGACCGCGGACGGTCGGCACCCCCGTCACGATTTCGGGGTTCCAATCAGTTCACTCTCAAGCCGGGGCGTCCTCGCCGCCTTCGAACAGCTGGATCGGAGCACCCGGCATGATGGTTGAAATCGCATGCTTGTAGACAAGCTGCGAGTGACCGTCGCGCCGCAGCAGCAGACAGAAATTGTCGAACCAGGTAACAATTCCCTGCAGCTTTACTCCGTTGACCAGAAAAATCGTCAGTGGCGTTTTGGTTTTACGAACGTGATTGAGGAAGGTGTCTTGTAGATTTTGTGCGCGGTCTGCCGCCATTGTTTTTATCCCGCAGTCTTGTTTGCTTCTTTTTATTGAACCGGTAGCTGCCCTCTAACGGAGCAGTCCCCGGTTACCGGCCCCCCTGAGATCCCCCTCCGGGGAGCGCGACAGAGGGATTAGAAGGCAGGCGTGGTTATTAGGCAAGCAAGTTCACGCGGCAGACAGGTCGAACGAAGCGCTAATCCTCCGCAAAAACCCGGAAAGAGACGAAATTTCTCGAAAGGCCAATGAGCAAGCGGGCCCTGTCGGCGCTCAACCGACGCCGAGGGCCTTCAGCTTGCGATGCAGAGCCGACCGCTCCATGCCGACGAATTCCGCCGTGCGAGAAATGTTGCCGGAGAATCGGCTGATCTGAGCCATCAGGTAGTCGCGCTCAAACACTTCCCGCGCCTCGCGGAGCGGCAGGCCCATGATGTGCTCGCCATTGTTACTGGTTGGCATCGCCGGCACCATCGAGCCCACGTCCTGCGGCAGCATGTCGGCCGTGATGATGACTTCCGGTCCGCCGCCCGCGAGAATCATCACCCGCTCGACATTGTTACGAAGCTGGCGGACGTTTCCGGGCCAGACATGCGACTGCAACACCGCCATCGCGTCCTGGCCGATCTGCCGCTTCGGCAAGCCCGTCGCGGTTGAAATCTGGTCCATGAAGTAGTCGATGAGCTCCGGGATGTCCTCGCGGCGTTCCGACAGCGGCGGAACGCGGATCGGCACCACCGACAACCGGTGATAGAGATCTTCCCGGAAGCGGCCGGCGGCGATCTCCTCTTCCAGATTGCGAGCAGTCGAGGAAACGATGCGAACGTCGACGTTGACCTTGGCGGTACCTCCCTGCCGCTGGAACGTTTGATCGACCAGCACGCGCAAAATCTTGTTCTGGGTTTCGCGCGGCATGTCGCCGATTTCATCGATGAAAAGCGTGCCGCTGTGGGCTTCTTCCAGCGCACCGGTCTTGCGGGCATGCTCGCCATTGGGCTCGACGCCGAACAGCTCGATTTCCATGCGTTCGGGCGTAATTGCCGCGGCGTTGATGACGACGAAGGGGCCGTCGGCGCGGCTGGACGCGTTATGCAGCGTGCGCGCCGCCAGCTCCTTGCCGGAACCCGAGGGACCCACGATCAGAATGCGACTATTGGCCTTGGCGGCCCGGTCGATTGTCTGCCGCAGCTGGTTCATGCAAGCCGAGTGGCCGGTCATGACGCTCGCAGTGGGGGCAAGCTGCTTCAACTCCTTCACTTCGCGCTTCAGGCGCGACGTTTCCAGCGCTCGCGTCGCGACCAGAATGAGCCGATCGGACTTGAACGGCTTCTCGATGAAGTCGTAAGCGCCGCGCTTGATGGCGGCGACCGCGGTTTCGATGTTGCCGTGGCCCGAAATCATCACGACCGGCAGATCGGCATAGTCGCGCTTGATCTGCTCAAGTAATTGCAAGCCGTCGAGCTTGCTGCCCTGCAGCCATATGTCGAGAAACACCAGATTTGGCCGGCGATTTGCAATCTCTGCCAGGGCGGAATCGCTGTCACGCGCCGTACGCGTCGTGAATCCCTCGTCGTCAAGAATCCCGGCGACAAGGTCACGAATGTCGGCTTCATCATCGACAATCAAAATATCACTTGCCATGGGTCGCGCCTGTCTTTTCAGTTGCCTGCTGCGGCTTCGATTTTGGTCTGTTCATTAGTCGCTTCTGCCCGCCCCGTGGTTTCGGATGCGGGAGGTTTTGTTTCAGCGTCCGGCTGTTTGATTTCGACGGTAGGTGCATGGCCCGATACCGCAAATCGCAGCCGCATCCACGCGCCCCGCGCGCCCGGTCGGAAGTCCGACGCATCGTGGAGTTCGATCCGACCGCCGTGATCTTCCAGAACACGGCCAACAATGGCGAGCCCAAGGCCCGTGCCCTTCTCGCGGGTCGTGACATAGGGTTCCAGCAGGCGCGCGCGGCTCACCTTGGGCAAGCCAATTCCGTTGTCGATGACATCGATCACAATGTCATTGTTTTCGCGCGCGGCGATGACATCAATACGACCCTTGCCAAGCTCGTCGGCCGGCACCGCTTCGATCGCCTCCGTCGCGTTCTTGATGATATTGGTCAATGCCTGGGAAATAAGTCGGCGGTCGAATTGCGCCCGCAACGGCTCCTCCTTGATTTCCGCCTCGATTTCGACGTCGGGATGACCAACCCGCATCAGGAATACGGCTTGTCGCACGGTGTCGGCGACATCTTCGCCCTCGATGACGGGTTTCGGCATCCGCGCGAACCGCGAGAACTCATCGACCATCCGCCGGATGTCATCGACCTGGCGCACGATGGTCTCTGTGCATTGATCGAAGACGGCCTTGTCCTCCGTGATCGCCCTGCCGAATTTGCGGCGAATGCGCTCGGCCGAAAGCTGGATCGGGGTCAGCGGATTCTTGATTTCGTGTGCGATCCTGCGGGCAACGTCGGCCCATGCCGAGGTTCGCTGTGCGGAAACGAGCTCCGTAATGTCGTCAAGGGTGATGATGTAGCTGTCGCGCGTCTGGCTCGTCTGTTCGGCCGTGACACGTACCGAAAGAATGCGCTCATGACCCTCGCGGTTGATCGTGATCTGGCCCTGCACCAGCCGCTGGGTGCTTTCCCGCGCCGTTTTCATCATCTCGTCGAGCTCGGGCAACACGTCCGACAAGGGATGATCCAGCGTCTCCGATTCCGCGTGGCCGATCAGCTTTTCGGCGGAACGATTGAGAATTCCGACGCTGCCGGAAGCATCGACGCCGATGATGCCGGCGCTTGCGGACGACAACACCGCCTCGATGAACCGCCGCCGGCTGTCGATAAGGTCGCTCGCGCTCACCAACTCGTCGCGCTGGGTACGCAATTCCTGCGTCATCTTGTTGAACGTCTCGCCGAGTTGCGCCAGATCGCCCTTCGAGCGCAGCACTGGTACCTGCACATGGAGGTCGCCGGTTGAGACGATATTGGCCGCACTCATCAGCCGCCGGATCGGGGTGACCAGCCAGTTGGCAAAATTCAACCCGATCAGAATGGAGGCCATCAGGATGGTGAGCGCTATCACCGCGAAGATCAGCGCGAAATTCACCTGGATGCCGAGCCGGCGCGATTCGATCTCGGCATATTCGGCGACGCTCGCCTCGGTTTGCTTCAGTTGGGCCACCACATGCGGATCGAGCTGGCGCGCAACGTAGAGGAAGGTATCCCTGAAGGCCCGCAGCCGGATCACGGCCGCGACATAGTTCTCTTCAGGCAACACCGCGATCTCAGGCTCTGTTTCGGTGACGTTGCTCAAGAAATCTGCCGGCGGCGCCGCAAAGGCGAGATTGATGCCCGTTTGCGCGGTCTCCAGGATATGGCGGTCCTTGTCGATCAGCATCGCCCCCGGCAAATTGCGCGAAGCCGCACTCGCCGTCAGCAGCTCGCGGAAGGATTGGCGATCCTGGTCGTATAGTGGACGGGCGTGGGAAATATCGTTGGCCATTCCAAGGATATCGCCACGAATGAGCTGGGCGTGTTCCTGCATATAAGCCCGCGCGATGATCAGCGAGTTCTGAATCACGTCACGGGTCGGCCCCGAAAACAAACGGTCGAGGCCGCGATCGATCGTCACGTTGGCAACGCCTGCCACCAACACGGCCGGCAGCACCGCGATGATCGAGAAAAGACTGACGATCTGGACATGGAGCCGCGCCGCCGCCCGGCCGCGGCGCCGGGCCTGCATCACCTGCCAGACCTCCCGGAAAATGATGCCGACCAGCACCAGGATAGTGGCGCCGTTCATCAGGATGAAGGAAACCGCGACTTCGCGCGTCGGCTCGATCCGGGTCAACCCGGTGAGCACCACGAAAGTGAGAAAGGCCGATAGCAGCGCCAGGCCGATCGCAAACGGCGCCAGCAACCTCCGAAGGGACCACCCCTTGGGTTCAGCAAGCGATGGATCGAACTGTGCGGCCGTGGTGTTGGTCATTCCGGCAAACGGCAAACTAAAGGCGGGATGGATGCATTATTAGTGCCCGGAGGCAACAAACTGATGCATTCATATCACACAATGTTGCCAAATTGCGACAATTCCACGGCGCCCCCGCTAAGGCAAAGGGGGCGCCGAGGGGGCCTCAATTGCCGCTGCGATAGACCTGAATGTCCAGATCGCGGATCTTCTTGCGGAGCGTGTTGCGGTTAAGCCCCAAAAGGTCGGCCGCCCGGATCTGATTGCCCCGGGTNGCCGCCAANGCCGCCGTGAGCAGCGGAACCTCGATTTCCTTGAGAATCCGGTGGTAGAGGCCGGGCGGCGGCACGCCGTTCGGAAAGCCCGAAAAATGCGACGACAGATAGGCCTCGACCGCGCCGCCCAGGTTGTCGATGATGCCATGGTGGGCATTGCCGCCCGAGGTCACCGCCGGCGGCGCCAGTTCGCCGTCGATGACGGAGGCGGTGATCACGTCCTGCGGATACAGCGCCGCAAGCCTGCGCGCGAGGTTTTCAAGTTCGCGCACATTGCCCGGCCAGCGATGCTGCTTCATGCGCTCAAACGCAAGCGTATCGAGTTTCTTCGGCGGCAATCCGTCCTTCTCGGCGAGTGCGAAGAAATGCCGGATCAAATCGGGCAAATCCTCGATCCGCTCGCGCAAGGGAGGAAGCCGCAACGGCACCACGTTGAGGCGGAAGAACAGGTCTTCGCGGAACAGGCCTTGTTGAATCAAGATGCGCAGGTCCTTGTTGCTTGCGGCAACAATGCGCACATCGGTCTTGATCGGTGTTCGGCCGCCGACGGTGGTGTACTCCCCCTGCTGCAGGACCCGCAGCAATCTGGTCTGCGCCTCCATCGGCATGTCGCCGATTTCGTCAAGGAAAAGCGTTCCGCCTTCCGCCTGCTCGAACCGGCCGGAGGCGCGTGTATTGGCGCCGGTGAAGGCGCCTCGCTCGTGCCCAAACAATTCCGACTCGATCAAATCGCGGGGAATGGCGGCCATGTTGACGGCGACGAACGGTCCGTTGCGCCGCTTGCCGTAGTCGTGCAGCGCGCGCGCCACAAGCTCCTTGCCGGTTCCAGACTCGCCGGAAATCATCACCGTGAGGTCGGTCTGCATCAGACGCGCCAGCACCCGGTAAATTTCCTGCATCGCCGGGGAACGGCCAACCAGCGGTATGGAGTCGAATTCGGAATCGTCGGCGGTGTTGGCCACCCGCTCCTTCGGCTCCGCCAACGCGCGGCCGACGATCGCGATCAATTCCTTCAGGTCGAACGGCTTCGGCAGATATTCATACGCACCGCGTTCGGAGGCGCGGATCGCGGTCATGAACGTATTCTGCGCGCTCATCACGATCACGGGAAGATTCGGCCGCATCTTCTTGATCCGCGGCAGCAGATCAAACGCGTTCTCGTCGGGCATCACCACGTCGGTGATCACCAGATCGCCCTCGCCCTGGCTTACCCAGCGCCACAATGTCGCCGCGTTTCCCGTTAGCCGAACCTCGTAACCGGCGCGCGAGAGCGCCTGATTGAGAACGGTACGGATGGCTGTGTCGTCGTCAGCGACAAGAATACTACCTGCGGGCATCGTTATTCCTCATCTTGAGTTCTGTGAGGCATGCAACGTCGTCCCCGAAACGTCATCGCGGTCACTCGAATCGAAATTTTTTGCGGAATTGAACATTGGCAGCAGCACGCGGAAGATCGTCTTTCGCGGCTGGGACTCGCACTCGATGATACCGCCGTGATCGCCGACGATCTTGGCCACCAGTGCAAGACCAAGCCCGCTGCCGGTCGGCTTGGTCGTGACAAAAGGATCGAACAGGTTCGGCAACAGGTCGTCGGGCACGCCGGGACCGTTGTCCTTGACGCAGAATTCAAGCGGTAACGAGACCCGCGATTTCTTGCCCGGAACCGACAGGCGTACCCCCGGACGGAACGCGGTGGTGAGCTGGATCTCGGCGTCGCTGCCGAGATCGGCCACCGCCTCGGCGGCGTTCTTGACCAGATTCAGAAATACCTGGATCAACTGGTCCTGGTTGGCGAGCACTGGCGGCAGCGAAGGATCGTATTCCTCGACAAAGCGAATGTTGCGGGCGAAGCCCGATTGCGCCAGCCGCTTGACGTGATCGAGCACCGAATGAATGTTGACCGGGCCGCGCGCCACCGGCCGGTCGTCGCCGAATACTTCCATCCGATCGACCAGCGTGACGATGCGGTCTGCCTCATCGCAGATCAGCCGCGTCAGCATGCGATCTTCGGGCGAGGCTGCCTGTTCAAGCAATTGGGCCGCGCCGCGGATTCCCGACAGCGGATTCTTGATTTCATGCGCCAGCATCGCGGCCAGCGCAATCACCGAGCGCGCTGCGCTCCGGTGCGTCAATTGCCGGTCCATCTTGTCGGCGATGCTGCGCTCCTGCAACATCACGACGATATGACCGGGCCGCTCGGTGACCGGGGCGACGTGAAGATCGACCTGACGATCGCCACCCATCCGCGGCGTGCCGAGATCGACCTTGTACTCATTGACCGGCGAACCGCTCGAGCGCACCTGGTCGATCAGCGCCAATAACGGACTTCCGAAAGGCACCAGTTCCTTCAAGGACTGACGTTGCAGGAACTGCGCCGAAATCTCGAAAAACGATTCAGCCGCCATGTTTGCATCGACGATCCGCCCGTCCGGTGCAACCAGGAACACCGGATTGGGCAGCGCGTTGAGGATGATCTCGGCATCTGATGGCACGGGCCGGCGGTGTTCTGCAGCCGAAGTCATGCGGCGGCGCTCCATGCAAAATCGTCGAATGCATCCTGCAGGGACCGATGCACGAGATACGGATTGTCTGACGTCAGAATCCTCTCGCGCCAGCTCTTGAGCGTCGTCGCGGGCGCGCGGCTGCATTGGGCGGCGATCTGCAGCGCCCAGCCGAGATGCTTGCGCGCGTGCTTCAGACCGACGCGCAATCCATAGTGACTGCAGACGTCGTCATAGAGCGCGCGGATAAATGTGAGCTGCTCCACCAGCGATGGGGCGGATTCGATGACGCCGGTCTCGATGCGGCGGGCGATCTGCCCAGGCAACCATGGCTGACCCTGCGCGCCGCGGCCGACCATGACCGCGTCCGCACCCGACGCTTGAAGCGCGGCCACGGCCTTCTCGAACGAGGTGATGTCGCCGTTGACAACAAGCGGGATATCGATCGCGTTCCTGACGGCGCGCACCGCGCCCCAATCGGCAGTGCCGTTGTAAAACTGGCAGCGGGTACGGCCATGCACCGAGATCATCTGCACACCGGCGGCCTCAGCGCGGCGCGCCAATTCAGGCGCATTCAGCGAGCGATCGTCCCAGCCGAGCCGCATCTTCAGCGTCACCGGCACCTTCACTGCCGAGATGGTCGCCTCAATCAGTCGAACGGCGTGATCAAGATCGCGCATCAAGGCCGAACCAGACTGCCCACCCGTCACATGGCGCGCGGGACAGCCCATATTGATGTCGATAATTTCCGCGCCCGCGGCTTCGGCGATGCGTGCGCCTTCGGCCATCCACTTGGCTTCACAGCCCGCGAGTTGAACGACATGCGGGCCAATGCCTGTGGCTTCGCAGCGCAACCGCGACATCGGCTTGCCGTTAACGAGATCATCGCTTGCCGTCATCTCCGACACGACGAGTCCAGCGCCGAGCCCGGCCGCCAGACGTCGAAAAGGAGCATCCGTGACGCCGGACATGGGCGCAAGAAGGACCCGGTTAGCGATCTGAATATCGCCTATTTTCAAAGGCTTAATACGTAGTAAATCCCGACCGGTCACGGATTTTCTCGTTGTTTCGACAGACGCCCCGCCTGCCGGAACCTATTTTGCGCACAAATCTTGTGCAGTCAAGTTTCATGCCTACAGTTTAGACAGTTCTTGTAATTCCGCAAGTGCACCGCAGCAAAAGATGCTTTTCCCCACAGCGCGGAGGAATCGCTCTGCTTTCGCAATGTGAGCGTGATATGGGCAGAGCGCCGTTCACCCAACAACTCGCGATCTGCCCATAACCGATTCCCATGTCGAACCCTCAACGGACTGCAGCCATCCTCGTCGCAGCCGGACGCGGCCTTCGTGCCGGCGCGGGCGGACCCAAGCAGTACCGCTCGATCGGCGGACAGACCGTGATTTTCCGGGCGATGGAGCCGTTTTGCCGCCATCCTCAGGTGTCGGCCGTGCAGCCGGTCTTGAATCCCGACGACATCGCCATGTTCAACGACGCGGTGCAGGGGTTGCCGCACGCGCCTCCGGCAAAGGGCGGCGCAACGCGCCAGGCATCGGTGCATGCTGGGCTCGAGGCGCTTGCTCCGCAGAAGCCGGACGTCGTTCTCATTCACGACGCCGCGCGGCCCTTCGTTTCGGCCGGCCTGATTTCCCGCGCGATCAACGCAGCATCTGCCACCGGCGCAGCTATCCCTGCGATAGCGGTCGCCGATACGATCAAGCTGGTCGACGGCAGCGGCAATATCGAAGCAACCCCGGAGCGCGCGCGCCTGAGAATTGCGCAGACACCGCAGGCATTTCGTTTCGATGTCATTCTCGAAGCTCATCGCCGCGCGGCACGCGAGGGCCGCAGCGATTTCACCGACGACGCTGCCCTTGCCGAATGGGCGGGATTGACGGTGGCAACTTTCGAAGGCGATGCTGCGAACATGAAACTGACGACACCGGAAGATTTCGTCCGCGAAGAAGCGCGCCTGGCCAGCCTGCTCGGCGATGTCAGAACCGGGACCGGCTACGACGTTCACGCCTTTGGCGACGGCGATCACCTGATGATTTGCGGCATTCGCGTGCCGCACCATCGCGGCTTCCTCGCGCATTCCGACGGCGACGTCGGTCTCCACGCGCTGGTCGATGCCATCCTCGGGGCGCTTGCGGACGGCGATATCGGTTCGCATTTTCCGCCAAGCGATATCAAGTGGAAGGGCGCGGCCTCCGACAAGTTCCTGAAATATGCAGTCGATCGGGTCACCACTCGCGGCGGGCGCATCGCCAATCTTGAAGTCACCCTGATCTGCGAGCGGCCGAAAATCGGACCCTTGCGCGACACCATGCGCGCGCGCATCGCCGAGATCACGGGATTGAATGTCTCGCGCGTCGCCGTGAAGGCGACCACCAGCGAGCGCCTCGGCTTCACCGGCCGCGAGGAAGGCATCGCTGCGACGGCATGTGCCACCATTCGTCTGCCTTGGGACGATAAGGGCCCGGACGGCAAAGGCGGGAGCGCTTGAAATGAGCGGCGACGCCCGCGCCCTCTCACGCGCGCTGCTTGATCTTTGCCGGATGCGCAAGCTGACCATTGCCACCGCTGAATCCTGCACCGGCGGACTGGTCGCCGGCGCCTTGACCGATATTCCCGGCTCCTCCGATGTCATCGACCGCGGCTTTGTCACTTATTCGAACGAAGCCAAGCGCGCGATGCTCGGGGTCAAGGCCGCGACGCTTGCGACCTTCGGCGCGGTCAGCAAGGAAACTGCGACCGCCATGGCGATCGGCGCGCTGGAGCGGGCCGGCG
>JGI12270J11330_10001585_pt1 | contig 16799 bp, 18 predicted proteins | sample PeaSoiMetSII2010_FD_11330 | JGI IMG/M metagenome (IMG submission 11330)
TGCGGCGGGGCGGCGGGGAACTGATCTCACATTTTCAGGAGCCGTTGATTTCTATCCCGTGCTCCGTGTCGGCCACCTGCTGTCGATCCTCATTTTTCCGCTCCGCTATTGAGATTGAATCCGCGATGGCGCATTCCAGCGCCGGGGAAGGTCGCCCGTCCCAGTTCGCCAGCTTCCGCGCCGCCAAGATGCTCGCCGCGATCAACAAAACGCGCTTTCGACCTTCGTCCGTCGTGCGATAATACGATATTCGCCATCTATTCGCTATATACGGGCAGTTTGCAAGATCGACGACTTAATTCAAGCACGCAAGCTGGTGTCAGATGGAAATCCCGGTCAAGGAGCAGCGGATTCTGCTGCTGTCGTCCGGCAACAGATGTGCTTTCTTGGGTTGCAGCAACACGCTCGTGCAGCACGTCGGAGTGATGAAGCGGCCTGTTGTTACGGGTCAGATCGCCCACATCATCAGCGAATCCGCCGACGGCCCGCGTGGAACAGAATATCTTCCGCAGGGGGAGCACAATAAACACACGAACCTTATCTACCTGTGCCCTCAGCACCACAAGGAGGTTGACGATCAACCGGAAATCTATACTGTAGAGCGACTTCGGCAGATGAAAGCCGATCATGAGGCGGCTATCCAACAAGCGATTTCGCACTCTTATGCCACCCAGCGGAATGAGACCACTCCGCTGACCTGCCTAAATGAGTGCGTTTACAGCACTCTTCTTCCTGTGCTCCGAATGCCAAAGTTCGTTTGGTCGGCTCCCTCCACATACACCGATACACAGGAGCGAGCAGCCGCCGCCGAGATTGTGTACGGCAGTCCGGACCTGCTTTGCCCATTCACGATTCGTGATGGAGGCACTCTGTATGCGTTCAACAATCTGCGAGACCAAAACGGGCCATTCTCCAAGGTTGTACAGCCGGGACAGGCAAAACGCACGCTAGTCGAGGAGTGGCTAGAGGATGGAGCTAATGCCGCTCGGCTTTCTGCATTGCTGAATCGTGCGCTGAACAAGCTCACAGGTCGTAAGGGGCTGAGGCTCGACAGAGAACATCGGCGCTACTTCTTTCAGGCGGACGAGCCGGGAAGAACGGTTGCGATGAAGTATCGCCCGATGAACCGCTCGACGCTCGTCGAGAGAAACGTAGTATGGCAACCAGTCAGCAAGCAAACAGGGCAAGCTAGACCATATTGGTATCACGTAGCCGCCAGCTTGCGGCTGCTTCGAACCGGGGCTAATCAGTGGTGCCTCAGCATCAGGCCCGAAATGCGTGTTACCAAGGACGGATTAGTTCCTGTTGAGCCGAAGAGCACCGGGAGTCATGTCACTCGTAAGAAGGCAAAGATGTACAACTACGATCTGTTGGAGGAGCTTAACTTCTGGCGAGACTTCCTGAGCGACGGCAAACCGCGAATCTCCATGAATTTTGGAAATGGGCAACGAATACTCATATCGACCACACCGATGTCCTCGGAAATCATCTGGCCGGGAATGCCCGAAGAGTTTGCTAAGGCCTTCCGCAATGTCGAATATGAGGAAGACCTGTTCACGCTGGCAGAACTGTCGGAACTCGGCGATCAGGAAGAGGAAGGTGGGGCGGCATCACATACGCAAATTGATGAAGTGGGCAACTTGGAGGAATAAACGATGTCTGTAAGCACGCTCGAACAGCCGCAACTGACGTGCAAATATCTAGGTGAACCTTTACTGTCTTTCGGAAATGGAGGTACCCATGTTGACCCCAAGTTCGGAATTGCTAGGTTTGGGCCAAAATCCCTAAATACCTCTGACCGACATCCAGCAAGTCTACGCGTCGGGTTCATTGGCAGCGCGATCACAATCGAGCAGGCGCAGGAATGGATCGAGATCAATGCCAGAGGCGTGCCCGGCGACGAAGACCATCCGGCTTTCCCCGGTTTTGCAAGTGACCGGGGATTCCATACCGAGTTGCTTTTCAGCACGCGCTGGTCGGAACCGATCACAAGGTCAGAGCTTGACGATTTGCTATCGATTCGGAACAAGCGGAGCAAGTTTGAGAAGTGCCTGACCCTGCTGGAGGAAAAAATCCGCCTACTGTCGAAGAAGGACTTGGCTCCTGAATATGTTGTTGTCGCCCTGCCGGACACCCTGAGAAGCAAATGTGGAGTACTTGACCACATCTCAAATACAGGAGGGCGGGTGCACCGGGACTTGCGGCGTGCATTCAAGGCTGTGGCAATGAATTACCGAATCCCCACCCAACTCGCCGACCAAGCCACTATCGAATTCCGCGACCCCGACAATCCTACGAAGATTGCATGGAATTTCTTCACCGGGCTCTACTTCAAGGGCGGTGGCATGCCGTGGGGGCCGATTGGCCTAACGCCCGGAAGTTGCTACGTTGGAATCAGCTTTTACCGTGGACTGACTTCATCTGATCCGAAGGTGCACACGAGCCTCGTTCAGGCATTTGATGAGCATGGAGAAGGGCTTGTGTTGCGCGGCCCTGATTTTGTATGGGACGAGGAGAAGCACCAAAGCCGCACTCCACATCTGAAGGCAGAAGAAACATTCGCACTCGTGAATCTTGTTTTAGATCGTTACTGGGGAGAGATGAAACAGTACCCACAGCGAGTCGTAATCCATAAGACTTCAAGGTGGTGGCTGGAGGAGGCGGCTGGTTGCCGGGAAGCCTTGCGTAACCGAGTAGCCAAGTATGACTTGGTTGCATTGCAGGGACAGGATTCAGTGCGGCTGCTCCCCGTCAGCAAGTATCCTGCGTTGCGTGGAACCCGATTCACGGTCGGCGAATTAGACCACCTCTACACTACAGGATTCATACCAGAGCTTGGGCAGTTTCACGGCACGCATGTGCCCTCGCCAATACAGATTGCTGACCACTTAGGTCACGATACGCCACGAGAAGCAATGCTCAGGGAGATACTTGTGTTGACAAAAATGAACTGGAATTCTTCCCGGCTCGGAGGGTTGATGCCGATCACCGTAAAGTTTGCGCGTCTAGTCGGCGAAATAATGCGGGAAATCCCTTCTGATGTTGAGCCGCAGCCACAGCAGAAATTCTACATGTGACCTGACAGTGGCTCAGGAATACCGACCGCCCATCGCCGCAGTTCTGGGACTCGTCAGAGGCATTTTTAGGCTATGCGTCACGAGGCAACTGCTTCCTTCGATACCCCGCCTAGCTGGCCACAAAGGCTGCCAGCACCTCTGGAACGCCCCAGCCGACCCAAACCCCTTAGGGCAACCAAATGGTCGCAAATCGGCTCCCTGACGGTTCACCCAAGGTACAGCCGTCCGTAGCAGCATTTCTTTTCGTCAGCGATGCGATGGTCAGGATGCCCGTTGTGGTGGGCGAGAAGATCACGCTTATGGTGCAGTTTGCTCCGGACGCGAGAGTGGAACCACAAGTGTTGGCCTCTTGGAAGTTCGCGCTTGCCGCGATACTTGAAATCGTCAACGTAGCGTTGCCGGAGTTGGTAAGCGTGATGGGCATTGATTGGCTCGCTGTGCCCTCAATTTCGCCTCCGGGGAAGGTCATGGTGGTCGTGGACAGAGAAGCGACTGGTGATCCACCGCCCATTGATCCGCCACCGCAACCACTGAGCAGGAACCACCCGCAAAGTAGGGGCAGGAAATACTTTTTCATAGTGCCTCCTCTGGGAACCAAAGGCGGTCGGACGTGAACCGGAATTTCCTTTTTGACCCCAAAAACGGCTGCTATTGTCCCCCAATCCCGGTTCGCGTCAATGTACAAGCGCGGAATTTCGTTGAAGCCTAGTTCTTGTACACCGAGGTGCAATAATTGAAGCCGAAGAGGTTGCAGCGGTCATGAAGAGCAGGCAAGGGTACAAGGGCTACGTTATCGTGGCACGGTCATGCGAGATTCAAGAAGGCGAGTTCTCGGCAGAGTTCTCCGTCGAGGAACATGAGGCGGATGGGTTCATGGAAACTGAATTCTACCTGCCCGACACATTCCCCACACAAGACTCAGCGATTGAGGCAGCAATTCAGGCTGGACGGCAGAAGATCGATTTGGGTTTCGAGCGGGGACGTACCGTGGTGAATGGGTGAGCGCAGAGCTAAGCAAGGATGCGTTGCGCTTCGATTTTCCTACCCACAAATCTACCCACAACACCCGTGTTCTTGTGGTTCCTTCCAGCGACTTGGCAGCCCCCGCTGAGAACGTAAGTCGCTGAAAAGACAAATCACGCAAGATTGACACGGTAGAGGTCTGGGGTTCGAGTCCCCACGTGCCTACCATATCTTTCAATCATTGCAGCGGTTGCGGTTTTGCTCGCCGATTCCAACTCCCGATTCGACTCCCGAACCAGCTTTTCCAGCACAGCGCCCTGAGCTTCAAGCTTGTCTGCCTTGAAGCCGTGCGTGTAGTGGCTGAGCATGTTGAGGTTCTTCCACCGGAGCATCGCACAAACGATCTGCGGATTCTCGTCGTTAGCCATGAGCCACGACCTGAGCGAATGCCTGAACGTGTGGAACCCGAACCGCTTGACCAGTTCGCCGTCATCAGCACCCGTGTTCATTCCCTGACGGATGTGGCACTCGTGTCCCAGCTGGGCAAGGTCTGTGTACTTCTTTAACATCAAAGCAATGGTGGGTGGAGCAAGCGACCATTCCTTTCGCGTTTGACAACCTGATTTGGCCCACCAGCGATCGTTTCATTTGGCCCATCCTTGGGTCATAAGGTTTCGGTTGTTCCCAAACTGCAGTTGCTCAGCCGGGATGGAGTGCAGAGGAAGGGGCGGCGTTTGAGCCCCTTCCTTTGCATCAGCAATGTAGCAGCTACTCCGTCGGCAGCTACGATGCTTTCTTCTTCTGCCGGACTTCCAAGGTTCTGCGAAAACGATAGGACTCGGTTCCGGTCTCGATGATGTGCGCTCGGTCAGTGATGCGATCCAGCAACGCCTTGCACAAGCGCGGATTCTGAAAAACCTGCGTCCACTCGGAAAAGGGTAAGTTCGTAGTCACGATCAACGTCGCTCGCTCGGCGCGTTCGGCAATCACCTGGAACAAGAACTCCGCCCCGATGTCGGCCAGCGGCACGTAACCTACCTCGTCCAGCACGATTACGTCGAAGCGCAGCCAGCGCGCCAGTACCCGCTTCACGGCGTTGTCTTGCCGGGCCTCGACCAACTCGTTCACCAGGTTGGCAGCGGTGGTGAATCGCGCCCGGCGCTTCTGCCGGCACGCGGCCACGCACAACCCGGTCGCCAGGTGCGTCTTGCCCGTACCACATTCCCCCATCAACACCACCGGTTCGGCGCGCTCGATGTAGCCACCTTCGGCCAGTTCCCGAATCTTCGCCGCTGGAATCTGCCGCGCCTGGTTGAAGTCAAACTCCTCCAGTGTCTTCAGCCGCGGCAACTTGGCATCGCGCAGTCGTTGCTGAATGGCGTGCCGGTCGCGTTCTTCCGATTCCATCGTGAGCAACGCTTCCAGGTACCCAATGTGACTGCGCTGTTCCTTGATGGCCTGCTCTGCTAGTTGCACGAAGTGCGTTCCGATCATCGGAACGCGCAGTGCTTTGCAATATTGCTTCACGCTGGCGTGTTCGAGAGCTTACGTTTGTTCTTTCATCGCGCCACCTCCGCAGTGGTGGCCGCGATGCCGAGTAACTGGTCATATTCGTTCATCTGCGGCAACGGGCGCTCATAGCGTTCCAGTCCGTTCAGATCGAGTAACTCGGTGTGCGGGCGACCCAGGTCCGTTGCCGTCAGCAGATGCCGCACCGCGGCCGCATCCGTACAACCCAAGGCCAGCGCCTTTTCGACTGCCTGTTGCAGCCGTTCCCATCCGTGCCGCTTGCCGAGTGTGAGTAACTCGATCATCTCCCGTGTGCCCGGCTGTTTGCCGTGTCGTTACTGCAAACTCAGCCAGAGCTGGTCAAAACTCTCCGGCCACCGTCCGCGTTCCCGCCACTGCCGCAGCGGACTCGATCCCGCCAGCGCTCCCGGCTTCTTCTCCAACACATCCAGATAGTGCTCCACATCGAGCACCTGCTCATAGCGCCCGAAACTGCGCTCATGTCTAGCCACGCACTCTCGCTCCCGCCAAACCTCGACGTAGGCCGGAAGCAGTTGTGCTCGGGCGCGGGTGCCCGGCTTCAAGGTGTTGGAGCCCTTGTGACCAGTCTGGACGGGGTGGTGGCGGGCATTCGGGTCAGCGGATCATCTGTTTATGAGCCAATTGTCGCCAAACGCGCTCATTGCAGCCGCCTAGCTAGCCAGCTTCGAAAAATGGCTTACCGCTTCATCTGGATTTCCTCTTCACTGCCGGGATTGCAAGGTCAGATGTCACACTGAAGGACGTAGTTTTCCCTACCGCAGACTTCTTGACTGACGCGTCCTATTCATCCTCCCAAGCGGGAACCTTGTCCACAGGAATACCAAATGCTTCAGACGCCCGGTGTCTGAGCGCCAACTCTAGCTCTTCATTACTGACAAATAGAGAACCCAGCTCTTCGCGGCTCCGATCAGTACCAAATCGGTCTAGCATGGCGGCCACGACAGGCGAAGCTGGAGAATTTGTCTGCGTGATTCGTCCAGTTGTTTGAATCCATTCATCAGCCTCGGGACAGGACTGGCGGCCGACTACCTTGATCGCCGGTCTTCTTGCCATTCGGTTGTTGGCGTTGAACCGTGTCCAAGCGGGGTCTAGAATTGGGTTGTGGCGCAGGAGGGCCAGCTTCATGCCCAACTACGAGTTCTCCTGCCAGACTTGCACCCTTCTCAAAGACGCTGACTTGCACCGAATACAAGGAAGGCACGATCGTCTGTCCGCGCTGTGGCAGCGAGGAAGTGGCGCAGAGATGGTTCTACTCAGTCATGGCTAAGCAGAGCAGAGTGCGCAAACAATTCGAAAGTCTTACCCCGACTGATTCAGCGCGCTCACAACGCCGCGGCAAAAAGGAACGCTTCAGCAAAGTACGAGCGGGGCGGGCCCCCTGCCCCGTCCCAAAGGCTTGCAGCATGGGTCGCTATGCCAATAAGGCAGGAGATCCAACGACAGCCGGAAAAGACAATCCTCGGAATGGACCTGTGGTCCTTTGCTTTAATTGCACTAGTGTCCTGAGTCTAATGTTCGTTTACAAAAGCGGGCGACAGATTCGAGGATCTGGTCGGCCGATTTGGTCCAGACGAAAGGTTTCGGGTGTTGGTTGTGGTGAGCGATGAAGTGGCGGATGGCGTTCTCCAACTGCAGCGTGCTGCGATGGACGCCGCGCCGGATTTGTTTTTCCGTCAGTTCGGCGAACCAACGCTCCACCAAGTTCAGCCAGGAGGCCGAAGTCGGAGTGAAATGCTGGTGGAAACGAGGACGCTTGGCCAGCCAGCGGCGGATCAGTTGAGTTTTGTGCGTGCCGTAGTTGTCCAGAATGAGATGCACGTCGAGGGCTGCGGGCGTGTTGCGGTCGATGGTGTCGAGGAAACAGCGGAGTTCGCGGGAACGATGTCGACGATGGAGTTGGCCCAGCACTTTGCCGCTGGCCACATCGAAGGCGGCGAACAGGCTGGTGGTGCCGTGGCGTTGATAATCGTGGCTGCGACGCTCGATCTGTCCGGGACGCAGGGGCAGCAGCGGCGCGGTGCGATCCAGCGCCTGAATCTGACTCTTCTCGTCCACGCACAGAACCAGCGCGCGGTCCGGCGGGTTCAAATTGAGGCCGACGATGTCGCGGACTTTGTCGATGAAAAGCGGATCGCGGCTGAGTTTGAAGGCCTGGCTACGATGCGGTTGCAGGGAAAAGGCGCGCCAGATGCGGCTGATGCTGCTCTGACTCAATCCGGTGGCTTGCGCGAGCGCGCGCGTAGACCAGTGCGTAGCCGCTTCTGGCTGCGTTTCCAGGGTGCGCGCCAGCACGCGTTCCACCTCGGCATCGCTCAGGCGACGGGTGGTGCCGGGACGGGGCTCATCGAGCAAACCATCGAGCCGTCCCTGGAGAAACCGCTGCCGCCACTTGCCCACCGTCGCCAAGGAGACATGGACCCGGCGTGCCACCTCGGTGTTACTGTGGCCGACGGCGCAGAGCAACACAATACGGGCACGCAAGGCCAGCGCTTGCGCTGTCTTGGGGCGGCGCGTCCATTCCAACAACCGTTGCCGTTCGGCAGGAAGCAGAGTGAGCGGCGCGAGCGGACGACCCAGAGCCATACAGTTCCTCCTGCTTATATCAGATGCAGGAAGGCCTGTACTTATTAAACGAATATTAGACTCAGTTCACTAGCTAGGGCTGCTGATAGGATTAGCAAGCTTGATCCTCCTGGGAGCCCTAATACTGGGTCATTGGACCCGCCTACCGATCGCAATGTTATTTTGATAACGATCGGGGACGTACTCTGCCAAGAGGGCAATAAACTCCTCGATCGAATACCGGGTTGTAACCACGCTTTCTGAGCTCTATGGCGCCAGAGTCTGTCCAAAATGTGGAGAATGACAATTGAAGTTTAGCGGCGTGCCGAAAGTGTGCGGCATTTATTGCACCACCTCGGTTCCAAACGGCAGGTCATAAAGTAAGGGCAAATCTGGTTCTCGGTTTGTTCTCTTCCCCCGGTTGTGCGTAACAATATTTGAGGAGTTTCGCCGTTTCATGAAACGATACAGCAAGAGAAGTGTGAAGCACCAACAACATCTGATCAGACGCGAGTTCAAGAGGCAGGCATCAGCGTGGGCAAAAGAGCGAGTTTCTCCCGATCTTCAGTGGGTTGCGCGCCAACTGCCGTTGAGACGGAGCCTCAGAGTGTTGGACGTCGCAGCCGGAACCGGGTTGCTGAGTCAGGCCGTTGCGCCCAAGGTGAAGCGCGTGGTGGCGCTGGACCTCACCCTTGAAATGATTACCGAGGGTTACAAGAACGTCCAAAAACGCGGATTGCGCAACATCATCTTCGTTTTGGGAGCGGCAGAGACCTTGCCGTTCCCAGCTGGGACATTTGATCTGGTTATGACCCGCTTCTCCTTCCATCACTTCCGCAGGCCGGAGGTCGTTCTGAGGGAGATGAACCGTGTGTGTCGCCCCGGAGGTACCGTGGTGGTTGTCGATCTTCTGGCATCTGCTGACGACAAGCTACGCGCAAGGTACAACCTCCTGGAGCGCCTTCGAGATAGCTCTCATACCGAAGCGCTTTCCCAGCGCCAAATGGAGTCTATGGCAACAGAGCTCGGTCTGAAGATGATGAGCTTCTCATCCCGCCGAGTGAGAATGGACTGTGAAGAGTGGCTGGATTTTGCTCATGCCGGGCCTACCGCCCGAGAGAGGATCCGAGCTGCATTGCAGCAGGAATTGAAAGGAGCGGAACCGACAGGGTTCCAGCCAATCATCGAGAAGGGGCGCCTGGTCTTTCGACACACGTGGGCGGTGCTGGTTGCCAGCAAACTCTGACGTTGACGCTGCAGAATCATCATGCGATCAGTGGCCCCAACCATACCGCGGACATCGAAGAGATTCTTGTGCAGCGTGCCATGGTCCAAGGTGGCTGGTAACCATCCTCCAGACGCAAACGTGATTCCCCGGTTGACAGACTCCAGCAATTGGTAGAGCATTCCTGTCGAGCCGCAACATCGGGTACGAGCGGCCGCCACCAATTGCCAGGAGGACTGCCTTGGCAAACTACATATGCAATCCGACGAAGTGGTATTCGCTTTCCGTCGGTCTATTGTTCCTGGCTCTGCTGGCTGTGTTGCCGGGATGCGGGAAAGGCAGTAAGGGCGGCACCAACGAGATCGCCATCGGCGTTGTGCTGCCCGTCACGGGCCGGGAAGCCAAGCCGGGTCAATATCAACGAGAAGGCATAGAGTTGGCCATCCACCAGATCAACCAGGGTGGAGGCATCTTCGTAAGAGAGCTGGGAAAGAAGCTTCCGGTGAAAGAAGTTTTTTACGATGATGGCTCCGATCAAGCGAAGTCGGCGGGCTTGGTCGAGCGCGCGATGAGCGCCGATAACGTAGTCGCGGTTCTGGGTGGCTATTCCACCGCCCTGGGCGAGGCCGAGTCGGTCATGCCCGACCGATACCAGACTCCGTGGATCACAACCGGTGCGGCCGCAAGCACCATCTTCAGCCACGGCTATCAATACATTTTCGGAACGTTGAGTCCCACCGATCTTTTGGGCTACACCACGGCGGAGTTTCTCGGTAGCGTCGTGGACCATGGGAAACTCAAGAAGGGTCTGAAGCTGGCTCTGGCGCTGGAAAACACCGATCACGGCGTTGACTACGGCAAAGGCATCGACAAATGGATTCAGGAGCACCCCGGATACTTCAACGTGGTCTTCAGTGAGAAATTCGACTTGGGTTCGACCGACTTTTCCGGCCTTCTCCAGAAAGTCAAGAACGCCCGAGCCGATATATTTCTGGCTGACGCCCACCTGCAGGATTACATCACCATGCACCGGCAATATATGCAGACCGCCATGTACCATCAGATGATCAGTTATGGTGCACGCGGCCCGGAAGCGGATGCACGCAAGGCCCTCGGGGATGCCACCAACTACATCTTTGCCGGGATCTGGTGGTCCGGTAAGCTCCCCTACCCACAAGTTAAGCGATTCGCGGCCGACTACCAGGGGTCCACGGGACGTCCGCCTGACTCCTGGTACGCCGCGACCGCTTACGAGGGCATGCGGGCGCTGGCGGCCGCCATCGAGCACGCGGGCAGCCTGAACAAGACCGCCATCCGCGACCAGTTGCGGACCGTAGAGCTGACCGATTCACTGTTGCCAGGCCAGGTTCTTCGATTCGGGAAGAACGGCCAGATCAACACGCCGTTCGTGATCGTCCAGAACAAGCCCGGTGACAAAGTGGACATCGTTTATCCGCCAGACGCAGCCACCGGGGAAGCGATTGCACCCAAGCCTCGTTAAGCGAGCCCCACGATGAGTGCTGTCGATCTGCTGAATTTGCTGATCGCCGCGCTGCTGCAGGCCGGTGTCTACGCCGCCATGTCGGTCGGCATGACCATCATCTATGGTGTCATGAAGATCGTGAATCTCGCCCACGCCGGATTCCTCATGCTCGGAGCTTACTTTGTTTACGAGCTCTACGCCCGGTTCCACATCGACCCACTACTTGGTGTGTTGCTTGCGTTTCCGGTATTTTTTCTCATCGGGATGTCGGTCCATTGGGTTCTGGTCCGGCGGATTCCCACTTCTGATCAGCCCACGCTAACCTCGCTTCTGCTGCTTTTCGGATTGTGGTTAGTGCTGCAGAATCTGGGCTATGTGGTCTGGGGTAACTCGGATCGAGCCATTCTCACCCCTAGAACCCTCGACGTATTGCAGATCGGCCCCATCAGCTTTCCGACTGTCCGGCTCGTGGTTTTCGGTGCTGCCCTGACTTCTCTCGGAAGCCTGGAGTTTGTCCTGCACAAAACCTGGTTCGGGAGAGCGGTTCGTGCGCTCATGCAGAACAGCGATGCGGGACGAATCGTCGGGGTCAATGTGGAGAGAACCGCTCGGGTTGCCTTCGGCGTTGGAATCGCTTTCGCCGGAGCTGCGGGAGGTCTGCTGGCCATGATCTATTCCTTCAGTCCGGATTTTGGCGGACCCTTTTTGCTGAGATCATTTGTCGTCATCGTAATGGGCGGCCTGGAATCGTTCGCCGGCGTGGCCGTCGGTTCGGTGATTCTGGCAGTCGTGGAAACCTTCTGCATTCTGGTTTTACCCGCAAATTACCAGCCCGCAATTGCATTCTCACTGCTGGTCCTCGCTTTAATAGTGCTTCCTGAAGGAGTTGCCGGACTCTGGAACAAAAGGCGCCGCTGGGCATGAACGGAGCCGGAAAAAGTGGCGCATCTGCCCGCCCCAGATTCGCTTTCGCTGTGGCGCCCCTCTTGCTGCTTGCAGTTTTGGCCGCGCTTCCGGCGTTCAGCCTCGGCCCGAACACCGTTCGGCTTCTCTTTGTCACCTTAGTTTGGGTCACGATCAGCATTGCCTGGAACATTTTGGGGGGCTTTGGCGGCCAGGTCTCTTTCGGTTTTGCCGTTTTCTACGGCCTCGGCGCCTATACGGCTGCACTGTCGGTCAATAGCGGAGTCAACTCCATTTTATCGTTGCTGCTGGCCGCCAGCGTAGCTGTCCTGGCGTCAATGTTAGTAGGCCTCCCGACCTTTCGTCTGAGGGGTCCCTACTTCGCCATTGCGACGATTGGAGTGAGTGAGGCGGTCCGCGTCGTGATGACCAATGTTTCCATGACCGGCGGCGCCAGCGGTTACCGGATCATTGAGACACGACCCTTCCACCAGTTGGAGCATTTTTATGCCGCGTTGGCGCTGGCGGTGGTAGCTGTGGCCGTTTCCATGCAGGTTCGGCACTCCAAGTTCGGCTTGGCACTCATCGCAATACGCGAGGATGAGGAAGCCGCTTCTGACCTGGGAGTGAACCCTTATCGTACCAAGTTGCTGGCCCATGCCCTGGCCGCCGCGCTCACCGGAGCAGCAGGAGGCGTTTTCGCTCAGTACGCCGCCTTCATTCATCCTCAGGGTGTTTTCGCATTTGGCATCGGCGTTGCTATCCTTCTAATGCCAATCATTGGCGGCATCGGCACGGTCTGGGGGCCGGTGATCGGCGCGGTGGTTTACGGACTGATTCAGGAAGAATTAATTGCGTCGTTCCCGCAGCTGCATCTTCTCATCTACGGATCTCTGTTGATTCTCATTGTTCTTTTTGAACCGGCGGGAATTGTGGGAATTGCTCGACAAATCGTTCCGCGTCTTCGCGCGCGGATGGAGGGTTAGTGGCTCCCATCCTTAGCATTGACCGCGTGACCAAATACTTTGCCGGGCTGACTGCGTTGAAAGAGGTGAGCTTCGACCTGCAGCCGGGAGGGATTTATGGCCTGATCGGCCCGAACGGCGCCGGCAAAACAACGCTTCTGAGCATCCTCGCCGGCTCCATCCAACCAACTTCGGGAACAGTCGTCTTTCAGGACCGCAACGTGACCGGGGCGAAGTCCTTCGCCATGGCCCAGGCCGGCATCGTCCGGACCCACCAGGTGCCCAGGCCGTTCCGGGCTCTTTCCGTGCTTGAAAACGTGGAAGTGGGCGTCCGCTTCGGTCGCAGCCAAGGTTCGGCCGGCGACCTCTGGGATGCAAGGCGAATCCTCGAGTGGGTCGGAATTGCACACCTCGCAGACGCACCGAGCGTCACGCTTTCGGTCGGCGACCAGAAGCGTCTCGAGCTGGCTCGTGCTCTCGCCACTCGCCCCAGCCTCCTGCTCTGCGATGAGGTTTGCAGCGGGCTCACGGAACCCGAGACAGCCTCTGTGCTCCGCCTGCTTCGCAAAATCCAGGATGCCGGCACGACGATCCTTTATGTGGAGCACAATCTGAAAGCAATCATGTCGGTTTCCCATCACGTCATCGTGATGAACTTCGGGGAAAAGCTGGCGGAGGGCTCACCCGAAGCTGTGCAGAGCGATCCCTCGGTCATTGCGGCCTACATCGGCAGAACGGCGTAAATGGCTGAGCGCCATGACCCAGATCGATTGCTCGAGGCGGAGGATCTCGACGTCGCCTATGGCGCGATCCAGGTGGTTTGGGGCGTCAGCCTCCACCTGAATCGTGGCGAGGTCGTCAGCATGATCGGGCCCAACGGCGCCGGCAAGACAACCACGCTCAGGGCCTTGGCAGGACTCATTCCTGTTCGCAAGGGAAGAATCGTTTTCAATGGATGCGACGTAACCTCAGAGCCAGCGCACGAGCGAGTGCGTCACCGTCTCTGTCTGGTTCCTGAAGGACGCCAGTTGTGGCCCCGGATGACGGTCGAGGAAAACCTTCTGATGGGAGCTTTTTCACCTCCGCTCCGTGTGAAAGCTCATCAAAATCTCGACCGAATCTATCAGATGTTCCCCAGGCTCGCCGAAAGGCGAAGGCAGGCCTGCGGAACTCTGTCGGGAGGAGAACAACAGGTGTGCGCCATCGGGCGCGGCTTGATGGCAGAGCCGCTGCTTCTGCTTCTGGATGAGCCTTCCCTTGGGTTAGCCCCGATGCTGGTGGACCAGGTTTTCCAAATGATTGGCCGGATTGCTGCCGCAGGCGTCAGCATCCTGCTCGCTGCTCAAAACGCCAACGATGCACTGCTGGTTTCTCGCTCTACCTACGTGATGGAAACGGGACGGGTTGTCCTCGAAGGCCTGAGCGAGGAGCTGCGCACCAGCGACCATGTCCGCCGAGCTTACCTCGGAGTCGCCGACTGATGGCGCGGTGACTCCTGAAGAGTCATTCAGGCACGCCCATGCCGGTGGGTTGAACGTTCTAGTGCGCCGCGTCTGTCACGTCGTCAACCCTATGACAAGTTTTCGGCCATCGTATCTCAAGACAGGTCTTCGGATAGAAATGCGCTGTGATAAAAAACGTCTATGCTAGACGCATCCACTTCGGTCAGAACGCGTCAAATCGCCTGAATTTGTAACTGTTGAAGAATTGAATAGAGCAGAGAATTTTCACATCGGTTCAGAACCGCCTCGGTGATCTTCAAGACCGGGGGGCAAGACATCACCCTTCGGGTCAGCATCCCCGCGGCAGCTCCCCAATGAGACGTTGTCCGGAAATCTCGACCTTGAGTTACGACGATCGGGGCCATCGTCGGCACCGGTTCCGGTCGGATGACGGGCTCCTCTGAAGCAATCCCAAGGTAAGAGTTGCCGACTAGTAGCACAGTGAGGTTCGACAGCTTCAGCCGTCACTCCCTCGGGCCAAGATCGCGGATAAGATGAGCGCATTATAGAAACGTGTCTGCGAGCACGAGAAAGTCGCGGGCGGTGACGTCGAAGGACTCGGGGGTCGCGGGAGCTTGCTGCTGGCCGGGTCCGTTCTCGAGAGGACGCGGAACGAAAGCGGTTCTTAGCCCACATGCGCGCGCGGCATTCAGGTCATTCGGATGAGCCGCGACCATCATGACTTCCGCAGGTTGGCAGCCGAGCAGTTCCGCCGCTCCGAGATAGACCTCGTGATCCGGCTTGTAATGGTGAAACAGCTCGGCCGAGAGCACCATATCCCAGGGCAATCCCGCGAACTTGGCCATCTCCACCAGCAACGAAATGTTGCCATTGGAGAGCGTGGAAACGACGAACTCCTTCTTAAGGCGCGCTAGCCCATTGACTGCATCAGGCCACGGAGTCAGGCGATGCCAAACGAGATTCAAGTGATCCTTTTCTTGTTCGCTCAATCCAGTGATTTTGAACTCGACGAGCAAATCGTCAAGGATGAGTCGGTGCAATTGATCGAGCTTCATCCAGGGCATGGACCCCTGGCGTACTCTGTTCATCGACGGAACGTAACCTGCGCGCCAACGGTCAGCGAACTTACCCCAATCCACCTGTGAACCTTTCGTATGGCTCCATTGATTGCCTTCACGGATGATGGAACCGCGCCAATCGACGACCGTTCCGAACACGTCAAAGGCGAGAGCTTTGACAGCAAACGGATTTGAAGGAGTTGGCATCCACGCTGATTCTCTCACAGCGCCTCCGACAAGGCGGCAAAGGTGGAGAGCGCCGCGGGTACCTGAGACGTAACGCCGAACGGTACGGCGTTCATCTAACTGGTGTAGGCAAGCAATTTCGCTCACGAACAGGATCGAGTAGTACTGGTTCTGGCCGAGTCACGAGCAACCCTTCCATAATCAACCCTTCCATAATCCCGTAAGTCATTATGGAGTGACCGTTCCGATGCGCTAGTCGTGGGTTAGGCTGTGAGTGGATTAGAAGCACAGTTCAGAGCCACGAGCGGAAAGGGACGGTCATGACAGAGAAGGTACGATTTTTGGGATTGGATGTCCATGCCGAGACGATTGCGGTCGCGGTAGCCGAGCAGGACGGCGAGGTACGCAGCCTGGGAACGATAGCCAACCGGGAAGAGTCGATCCACAAGCTGGTGAAGAAGCTTGGTCCGGTGGAGCAGTTGCGGGCCTGCTATGAAGCCGATCCGACTGGCTACGTACTGTACTGGCAGTTGACGCAACTGGGGGTGGAGTGCGCAGTGGTGGCGCCCACGCTGGTTCCGGTGAAGGCGGGCGATCGGGTGAAGACGGACCGGCGGGATGCCGAGAAGTTGGCGCGCAATCACCGCTCCGACGATTTGACAGCGGTGTGGGTTCCAGACGAAGGCTCCGAGGCACTGCGGGACCTGGTTCGGGCACGGGAGGCGGCCAAGCAGGATCAGTTGCGGGCGCGTCACCGACTGAGCAAGTTCCTGCTGCGCACGGGCCGGCGTCCGGCGATGGGGTTGAAGGCGTGGACGGAGCGCTACCTGGCCTGGGTTCAGCAGATCCAGTTTTCACAGCCGGCGCAGGAGTTCACGCTTCTGGATTATCTGCACGAAGTCCAGCACATGGACGAACGGGTCCAGCGGCTGGAACAGGCGATTTGCGGAGGCGGTGAAGTTGGCTTCGCCGCAGGTGCAGGAAGAGATCCGGGGGTTACAGGCATTGCGCGGTGTCGCCCATCTCTCGGCGGTAACGATTGCCGCCGAGTTAGGCAATCTCTCCCGCTTCGAGAGCGCGCGGAAGTTGATGGGTTACAGCGGCGCGGTACCCAGCGAAGACTCCAGCGGCAAACGTCAGCGACGTGGGAACATCACCAAGACAGGCAACGCACATCTGAGACGAATCGCCGTCGAATCGGCCTGGAGCTATCGCTTCCGGCCAGCCATCGGACCCAGGTTGCGGCAGCGACAAGAAGGGGTTCCGGAAGAGATCAAGGAGATCGCCTGGAAGGCGCAGATCCGGCTGCACAAGCGCTACTTGAAGCTGATGGCGGCAGGACCGCGGTGGGACGCGAGCTGCT
>JGI12270J11330_10001590_pt1 | contig 16787 bp, 8 predicted proteins | sample PeaSoiMetSII2010_FD_11330 | JGI IMG/M metagenome (IMG submission 11330)
TGTGGCGACATTCCCATGGGCGCCGGCTTGAGTTCCTCGGCGGCTATCGAAGTTGCTGTGGGCGTTGCCTTGTTGATGAACTCGGACTTGCCGGTCGAGCGCGTGGAGCTAGCCCAACTTTGTCGGCGTGCCGAAAATGATTTTGTCGGTGCGCGGGTCGGCATCATGGACCAGTTTGTTTCCTGTTGCGGCCGTGCCGGCCACGCACTCGAATTGGACTGCCGCTCCCTGGAGTATCGCCTCCTACCCCTATCGGCTCTCATAAACCTAGTTATCTGTAACACTATGGTCAAGCATCAGCACGCAGGTGGGGAGTACAACAAACGGAGAACGGAGTGTGAAGAAGGGGTTCGGTTACTTTCCCGCATGCTGCCCGGGATTCGAGCCCTGCGTGACGTGACGCTGTCCGAGCTGGAAAATCATGCACGCGAACTGCCTGAGACAATCTACAGGCGGTGCCGGCACGTTGTCAGTGAAAACGCAAGAGTGTCCGATGCTTCCTCCGCATTACAACGCGGCGATCTTAGCGCGTTCGGACGTCTTATGGGCGAATCACACCGCAGTTTGCGTGATGACTACGCGGTGAGTTGCGCGGAACTGGATCTGATGGTTGAACTGGCGGAAGAGCAAGAAGGCGTGCGTGGTGCGCGGATGACGGGAGGAGGATTCGGTGGTTGTACCATCAATTTGTTAGATGCCGATGCGGTCGCACAATTTAAACGTTCGGTGGCCTCAGCTTACGAGAAAAAAACTGGGCGTGCGCCCCAGATCTTAGTGGTTTCCGCGAGCGACGGTGCGGGTGAGGTGGAGCTTTGATCTGCGCAACCGCACATTTTCTCCCGACAGAGAAAGATCCGCATGCCGAGCTTTGATCTAAAAGGACAGCCTCATCGGCGACTTAACCCGCTTACCCGGGAATGGATCGTGGTTTCACCGCACCGCACTCAGCGGCCCTGGCTCGGACAAGTTGAGAGCGGACACAGCGCAGACCAACCAGCTTACGACTCCGCCTGTTATATGTGCCCGGGAAACACCCGAGCGACGGGTGCGCGCAACCCCAATTACAAAGGGACATTTGTTTTTGACAACGACTATCCCGCACTACTTCCCGACACTCCCTGGTACATCGTGGAGAAGGGAGATCTGATCACCGCACAAGGTGAATCCGGTATTTGCCGGGTAGTTTGCTTTACGCCACACCACAATCTCACCGTCGCCCGCATGCAGCTTGGGGAGCTTCGTGGTGTAGTCGATGCGTGGGCCGAACAACACGAGGAACTGAGTGCTCATCCGGGGCTTCAATACGTGCAGATTTTTGAGAATCGCGGCGAGATGATGGGTGCAAGCAATCCCCATCCCCATTGCCAGATTTGGGCCAGCTCCAGCCTGCCCAACGAGCCCGCAAAAGAGCAGCTTGCCCAGCAGGAATACCAGGTCGCTCACAGGTCCTGTTTGCTCTGCGACTATACGAAGGAGGAGTTGCGGCGAAAGGAAAGGACAGTGCTGGAGAACGACCACTTCTCGGTGGTGGTTCCTTTCTGGGCAGTCTGGCCGTTTGAAACCATGGTGATTGCGCAACGCCATCTGGGTCGGTTTCCGGATCTGACGGGTTCCGAACGAGATGCCCTAGCCGCCATCTTGAATCGTCTGACCGGTTGCTACGACAAACTGTTTCAAACGTCCTTTCCGTATTCCATGGGCTTCCATCAGAGTCCAACGGATGGGAAAGCTCACAGTGCATGGCACTTCCACGCGCATTTCTATCCGCCTTTGCTGCGTTCTGCAACCGTGCGCAAATTCATGGTCGGCTACGAAATGCTCGCGACTCCGCAGCGCGATATTACCCCCGAAGAGGCTGCCGCTCGCTTGCAGGAAGCTGACAGGAGCTGAGCGCTCCCGCAGAAATCACGCCACGACCTCGATCAACCCGTTACACACGCCAACTGGACGCCATCTGTCAGTTTCCCCCCCCCGGCCTGCCGCTTGTTCCGCCACAGCAGCTAATTTTTGTTTGCCTGATGCGCGCCGTGGACTTCGCCCTGGCCGCTGACGGGTTTTCCCGTGAGCGTGCGGATAATCTTGACTTCTTGCTCTCGATAGGGAGTTCCGTCCGGGTGAAAGACTTCGTGAAACCAGACTGTAGGTTTTTCCAGCACGTATGGCCGTTGCCACGAATCCCAGGGCAAATTAGTCTGCGTTTTGCCAGCTACGAATCCCCAATTGACAGCGGCAACGTGATGCTGTTTCGCAATCGGCAAGACGGTGTCAAAGGTGCTTCCAGCCGAGCGGGCCATAAACTCCGTGCAAATTATCGGCCTGTGATAGCTCTCAAGCCACTCAACGCGTTTTTCAAAATCTTCAGGCCACGAATAATTGTGGAACGAAATCACGTCGGATTGCTCTAGTTGTATGCGCTGGATGGGGTTTAGTTTGTCAGGGGAAGACCAATCGCCGTCCCAAACCGCGCTCGTGAGCGGCTGGGACGGGTTCGCCGAGCGCGCCCATTCGAAAACCCGAGGCAGGAGTTTTCGCACAAGGTCAACCTTGTTGGGTGGTTCCATTGCAACATAAGACTCGTCGTTAATGCCGTCAGGCTCGTTCCACACGTCCCAGGCAAGAATGCGGGAATCCTTCCCAAAGGCGCCGACAACACCTTCTACATACTCCTGAAGCCGCGGATATTGCGCGGGATCTTGGAGTGCCACTGCCCCAGGACTCTGCACCCATCCCGAGTTATGCACGCCGGGAATTGGTGGATGCTGCGGGCCAAGCTTGGGAAAGGGGTCCCAACATGAATCAAACAACACCAGGATCGGACGGATGTGATGTCTGGCTGCGATCGACAGAAAAGCATCGAGCCGTTGCTTGAAACCAGCTGCATCCTGCTTCCAGAGCAGATCGTGCAGAAAGACCCGCATGGTATTCATGCCCAGACTTTCAGCCCAACCCAGCTCCTTGTCAATCTGCTGCGGATCGAACGTGTCGGCCTGCCACATCTCGAGTTCGTTGACCGCTGTCGCTGGAATGAAGTTGCTGCCTACGAGCCAGGGTTGCTGCTCGTACCAAGAATTTGCCTTCTGCTCTGACCAACGTTCGGGTTCCGCAAGCACTTGCTCCGAGAGCCCAAACACAAGCGACAGTAGAACAATGTGTTTCAAGCACCACATGAATGCCTCCTGCGCAGGATTTTGGCGGGCAGTCGCTAATTGCTCAACCCCGCCAGATTTGTTGCCTCAGCGCGACGAAAAGTCAGTCCGCGCCAGACTACTTCCTGGACAATCCCGCCCTGTACGAGGCAAACAGGAATGAGGATGGCTGCGCGACGACACCGCGAGTGGAATAAGGTCAGAAAACCAATGAAATCAATGCTTCTCCGACAATTTAGTCAGATTCCTCGTTCCGGTAAAAAGGATTCGATCCTGGGTTCTGGCGCGCGTATCATTGTATACTAAGTACAGCGTTGCCGGAGATTGGGCCGAAGTGAAGGAAATAGTGAGCGAGACATTTCGTCTGGAACGCATGGATGTACGGACCATAAAGGAGCAAGTTGCCGATCTCCTTCGTGACGCAATCCTGTCTGGAAAGATCGGCACAGGGGAGCGTCTGAATGAAAGTGTGCTGGCTCGGAATTTAGGGCTAAGCCGCATCCCCGTTCGGGAGGCGCTGCAACAATTGCAAATGCAAGGTCTTGTGGTGGACGCCCCTCGTCGCGGTAAGTTTGTCGTGAATCTGAGTGACGAAGAGATTCAGAAGATCAACAGTCTGCGTCTGATTTTGGAAGGCGAAACTCTCCGCCTCTGCCGGGGCAAGATATCCGCCGAAGGATTGAGCGATCTTGCGCGGGTGGTGGACAAGATGGATCACTCACTTGAGGCTTCCGAGATTGATGCGGCCGCCCTGGACATTGAGTTCCACCGCACTTTGTGGCGCCACAGCGGAAACGAATATCTCGCCAAGATGCTGGAAAGCATCACAATCCCCCTCTTTGCGCACCGTGTGCTCTGGAGAATTAACCGGGAGATGCTGGGGTGGGCTTCAAGCCTGCCCAATCGCCACCGACTCCTGATTGACTTCGTTGAAGGAAAGATCGACAAGCCCGCAGAAGAAGTGATGCTCGAGCATCTCAGCTATCGTTACGACCATCCCGAACGTTTTTCCAGCCTTGCTCTATCCCGAAATGAATCCGGTGCGACAGATCCTCATTCATAACACTCGACGTGATTGATGTAATCCCGTTCGCTAAGGGTCGAGGTGCATGCCAAGTTGCAAACCTCACTGCCGAAGGCTAGTTCCGAAGACCTCAGGGTTCGCGACATTCTGCGGCTGCCGATTTTCCAGTACGTCGGCCATGCCACGACTGACCATCGCAAAAGTGGCTTGAGCAGCTTTGGCGGTTAGTCCCATTACGTGAGGGGTGCACAACACGTTGGGACGTAGGAATATAGGATGAGACAGGTCGGGCGGTTCGTCTGGAAAAACATCCAGCCCCACCGCGGAAAGCTGACCCGATTCCAATGATTCGTTCAACACGTCGAGGCTTTCCAACAGACCACCGCGAGCGACATTCACCAATATGGCTCCGGGTTTGACCTGGCGCAGTCGTTGGGCGTTGATCATTCCAAGGGTTAGTCGGTTTAGGGGAGCGTGAAAAGAAATGAAGTCTGATTTTTTCAAGAGTACGTCAAGTTCCACTAGCTCCGCACCGGCCGCTTGAGCGGTATCGTTTGAAATCAACGGGTCGTAGCTTCTTATTTCCATACCAAAGGCTTTTGCCAGACGAGCAACCTCGCGTCCAATTCGGCCCAAGCCAACGATCCCAAGGGATGCACCCTCAAGGTCAATTATGGCGAAGGCATCGCGGACATTCCATTCCCCCCTCCGGGTCTTATAATCGAGGTCTTTCAAGCGCTTCGCCAGTGCCAGAATCATGCTCATGGTTCCCTCAGCTACTGCCCGTGTGCTGGCCCCAGGTGCATAAACCACCGGAATACCACGGGCCGTCGCAGCCTCGAGGTCGATGCTGTCGTAGCCGGCCCCGGTCCTTCCGATGACGCGGAGGTCCGCCCCTGAGGCAATTACCCGAGCAGAGATCTGAGTCATGCCGCGCGCAATTAAGCCCACAGTGCCTTTCATCATGGCGATCAGACTTTCCTCATCGTCCTTAAGGGCGATTTCGACGCGTCCAAACGGGCCAAGTAGTTCTTCCACAATCGGTAAGGTCAACCCCGTAACGACTATACGACGGCTGTTCATAGAGGTTTTTTCGATAGGGACTAGTGTATACAGTATTCCCATGGCAGTGGCAAGCCCCGAGCCCGGCAGAATATTGAGATTGACAGTTCCGCCATCAAGTGTATACAGTAGCCAATCGTAAGATGTATACGGTAGCCATGTCAAGGTCCTGACTCCGACTCCATGGGACATTCCAAACAGGACCTAAGTTTCAAACGGAGGAATCCATGACGTCATCCGAGAAGTCGCGCACGGAATTAATCTCTGCTTTGGCAGGTGCAGGCTATAACCCCAAGGTCTGCGCGAATACGGCGAGTCGGACTCGAACAAGCTGCACCGAGGAATGCTGTCGGACCCCGAAGATTTGGACACTGAGAAAGCAGTGCCTCATCATCGCCACGTTGACACTCCTCGCTTTGACGCCGATATTGCACGGACAAACGACGGATGCAACGATGCTGGGGACCGTGACCGACTCGAGCGGCGCGGTCGTGCGCGGTGCTGATGTTAGGGTGACGGATGTGGAGACCGGCATTGTACGGGTCGCTCAAACAGATGATCTGGGCAACTATGAGATATCCGCTCTTCGGCCGGGAACCTACAGTCTTCTGGTTGAGAGCAAAGGATTCAAGACCTACCTGCGACCAAGTCTTTCCCTCGTTGCGCGAGCAGCGGTGCGAGCGGACGCCAAACTGGCGGTTGGCCAGTCCCAAGAGCGAGTTGAAGTTACCGCAGGCGCACCGGTCATAACGACCGAAACCGGCACGATTACTGAAACGATGGGCGGGCAGAGCGTTTTGGGTTTGCCTGTGAACCTTCGGTCTGGCGACACGTCGCCATACGGACTTGTTACGACATTACCGGGGGTGCAAATCGATCTTTCAAACTCTATTTCAATCGCCGGCAGCAATCCCGCAATGAATGAGCTGTCCGTCGATGGATTTACGGTAAAGAATATCAGCAACACGCGAAGCGGGATTAACGCCGAAATGCTCCCCTCAACTGAGACAGTATCCGAGGTTAAAGTTTTGGAGCTCGGCCTTGCAGAGTACGCAGGGGTTGGCGACATCTCGTTTGTGACGCATGGAGGCACGAACCAATATCATGGGTCGCTGTTCGAGTATTTTGGAAACGACGACCTGAATGCGACGCCCCTCTTCGCTTCCTCCAGGCCACGAGTGCGCGCGAACGATTTCGGTGGGAGCGTTGGTGGGCCAGTTCGCTTTCCCTTCTATAACGGCGCGGACAAAACATTCTTCTATTTTACTTATGAGAGAAATCACCAGCAGAATGGGGCGGCGATCACGCAGGGTGTACCGAGTATGCCCATGAGAACTGGGGATTTTTCGAGCTTGTGCAGCAGCTACGACGCAAACGACATTTGCAATGATCCAAACGGCCTAACCCTGCACAATCCCTTCACCGGGCAGCCCTATCCGGGAAATATGTTGCCGTCTGTGAATACTGTGGCGACAAACGTTTTAAATGCGTATTACCCGCAGCCGAATCTCAACACAAGTAATCTCTCTGCTAACTACGCAGCCATTTTGCCTGCACCGGTGACAACCAACCTGACTGATGTTCGAATCGACCAAAAGCTTACCGACAAACAAAGCGTGTGGGGAAGGTTCAGTTGGAAGGACATCACAAACTCAACCCCGTTAGGGCTGTTGGAGGGAAATGCTGACTTTACCACGCATCCGCGAACGGTGGGTTTGACATACACTTACGTGATACAGCCGAACCTACTCAATGAGTTTCGCTTCGGCTATAACCACGAATCCGACACGACAATTTACAGCGCGTTTCCAGACGCCGCGAACTTTGTCACAAAGACACTTGGGCTGGACCTTCAAGGCGATCTCTTTCCAGGCTCAGCCATCCCGGGGTTCATATTCCAACAGTCGGGCGTAACCTCCACAGCTAACGGACGCGAGAACGAAGTATTCCAAAGGACTCTTCAGTTCACAGATAATCTCAGCTGGACCCGAGGGCGTCACACAATGAAATTCGGGACTGATATTCGAAAGTACGATTTCAAGAATGACGTGGTCTTCACGGGTGCAGACAGCTTTGGCGTGTTCGATTTCGATGGTAGGTACGCCGGCATAGATATTGCAGATTTCGAGTTGGGTTTGCCGTACCAGTCTGTTATAGCGCTCCCGGGCCCCCGTGTTGACGGCGTAGGGAGCAATTATGGGTTTTATGCGCAAGACCAGTTTCGGGTGACGCCAAAGCTCACAATTAACTACGGCTTTCGGTACGAGGTCCACCCTCCGTGGTTCGAGAAGACCCTTCAATTGACCAATTTCCTCCCCACCACGCCCACTACCGGGACCGTTGTGGTTCCCAATGCGGCATCGCAGGCGTTGGCCTCTCCGTCTTTTCTGGAAGGTATGAATGCCTGTCCCGGTTATCCTGGGTGGAACGGAATAGCTCCCTGTACCCCGTTTGTCACCGCGAGCCAGGCTCACTTACCAGAAGCTCTGCGGTCTACCCAATGGAATGACTTCTACCCCCGCATCAACATAGCGTATCGCGTCACTCCCGGTCTCGTCGTGCGCAGCGGTTTCGGAATGTACAACCAGACTACAACAGGGTTGAGCCTTTTTGCCTTGGTTGCCATTCATACCTCAAATGTTCAAACTCATCCCAACAGTGTTACCAACGGAGTTGCGGCGTTTCAATTTCCGAACACAAGCCCGGGCGGAACGGGACCCTTGCCGACGCCAGGTTTGGGGACCGACAATTTCTTCACGGCCGAAAGCCCCAACTTGGTCGATCCCTATGCAGAACAGTGGAACCTCTCGATCGACAAGCAGCTACTTCAAAACACTGGGCTGCGCGTGACTTATACGGGTATGCGATCCGTAAATCTATCCCTGGAGCCGAATATCAACCAGATAACCCCACGAACTGTGCCGTTCACTCCTGCGGAAAGCCCGTTCCCCATCTGGAATCTCATTTATCAGCAAAGGAACGGAGGCGACGCAATATACCACGGCGTGGAGACAGTCTTAACGCATCGTTTCACCCAGGGCTTGTCCTTCCAGTCGAGCTACGTTTTCTCCAAGAACCTCTCTGACGCGGTGGGTTCCGGTTGCTGTTCGTTTGCACAGGAGAACGGTCCGTTTCCCGTGAACCAGTTCGACCCTCGTTATGATTACGGCGACGTCGGCTTTACCCGCCGTCATCGTTGGTTAACCACCTCTCTCTATGAAATCCCGATCGGAAGGGGAAAAAGGTTTGGGGGAACGATGTCTAGGGCCCTTGATGCTGTTATTGGTAACTGGCAGACCACTGGCATTCTGCTGATAGAATCTGGCCCTTATCTTACCCCGGTATATGGGGGTGGCACGGATCCCTCTGGTACGAACGCGAATGCAAACGGTAACGCCGGGCAACGTCCCGACCGTGTCTGCAATGGGAACCTGTCGCACCCCACGGCGGCCGGCTATTTCGAAGCTAGTTGTTTTGTCATCCCCGCATCCAATATCGGCCGATTCGGGAACGCCGGCGTTGGCATTTTAAGGGGTCCCGGAACCGTGAACCTCGACGCAGGGCTCGCGAAGATTTTCCCTATTACCGAAAAGGTGCGCTTGCGGTTTGAAGCGACTTCTGTCAATGCTCTGAATCATGGTAACCTCGGCATCCCAGATCTAAACATCGCTAACACTTCGGATTTCGGAGTTATCCACTCCAGCCAGACGTCCGAAGGCGAAGGCGCAAGGACCATTCAACTGGGATTGAGGCTGACGTTCTAGCGGATCAGACGTTTTTTGATTTTCAGATGAGGGCGCGCCACGGTGAAGGCTGCATAATCGCCCCACTACATTCACGTGGGGGCAGCGCGATTTTTGCATGGCGTGATGAACCGAAACAGATGCGCAGCGAACCCGACGGGGTCCATCAACATTTGAGGAGATAGCGCATGGATAGGCGGGAGTTCGTTGCACGCTCCGTGCTGATTCTGGGAGCATCCGCTGTGCCAGTGGAAACGGCATATTGCTGGCGGTTCGGGCCGGCTGCCTCCAATCTCGGCACCCTCAAGATTGGATACCCCCGAACGCAGATTCCCTCATTTGAGATTCCAGCTTATCAGGGCCTGAGTTATCAAGATCGGATTCCCGACACTCTTGACATCGCGAGCCGGGCAGAACTCGCCATTCACGCCATGACGGCGATCTCTGATCCGAAACTGGACGATGAAGTGTATTGGTTCGCCGATTTCTTCAGGAATCCTCCTGCGATGATCCACGATTTCAACGATTGGGTCCTGGTCGCGGAAGGACTCATGGAGGCTGTCCCCCTCCTCCGCGTCGCTACTGGCAGCCACTTGAATGACAATGTTGACCCTGTGTGGATGAAAGTGGCGCTGCAGTGTGTCGGAACGGATGGCCTTTTTTACAATCCTTTGGAAGGACGCCCATGGGGCCGCTTAAGCCCGTCCTTCAGTCTGCCTGTGTGGAGGGCGGATGGGACGACAACAAATCTAGACGATCCGTCAGTCAAAGAGGTTACTACGTCGTCGGTGTGCGCGCGACTGATCAGGATCATGACGGTCTACTTCTTGCGGGATGGCAACCCGATGTGGAAAGCAACGATTGAGCAAATGATCCATCGTCTGAGGGCGCTTGCCGTCGACCGTGAGGACTACTCTTACATTCCGAGTGGTGGTTTCGAAGTCAACGCGAAGTTCAGCGGAGATGCGGTGATGCCAACCGGAATAGAGGCCATCGAAGGTGGCAATGTTCGCCTAATTCAGGGCCTATCGAAGTATTACGAGGTCACTGGTTACGAGCCGGCCCGGCAGCTTGCCGCCAAACTGGTGAGATATACAAGAAAGGCCTCTGAATGTTACGACACTGGAGGGCGCTTTCTTTTTTCTCCACTGGAGAAGCAGTGGATGAAGGAGAGGTCCTACGATGTCGACGAGGTACGGTTGGGGGGGCATTTCCACTCTCGCACGCTGGGATTACTCAATCTTCTCGACTACGCCACGGCTGCGAAGGATCGTGAGCAAATGGAGTTCGTGAGATCCGGATTTGAATGGGCCAAGACCCAGGGGTCGTCACTGGTTGGCTTCTTCCCGGAGTACATCATCGGAGGAGACAGGTACCCAAGCTGCGAGAGCTGCGAGGTGGGGGACATGATTTCTCTTGCCGTGAAACTGACCGTGGCGGGTGCTGGCGACTATTGGGATGATGTCGATCGTTGGGTGCGAAATCAGTTTGCCGAAAATCAACTGACGAAATCTGATTGGATATACTCCATGGCACGGACGATGGAGAAAAGGCCGCTGGAATACAACGAGACGGATGAAGGAGTGGGGGAAAGAAACATTGGAGCCTTCGCCGGCTGGGCGAGCGGAAACGAATGGGCTCTGCAATCCGGAATCATGCACTGCTGCACCGGAAATTGCTCGTGCGCCCTTTACTACGTCTGGGAGCGCATGGTCGTGCACGATGGTGAAAACCTAAGGGTCAATCTTCTGCTCAATCGAGCATCCCCGTGGGCGGACGTACACAGCTATATTCCGTACGAGGGAAGGGTGGATATCCGAATCAGGGAGTCCTGCCGAGACGTGCTCGTGCGAGTTCCGGAATGGGTGAAAGACGACGGCCTGGAAATAACATGCAAGATCAACGGCACTTCACGAGAGCCGCGTCGCGAAGGTCGCTTTCTGAGCATCGGAAAATCTCATCAAGGAGATCAGGTGGGCATTATGTTTCCGATGGATGAGCGGACCGTCAAGGAAACGATCGGAGGTGTGCCTTACACGCTAGTACTAAGAGGGAGCACCGTCATTTCCATAGACCCCCCGGGCAAGAACGGGGCACTCTACTTGCGGGCACAGTACCGGGGTCAAGTGACATTTCGCGACGTAACCCGTTTCGTGTCCCGAGAGCACATCGTTTGGTGAACTTGACTTGCGCGTGCTAGCGGTCCCCCGTTAGATCGCTGATGCCCGACTTTGAAAACCTTGCTTCCATCACTTCGGCTCAATGGCCAATACTGTCCCCTGATTCGTACGGCACGATAAGCGCTCAATCGAACCAGGCAACGAAGGGAAGGTTTAAATGCCTTCACGTCGAGATTTTTTGCTGTCGAGTGCAGGCGCGCTCGGTTTGGCATGGATGAAACCTGGAAGTGAATCCGCTGCCGCGGACGTACCTGCCGTCGAGACAGCGAGCGCGAATGAGTACGGCCGTCTGTTCCCCTCCGATTTAACTCCGTTTGAATGGCAGAAATTTCGAGCAACAGGTTTTCCGGTACCGGCGACCGGCATCATATATCAGATCCGTCCGCCACGGGGGGGCTTTGGACATGACCTTGGGCCTGTATCCCGGCCGGTCTCCGGCGTTCCTTTAGGAGGCATTGATACTGGAGGCCTGTATCTGGATGGTCCCGGCACGCTCGGCTACACGTCCATTTTCAATCACTACTCGCCACCTGGTGGTCCTCTCAATACGCCCTATCTGGGGATCGGCATCGCCGGCCATGTTTATGTACTCGCAACGAGTCAAACAAAAACATATGCGATGAACAACTTGCCCTCTTCGGGTCCCGCCTTGGCGTTCAGTGAGACCTCGGATATGGATTATGCCGAAGCGATTGACTACTGGGGTCACTACCCGATGGTGGATATGAAGTACAAGACGAGTGCACCGGTAAAAATAGGTTTGCGCGCCTGGGCTCCGTTCGTTCCCGGAGATTCCAACACCTCGAATATCCCTGGTGCGGCGTTTGAGGTTCACCTCATGAACCCGACTCAAGCGCGGCAAGCAGGCACGCTGGCCTTCAGCTTCCCAGGTTTTCACAAGCACCGCTCGCGGAATGAGGTCATCGGTTGGCCGAATCTATCCAACGAACCCATGCTTCCCAAGCCGCAAATTGAACGGCGTGCAGCACCGGATGGTCTTTCCGGAACCTGGGTGGAAGAAAAGGCATGGGGCATGAGTTACGTTCTGGCAGCCATCGACGAGAAGAACGTACGCTCAGGTGGCGAACTCGGGACCGACGCGTCGAAGTGGCGCCAGATTGAGAAGGGCCTGCCGGCAATCTCAGAAGGCTCCGATGACGGAGGCTCTTCGTTGGCTATATCCTTCAGTCTGGAGCCAGACCAGGAAAAGGTGATCCGGATAATTCTCGCTTGGTATGCGCCTGAGTGGGAGGGGACTGGTAACCCGGGAACAGGTAGCCAGCCCATCTTGACCCAGCATTTCGGGCGAACGATTCCAGGTACCACCGGAAAACGCTTCACTCACATGTACGCCTCCCGGTTTGGCAGTGCTGGGGAAGTAGCGCGCACCCTTGCCCAGAATCATCGATCGCTGTTGCAACGGATAGTGGCCTGGCAGTCAGTGCTGTACAGCGAAGCGGGACTTCCGGGTTGGTTAGCCGACACTCTGATCAACGCGTTTTACTATTTTGCTCCCTGCAGTGTCTGGGCGCAGGCGAAGCCTCCGATTGGCAATTGGTGCAAACCCGAGGACGGAGTTTTTGCTCTTAACGAGGCGCCGCGTGCTTGTGCGCACATGTCCACATTGAGCAACCTGGCCATAGCGGGACCCGTGCTTTCGATGTTCTTTCCCGATCTGGCGCTCTCAAGTCTGAGGGCATTCCGGGCTGCACAGAATGACGATGGGGACTTACCCCAGCTCCTGGGGCTGTGGATGGATGTGGCAACGCCACTGGGTTACGGATACCAGGAAGTCATGATGGGCAGCAATTATATCGCGCAATTGTACTGGCAGTGGAAAGCGACGGGAGACGATAGAGTTGTGAACGAATTCTATGCGTCCGCCAAACGGATGCTCGAACACAATTTCAATCTAAATCCGTCCTTGGGAATCTCGCAAATCATTGCCATGCCGGCCGAAGGTGGGGATCGTCTCGAGTGGTTCGAGGACCGTGACATGTATGGTTATCAAGCTCACGCAGGGGGCTACCGGCTGGCGGCGACAGAAATGATGATGGAATGGGCTCAGAAAATGGGCGATGCCGAATATGAGAAAAAACTCCAAGCCATGCTGGAAGCGGGCAAGAACGCGCTCGAGAAGCATTTATGGAAGGGAGACCACTATCTCGTCTACTCCGATCCGAAGACCGGGAAGAATTTTGATGCGTTCTTTTCACCCCAACTTGATGGCCAATACTTCGCTCGGATTAGTGGAGTTCCCGGGGTCTTCCCCAAGAAGAACATTGAAAAAGTGTTTGCGGTCCTGCGCAGCAAGGTGTGCAAGATCAGCAAATTCGGCTTGCCTCCTGTTTACGCGAACCCAGACGGTAGCATTTGGAGTGGTACCACGAACGCTTATCTTACCGGGAAGTATCTCTACACCAATACGCAGGTGATCTGGATCGCCGTGCTTGCGATGTATGAGGGACACAAGGATTTTGGGTTAGACCTGCTGCGCAAGAACCTGGAGCTCGGTTATTGCCGTTGGGGATACATGTGGGATGGCGTGAATTGCTGCAGTGCATATGGCGATACCGGGGAGGTCAGCTATGGCTGGGACTATTGGTTCAACTGGTCAGTCTGGATGGCCGCAGCGGCCCTGAAAGGCAGAGATTTTACCTCTTTGCTTCAACCCGGTGGCCTCGCTAACAAAGTGATCCGAGCCGGAAATCCAGCTGGACTCAAGGATCCATCACTTAGTTCATCACCCAGCCCGCCCGGAAGCTGCTCTAGGTAGTCACTCAGGATCAGGAGAGAGCATGGCGCCCAGAACGCGTACGCCTGGCCTCGTGGCTCGGCACTCTGTTCACTCCCCTCGAGAGGTGAATTCCGAAATGTCGAAGGAAAGAAAGCAAGCCGAGTTTCGGCTAACCCGGCGCGAAATCTTGAAGGATGGCGTAGCGGCAGGAGCGTTGGTGATGGGAGGATGGTCGTCTCTGGCCCGAGCAGAACGAATCGTCACCAGTACGGCTGCAGCAGGCAAACCCCTGTTTCCGACTGATCTTCCCCATGGCGAGTTTGTCGACTTTGCTGCGGCCGGGTTCTCCGCGCCGGTCATCGGAGTGATCCATGACAAGGACTATCCGGCGGCCTGTGGGCTGCCGCTAGGAGGAATAAGCACGGGTTGTCTGGACCTGGATACGAGCGGACTGTTCGGACTATGCAGCATCTTTAATTCTTTCTCACCTCGACGGGGAGCGATGAACTGGCCGTTCTTGGGATTGAGCATCAACGGGCAACCCTGGGTGCTGACAACGGGACAGCAGAGCGCTGAGGTAGGCAGCGGGGCCGCAGCCGACAGGCCGCGCCTCCCTGATCTCGCACTTCCCGGGGTGAAGATGGCCAAGAACATTCGCTATTGGGGGCACTATCCGGTGGCGGATCTGGAGTATGAAACCGACGCGCCCGTCGGGGTGGGGCTGCGGGCGTGGTCGCCCTTAATTCCTGGGGATGCGGAGGCGTCCAACACGCCGGCAGCAGTGTTTGAGGTGCATCTGCGCAATACCAGTACGGAGCCGCAAGCTGGGACTCTGGGCTTCAGTTTCTTTGGCCCAAGCTACGACGAAGCCTGGGGTTGGAAGTTTGGACGCGAGACCGTTACATCACCAGTGCAGGGAGTACACGTGACCTCGCTCCGATCGAGCTACGTACTGGGGGTGATTGGTAACCGGAAAGTTCACACGGGCGGTGCCATGGGGCACTCCCCTGAGGTCAGACAACGTCCCAAGCCGGATTCAGAGGAATGGGCCAAAGCATGGGCGGCGCTGGGTAGCGGTCTGCCCCCGACGGTAGAAACAGAGCCGGGTTCCACGGTGGCGGTGGATTTTCGCCTGGAGCCGGGAGCGGAGGACGTGGTTCGCTTCGTGCTGGCCTGGTACAGCCCGCATTGGATGAGTTCGGGCGATCCCGCGAAGGGGCCTCGGGCGTTTCGTCACATGTACAGCACGCGTTTTCCAAATGCGTTGGCGGTCACAGAATTGATCGTGGAGCAACACGAGGGTCTCCTGCGGCGGATATTGTCCTGGCAACAGGAGTTTTACAGCGAGACCAAGCTACCCCCATGGCTGCGCGAGGCGTTGCCGAACACGTTGCACGGCTATGCCGAGGTGGGTTTGTGGGCGGCCGCGGAAGAACCAATTGGCAAGTGGTGCCGACCGGAAGATGGATTGTTTGCCATGTGCGAAAGTCCGCGGACCTGTGCCCAGATGGAGTGTCTGCCGGTATCGTTTTTCGGAAACATGGCTTTGGTTTACCTGTTCCCGCAACTGGCGCTGTCTACGCTTCGCGCGGAGCGAGCCTACCAGTTTGAGAGCGGCGCGCCGGCTATGATTTTCGGCGGCGTGGGTGCCTGGTGCGATGGTCCAGAAATGGCGACGCCGTCGATTTGCTACCAGGTCACGCTCAGCACAACTTCCTATGTGACCATGGTCGATCGCTATCGCATGCTGCACGGAGACGCGGCGTTCACACGAGAGTTTTACCCGTCGGTAAAGAAGGCGATTGAGTTCATGGTCGACTTGAATCGTGGGCCTGACGGGGTCGTGTCCATGCCCGATCGTTTAGTAAGCGAGTGGCCGGGAGTGCCCTACGAAACCGAGTGGTTGGAGTGGGCACGCTGGGTGGGGGTCGTGCCACACGTGGGAGGACTACATCTGGCTACGATCGCCATCGCGGAACGCATGGCCAAAGAAGTCGGGGACACATCCTTTGCCGCGCAATGTCGCCGGTGGTTCGAGTCCGGGACGGCCACATTGGAGACCAAAGCCTGGCTAGGCAAATACTACCTTCGCTATCTCGATCCCCACACGGGAGAGCATTCCGACGACATCGCCGCTTGCCAACTGGACGGGCAGGTGCTGACCAAGTTGCACGGTTTGAGCGACGTGTTCCGTCCCGACCGGGTGGCAACGACATTGGAAACCATCAAGCAGACCTGCGTGGCCGCCACGGAGTTCGGTACGGCGCTGTATGCCAGTAGCGACGGTAAGGTCGCCCAGGGCGCCGGAGACGTCATGTACTCCTATCCTGCTACCGAAACTTTCATACAAGTCGTTGTTCCGCTAGGTCTGATGTACATGTATGCGGGGCAGGTTGAGTTCGGGCTGGAAGTCATGCATAGATCGTTTCACAACAACATCTGCCGGCAAGGGCTTAGCTGGTACGGGGAAAACTCCTTCGATACCGTCACTGGAAAGTGGAAAAGCGGTACTGAGTACATCAGTCGAATATTCCTTTGGAATGTTATGGCAGCTGCCGCGGGCAAGGACATAACCGCGCCCACCTATGATGGTGGCTTGGTTCGGCGGGTTTTACAAGCTGCAGGTCAGAGGACGGCGGAGCAGTAGGGAGGTCAGCTGTTCGCGTTGGGTGTTGGTCGCGCCCCCGGAACGGCCGCTTGCATTGCCTTCATCGTCCGTTGAATTGCATCAAGAAGAAGGGCGAAGTCGGAACCCAAAGCTACCCACCGCATGCCTTTCTCGATCCATTCATTGGCGAGCCCTGGATCGGCGCCGATTCCGATTCCGACCGGCAAGTTACGACGGCCAGCGCTTTCCAACACCGCTTCAATCGCGCGCACGACCTCGGGGTGGCG
>JGI12270J11330_10001599_pt1 | contig 16697 bp, 13 predicted proteins | sample PeaSoiMetSII2010_FD_11330 | JGI IMG/M metagenome (IMG submission 11330)
ATTATCGATCCAATCTGCTGCGCGTCGCGCAAGCCGAGATGCTGCCAGGTGCAGCCCGCGTCGGTCGACTTGTAGATACCGTCGCCTACCGAGAGATCGGGCCGGCGCAGACCTTCTCCACTGCCAACATAAATCGTGTTCGGACTCGACGGCGCCACCGCCAGCGCTCCAATCGAACCGGAGCGCTGGTCATCCTTGGGCTGATCATCGTTGGGCTGATCATCGAAGATCGGATTCCAGGTGCGGCCGAAGTCCGTCGTTTTCCAAACTCCGCCGTTGTTCGGGGCCATGTAGAAGACATTTGGCTGGCCCGGAACGCCGGAAATCGCCACGGTGCGACCGCCGCGAAACGGGCCGATCATGCGCCAGCGAAGTTCCTGGTACATCGCCGGGTCATACTGCTGGGCGGAAAGCGCGAAAGGAAAAAGCAAAACGCAGAACGAGGCGAGCAGAATACACAAGAGGCGCTTGTTCACGGTTGGTCCTTGAAGAGAGGTAAGAATAAACCACCGCAGCGGCGAATCGACAGCGTAGTCGCTAGGGGTGGTGTGTCAGTTTCCGAGTTGGCCTTGACTCGCCAGCAATCGCCGGCATGCGCCGCCAGAGCCTCCAACTTCGCACACGCCGACTTATGGAAAGGTTGAACTGACTCATCCGCAGCGAGGCCCGGAAATAGTCGTTTCACATTTCGCATCAACAGAGCTTACGGTGGGATGCCGACGCGTCGAACCAGTTCGGCGAAACGAGGATCGGGGCGCAGCGGATCCCAGAGTGTCTCAACCCTCAGGTAGGCGAGACGATTGAACCGCTCCTCACAGGCTTTTTCGAGCCGGGTGAAGGCCTGATCCTTGTCTTCCAGCCCGGCAGAAACGAGGGCGAAGAAAAAAGCAGGTACAAAGCTCCGCTTCGCCAGCGCGCTGAGTTCCTCGAGCATCCGTAGGGCCTCGTTTCGGTCGCCCAGTCGAGCATGCGCGTACCCAAGAAGGGCGAGGGCCGCAGCGCCACCTCGGCTCAGCGCCGAAAACTTATCCAGATCGGGTAGGGCTTCTCGGGACGACCCTTTTGACGCATAGGCCTGCCCCAGCACCGAGTAAGCAACGGCATAGTTCGGATCCAGTTCCAGCGTCTTATGGCACTGTTGAATGGCCTGATCAAATTGCCTTGCCAGGTAAAGCTGTACCGCCAGCACATGGCTGACAGCGGGGGAAGCAGGATCGAGATCCAGAACGCTTTTTGCCATTGCCAGGGCTTCGTCAAACCGTCCGAGAGAGCTCAGATAGAGAGGATAAAACGCGTGGTTCCTGACATAAGAGGGATTCACAGCCAGGGCTTGCTGAAAATGCTTTCCGGCTGCAGTCCAGTCCCAATCGTAGGTGAAGCTGGCATACCCCAGCGAAACGTGAGCCTCAGCTAGACCGTCGTCTATCTCCAACGCCTTGGCGGCTGCCGTTTTCGCTTTCGGCATGACCTCTCCCGGCGGAAACAGATTAAAAAATGACGCCATGTCGTAAGTGTCAGCCAACCCCGCATAGGCGAGCGCGTAGGCGGGGTCTTTTTCAATGGCCTCCTGGAAGTGTTCAATGGCTTTCTGGAATCCGTCTGGTGTTCGTTTGTTCCAGTGGAAGCGGCCCTTGAGGTAGAGCTGGTAAGCTTCCAGATTCTTCGTGCCTGCCTTCACCAGCGGCTTTTGTCTTCCGGTTCCGAGGGTGACCTTCAAACGGTCTGCGATGGTTTTTGCGATTTCGTCCTGAACCTCAAAGATATCCTGTAATTCGCGATCGTAGCGCTCAGACCATAGGTGGTAGCCGTCGGCGACATTAATCAACTGAGCCGTGATGCGGAGACGATTGCCCGACTTGCGTACGCTGCCCTCAAGAACGGTTGTTACGTTCAAGCATTCCCCAACGGTTCGCAGATCGACATGCTTCCCTTTGAAAGAGAACGCGGAAGTCCGCGCCACGACACGCAGATCCTCGATCTGGGCAAGAGCGTTGATGATCTCTTCGGTAATACCGTCTGCGAAGAACTCATTTTCCAGATCGGAGCTCATGTTGGTGAATGGGAGGACGACAATGGACTGATGCTTAGAAGTAGCGAGCATTGCGGTCAGCGGTTGTGCCTGCCCTTCACCAGGCGATTTTCCCGAATCTGCGTCCCGCTTCAGTCTCTGCAGGTCGGCCCGCATCTCCGAGGCGTGCTGGTAGCGCAGATTGCGGTCCTTTTCCAGCGCCTTGTTAATGATGTCTTCCAGTTTGGGCGGAAGATCAGGGTTCAGGCGCAAAGGAGATATCGGAGCGCGGTTCAGGATGGCATCGAAGATCAGCCCTGAGGTGCCACCCCGGAATGGCAACACTCCTGTCGCCATTTCGTAGAGAACGACTCCGAAAGAAAAAAGGTCGGTGCGGCCATCCAGTTCCTTTCCCCGAACCTGCTCCGGTGACATGTAGGCCACGGTTCCCAGAGCCGTACCGGGACTGGTGAGGTGCTCCGCGTTAGACGCGGCCGTAGCTTCTGCCATCACGGCTGCTTCGAAAACGCGAGCACTCGTGGGCGTGAGCTTTGCCAGCCCGAAATCGAGAATCTTGGCGTGTCCGCGCTTGGTGACAAAGATGTTCGCGGGCTTGATGTCGCGGTGAACGATACCTTCGGAGTGAGCAGCATCCAGGGCGTCGGCAATCTCAATCGCCAGACCGAGCAAGACGTCGGTCTCGACGGGCTTCCCGGCAATACGATGCCGCAGCGTCACGCCGTCCAGAAACTCCATAGCGATGAAGCGTTTCCCGTCCTGCTCGCCGATTTCGTGGATGGTGCAGATGTTGGGATGGTTGAGGGCGGAAGCAGCACGGGCTTCACGACGGAAACGTTCTAACGCCTGTGGGTCTTGCGCTACATCATCGGGAAGAAATTTAAGCGCGACAAAGCGACCGAGCGAGGTGTCCTCCGCCTTGTAGACGACACCCATGCCTCCGCCGCCGAGTTTTTCGACGATGCGGTAATGCGAGATGATCTGGTCGATCAATCGAAGATGCCTGGCTTTCGCGTCGCTTCATCTTAAGGACGCGGCATACGCTAGTCAACGAATGAGGGCCCTGGCACGAGCGTGTCGAACGCTGCCCTTGGAAGGGGGATCAGTGAAACTGGCCGCACTCGGCATTTTGACTCGAGCTATTACGCGATAGCTCGGGGTTGTCGGCTGCTCGGAAACTGGCCCCCCGCCCGCTATCGGCAGTGTCGCATCGATGAGGGCGTCGGCTCTACAGGACGATGGAAGCAGCGGGCGCGCTCCCGAGATAGCGGCGCAGCGCATCCTGCCATTCCGGCATGTGGATGTTGTGGGCGTGCAGGCTGTCGGGCGACATAACGGAGTAGGCGGGCCGTCGCGCTGGGCGTGCGAATTCGGCTGTGGTCACGGGTTTGACTGCGGCCGGCAGCCCGGACAGGCGCACGATCTCGCGGGCAAACTCGTACCACGTGCAGTTGCCGGAATTGGTGACGTGCACGATTCCGCGAGCGTATGCACGGCACAGTTGCACGAGGGCGGATGCGAGATCGCGCGTGAAAGTCGGGCTGCCGCGTTGATCGTTCACCACGGAAATCTCAGGACGGGTTGACGCCAGCTTCAGAATCGTTGCGGGAAAACACTTGCCTCCGTGGCCGAACAGCCACGAAGTCCGGGCGATGCAAACCTCGGGCAAGATTTCGAGAAGTCGTTCCTCGGCCCGGGCTTTACTTTCGCCATAAACGCTGGTGGGATTTCTGGCATCGGTGGTTTGGTAGGGCGATCCTTTGGTGCCATCGAAAACGTAGTCCGTGCTCAGGAACATCAATCGCGATCCGGCTTCGCGGGCCGCCTGCGCCACATTGATGGCACCCTCGCAATTCACCGCGAAGGCCCGGTCGCGGTTTGACTCGCAGCCATCCACGTCGGTGTAGGCAGCGGACAGGAGAATCCAGTCGGGACGGGAATCGCGAATCATGTCGCGAACGCGCGCGCGGTCTCGCAGGTCGGCGTCTTTGGAAGAGAGCGCGGTCAATTGCTCACCGCTCAGTTCCTGAACCAGTTCCTGGCCAAGCAGTCCGGATGCACCGAACAAGGTGACGCGCATAGCGGCATTGTAACTGGGAACGCCGCGGACAAGATCGAGAGGCCCGCGACTTGGTCTTCTTCTCCCTACTCGGTCTCGGTCGATTGCGGTGTTCGTACCCGCCGTCGCAGGGTGCGCAGGATGAGCGATCCGCTGATGCCAAAGCAGACCACGGCGGCAAACGCCACCAGATCCAGCATTCGGCGCGTCATCTGGAGGTAATCCGCGAACAGCGATACCATGGCACAGAGAATACCGAGGACGTTAAGCCATAGGGGAGAATGAATATTGGGAAGGTCCCGGCGAAACCAAACCTGGAGCAGCAGAGCGGCCAGCCCGATCGCAGCCACCACTACCAAAGCGATGGGACTGAGAAAAGCATTCGGACCCGTATAGATCACGACCAGCGCGAGCGCCAGAAGGAGCAGACCTGAAGCGATCACCGTCCATCGGCGCGCTACGCCGGACCTGGAACTCGTCACCGAGCGATCTCCTCGCCTTTCCGCATCTTGCCATTGTATTCCGTCGGCCTTTCCTTCTGCGCTCAGGCGTTGCAGTTCGGCATCCATTCCGCCGGGCGATGCTCGCCGTGCGATATGGCGTAGAGGACCAGTTCCACCCGGCTCGAAATCCCCACCTTGTCGAAGATGCGCAGCAGATATTTCTTGATCGTGTGTTCGCTGAGACCCAATTCGACGGCGACTCCGCGATTGGTCATGCCGTCGGCTACGAGCGCGACCACCTGCTCCTCGCGAGGCGTCAACAAGAACCTCCCATTGGAGTTGACCACACGCAGCGTGGGCACCTCCGATAAAGCATCCAGCACGTAATTCATCTGCTGGGGGTTGATCCAAACCTGTCCCTGGAATACGCAGTGGATGCACTTGCAGAGCATCGGAAAAGGAGTGTGGGTAAAGAGAAAAATTCCCTTCGCACCCGCGCGAAAGGCATTCACCACCAGTTCGCGGTCTTCGCTCTCGGCCAGCAGCACGGGAGCGATCTTCGGATACGAAACTCGCAACCAGCGCAGCAGGCTCAGATCCGGCAGGTGGTTCCCCGCCATCAAGACCACGTCGGCGTGATTCGATTGCATGAAGTTGTGGAGAGCAGACGCCTCCAAAGCGACAGCGGAAACCTGAAAGTCCCGCCGGCTTTGCAAGGCCCGAGTCAAGAGTTGAGATTGAATGGGACCCGAATCGGCGACCAATACTTGCACTGCTTCGGTTGCGGCCGACCGAGTTTCCGTGGGCTGTTTCGTGGTGCGCATGGTTTTCACACCACCATTATGCCCAAACGCGCCCGGACCGGATGTAGGCCTCATCACACCGTCTTGGTGATGAATTCCGCGCTCCCCATGCCTACTTTCGCTGGGCTACTCTCGGGCACAACTTTCGCAGCGGCACTCTCCCACCCGGCGTGCGCCCGAGGCCGGAAACCCAGCCCTGGCGGCTCATCTGCTGATTTCATCACCTTTCCTATGGCTGGAACGTGCCCGGTACCGCGGTGGATAGCACTTTCCAAGTCTTGTTGTGTTCGGGACGCAACTGTACCTTCTGGCAAACAGCTCAAACGCCCGAGCTGCTTGGTTCGCCGTTCGGAGCAACGGTGAGAGACCGGAGATGAATGTATTTACTAAACAAGTCGTTTTGGGGGCTGTGGGCATGCTCATCCTACAGCTAGCCGTGGTCACCTCCGCTCAGACTGTACCGTCGCCTGATTCGGCGCCCGGGTCCTCTGCTCCGCCAACCGGCAAGCTCGCGGCGGCGGGGAGCTCGCAGAGCCAGAGCCGGTCCGGCACGGGCGGTTCCACCAGCGGAGCGATCACACAACCCGGAAGAGCGGGTGGCATGGGAGATCCTGCATTCGGAGGGGAACGCCACCCGCTTTATCGGCTTTCGAAATCGGACACCGTGGACGTAAGTTTCACTTTTTCTCCCGAGTTTAATCAAACTTTGACCGTGCAGCCCGATGGCTTCGTGGCACTGAAAGGTGCAGGCGTGCTGTTAGCGGAAGGACTCACGGTCCCCCAGATGCAGCAGGCGGTTGCCTATGCCTACCGCGGCTTTTTGCACGAGCCCGAGGTCACCGTGACCTTAAAAGATTTTGACAAGCCTTACTTCCTCGCTTCGGGTGAGGTGGCACGGCCAGGAAAGTATGAGTTGCGTGGGGATCTGACCGTAAACGAAGCCGTGGCGATTGCCGGCGGATTCACCCAGCAGGCCCGTCATTCGCAGGTCATTCTGTTTCGCCGGATTTCCGCGTACGTAGCCGAGTCCCACGTGATTGACCTTAAAAAGATGCTGGATTCTCGCGATCTTCGCGAAGATCTCCACCTTCAGCCCGGCGATTTTATTTTTGTGCCACAGAGCCGGATTTCAAAGATCCGCAAATATGTTCCCACCAACTCCCTGAGCTGGTACATGAACCCATTGCAGTTTTAGCGAAAAGGAGGGGCAGCGTCCACTGATTGCGTCTCCAAAATCTGGCGGGTTCCCCCAAAGCCCGCCGGTGTAATCGGGCTGCTTTCCGAGCCATGTCCGCGGAATTGAATGGAAACTCGCGCACCCCTCTTTCCCCCACGCCCCGCGACCTTGCGGCCACGCTGTTCCGGCGTCCGCGACTGGTAGCCGCTTCTTTCGGGTTCGTATTGCTGGCGACGATGCTGTTCGTGGTCTTTTCGGCGCGCTATGAATCGCACTTCAAGGTTCTGCTGCGGCGGAGCCGCTTCGACCCCATCGTCTCTTCCCAGCCCACCAGCGCCATGGATTTCACCCGTCCCGACATTACTGAAGAAGAGCTCAATTCCGAAGTCGAACTCCTGCGCGACGAAGATCTCCTGAAGCAAGTTGTGAAAATGGCGGGACTTGTTCCTGCAGACACCCCGGACATCGATCGCCCAGCCGAGATCGAACACGCCGTTCGCAAGCTGGCGCACCGTTTGAATGTCGATGCTCTCAAGAAGTCGAACCTCATCCAAGTCAGCTACCAGGACACCAGTCCGGAGCGAGCCGCCCGCATACTCTCAGCCCTTTCTGCCCTCTATGTGCGAAGGCACACGGATCTCCAGCGGCCCCCGGGAGAGATCCAGTTTTTCGACCAGCAAACTGCGGAATACGAAATGAGACTGCATCAGTCCGAAGCCGAAGTTGTGCGCTTTACTCGTGCTCGGGGCGTGGTTTCGGCGGCGCTGGAACGCGACATTGCGCTGCAGAAGTTAGGCGAGGCGGACGCGGCGTATCGCCAGATCGACCAGGATCGTGTCGAGACCGAGCGCCGCATCTCGTCGCTGCGCGAACAGCTCAAGTCGTTTCCCTCTCGTTCGGTCACGCTCAAGCGATGGGCCGACAATCCGGAGGTTCTCGAAAAGATGAAAACGCACCTGCTGGAGCTCCAACTCAAGCGCACCGAGCTTCTCAGCCGCTTTGAACCGTCTTACCGGCTGGTGCAGGAAGTTGAACAGGAAATCGCGGAAACTCGCGCCTCGATTGCCGCCGAAGCGCTCACTCCGATACGCGACGAAACCACCGACAAGGATCCCAACTACGAGTGGGCCCGCATGGAAATGGAGAAGGCCAAGGTGCAGTGGGACGGCTTGCGGGCGCGGCAATCCGACGCTTTCACCCAGGTCGCATCCCTGCGCACGTTTGCCCAGCAGATGCAATCCGACTCGGTGGATCAACAGGATCTGCTGCGCACCGCCAAGGCCGAGGAAGACAACTACCTGCTCTACCTTCGCAAACGCGAGGAAGCGCGCATCGGCGACGAGCTCGACGAGCGTCGCATGCTCAATGTGGCCATTGTGGAACCGCCCGTAGCCGCGGCCCTGCCCACGCACTCCGTACTCCTTTATTTCCTGCTCGCTTTCGGACTGGCCATGGCCTTCAGCGTCGGCGTCGGCTTCACGACGGAGTACTTTGACCCGACGATTCGCACTCCCGACGAAGCTTACGGCCTACTGGAAGTACCGGTGCTGGCATGGCTGCCGGCGCCTGAGCCCGCGGTTCTGCGTCCCTTTATTTCTCGGATCGGTCGGCCCAAGGTGGTGGTCCCGTGAACACTCTCCTTGGGCTTCTTGCCGAAACACCGGTTACCGCTGAGCAGCCGCGGGTAACTCCGATTCGCGAGCAAATTCAGCGCAACGCAGTTTCTCTGGCGGCGTCGGTTCACGATGATCAGATCCATGCGCTGGTTCAGCAACTTTTCTTCCGGCATGAATCGAAGCCGGTGCGGCACGTCGGATTTGCCACGGTCGAAGCAGCGACTGCGACTGCGACACTATGCCTAGAGGTCGCCAAAGCTCTGGCTGAAGAGGACAGGTACGACGTCGGGCTGATCGACGCTCACCCGGACTCGGTCCTTCTGCAAACCCAGTTGCAGATTCCGTCCCCCAAGCGTGCGGAAGCCACTTGGCCGATCGCACCACATCTCTGGATGGTTCCTCGCCAGAACTGGCTGCCGCACGCCTGCGGGCAGCGGATCACCGACAAGAACTTATCTCGGCTCCGCGAACTCACCACGGAGTTCGACATTTCCATTCTGTGGTGTGCTCCGGTCTCCTGGCTCACCGCGAGCATTGGCCGGGCCTGCGACGGCCTGGTGCTGGTGCTGACCGCCAACAAAACAAGACGCCTCGTCGCCTCTCAAGTCAAGGATCAGCTGAGCAAGGCGCACGTCCCTGTGCTTGGGACCGTCCTCGCAGAACGTCGTTTTCCTGTGCCGCAAGGCCTGTACCGGAGCCTGTAATCTTATGGGTGAACTGACCACAAACCGACTATGGGACACCGGACCCAAAGATTGCCCATCGCAGTACGCCCGCATGATTCCTGGGACTTCTGCAATGCCGCGTCCCAGGGTTACGCGGACGACATCCGCGCCGACGGCTGACGCCACAACTACACGTCCAGTCAACGCGATCGACGAAACCACCACGAGACGCACGCAGGCCCGAACGCCAATTCAAGAACTCCTACCCCAACCCACCGGGGATCGATTCATGCTTTTTCAGTTGGTGGCGGCCGATTTGATCGTTCTCGTGGTAGTGTGCGGCGCGTCATCGCTCCTCTCTCCCGCTTGGGGCCCCCCGTGGGCTTATCTGCCTATTCTTGCTGTTCTGGTAACGCTCTTCGGCTTCTCGGAAGGGCTCTACAAAAGCGCCGGGGATCTGTGTCCCGCCGGCATCGTCCCAGTCCTGGCCAGGTCAACCCTGTTCGCAGTCGGGCTGGTCTTCATCGCTGCGCGGGACGGAATGAGTCCCCTCGCCGCCTCCAGAATATTTGCCAGCAGCCTGGCCAGCCTCGTGCTGTGGCGCCGATTGAGGCAGTTTGTATGGAAGCGGCGGCGGCGCGAAACAGAATCGCGCAAGATCCTCATCATTGGCGGGGGTCCGGTCGCTCGCTCCATCGCCCGGGTACTGCGCAATGATCCTCTCCAGCGCGCAACCGTCTGCGGCTTCGTGGATGACGACCTGCCTCTTTCCCCAGCGGTATTGGGGCGAATCGCAGACCTAGACTGGCTCGCTCGCGCCGAATTCATCGATGAAGTCATCCTCGCTCTCCCCGGTCAGACCGCCCAGACGCGAGAAGCTGCCGAGGCGGCGTTTCGCAACCACCTGGACATTCGTGCTGTACCCGATCTTCCCCCGGGTCCGTGGCCCGACTCAGGCGTCGATCGCATCGGAGAAGTGCCGGTCATCACGCTTCATCGCGAGCCCTTACCTAGCGCCGCCTTATTTCTGAAGCGTTTGCTGGATGTTACCGGCGCGACGGTCGGTCTGGTGTTGGCCAGTCCTCTAATGGCGATCGTGGCCTTGCTCATCCGGCTGGACTCGCCCGGTTCGGTCATTTACTCCGCGGAACGCACCGGCGCTAAAGGCCGCCGCTTCCGTTGCTACAAGTTTCGCTCCATGGTGACCAACGCCGAACACCTCAAGGAAGAGTTGCGCGCCCGCAACCAGAGACAAGGCCCGATTTTCAAAATTGAGGACGACCCCAGAATCACCCGCATCGGCCGCGTCCTTCGTCGCTACAGCCTCGACGAACTCCCTCAACTCTGGAACGTGCTGCGCGGGGAGATGAGCCTGGTTGGACCGCGGCCTCATCCCGTCGACGAGGTCAACCATTACGAGCTTCATCACTACCGGCGCCTTGACGTGAAACCCGGCATCACGGGTCTCTGGCAGATTACGGCGCGCGACTGTCCGTCGTTCGAACTCAACATGCACCTCGATCTCACCTACATCGAGAACTGGAGTCTGCGCCTGGACCTGCGCATTCTCGCCAGCACAGTTCGAGTGCTGTTCGCGCCGGAAGGAGCCTGACTCTCGCCATGAGCAGCCGCGCCCTAACCTGGGACAGTGACGACAACCCGCTTTGGCGAGCTGCCGGTCTGCTGCTTCGCCCCCTTCATCTGGGATTGGCGTTTCCCTCCATCCTTTATGTGGCCGCGATGACCATTTTCCTGTTTCGGCCACCGGACCTTTTTTCTTTTTACGCCGACCGAATCGCCTTCGGCGTTCTGGTCTTCTTCGTTGCGCTGCGTACGATGGCGCTGCGCGATAAGATCCCATTCTTTGCCCGACTCAGTTTGCCCATGCTCAGCCTCATGGCGCTTGCTGTGTTCCGTGCGCTTCGGGGGCCATTCGACGCACAAACCTGGAGCATTATCGCCAGCAAGTTCATCGTCCCCTTTGCGCTGTTTCACATAGCTGTGCTGGTCTTCCGGGGCGCATCGCAACGAAGACACTTCGAAGTCTTCGTCATCTTTGCGCTCGCCTACCTCGTGTTCATTGCCATTGCCTTCCTCGCGGACGCCCGCTCACTCATCTTTCCGCGTTTCATTCTTGACGAAAGCCTTGGTTTTCATGCCGACCGCGCTCGCGGCCCATTTCTCCAGGCGGTGGCCAACGGCGTTTCGCTGAACATTCTTGGGATTCTTGTCCTTGCACTCTCGCAAAAGCGCAAAACCGTCGTCGGGTTGCTGTGGCTGGTTTTGCCCCTGGCCGTGCTCGCCACCATGACGCGCGCCGTTTGGATCTCGTTCGCCGTCTCCACCATCGTCCTCGGATTCCGTCTGATCAAACGCCGTCTGCAAGCGGCGTGTATCTTGTTGGCGGTTTTGGGCTTCCTGTTTGGCCTGGCGATCAGCCTCAGCAATCACTCGCTCAAGACTGCTCTTTGGGAACGCACCGGAGAACGCGGTCCGGTGGCAGCGCGACTGGCCGTGTACGACGCCGGCTGGGCGATGTTTCAGGAGCGGCCGTTCACCGGTTGGCCTGCCGCAGGTATGTACGCTGAGCTTGCCCGCCGCATGGAGGGCTACCACCTCCGCACCTTCTACGTGCACAACACTTACCTCGCCTTGCTGGTTGAGTTCGGTGTGCCGGGGTTGGCCCTGTACGGTATTCTTTTCTTCAACCTCTTCCGCCTTTCCTGGCACGGTCCGCTTAGTGAGTCTGGCCCCGTCGCTTCTCTGCGCAAAGTTTGGCCCATCTTGCTCAGCGTTTATCTATTCAACGCCTTCTTCGTCGACATGGCGTACCAGTTCGTCATTGGACTCATGTTCACCGTTGCCGGGATGCTCTGCGCGTCCCAGGAGTCCGTCGCATGACCACCATCGCTTACATCGCCAACGAGTTTCCCTCCTCCCTCGAACCTTACGTAATCGATGAAATCACAGAACTGCGCCGCCGCGGGGCGCAAGTGATCTGCTGCAGCGGCAAACGCGTCTCGCCGAATGATCTCAGCCTGGCGGAACGCGCTTTCTGGAAAGAGACGCGCTTTTTTCAGCCCCTCTCCGACGATGAGCTTGTGCGGGCGGTGCGCCGGCTGGCCTCCGATCGTCACAACCTCTGGCAGCTGTTGCGGCCCTTGCTGTGGAAGCGCGGAGCTTCCCCGGCCCGCCGCATTCGTACGCTCGGCCACACGGTGATGGGTGCCGCGCTGGCAGACCAACTGTCGCCACTCAGTGTCGAGCACATCCACGCTCATCACGGATACTTCGCCTCATGGATGGCCTTAGCTGCTGCCCGTCTGCTCGGAATCGGCTTCAGCTTCACCCTGCACGGCTCCGATCTGCTGCAGCGCGCGGATCTGCTCTCGACCAAGCTGTGCGCTTGCCAGTTCTGTGTAACGGTCTCCGACTTCAACCGCCAGTACATTCTCCGCAACTATCCTTCCACGCCGGCAGAGAAAATCATCTTGCAACGTCTTGGCGTCGATCGCGTGCTCCCCTGGCCCACACCCGCCTCTGCAGCCGAGGCGGACCAGCGACGGTTCTGTCTCCTCTCCGTCGGACGCCTGCATCGGGTGAAGGATTATCGCTTTCTCATCCAGGCCTGCGCCGCGCTCCGCGACCAAGGTCTCGACTTTCTCTGCTGGATCGTGGGCGAAGGGCCAGAGCGCCCGGCTCTCGAAAACCAGATTGCGGTGTTGGGGCTCCAAGGGTGTGTTTACCTGATCGGTCGCGTGCCTCGCACCAGCCTTCCCGGCTATTACCGCTACGCCGACCTGGTCGTCATGACCAGCAAGAGCGAGGGAATCCCGGTAGTCCTGATGGAAGCAATGGCTCACGAAAAACTGGTGCTGGCTCCTGCGATCACCGGGATTCCCGAACTGGTCGAGCACCAGCGCACTGGATTTCTTTACCAACCGGGCTCTTTGCCCGATTTCGTCAGCGCCGTTAGTTGGATCCGGAGCCAGAAAGCTTCCCTGGCCCAGATCCAGCGCGCGGCTGCGGCCAGCATCGCCGCTTCCTATGATCGCCAGCGAAATCTACGCAATTTTGCGGATCAATTCCTGGCCTGCATTCCCCGATCGGACGGCAACTATGCGCATCCTGTATTGCAACAAGTATGACTACCCGTTTAGCGGCACGGAAGCGTACCTCTTCGACCTCATCCACCGGATGGATGAGCGCGGCCAGGAGACTGCTCTGTTCAGCATGGACCACGGCCGTACCCCCGCTTTCGCAGGCCGCAGCTATCGCATTCCGCATCTTGACTTCAAGGATCCAAACGCCGGTTTCCTGAAGAAGATTAAGATGGCGGCGCACGCCATCTATTCACCATCAGCCCGGCGTGCCATGCGCAGTTGCCTTGCTGACTTTTCACCCGATCTGGCCCACATTCGCGGAATCTATCACCATTTGTCGCCCTCGATTCTTTGGGAACTGAAGCACCAGGGGATCCCCGTGCTCTATCACTTGAACGATTTCAAGATCTTGTGCCCCGCTTACAATTTTGTCGCCAAAGGCCACGTCTGCGAACTCTGCAGTCACGGTGCTTTCCACCACGCCGCCACGAAGGGTTGCTACGACGGTCCACGTTCCAGCGCGGTGGTACTTGCCGCCGAAGCATACCTGCACAAATGGTTGCGAACCTACGAACGCTGCGTGGACATCTTCCTGACCCCCAGCGAATTCGTGCGCAACAAGCTGATCGCCAGCGGTTTGCCTGCGCAGCGCATCGAAGTCCTCCCCCACTTTCAGGCTCTGCCCGACAAAGAAGACATCACCATCGACGAAGGATACTTGCTCTATTTCGGCCGGCTCTCCGCCGAGAAAGGCGTCTATGAACTCTTGTGCGCTATGGTGCAGGCGCCACACATTCCTCTGATCATAGCGGGAGACGGTCCCGAGCGCCCCCGGCTGGAATCGCTGGCGAAAGAATTGAATTTGAACCAAGTTCTGTTCGCGGGCATGGTCCATGGCGAGGATCTCCAGAAGCTCATCACCGGTTGCAGCTTTTCCGTGTTTCCCTCCCACGCCTACGAAACCTTGGGGAAATCGATCCTCGAGTCCTATGCCTGGGGACGGCCGGTCATCACCTCCGATCTGGGTTCGCGCCGCGAATTCGTCCAACATGGAGTAACCGGCCTCCTGTACGCCGACGGAGACCGCGATCAGCTCGCCCATTCCATCGGATTCCTTTTTAACCGCCCCGATCTGATCCAAAAAATGGGTGCCGCAGCTCGCAATCGCGTGCACGCAAACCACGACCCCGATCAACACGTGGAGAAGCTACTCGGCCTCTACTACCGGCTCACATCCGCCAAGAAGCTTCTTTCCTTCCCCGCCGCACCGGAGCACCCGCGCCCACTCCGCAGCGTCCGTGTCGCGTTCATCGGGGGTCGCGGCCTGGTCTCCAAGTACAGCGGCATCGAATCCTACTACGAACAGGCTGGCCACGAATTGGCCCGCCTGGGGCACGAAGTCACGGTATACTGCCGCAGCTATTTCACTCCTCCCATGAACACGCACAACGGCATGCGCGTGCGGCGGTTGCCGACCATCCGCTCCAAGCATCTGGAAACTGTCGTCCACACTCTGCTGAGCACGGCGCATGCCATGACATCGGACTACGATGTCGTCCATTACCACTGCCTGGGTCCCGCATTGTTCTCTTTTCTTCCGCGGCTTGCCGGGAAAAAGACCGTCGTCACCGTGCAGGGTCTTGACTGGCAGCGCAGCAAGTGGGGCTGGATCGCGTCCCGCGTACTGCGCTGGGGAGAAGCGGCTGCTGTTTCCTCGCCCGATGCCACCATGGTCGTCTCGCGCACCCTGCAGCAGCACTACCGCCAACGGTACAATCGCGATACTATCTACGTCCCGAACGGAGCCACGCTGGCGCCCCGGCGCCTCCCCCGGCAACTAATCGAGTGGGATCTCCTCCCGGACAACTACGTTCTTTTCTTGGGCAGGTTCTCGCCGGAAAAAAACTGCCATCTCCTGATCCATGCTTTCGAAAACCTCAACGCTGGCATGAAACTGGTCCTCGCCGGAGGATCGAGTCACTCCGATTCCTACGTCAAGAGCTTGCGCCGCCACGAATCCGACCAGATCCGTTTCCTTCCCTGGGTCTCTGGTAGCCATCTCGAAGAGCTTCTCTCCAATGCCGCTCTATTCGTGCTTCCGTCGGAACTTGAGGGCTTGTCCGTGGCCCTTCTCGATGCCATGGCGGCCGGCGTCTGCGCGCTGACCAGCGATATCCCGGAAAATAATGAAGTGGTCGATGGCGCCGGCTTCACCTTTCATCGTGGCGACCAGGCCGATCTTGAGCGCATGCTCGACTTGCTCATCCACAATCCCGAGCTTCGCCGTCAGTCCGCAGCCCGGGAACGCGAGCGGATTCAGAGCCAGTATCTCTGGTCCGAAATCGCCCGCTCGATCGAAAAAGCCTATTACAACGTGCTGGGCTGGAGCTCGGACGAGCACATGCCGAGTGCGCTGATCCAGATCCGCACTGCCGCAGTCCCGGCAGCGCCGTTGGATCGAGCCCCGGTGGTCTGACCCGGAAAATGCGGAACAATGGGGGCAATCTCTCGCCGGAAGAATCTGCATCCGGCGCAGAGTCTGGTGCACTGCCGTCTCGGCGATCAATGGCTGCGGACTCTGCGTCGATTCTCACGAGCAGGTTCTCCGCAACAAAGCGTGTCGGAGGAATCGATCCTCGCGACCGTGCGCCTGGCGTCTGTAATTCATGGTCTGGCGACGGTCTTCGACACCGAAGCTGTCGCCCCCAGCCAGACCGTACCCGCCTGATCTGGATGCCCGCCACCGAAGCTGGCCACGACTTCGCGCCCGGCTGTGATTATGATTAGAATCGGAACGCGGCGTCTTGAACGACGCCGTCTATCCAACATGGAAGATCTCATCCTCGTCACCGGCGGCGCGGGCTTCATTGGCTCGAACTTCGTTCTTCAATGGATTGCCTCGGAACGCGCGCGCGTCCTGAATCTCGACAAGCTGACATACGCGGGCAATCTCAACAACCTGCGCGCCGTCGAGGCCCACCCGCGCTATTGCTTCGGGCAGGGCGACATCGTCGATCGAGAGCTATTGCGAAACTTGCTGCGGAGCGAACAACCGCGCGCCATCATTCACTTCGCCGCCGAGAGCCACGTTGACCGCTCCATCCACGGCCCCGACGATTTCGTCCGCACCAACGTCAACGGCACATTCAACCTGCTCGAAGAAGCGCGCGACTACTGGTCGGCGCTTCCGGAACCCGATCGCGCCTCGTTCCGTTTCCTGCACGTTTCCACCGATGAAGTCTACGGTTCGCTCGGCCCCAACGACCCGGCCTTCAGCGAGACCACTCCCTACGCGCCCAACAGCCCGTACTCCGCGTCCAAGGCGGCTTCCGATCATCTGGTCCGCGCCTATCACCATACCTACGGCCTTCCCGCACTGACCACGAACTGCTCCAACAATTACGGGCCCCACCAGTTTCCCGAAAAACTGATCCCGCTCATGATCCTGAATGCGTGCGCCGGCAAGCCGCTCCCGGTGTATGGCGACGGCGAAAACGTTCGCGACTGGCTCTACGTCGAGGATCACTGCCGCGCCATTCGCACCGTGCTCTCGCACGGCCGCACCGGAGAAACCTACAACATCGGTGGGCGAAGCGAAAAAAAGAACCTGGAGATTATCGGAGCCATTTGCGAACTGCTGGACGAACTGCGCCCGAACGACCCCGCCGTTCCACACAACAAGCTCGTCACTTTCGTCAAAGACCGCCCTGGCCACGACCGCCGCTACGCGATGGACACGCGCAAGATCGAGCGCGAACTAAACTGGCACCCGCTGGAAACGTTTGAGAGCGGCATCCGCAAAACC
>JGI12270J11330_10001604_pt1 | contig 16665 bp, 15 predicted proteins | sample PeaSoiMetSII2010_FD_11330 | JGI IMG/M metagenome (IMG submission 11330)
TGACCGACGAAGGCAAACGTAAGCAGCGCGCCCGCCAGTGTCGCGGCGAGCACCGTGAAAACCCATACCGGCACCGGCCGCGCCTTTGACACCTCGCCCAGGAGCTTTTCGCGCTGGGCATCGATCGCCTCCTGGCGAAACAGCGAACGGATCGGTGGTGGGCTCAACGTAGATCCGGGGTCTCGTCAAAGGCTTGTGCACCGGGAGCGGGCTACTCGCTCATTCCGGCAACGACACGGTTGAATCCGGCGTCAACGTACGTGATCTCGCCGGTGACGCCGGCTGCGAGGTCGGAGAGCAGGAAGGCGGCCACGTTGCCGACGTCATCGATCGACACGTTGCGTCGCAGCGGGGCGTTGCGCTCGACCAGGTCAAGGATCTTGCCGAAGTCCTTGATGCCGGCCGAGGCCAGCGTGCGGATCGGACCTGCGGAGATAGCGTTGACGCGTATCGAACGGGGGCCCAGCGCGGCGGCCAGGTAGCGCACCGATGCCTCGAGCGAGGCCTTGGCCAAGCCCATCGTGTTGTAGTTGGGAACGACGCGCTCCGCGCCCAGGTAGGTCAGCGTGAGCAGTGCGCCCCGGCGGTCCTGCATCATCGGCACGGCCGCCTTGGCGAGAGCTGGGAAACTGTAGGCCGATATGTCGTGGGCAACGCGAAAGCCCTCCCGCGACATGCCGTCGAGAAAATCACCGGCGATTGCCTCGCGTGGCGCAAATCCGATGGCATGCACCAGTCCATCGAGCCCATCCCAGGATTTCGCCAGATCCGCAAACACCGCCGCAATCTGGGCGTCATCGCCAACGTCGCAGGGAAACACCAGCGTCGAACCAAATTCCTGGGCGACGTCGGTTACGCGCTCCTTGAATCGATCCCCGACGTAGGTGAATGCAAGGTCGGCGCCTTCTCGCCGACAGGCACGTGCGATGCCATAGGCGATGGATCGATTGGAAATGACGCCGGTGATGAGGATGCGCTTGCCGGTGAGAAATGCCATGAAAGAGCCTGTTTTTTGTAAGGCGTGTCAGGAAACGCGGATTATGACGTCGGCGGATCTCCGACGGCTTGCGTGCGCAATTATGCCGTCCGGCGCAGGCCGGACGCAGGCGGGGTACCTACATGCGCGACGGTACGGCGGCGGCAGCGGTGTGAACTACCGTTGCGGCTCTCGTGCCAACGGCGGGCATAGCCTTCTTGGAGGTCTTGTGGATGCTTGCCGGCGAGGGCCGGCCCACAGTCAGCGAAAGCCTTTGTCCCGCAAAAAGCGTCATCGAATGCAGACTGTTCCAGGCAACGATGTCGTCGGCCGATACGTGCCAGCGGCGTGCCACGGACGATAGCGAGTCACCGCGGCGGACGCGGTACGTCACCTGGCGCAGGTTTCCGCTCTCCGGGATCAGCGCAAACGAAGCCGAAACGAACCCGGGCGCAATGTCGTCGCTCGTGGTCTCATCCCTGGGCACCAGAATGGTTGAGCCTGCCGCGGGCCGGTAGCGCGGAGGAATCCTGTTGGCATCGCGCAGCTCGGCCTCCGTCAAGCCGACTCGTTCGGCGATCTTGGCCAGCACATCGCCCGGCTGCAAGGTGTAGGCTGTCCAGCTGGCCAGCGGCTGCCCGGTCGCCTGCCAAGCCGCCAGGTTGGCATCGAAGGCTTCCGCCCGATCGGCCGGAACCAGGATGGTCGGCGAAGATGCACCGACGATCACGGGACGATTGAACGCGGGATTGAGGGCGCGGAATTCGTCGACCGGCATGTCTGCCAGCCGCGCGGCGGTGGCAACGTCCATGTCGCGTGTCTTGCTCACGGCGATGAAATATGGCTCGTTGCGGATATCCGGCAATTCGATTCCAAAACGTTGCGGATCGGAAATGATGTTCTTGATTGCCTGCAACTTCGGCACGTAGTACTGCGTCTCCATCGGCAGGCGTAGGTCCTTGTATGCCACGGAACGATGCGCGGCCCGGGCCCGGGCCAGCGCGCGCTCGACGCCCGCCTCGCCGCAGTTGTATGCGGCCAGGGCCAGCTGCCAGTCGCCGAATTCGGCATAGAGTTTTTGCAGGTAGTCGAGCGCGGCCCGGGTCGACTCGATCACCCCGAAGCGCTCATCCTTCCAAAGATTTTGTTCGAGCGAGTACAGCTTGCCGGTGGATGGTATGAACTGCCATAGCCCGGCAGCCTTTGCAAACGAGACCGCATCGGGCTGCATTGCGCTTTCCACGAACGGCAGCAGCGCCAGCTCCGTCGGCATGCCGCGTTTTTCGATCTCATCGACAATATGGAACAGGTACATGCTGGCGCGGTTGGTCATGCGCGCGATGTAATCCGGTTGTGCGGCATACCAGCGCGTGCTCGCCTGTGCGCGTTTGTTGTCCAGATCCGGCATCTTGAAGCCGCGACGGATCCGTCTCCACAAGTCGGGGTCTTCCGGCACGACCACCGTCTCAAAATGAGCGGCGCTGTCCAGAGCGTTCGGAGCGTTTGCGGCTGAACCACCGCTGTCGGTCGTTCCCGTACCAATGGCCTGATCCGCGGGCGACGCGGGTGTCGGACCGGCGTCGGGACCGCCCGTGGTCGCGGGCGGCGCATCGGCTGCGGGTAACCCGGCCGCGGTCGCGGTCGTCCGTCCTGGCGATGTATCGGCGCTGTTATTGGGCATTGGGCCCGCTGCCGGCGCGCTAGCCGCCGCCGGGGAAACGACCGCCGCATCCGCAATGGGAGCCGCCTGGTACCCCCCCTGGTACCCCATCCTCCTGCTGGTAATTCTGCTGCCCGCGTCTGCCGCGGTGGGCTTGGGCGCGCTGTCTGCCGTGCTCCCGTTGGCGGCCGCTGGCAGCGCTTGCTCGGGCGTGGTCACTGCCTCGGCGGCAGCCGCGGACGCACCTGCCAATGCCAGGCCGAGGATTGCCATGCACAGCGATAGCCGGGCTCGTATGGACGGACCGTTCAAGGCATCCCCAACCAGAGTTGACGTACGGTTATGGCCAGTGTAGGTGCTCGCCCACGCCAGCGCAAGACTCTCCATCCGAAGGAAAGGGGGGAGAAAATCCTAGACCCGGCTCGATTTAGCCACCGTGGCTGGCAGAATCGAGCCTCAGAAGGCATCCTTCCAGGAACGCAATGCAGCGAAAACGGCAATCTCCTCCCGGCCCAGGCCGGGACTTCGCCGCTGCGCCGCAGCCTGCACCGTGGCTTCCGCGCAACGAAGGAATGGATTGCTCGCTTTTTCCAATTCGATGGTCGACGGGACGGTCGGCTGACCCCCCTGTCGCAATGCAGTGCATTCCTCGCGGCGGTGCAGCAAGTCCGGGTTGTCCGGCTCCACCGCAAGCGCGAAACGAATATTGGCGCTGGTGTACTCGTGCGCGCAGTACACCTTGGTCCGATCCGGAAGGCGGGCGATCTTGGACAGCGACAAGTACATCTGGGCCGCGGTGCCCTCGAAGAGTCGTCCGCAACCGCATGCAAACAAGGTATCGCCACAGAACAGCACATCGAGCGCCGGGCACCAATACGCAATGTGATCTAGCGTGTGGCCGGGCACTTCCAGAACCGAAAAATCCTGTCCCAAAACAGAAACGTGATCACCCTCGCGCAACGGCACATCGACGCGCGAAAACGGGGACTTCGCCGGACCGAAAACCCGGGCGCCGTGGGCCGCGACCAAGTCTGCAACTCCTCCGACGTGGTCGGCGTGGTGATGCGTGACTAAAATGGCCTCGAGTTTGCGCCTGCGCGCCTGAAGCAGGTGCAGAACAGGCGCGGCGTCGCCGGGGTCGACCACGACGGCGTTCTCTCCAAGTTCGATGAGCCAGATATAGTTGTCCTGAAATGCCGGAATTGGTGCAATGCGAAATCCGGCCATCGGTTCGGATCCGGACAAATGCGCCGCGTCTGCTATACCTGATGACCGCAACATAATTGTAGGAATGCGTTCTATGAGCGAGTCGCAGTTTATCGTGAACTTCTCCGATTTTCTGGACTCGGCGCCGGGCCGCTACGTGCTGGCATGGGAGCAACGCCTGCTGGACAGTGTCGTTGCCGATATCTTCGGCTACCACGCGATGCAGTTGGGCATGCCGCAGATCGACACCCTTCGCGAGAACCGCATGCCCTTGCGATGCATTGCCTTGGATTGCAGCCCCGTCGGCCCCATCTGGATTGAGCACGACAATGGCGACCGGCGTGAGGCGGCCCTGGTTGCGCGATTCGATGAACTGCCCTTTGCCTCGCAGTCGATCGATCTGCTCGTACTGCCCCACGTGCTCGAGTTTGCGCAGGAGCCGCACCGCGTCCTGCGCGAAGTCGATCGCGTACTCGTACCGGAGGGACAGCTGGTCCTGACCGGGTTCAATCCGGCGAGCATATGGGGCGCACGCCATTGGATGAGACGCATCGGCGTGCGGCCGTTCCTGCCGCGCTCCAGTCAATTGATCGCTTTGCCGCGCTTAAAGGATTGGCTCAAGCTGCTCTCCTTCGAGGTCAATCGGGGGCGTTTTGGTTGCTACGTGCCTTGCGTACGCAGCGAGTCATGGCTTGCGCGCTGGTCCTTCCTCGAAAAGGCAGGAGACCGCTGGTGGCCGGTGTTGGGCAGCATCTATGCGCTTACCGCGATCAAGCGGGTCCATGGGATGCGGTTGGTCGGTCTGATCAAGAAGCGGCGCGAGGAGCTCCGCGCGGCGCTGGCACCTGCGGCGCCCGTGGCGCAGCGCACGCACCGAACCGAAGAGGCGGTATCGGTACAAATGCGGGTTTCCAGGGAAGCGGCCAATGACACGCTGACGAACGCGGCGCACGGATGAGGCATGCGCGTTCGGTGGGACTGATTCCCGAGTCCACAGTTTCGGCGGCGGCGGCCGCGCCGGTGGATTCGATCGTAGAGATCTGGACCGATGGCGCATGCAGAGGAAATCCGGGCCCCGGCGGCTGGGGCGCGCTGCTGCGCAGCGGGTCAAACGAGCGCGAACTCTTCGGAGGGGCGCCGAAAACGACCAACAATCGAATGGAATTGACCGCCGTGATCGAGGCCCTTGCGGCACTCAAGCGCCCCTGCAATGTCATCGTGCACACGGACTCGCAGTACGTGAAGCTCGGCATGACCGAATGGCTGAAACAGTGGGAGCGGCGCGGCTGGAAGACCGCCGATCGCAAGCCGGTAAAGAATGTCGAACTGTGGCAACAACTGGATCAGCAGGTGCGCCGGCACAAGGTGCAGTGGCGTTGGGTGCGCGGTCATGCGGGCGATCCGGGCAACGAGCGGGCCGACGCCCTGGCAAATCGCGGTGTCGACGAAGTCCAGGGAGCGTGAGGAAGATGCGCCAGATCGTGCTGGACACCGAAACCACCGGGCTCGAGGCCAAGGATGGGCATCGCATCATCGAGATCGGCGCGATCGAATTAATCGGCCGGCAGCTCACCGACCGTCGCATGCACCGCTACCTCAACCCGCAGCGCGACAGCGACGAAGGCGCGCTCGCGGTCCATGGCCTGACGCGGGAGTTCCTCGGCGACAAACCGCTGTTCGCCGAGGTCGTCGATGAACTGGTGGATTTCGTGCACGGGGCCGAAGTGATCATCCACAACGCTTCCTTCGACCTTGCCTTCCTCGACGCGGAGTTCGCCCGTCTGGGTCGCCCGCCCTTCGCCGATCATTGTGAAAAGGTTACCGACTCGCTGCGACTTGCGCGGGAACTGCATCCGGGCAAGCGCAATTCGCTCGACGCGCTTTGCGAGCGCTACGGCATTTCCAACCGGCACCGGACCTTGCACGGCGCCTTGCTCGACGCCGGTTTGCTCGGTGAGGCGTACCTGGCAATGACCCGCGGGCAGGACAGCCTGGTAATGGACTTGACGCCGGCGTCGCAAGCCGAAGACATCGCGCCGGTCGCGCCCGATCGCCTCATCGTGATCACGGCGAGCGCTGACGAGGCGTCGGCACACGAAGCCTTGCTCGATTCGATCGAGAAGGAGACCAGGGCCCCTGCTGTCTGGCGCAGCGCCTGAGCCGTGCTGCCGTGGCGAGCGCGCCGACGGCGAAAATAGGAAATATTCTCGAATGTGGAGGGATGGCAGCTGGGCCCTTGGGGGGTTCGGACGACAAGCCTTGGCGCACATGACGTTGCGGCGGGGCAAATACTCCCTGGCGCAGCGGGGCCGGAAATGCCGACTGAGCTAGAATTTACGGCCTCCACGCGACCGGGCGGTTAGCTCAGCGGTAGAGCACTGCCTTCACACGGCAGGGGTCACAGGTTCAAACCCTGTACCGCCCACCATAAAATCAATCAGCTACGACGGATTACTCTCTAGCTGCCGATTCGTACGGAAATTGTACGGAAAGGAACCCAAAAGCTGAAACGGGGCAGGGCCCGTTTTTTCGCGCATGCCGCGCGTCCACTTCACCCCGCACCAATTCACCTCACGTCCGATCGCTTGGCTGCTATACCTGCACCAACTTCCGGATTTCCCGATTGTCTGTCTCGCACCTCCAACCGCATTCGGTTATTTGATCGCCGCCACCGGCCAAGCCGGTAATCTCAGCAGCGGCTTTGTGCACACGTGCGACAACCTCGGGAATCAAACTTCCGTCGCTGGCTCGGTATGGAACAACCAGCGGTGTTCCATGACCCGTTNCTGAAACCCCAGACGTGCTGATGGATGCGGTCCGCACCGGCTGTGGGCCGAGGATCCGCTGCACAGTTCCNGTGCCCATGCCCAGTTCTGGCGCGATTGCCGACATGCCCTGGCCGGTGGCCCTGGCGGCATGTACCGCCTGTCGACGTCCGTGGAAACTCGCGGCCGTCCTAGCTGCTTTCATTGCGCCCTGAAAACCCGCGTCATGCAGATGCCGGCAGGAGATCCATTCTGCCTTTGCTCAAAACGTGCCGATTGCAGCTTCGCCGCGGCTAACCGGATCCTTACGTCATTCTCAAGAACTTGTGGGCGACTTGGTGCTTGTCCGTATGCAGAACGTAGGCGATGGGAAAACAGCCGCAACCTATTGATTTCGGCTGTTGGTGTACCTGCGAGCCTTCCTTTCAGGGCAGGCAACCGCGATTTGCGTTACGCCAGGGCAATTTGGCAACACTTGGCAACCCCCCGCTTTCTCACCGCGAATTGCGAACATTCTCAAAAGCGATAGCGAGCCTGTATGCCGTATTCAATGGTCTGATTATGTGGCTCATACCCACCATGATTTCCCAGGGCGGACCTATCGATATTCCAATAATTGAAAAATGGTCCCGCCGACCGATATGCTCTTTCATACATGAGGTTGCCGCGCACGCCATGGCCGCCGTGTTGGTCACTTTCCGTGTTGGGGAACCTCGAGGAGACGTCACTTAAATAGCTGGTCTGCCAACCAAGCAGCAGCTGGTCATATTCAAGATTGGAGCTGATGCGTGCATGGTCGGTGATGCGGAAGCGAAGCGTTCCACCGACCGGTAGATAGAAGTACTGACTGTCGCGTCGGTAACCCTGTGGGCCTTCGGCGCGAAGATCATTGAACAGATTACGGTAGCCAATTCCGACATACGGGGAAATACCGAGGCTCTGGTTGGAAGACAAGACGTTCTCGGCTAGAAAGTCCTTTCCGACCAGCAGACGAATATCCCAAAGATAATCTGGAATGTCGGGTTTTGTGCCGGTCTGCGGACTCCAATAGTCATTGCTGCTGTAGGCAAATCGGAAATCGCCTGCCACAAAGAAGCCGGAGCCGAAAAGTTTGGTGCCGGTGGCGGTAATGCCAAACTTTGCCCCGGTTTCATTCATGAAATCGGTACTAGCTACAACGTGCTCCTGATAACGGTAGTCGGATATTTCACCGCCGAATTCAAATCCGCTATCCGTGGCAAGGTTTTTGCCCTTCGGTAAGGGCTCCGCGTTTGGCGGCGTCTGGGAAACTTGTGCAGGTCCGGTATCTGCAGGCCCTGCGCCGTCATCGACTTGGCCGATCACCCGCGTTATGCAGGGTTGCAGCTGACGCGTCTGTGCAGCACCGATTGCAGGAGTCAGAGCTGGCACAATTGTCAATATGCATACCGCAACTCGCCTCCCGGGAACTACGCCGCTCACGAATAATTCATTCTAAGCTTGCCTCAAACAGGCGCAACGCCGACCGCGCCTTCTAATCACCGCCGATGAACCAGCACAAATCACTTTTCGACACGCCTCAATCCGCTCCTCGCTTCCTGCTGCGCGCACTGTTCGCGACGGACGTCGACGGGCAACCTGCGGTGGATGTTGATGCCCCACGTGCCAGTAGGACGATAGCTGCTTTAGGGAGGGCCGAGGCGCTCGCGCGCAAACAAGGCTTAATCGTGCTTCAACTTGGTGCGCAGGAAGCGGCCGAGGCGCGTGAACTGGTCAGCGTGCATGCTGCAATCGCGCTCCAAGGTGTGCGCGACGGTCGCCCGGCAGCGCCGACCGTGATTCTTTCTGGCGGGCCCGTTCTTGTCGATGGAACGCGTGTCGGCCCGGCGCAGTATCTGCTTACGCTCGCACTGGCGCTCGACGGGCATTTTGCGATTCACGCCTATGCCAGCGGAGGGGAACCGGATTCCGTGCGGTCCGCGGGGTACGCCGTTTTTCTGGCGCCCGACACGCTCCTGCGCGCGCAGAAGCTGCGCATTAACCCTTCGGAGCGGCTGCTCGCCCAGGATGCGTCGTTGCTTTTTCAGGCACTGGACGATTGCGTCACCGCGCAGCCGTCCGGCTCTGATGGCGATGTGCTGCGGGCACTTCTTCTCGCGCAGGAATAAGTCCCATTCGCCGATAGTCGGTGCCCGTCGGGCATGGTCGCCTGCGATTGCGTACAATCACAGTTTCGTCACAGCTTGCTTGGCACGCGGCTGAAGCCTGTGGCTCGCGCGGTCCCCGCATCCGCTCGGAGGCGACTCCTGCCCCTGATCGCGTAGCCCCTATCCAAACGGGAAACGTATGCGCAGAAATCGAAACGCCAAGATTGTTGCAACACTTGGTCCCGCCAGTTCCACGCCTGAGCTCATCCGCGACTTGTTTGTCGCGGGCGTCGACATGTTTCGGTTGAATTTCAGTCATGGAACCCATGTCGAGCACAAGGAGCGCTTTGACACCGTCCGGCGCATCGGCCGAGAGCTCGGTCGACCGATTGGCATCTTGTGCGATCTACAGGGGCCAAAGCTGCGTGTCGGCAAGTTTTCCTATGGCGGTGTTACCTTGGAACCCGACGCGATTTTTCGGCTTGACCTCAATCCGGCGGACGGCGATGCGCGCCGGGTCAATCTCCCGCACCCGGAGATCTTTGCCGCCTTGGTGCGCGGTGCAGCATTGCTGCTTGACGACGGCAAGCTCGCGCTGCGCGTTGAGGACTTCGGTCCCGATTTCGCTACGACGCGCGTGGTGGTCGGCGGCCGCTTGACCGATCGCAAGGGTGTCAATGTTCCCGGCGTTGTGCTGCCGATATCTCCGCTTACGGAGAAGGACCGACGCGACCTTCAGTACGCCTTGGAGCTCGGAGTCGACTGGGTCGCGCTGTCCTTCGTACAGCGACCCGAAGACATCTTTGAGGCTCGGACCATAATCGGCGACAGGGCGCTGGTGATGACCAAGCTGGAGAAACCGGCCGCAATAGATCGCCTCGATGAAATCGTCCGTGCTTCCGATGCAGTCATGGTTGCGCGCGGGGATCTGGGGGTCGAGACGCCGCCTGAGCGCGTGCCGATCTTGCAACGCGCGATCGTCCGCGCGTGCCGACGCGAGGGTAAGCCCGTGGTCGTTGCGACGCAGATGCTCGAATCGATGACCGCCAGCCCAGTGCCTACGCGCGCCGAGGCATCCGATGTTGCCAGCGCCATCTTCCAAGGAGCCGATGCGGTGATGCTCTCGGCCGAATCGGCCGCGGGCAAATATCCGGTGGAGGCCGTGACCATGATGGACCGCATCATCGGCCAGGTGGAAGCCGATCCGTACTATCGCGCGTTGCTGGAAGCAAATCACGAAGAAGCGCGATCGACGGTTGCCGATGCGGTCTGTGCCGCCCTGCGCCAGACCGCACATATCGTTTCGGCCAAGGCGACCATTACCTATACCTCCTCCGGTTCGTCCGCGCTTCGTGCTGCACGTGAGCGGCCGGAGGCTCCGATCCTGTCGCTTACCCCAAGCGCGCGGACCGCCTGCCGCTTGGCCGTCGTCTGGGGTGTTCATTCTCTGCAGACCACCGAAGCGCCCGACGTCAACACGATGACGGACTTGGCGTGCCGCGCGGCGCTGCAGGAGGGCTTCGCCGCGGCCGGTGATTTCGTCGTGATTGCCGCGGGCGTGCCGTTCGGCCATTCGGGGACAACGAATCTGTTGCGCATTGCCAAGGTTGGCGCGCATGGCGCCGACGACGGTGTTCCACTGCGTAGCAAGTAAGCCTTCTTCCAAGCGCATGCCGGCAAGTGCGGCGCGCGTGTTGCCGCACGCCGCTCTTTGTCGTAACCGGCAATGAATACCCCCGTCCGCACGCGTGTTGCACCGAGTCCTACCGGGATGCTGCACCTTGGCACCGCACGCACGGCCCTTTTTTGTTGGGCTTTTGCGCGCCACCACGGGGGAACGTTCATCCTGCGGATCGAGGACACCGATCGCGAGCGTTCGACGGAAGAGGCGGTCCGGATCATCTTCGATAGCATGGCTTGGTTGAACCTGGACTATGACGAAGGACCCGTTCGCCAGACCGAGCGACTGGCGCGCTACCAGGAGCTTATCGAGCGTTTGCTCGATGAGGGCAAGGCCTATCGCTGTTACGCCACGCGCGAAGAACTCGATGCTTTGCGTGCCCAGCAGACCGCGCGTGGCGAAAAGCCGCGCTATGACGGCCGCTGGCGCCCAGAGCGCGCCTCCGGCAGGAACCCGCCGCCGGGCGTGACTCCGGTGATCCGTTTCCGCAATCCCGATGCGGGCGAGGTTTGGTGGCATGACCTCGTCAAGGGTCCAATCAGTGTCGACAATTCCGAGCTCGATGACCTGGTAATTGCACGTGCCGACGGCGTCCCGACCTATAACTTCGCTGTCGTGGTCGATGATATCGACATGCGGATCACGCACGTGCTGCGCGGCGATGATCATGTCAACAACACGCCGCGCCAGATCAACATCTATCGCGCGCTGTTGGGCGAGGGCGGTCAACTGCCGTGTTTCGCTCATTTGCCCATGATTCTCGGGCCTGATGGGCAGAAACTCTCCAAGCGGCACGGCGCGGTCAGCGTTCTGCAGTATGAGCAGGACGGCTTCCTGCCAGAGGCTTTGTTCAATTACCTGGCGCGGCTTGGCTGGAGCCACGGGGACGCGGAAAAATTCTCGCGCGAGCAGTTGGTGCAATGGTTTGATTTGGAGCATGTCAATCGTGCACCGGCGCAATATGATATCGACAAGCTTCTCTGGCTCAACGGCGAGTACATAAAGCAGAGCGACGATGCCCAGCTCGCTGCTCTTGTCGAGCCGCGGATGCGGGCACGGGGCATGCTACCCGGTGGCCCGGCGCTGGCCGCGGTCGTAGCCTTGTACAAGGATCGTGTCAAGACGCTCAACCTGCTCGCCGATGAGGCCATGTTGTTTTATTTCGATCCGCAGGTGCACGCGGATCTGCTGCACGAGCATGTTCACGGAAAAGCGCGCGAAGCCATAGTGGCATTCATCGCGTTGACCGAGGCGACAAACGACTGGCAACGGACATCTATCAACGCCCTGATCAAACAGGTGCTGGGCGAATTCGGATTGAAGATGCCCCAACTTGCAATTCCACTGCGGGTCGCAATCAGCGGGCGCACACAGACCCCGTCCATTGATGCCGTACTGGAAGTGCTTGGACGCGAGGTGGTGTTGCGGCGCGCGCGCGCCGCGGTATTGGCGACGACAAGCTGAACGGAAGCCGTATCTTGCTCGGGGCAATACGAACCGATGAACCGTCATTGGGGCCAAGACATTCCCCCGGCATGTGATATTCGAGACGGTGCGAGGCTCGACCGGGCGCCTTGGTCATAGTGTTACAGGCGGATCGCATCGGAGGATTGCCCGCGTCCGTCTGGTTCTGGCGTGCCTTGGCACCGCGCGGGCTCCTGCGTATAATGCTCGGTTCCCATGTGGGGGGTATAGCTCAGCTGGGAGAGCGCTTGCATGGCATGCAAGAGGTCAGCGGTTCGATCCCGCTTACCTCCACCATAAGACCGAGTTTGCGAGGTTGATCGCTCTGCGTGTTCTAAGGCCTCGTGTCGCGCTTTATGCGGGAATTTTTGCGTCGTCAGTCCCCATCGTCTAGAGGCCTAGGACACGACCCTTTCACGGTTGTAACAGGGGTTCGAATCCCCTTGGGGACGCCAACATTATTCTATTCATACGCGTTATCCGGTGAGTGGACACTTATTCACCGTCTCGTTCACGGCGCTCCGAGGCGGGCACGGCGAGCTCGCCAGCGAAACGAAATTGGCTGGAAACGCGGCGGAATCGATAATCAGAGGAACGGGTCCCCACCACCGGGAACGGCATCTGGAAGATCTGCTATAGCCGGTTCGCCGCTGAGGCAACAAGGTCCAGCCAATCGCGCGAGTCGCTACCGCTTGCTTGCGTTGCCATCAATGATTAAAATGCAATCATTGACAAATTGGGGACTTTTGCCATGGCCAGCATGACGATTCGCGACATCGACGACTCGCTCAAGGCGCGGTTACGGGTGCGGGCGGCGAAGCACGGACGGTCAATGGAAGACGAGGCGCGCGACATCCTGCGCGCCGCGCTTTCTGCGCAGGCGCCGCGGGCGAAGACGCTCGTCGATTCCATTCGCGCCCGTATTGAGCCGCTCGGCGGCGTCGATCTGGAGATTCCTCCCCGCGAGCCCATGCGCGAGCCCTCCGGGCTCTAGGCATGGTCATTCTCGATACCAACATCCTTTCCGAGGCGCTAAAGGCGGCGCCCGATGGACGCGTCATGGCATGGTTGAAAGACCAACCCCGTCCTGCCTTATTCACGACCACCATTACGCGCGGTGAGATTCTTTATGGAATTCGATTGCTGCCCGACGGCAGGCGCCGCCGGGCACTGTGGGATGCCGCTCTGGCGATCTTCAACGAAGACTTCGCGGAGCGAGTCCTGGGTTTCGACAGCGATGCGGCTGACGCCTACGCGGAAATCGGCGCCTCGCGGCGAGCAGCCGGCAGGCCCATCAGTCAATTCGACGCGATGATTGCCGGGATGGCGCGCTCCCGCGGCGCAAGTGTTGCGACTCGCAACGCGAAGGATTTCGAGGCTTGTGGCATCGATGTTGTCGACCCCTGGTCGGCCTAGATTGTCAACGGCACTTATCTGCACTTGGCAAGAGCTGCTTGCAACTAAAGTGCTGCAGCGCATCGATTTGCCCGACGAGCTGAAACTGCAGCAGACTGGCTATATCGAATCCGCATTACAAGCAGATAATCACGGGCGACTTTGGTCTCCCGCCAATTTCGCGAAAGCGATGCAGTTGACTAAATTCCAGGCTGCCAGCATGACGTATTTGTCCGATTCCTCTGGAACAATCCGCTTCATCCAACTGGTCGTCTCCGAACTCACGTAGGCGACGAGCCATTTCTCGGGATGGCCGTTTATATGCTGCCCCAGCAATTCGTCCCGACGTTGATCGTTCTTGCGAGCACTCGACTCGAAAATCGCCAAATAGCGTTGCATCTGGCGCTCCTGCTCGTCTTCGGTGACTGTAGCCCAGGTCAGGCCAGACCCTTTCATAGCCTGAAAGCAGACGAGGAGGATATTGAGCAGGAAGTCGATCTTTTCGAGTGTGACGCCGAACCCCTTCTGAGCCATGACCGAGGCCAGCATGTGGGGCTGGACGCGGAAGACTTCATCGGTGAGCGCTTCTTTCTTACTGAAGTCCATCGCCCGCACCGCATCGACCGCGCAAGCCATGACCTGGGCAGAGATTCGACTCATGAAGCTTTTCCTTTGGGTACGCTGGTCAAGTGAAAGTTCAGCCTACGATGAGCGCAGAACCGGATCTGAAGGTATTCATTTCGAGTCGCGAATCCATTTGCGAAGAGTGCGGCCAAGTGCTGGAGCGCAGCGCGTGGATCTGCCTTCTCGGTGAACGCGGTGCTCTGTGCCTGTCCTGCGCTGATCTCGATCACCTCGTCTTCCTGCCGGCCGGTGACGCTGCACTGACGCGCCGGGCGCGCAAGCACTCTACGCTGTCCGCGGTCGTCCTGAGATGGAGCCAAGCACGCAAACGATACGAGCGACAGGGATTGCTGGTCGACGAGCCAGGACTCGCGGCGGCCGAATCCGAATGCCTTGCCGATGTCGATGCGCGCGAGCGCCGGGCTGAGCGTGACGCCCAGCGGCGCGCTGAACTGGACCAGACCTATGTCTTGGGATTCGCAAAGCGCGTGCGGGAACTGTTTCCTGCCTGTCCCTCGGGGAGGGAGTTTGCCATTGCCGAGCACGCTTGTCTGAAGTACACCGGACGCGTGGGTCGGTCTGAGCCTGCCAAGACATTTGACGAGTACGCGGTGCGTCTTGCCGTGCTGGCGCACGTGCGCCACATCAAGACTCCTTACGATGAACTGCTCGCCTCGGGTGTGGACCGAGGCGAGGCGCGTCGTCAGGTCGAGGACGAAGTGCGTTTCACTCTCGCGAGCTGGCAGCGGCCTTAGCGCTTGGCCACGGCCGGGCATCGATATGGCCGACCGGAACCTGATCCCGAGAGGTGCCGTTTTTGCGGCATCATTGCCGCCAATCAAGCTTGGAAGAGGACGCGCGATGAAACCCGGCCGCAACGACCCCTGCCCCTGCGGTAGCGGGCGCAAGTATAAGCAATGCTGCTTGGCGAAGGACATCGCGCCTTCGCCGGACGAGTTGCTATGGCGGAGGCTGCGGCGCGATCTGGACGGGCTTCTGCCAGAACTGCTGGCCGAGTCTGTCCGCCACTTCGGCCGCACCGGCGTGGAGGAGGCCTGGGACGAATTTAACCTGTGGCCGGAAACCGAACACCCGGAGGATCAGAAATTCGACGAGACCTCGCCTTACGCACCGCTGTTCCTGTCGTGGTACGTCTACGACTGGCTGCCCGATCCTCACGACACCGAGGTGCCCGAACGCGCCTATGAATCCGCCGCGGCCAGGGTATACCTGCAACACAAGGGTAGGCGCCTGACCGCGCTGCAACGCGAGTACATCGAGGCGTGCATGGTGGCACCGTTCAGCTTCCACGAGGTGGTGCGGTGCGAGCCTGGACGGGACTTCCGCCTGCGCGACGTGCTAACCGGCGCCGAGGCCGAGGTGTTGGAGCGGTCCGGCTCGGAAGGTGTCGAGCGGGGCGAACTTCTGTACGCGAAGATCGTACCGGTCGAAGGCGTAGCGCTGATGGAAGCGTGCGCGCCGGTGGTGATTCCTCCGCAGGAAAAAGTCGAACTGATCGAGCTTCGCCGAAAAATGTCGGCGGCCTCGGCGCTGTCCGCGGCCGGGCTGCGCGAGTATGACGTGGAGCTGCGCACGGTGCTGTTGCCGATGATGGATCGGCTGCTCTACCCACGGCCCCCGGCGGTCGCGAACACCGACGGCGACCCGCTCGAATTCCACACGCTCCGGTTCGACCTGCCCGATCCGACCTCCGCCGTCGCCCAGCTGCGCTTTCTGGCGGACGGGGTCAGGGAGGAGGACTTCGAATCGGGCATCGAGCGCGATGCCGCGGGCCGGGTCGCGCGCGCCGACATCGCTTGGTTGCGCGCCGGAAGCGGCGGGGCAATGGGGAACACCGTCCTCGGCCACATCAAGATCGAGGCTGGGCGCCTGAGCGCCGAGGTCAATTCGGCAAAGCGCGCCACGGCGCTGCGGACGCTGCTCGAGCGGTGCCTGCCGGGTGCTCGAGTGCTGCCTTCGGTGGTGCAGTCCTCACACGCGCTGCTCGAAGAAGCGCAGGCCCGGGCCGTCGCCGGTGGGCCGCAGCCGCCCGATAGCGAGCAGGAGCGTCTGATGGCTATGCCCGAAGTACAGGCGGCGTTGCGCGAGACGCTGCGCCGCCATTACCGTAGCTGGCCCGACGAGCAGTTGCCAGCGCTCGGCGGCCGCACCCCGCGCGAAGCGGTGCGGGATGCTGACGGCCGCGAGGCGGTCCAGGCGCTGCTGACCCAGTTCGAACGCGACATGGCGCGCCAGGATCCGGTTTTGAACGCCGGCATCATTGACGAGTTGCGCGCCACGCTCGGAATAGGCTGAAAGCAGGGTCGCGACCGGTCAATTCAAAATTATTCCCAGAATCCTGATGGCTGAATTGTCTCCGGACTTCGAAAACGACGTGGCCTCCCGGTGATTGGGCGGTGAAACAGGCAAGAATTTGGCGCCCGCGCCCTGCAGCGGGTGTATCTGGCTAATCGCGGCATTTGGGACTTTGGGACCTGGGCCGGGCCCATCGTCGGAATTCCCAGCACACCGGAAGATATTGATGTCTATCTGGCGGTATGGGGCGATCTGATTAGTGAAATTCTGTCCTGACGTAATTCGAGGACGATGCTCTTCATGTCACGCCTTGTTTCAGGATTTCTGTGACGGCTTCTCGGCACCTACGGATGTCCGCTTCTATGAGGACTTTTGTCAAGCCCCTTGTGATGCATGAATCAATGATCTCGCATTCATGGTGGCGCTCGTGGGTCGGTGATTGACGTCGCTCG